>Ga0209964_1000322_pt1 | contig 13283 bp, 8 predicted proteins | sample SalPonR2_B_D1_MG_FD_185705 | JGI IMG/M metagenome (GOLD analysis project Ga0209964, IMG submission 185705) | Salt pond soil microbial communities from South San Francisco under conditions of wetland restoration - Salt Pond MetaG R2_B_D1_MG... ... | reverse complement strand
CAGTAAAGTCTAAAGCCGCAGTGATTTATCGCTGCGGCTTTTTTTATTCTGATGCTCCTACGATGAGCAAATTTGAAAGCCAAAAGTTTGTTTACGGGCAGCCATCCGGCTCATAAGATAAAACACATCTCTTACTGCGAAGCTAAGAATACTCGGGTACTGTAAAATTTTTAGTGACAATGCCTATTCTACGAGGTTGCAAACCGAATCACTTGCCTGTCTTTGGGCTTAAATTCCCCGGGTCATCACATACCCGTTCTATCCCCATAGAGGGAGAATTGCCAATTCAATGTAAAATAACATCTATGTCAAGCATTCATTCAACCATTACATAGGTTATGGGTTTGAATGGTAAACCAGTTAAAAGTGCAAATTTTCTTACCTTTGCACCGAAATTAAAAAAGTAATAATGCAAGCAGTTGATCAAAAATTAGATTACAAGGTTAAAGACATCTCTTTAGCCGATTGGGGCCGGATGGAAATTGAACTCGCAGAAGCTGAGATGCCAGGACTTATGGCCCTTCGTGAAAAGCACGGAAAGGACAAGCCTCTTAAAGGAGCTCGTATTGCAGGTTGTCTGCACATGACGATTCAGACCGCAGTGTTGATAGAGACCCTAACCGAATTAGGGGCTGAGGTGACATGGTCATCTTGTAATATTTTCAGTACACAGGATCATGCAGCAGCAGCTATAGCAAAAACAGGAGTTCCGGTTTTTGCGTGGAAAGGAATGACTGAAGAGGAGTATGATTGGTGTCTACGACAAACTATTGACGCATTCCCGGGTGGAAAGTCATTGAATATGATTTTGGATGATGGAGGTGATTTAACCAATATGGTTTTGGATAATTTTCCTGAATTAGCATCTGAAATTCAGGGTATCTCTGAAGAGACGACGACCGGCGTATTGCGACTTTATGAGCGTGAGAAAAAGGGTACACTTCCGATGCCGGCTATAAATGTGAATGACTCGGTTACAAAATCGAAGTTCGACAACAAATATGGATGTCGTGAATCTTGCGTAGATGCTATTCGACGTGCCACTGATATCATGATGGCGGGTAAAGTTGCTGTTGTCGCCGGATATGGTGATGTGGGTAAAGGTTCTGCTGCTTCCCTACGATCTGCCGGATGTCGCGTTATAGTGACTGAGATCGATCCGATATGTGCATTGCAAGCCGCCATGGACGGATATGAAGTTAAGAAAATGAAAGATGCGATCCCAAGAGCGGATATCGTTGTGACCGCTACAGGAAATAAGGATATCATTGCTGAACCGCATTTCCGCATGATGAATGACAAAACAATTGTAGCTAACATTGGCCACTTTGATAACGAGATCGATATGGCCTGGATTAACTCCAACTACGGCACAAGCCGCAAAGAAATCAAGCCCCAGGTTGATAAGTATACCATTGACGGTAACGACATTATTGTCCTTGCTGAAGGCCGCTTAGTGAATTTGGGTTGTGCAACGGGTCACCCTTCCTTTGTGATGTCAAACTCATTTACGAATCAAACCTTAGCTCAGATTGAGTTATGGAATCGTAATGATAATTACGAAAACAAAGTGTACACTTTGCCTAAACGATTAGATGAAGAGGTAGCACGTCTGCACTTAGCTAAAATTGGCGTTGATTTAGAAGAGTTAACTGATGATCAGGCTGATTATATTGGTGTCAATAAAAAAGGACCCTACAAAACAGATGCTTACCGATACTAGAAACTTAGTTCGTAAGTATACCCAAAAAAGACTCCTACGATTCCGTAGGGGTCTTTTTTTTTGCTATTGTATGGACTTCATCTTAATTGTAAAACCCTCAGAACGAGATTTTATGAGCTGGCCGGGGATGTAGCGGAGATCATCAAAACCCGCAGTCTCACTGATGAGCTGTTAAAAAACACTGCGATTTGCAAAACTGTTATCGGCTCTGGACTATTATACTATTATGAGAAATATTTTATCATGGTTCGCAAACCTATCGTCAAAGCCACCCAAAAATGACCGTACTTCCTATGAGGTTGAAGACCATATAAAAAAAGGGCTGGAGCAGTGGCAATATGATGCCGAGTTTTCACGCATTCTCAATGAATTGCGGTCCGCATATCTCAAATTTATCAATGGAGATGAATCGCATCCAGATATTGATTTTCTGAGACAGGATGCTTCGAATGGGTTTATTTTAGATGTTCACCGCATTCAATTACCAATGGACAAGTCGTTGATGTTGCTGGCCCACTGGAAACAAGTCCTTCAAAGCCTTCAATACATAAACTCGATGTCGGATCTTCGTTTAAAGGCGAAGGGCTCGAGACAATACAGCTGGCATCGCCATTATATGAAGCCCTCAAAAAGACGGTTGGAACCCGGTGACCAGCGATTTGGAAATATTGAATTGGTCTGTAAAATGATTGATGATCAACCTGATCACATCAAATTGCAAAGTAATGCGTATGTGGATAGTATGTATGAGGAAGCAGAGCCCTTTACAGACCTCATGTTTAAGTTAACAGAAACCTATTAATTTTATACCTTTCGACTGTTGCATCGTATTTCATTTTCAAGATTTATGATTGCAAACCTACAATATCACCCTTTTATATCGTAACTTTAAAACAGTGGCTTCCACATTAGACTCCTAACCTTTAAAAACTCAAATTATGAGTAAGTACGTTGGTTATGTTTTGACGGTATTTATAAGTCTCGGATTCTCTACGTGGTTGTCCTTTGGCGATTTGGATCAAGAGACTGCGCCTCTTGTTATATGCACCTGCACATTTGAAAAAAATGTAGCTGATTCTACATTCCCCAAAGAAAAAACGCGCTACATATATATCGTCAGAAAAACGGAAACAAACCCCTGTTGCACGGCCGATCCGCTGAAGGAACATAATGCATATAAAGAAACTCACCAAATTGAATCACAATCATGCCCGGTTTGGGGTAGAGAAAAAATCGAGAACATACCTCATGAGCAAGCTCAGCAAATGTCTTGTGAGTTACCAGATGGTGTTTTTGCTTTATATCTGACAGGCGAAGGGGATAGTACTCGATCAACAATCCCTCACTCCTTGTACCCCGAACTAGGAAATTAGATTGTATCATTCCAGCTCCTGCCAGACGAAACTTTCAAACTTTTCTAGCCTTCTACCGATCCAAAAATAGATCAATAAAAGCCTTAACTCTCGGTCACAAATACCTGAATACCAATAGTATATCTTAAATTTTTTCTCGATTATTATCCAAATGACAGTAAAAAATGCCGTTGCAAACCAGAATGACCGTGGAGCCTTCCGCTTGTTTTTAAATCCTTAAAACTCCTGACTAAATCTACTCACATTTCATCCATAAAACAGCGTTTATACCCAATACTGAAAGTGGGCTATAGAAACCAAAGCGAAACATAAGTGCTGTTTCCAATTTTTTAAGGCCCTTTTCAGCAATAAAATAACAGTCAGACACCCATCTGGGGAATTTATCACTTTCAGTACAACATCAGAGAAAGAGCCCCGTTGCATACATATATTTTCAAATGATTGTGTATTTATGCCAAAATGCACGACCAAAAAAATAAGAATTATGGCATTTGTAAAAAAAGTTTCACTCTTTCTTTTCTCCCTTGCATTCATCTCTAGCTCACTTATAGCTCAAGATTCAGAAGTTAGTGATGCCGATATGAAGTTATTTGCATCCGCATTTCAGCAAGTGCAGGCCGTAAATCAGCAAGTTCAAAATAAAATGGTCGGTGCCATTCAAGAAGAAGGCTTAGACATTCAAAAATTTAATGAGATTCAACAAGCATCGCAGGCTGAAGGAGAGGAATCCGATATATCTGAGGAAGATATGGCTAAATACCAAAAATCAATTCAAGCTATTCAAGCCGTCCAGCAAGAAGCTCAGCAACAAATGAAAAAAGCAATCGAGGAGTCTGGCTTAGCCGTAGAAAAGTATCAGAATATCATGCGAGCAGTTCAGGAAGATCCAGCTATTCAGGCGAAACTTCAAGAAATACTTTCTGAATAAGCGCCTCTTCTTGACTCTTTCTTTTAGAGTTATTAAGGTTTGAAAAAGCTCTCATCTGTTAAAAACAGTTTGAGAGTTTTTTTTTGCAAATTTTTGCAAAAAAAAAGCCATCTGTAATAAACAGACGGCTTTTATAAAAGTGGTACCTCCAGGAATCGAACCAGGGACACCAGGATTTTCAGTCCTGTGCTCTACCAACTGAGCTAAGGTACCTTAACTTTTTAGGCGATGGCAAAGATATACTTTTCTACGACAGGAAAAAATATTTAAGGAAAAAAAGGGATAAACCCCGACCTGCATAATCACAAGTTTATTACCTTCAATACATAATCGGGTTTAGACGTCATGATACTATCACGTGCACTATTTTCTTTATTGGGACTTATTCTTGCTCTCGTCCTCTTTATGATCTTCATTCAAGACTCTCCTCAGTGGCGTTGGGGCATTCTTCCCGTTTTAGCACTAGGGTTTTTAACCTATATTTTTTCTTCTGAACTAAATCACTACTGGCTTAATAAATACCCAATCCAAATCGATGAGCGAGAGCACATTTTCATAGCTACGCATTTATCGTTTTATGCCTCTCTTTCGCCGGAGAAACAAAAAAAGTTTGGAAAGGAATGTATCCAGTTTCACAGGAAAAGAGATTATATCCTTCAATCCCTTCCCAATTTTCCTGATGATCTAAAAGTGCTTTGGTCCGCCCAGGCTCTTGTTTTGAACCATGCCCTGGATTTGTCCTTTTCAGACTGGAATGAATTTGATACTGTAGTCGTATATCCACACCCATTTATGACCCCTGACATTGAACAGGTTCATGCTTGCGAAACACATTTTGACGAAGGCGTTTGGCTTTTTTCTGTCGATCAACTCATCCCCGGCATGACTAAACCTCATCGCTTTTTTAATATAGCGCTCTATGAATTTGTGCGGACGGCAAAAAAATTAAAACCCGATTTGTTTACAGAGCTAAAAAGATATGATCCAAAAGATCTCGAAACGGCTTCTCAGGTCTTTTCAAACATCAGTTTTGAGTCGATTCGATACTGGCTAAATATAGTAGATTTCGATAAAGAAGCGGCATACTTATCTCTTCTAATCAGTCATTGGTCTGTATGGGACGTATTTAACGATCAGCAAAAGGAAGCTTTGCCTTTGGCAACAGAAATTTCGACCCGCCTGCGGTCGCACCTTTAGCGTTTTATATCGGTAATTTCACCTCCTGAGCTTACCTGGATAAATACAAGGATCGATTTTTAAAGAGTTCCCTAAAGTAAGGGTCTGCCGGGCTATCCACAAAACGGATGGCCTCTCCGGTTGATTTCATTTCGGGCCCAAGAGCCTTGTCGACATTGGGGAATTTATCAAAAGAGAAGACGGGAACTTTAATCGCGTAGCCTTTTAGGTTTTTCTCAACCTTAAAATCACTCAATTTCTTATTATCCAACATGACATGAGTAGCGATATTTAAATAAGGTACTCCATATGCCTTTGCGATGAATGGAGTTGTGCGCGACGCACGGGGATTAGCTTCAATCACATACACCTTATCATCTTTAATCGCAAATTGGATGTTGATCAACCCTTTGACATTTAGCGCTTTAGCTATTTTAGCGGTATATTCCTTCATCAGTTCCAGACTTTCATCGGCAATGCTGTAGGTAGGAAGAACGGCCGAGCTATCGCCGGAGTGAATACCTGCAGGTTCAATGTGTTCCATTATACCCATGATATGAACAGACTCTCCATCACATATAGCATCGATCTCAGCTTCCTTGGCGCGATCTAAAAATTGATCGACCAAAACTCGGTTATCCGGCATATGCTTAAAAATACTCAACACCTGTTTCTCCAGCTCATCGTCATTGATCACAATTCGCATGCGCTGGCCACCCAATACATATGACGGTCGAACGAGCACGGGATAGGTTACCTCATTGGCAATCCGCAATGCTTCCTCAGCATCGGCGGCAACCCCATACTTAGGGTAGGGAATATCCAGTGACTTTAGTAAGTCAGAGAATCGCCCCCGATCTTCAGCCAGGTCCATAGAGTCAAAGGATGTCCCTATGATGGGAATATTGTGTTCCTTAAATTTTTCGGCCAATTTCAGTGCCGTTTGTCCTCCTAACTGAAGAATCACGCCTTCCGGCTCTTCCAGATGAATAATCTCCTCAATATGCTCCCAGAAAACCGGTTCAAAATATAGCTTATCCGCTACATCAAAGTCTGTAGAAACCGTTTCCGGATTACAATTAATCATGATTGACTCATATCCCGCTTCCTTGATGGCAAGTAATCCATGAACGCAACAGTAATCAAACTCAATGCCCTGACCAATTCGATTTGGACCGGATCCCAGTACGATAATCTTCTTTTTATCACTCTTTTTACTTTCGTTTTCTGTTTCAAAAGTAGAGTAAAAATACGGGGTATGAGCCTCGAATTCCGCCGCACAAGTGTCAACCATTTTAAAGGTTCTACGGATATTAAGAGCCATACGTCTTTTGAAAACGTCAGACTCATTTACGCGCATGAGCCATGCTAATTGAGCATCAGAGTATCCGAGTTGCTTCATTCGTAAAAAGAAATCCCGTGGAATATCCTCAGGTAAATTGAATCGCATGAGTTCCTTCTCCTTATCCACTAACTCCTTAATCTGTTCAATAAACCAAGGGTCGATTCCTGTGAGCTTACAGACACTTTTTACGGGCACTCCAAGCCGCAGTGCATCTTTGATTCTGTACACCCGATCATCGATAGGTGTTTTCAGACGCTCCAATATATCCGTAGTCCGAATCCACTCTTTTTTGTCAGCACCCAACCCCATCCGATTATTTTCTTGCGACTGAGCCGCCTTTTGCAGGGCCTCATTGAAAGAGCGACCAATAGCCATAACCTCTCCCACTGATTTCATCTGAAGACCAAGGGTGTGATCAGCCCCCTGAAACTTAGAGAAGTTCCATCTGGGCATTTTCACAATGACATAATCGAGGGAAGGCTCAAAAAGAGCCGAAGTTGTTTTCGTTATTTGATTGTTTAATTCATCTAAGGTATAGCCAATGGAAAGTTTCGCTGCAATTTTAGCGATAGGATACCCGGTCGCTTTGCTCGCTAAGGCCGAAGATCGAGAAACGCGCGGGTTGATTTCAACAGCGATAAGCTTTTCGTCAACCGCATTCATCGCAAACTGCACATTGCAGCCTCCACTGAAATTACCCATAGACCGCATCATTTGCATCGCTGCATTCCGCATATGCTGATAAGCCGTATCTGATAAGGTCATAGCGGGGGCTACTGTTATACTGTCTCCGGTATGCACCCCCATGGGATCCATATTTTCAACCGTACAAATGATGACAACATTATCATTTCTGTCTCTCAGCAATTCGAGCTCAAATTCCTTCCAGCCCAATAGCGCTTTTTCAACTAACACCTCATGAACAGGAGATCGATCGAGTCCTCTTCGCAGAGCCTCGTCAAACTGATCTTCAGTAAAAACAAAACTACCTCCACTACCTCCCAGCGTATAGGAAGGCCGGATGACTAAAGGAAATCCCAGTTTTTGAGCGGCTTCCTTGCCCTCCAGAAAAGAGTTCGCGATATAAGATGGCGCCACATTCTGGCCAATGTCTATCATATGCTGTCGAAAAGCCTCCCTATTCTCGGCCAGCTCAATGGCATCAATATCAACGCCAATCATGCGAACATTATACTTGTCCCACAAACCGATCTTATCTGCCTCAATAGCTAAATTTAAAGCCGTTTGGCCTCCCATAGTAGGCAAAACAGCATCAATTTCTCGCTCTTTGAGTATGTGCTCGAGACTATCAGGAGTTAAGGGAAGCAGGTAAATATGGTCGGCTGTAACCTCATCGGTCATGATCGTAGCCGGATTGGAGTTGATGAGGGACACCTCAATACCCTCCTCGCGCAAGGAACGCGAAGCTTGAGACCCTGAATAATCAAATTCGCAGGCTTGCCCAATAACAATGGGACCACTACCTATAATGAGAACGGAACGGATGGAAGTATCTAACGGCATAGCAAATAGTTTTGGCCGCGATCAAAGGTAAATAAATTTAGATACTTGCTTCCATTAACCTAGAAAAATATGTGAATCTTCTAATATCACCTCGAAATCGTTATGTCACTGGATTCCTTCACTTCTTGAGGGACCTCGCACAAGAAATAGTTCAAACGTATAATATAGGCAAAAACGGCCGGATCCATTGAGGGTCCCTTAAACCTTCCGTTCCACCCGAACTCATGGTCCCGGGAATCGAAAACCATATTGCCCCAACGATCAAACACCTTCATTTCAAAGTCCAGTATCTCCATTTCATTGGCTTTCTCTAATTGAAACACATCATTTATTCCATCTGAATTTGGAGTGAACACATTGGGAATGTGGTATGGCCGGTCATCGGCATTAAATGGCGAAAATTCCAGAGAAAAAGACTCCTGAATTAAATCGCAATCGGTTGAAATCCGGACCGAATACACCCCGTCTTGAGTAAAATTGCGCATAATTTCATTGGAACCGTCATTCCACTGAATATCAGCTTCCGCCTCTGCATATTCACTTAAATTAACCCGATATTCGCTATCCCGACACAACAAAGTATCCGGAAGGTCCAACGGAGGTAAAGGAGGGATGATAAAAACAAATTTTTCTGTTTGAAAAACACAGCTACTATCCGAAACAACTTCAACCTGATAGGTGCCTGTTTCGGTAACTCCAATAGTTCTCGTGCGTTGGCCGGAAGACCAGTTTATGGTTTCAATCGTAGCCGGACTATTATTCTGGATCTCTAATAGTACCGTCTCTCCCTCGCAAGCTTCATCTTCACCTAAAATTTCGATTTCGGGAATGGCGGCAAAGCCAATCGCTGCCGAATCCACAAAATCACACTCCCCAATTGAATAGCTTGCTATGTAAAGATCATTCTCCGTAACAGTAATTTCCGTTGTAGTCTCCCCATTCGGCTGCCACATCACATTCTCGGCTCGACTATCCAAAACCAGGTCTGTCTCATCTAATCCACAAAAAATCTCGTCTTCTAATCGTACTGAAGGATTAATTAAAGTTAAATCAAACGAGTCGATAAAAACACAATTACTCTCCGTAGCTGTAACAGCATAAATCCCGCTGGAAAATGCCCTTAAGGTTCGGGAATCAGCTCCTACGTTCCATTGATATTGGGGGTTTTTTCCTTCCCGGGAAGATATCAGGTCAACAAAGGGTTCTCCACAAACCAACAATGTGTCAGAATTCGGAGGTTCAGCCAATATCGTTTCTATAGTCAGACGGACTGTATCCGGATCCAAACAGCTGCTATTCGAGCTGGCAATAAAGAAGACATCATACTTACCAATTGAATCGTAAGTATTCACTGGGGCAAAAGCTGTGGAAGTATCCCCATCCCCAAAATCCCAAAAATACTCATCAGCACCAATACTATTATTTATAAATTGTGCCTCATAAGGTGCACAACCGAAAGTATCGAGTTCCAGGTCGATCTGAGCTTCCAATCGAGAAAGCTGGAAGTCAAACTTAATAACGGCTAGATTGCACCTTGCGCTAGTACCATTCCTCCGAGACCAGGCACGCGGAGTTGTAGGGAAATCATCGAAGCCACCACAGCCGGCACATACTGCTTGATAAATAATACCCTTATCATCAAATCGGCTCGTTCCCCCATCTACATGATCATTAGTATTTGATATATTATCCAATCGCCCAAAAAAGCTTCCATAAATCAAATCATCAAAATCTGCCTCCAAAACCATAAAGTAAAAGTCGCTTCCATCTGTGGTCCGCTGAAATGCATCTGGAGTAATCGGCAGGCCATCTGTAGTCGAATTGTTCAGAGTTCCCCCTAGATTATTCGTGACTCCACCCCAACCCGAATAAAAAATGCGCTTACAGGTATCAATCATAAACGCTGTGGGGGAAATATCTACCTCACCACTACCCGTCCCAAAAACAGTGGAAAGTTCTACAGCCGATAAGTCCGGCGCTAATCGCTGAATAAACTGACCACTATTGGGGTTACTGTATACTCCGGGAGAGACCGAAAAGCCTATATCAGATTGACCTGTTATGTAAATCTCATCATCGTAGCTCAATGCACATAAATACACTTGATCGTAGCCCTCAGTACCTATATAAGTAGAACTTAGCAATCCACTGGCATCGGGGTTAAATAAAGAAATAAAGCCGTCGGTATTGTTTCGATAAGAACCTTGAATCGATCCAAAAGTAGTGGGAAAATTAGGACTCGAGGTCCCTCCTACTATATAGATCCCTCCGTCTGATCGGCGCTTCAAAGAATACCCTGCATCTGCATTGGCTCCTCCTACATACGTGCTGAATCGCAATGTGCTACAATCGGGAGTCAGCGAGAACAAAACGGCATCCTGCCCTCCACGATTATTTCGCTCATAAGCATTTCCTGAAGTGGGAAAGTCCTCGGATAAGGTTGAAGAAGCAATATAAATATTGTTTTGTCGATCCAGAATCACCTCACCGCGCAGCTGATCCCCGTAATTCACCGCTAGCTCTTCCAGTGTGCCTACATTGAGCCCATCATTGTCGGCCCCGCCCACATAAGTAGATCCGTTTAAATTTGCCCCATCACCAGACAATATCGCTACAAAAATATCTGCACCTCTGGAATAAGGAATGCCATTGACAGAGAAATTTCCTAAAAGGGACTCCCCGCCCGCAAAACTTCGCTGAAACGCATTGGGTAAGACGGGAAAATCACGCGATGAGGTGGTACCCAAAATTACTAATTCCCCATTACTGTTTTCTATTATGCTATGCGGCACCTCGCTGGCTCGCCCACCTATATAAGTGGCGTAAATAAGCTGAGTCCCATTCGATGAAAACTTGCTTATGGCAACATCTGTCTCATTTTCTCCATTCCCAAGCGCATACCGGGTTTGAAAGGCCCCTAAAGTCGTGGGATAGCCTTCCTCAAATGAAACCCCCGCACCGTATGCATCTTCGTTTTCTGATGGCGCCGCTGTCATCCCCCAATTATCCCCGGTAGATCCCGAATAGGTCGAAAAAACCAATTCGGGGTCAATGGTGAGTGCGTATTTTTTATCATAGGGTCCCAGCTTAAAATGCACCGTATTCTCCTCGATGACAAACTCACAATCCACATATTTCCGATAGCCTTTAACGCTCTGGAATGCAATCGGCCGATTCTCAATCAAAGTATCTACAGATGTAACTACATGTAGTCTTCCATTTGAAATGTACAAAGTGTCAACCCCTTCATACCTCATCGCTATTTGTTCAGCATCTGCTCCTGGATTGACAATAAAATCATATTTAATCGTCGTTTCAGTTTGAAATATCTCATAATCAATCCCAGAGTAAATCCCCTCAAGACTCACCTTCCGATAATTCCTAACATGAGAGGCCCACTGCGCAGGATCCTTGCCTCTCAAATAATTCTTGTAATAGGAGCTCGTATCTCTGCTAATGACTCGATTCGGAGCTTGCCCGCCATCAAATTTGACCTGAAAAGCATGCTTTCGTAAACTGTGCTCTTCTTCCTCTGCTGAGCAAGAACCATGTGGCTTGCACATACGGTGATTCTGCAAATCCCCCTCATGCTGAAAAAGCCAGGTCAGCCCCGATTCTTCTACATACAGCGTTTTTGAACCCATGTGGGCCCTGTGAAAAATAAAATCCTCAAACTGACCCTTATTTTCCTCAAAAATATATGGAGCTGCGCCATCAGTGGGGCCCGTGCGCGCCGACATGGGAGGGCTCAAGGCTAGAAAAGCAAAGCCTAAACTCAACAGAAAAGGCTCGTATTTTAGATTAAAATGTAATGACATTCAAAAATATATCTGTTTTCAATACTATTCAAATTTTTAAACATAATGCGGATTCGAATAGTTTCTCTCAAAACGCAATCCACCCTCCAATTGGTATTTTTTTACAAAAACTTTAACCCAAAGTACACACTACGGTCATTTTCCATTCATCTATTCCTTCGTTTTTTGAAATCAACGGGTAAACACAATACTCCAAAGGAATGAATTCTATTTCTTTTTTGGCCGCATCCCCCGAAGCGCCTTCGGCGCTCGGGGGTCGGGTCATGCGGGGCTATCGGTCCTCAAAATGCTTCGCTTTTTCGGACAGGCTCCGCCACGAATACTCGTGACGGAGCCTCCCCTACTACCCCTTGCGGGTTCCGCCTTCGGCGGCTGTAGCAGCCTTGATGCAGGAAACACGAAATGACATCCACATTACCTTAAATTGAAAGCCATATTTCTACCTGCTTATTTCAACCTCCTTTCTCAAAGCAATTCATGACCAGGGTTCTCTACACAATAGAATCAACCTATCTACACAAGCCTGAAAGGCTTGTACGTGAATAGCCCCGAGCGCAAGCTAGGGGTTGTGAGCCAAATAGAATTCCAACCCTGAAGGGCATAGGCGTCAACTTAAAGTTCTATAGGCAAAATCGGGGCAGTAAATCGACAGCTTCACCAAATAAAAAGTAAGCTTGCTTTGATGGACTACACTGATTACGAGACACAGGGAAAAGGAATAGACGTAAAATGAAAAGGGTTTTCGAGTAACAAAACGTAAGAGGTAAAAAGCGTACTCGTTAGAGCGAACAATAAAAGGGCGCAGCCCCTTTGCCGGACCGGGCCTCCGCAGCGGCCGTTGACGTTCTTAGCGAGCTGAGCGGCCACGCTGGGAAGCGTGGCAAACCTTGTAGTGTTTGAGCTCGAGGGAGCGACGGAAAGAAGCGACCTCGAGTGAGTTTTTAGAGGTTTAGCGAAGCGAGTGATAGAACGACCGGCAGCGAGGACCAGCCCGGTGATTTTTTGGTTACTTTTTGGTCACTCAAAAAGTAACAATGAACGAGCAAGGCCTGGCGCGTGGACATTGAAAAGCATCAGCTTAAAGCAAAGAGAGTATTCTTTATTGGTGATGTCTGCTTAAGTTGACGCGTATGCCTGAAGGGGTTGAACTTTAAATCATTATTATCAAAATGAACGGTGGCTTGATATCCCGGTCGTTATAATGTTGAACCCCTTAGAATTGTGGGTTTGGGGTGCATTGTTCACACCATACATTCCATCAAACCTATTTTTTTTATCAATCTGGGAACACTTTTAGCTCTAACTTACACTTAAGAGAAATATACTTAATAATAATAATGACTACTGATGAAAGAGGATTTTTTACATTACTTATGGAAAGTTGGCAAATTCGACG
>Ga0209964_1000313_pt1 | contig 13438 bp, 9 predicted proteins | sample SalPonR2_B_D1_MG_FD_185705 | JGI IMG/M metagenome (GOLD analysis project Ga0209964, IMG submission 185705) | Salt pond soil microbial communities from South San Francisco under conditions of wetland restoration - Salt Pond MetaG R2_B_D1_MG... ... | reverse complement strand
GAATATGAATGGGTGGTCGTTGGATCCGGCCAGATTTTAGGAACCGATCAGAATTTGACCTTATCGCAACTAGAAATTGAGCAAAATGAAAGTAATGGCGAGCTAACTTTGCGCTTAGATATCACGATTAGATATCAGGGTGCAGTAGTTTGTGCGCAGGAATCACCACCCTTCACATTTATCTTAGATGATAATTTCCCTTCTCTGATTGATATTCTAGGGGACACCAGTTTTTGTTTGGGACAGGATGAATTGGTTTTCTATGCAAACTATGAGGACCCAAGTTTCCCAACCCCGAATGGAGATCAGGACGATATTTTCTTGCTGAACTGGACAATACCCAACGGGTTTGACTTTATTCCGCCTTCTAATCCGGCTTCAGATACCATATCCATCGAAGCACCGGATTCTAATGCTGGTTCAACCTTGTGTTTAGAGGTTACTACAGAACGGTGCTTTTTCTCGGATGAATTATGTATCGATCTGGCTCAGGAGGATCCCGATCAACCTAATATGGGCCCTGACGGCTCTACATGCGATACGTCATACACTTTCGCTCCGGCATCTGCAAGTAGCGGTGGATGGAGTATTATTGATACACCGGCCACCGGAAATACGGCAGCTTTTTCAACGCTGGGATCACCTACCGCTACGGTAAGTGTTGACGCACCTGGTGTCTATACTTTTGAATGGCGCGAAGGACCGATTAGTTGTGCTCGATATGATACGATTTCTATCGAGTTTTATGAATCTCCTTTTGATGTGAATTACGTAGATACCTGTTTCGACCTCGACTTTTTAGTCCAAATTGATATCGCAGGCGGTGCCGGTGGATACTCGGTTCACAGCACTTCTGACATTGGAGGACAATTTGTTGGCGATACATTTATTTCGGATACGATTCCCATTGATTTCGACACCAATTTCGGTGATATCCTTTATCTGGTTGTAGAAGATGCAAATGGTTGTTTATCTGATTCTATACCCATTACATTAGTTTGTGCTTGTGATACAGAGGCAGGGCAGATGAGCACAGATACGCTGGTCTTATGCCAGGACGAAACGGCTAATCCTTCCTATCTGGGAGGAGAGGTGAATGATGGTAATGATAGTATTGTTTATGTGCTTCATACCGGCGATACAACAGAGTTGGGTACCGTTCTGGATTCTAGTCTATTCTCTGATGGATCATTTGATTATAGTGCGAACCTGAATTTCGGACAGGTTTATTACATATCTGCCGTAATCGGAAATGGGCAGCCGGGTGGTTGGACAGACCTGACCGATCCATGTCTTGCAGTGCCGATAGGTCAAGCTGTGGTTTGGTATGAAAATCCAATAGCAGATGCGGGAATGGACACCGTTGTATGCGGCTTTGATTACAGCCTGCAGGCCGCACCATCTGTTGGTGAAGGGAGTTGGTCTGTCATTCCGGATACTGGAGCGGTTTCATTTTCAGATATCACAGATCCCAACGCCTTGGTCACTGCTGATGAAGCAGGTACATATACTCTAAGGTGGGAAGAAAATAATGAAGGCTGTATAAACTCTGATGAGGTCCAAGTTACTTTTGAGGGCGATATTGAATTTCGCGTTGTTTACGAATGTGATGGGACGGCAACGAATTACGTAGCAACCATCATTCTGAGTGGGGGTGGAGGAAACTATTTCGAAACCACCGGACAAGGAACATTCCTGAGTCCAGACTCATTGCAAACTCCTTCGATTCCCAAGGGAGATCTCGTCGTTTATGTTGTAGATAATGACCTGGGATGTGGACCTGATACCATTAATATCGTAACGGAGTGTGAGTGCACCACCGAGGTAGGAACGATGGATACAGACACCACGCTGGTTGCTTGCTCTACCGAATGTATCGATGTAACAGGATTTTATGATGATACAGATGAGTTTCAGGATGGTAACGATCTTGGAGGATACATTCTTCATTCTTCATCCGATACTGTAGTTGGTATGGAAACCTTTGCTCAGCGAGCAGATGGAGTCTTTTGCTACAGTGATTTGACAGCTACCGTTCCGTTTGGAGACACACTTTATGTAGCAAGGATCGTTGGAAATGATGGTGGCGGTGGCCGAGTGGATACTACGGATGAATGTTTGAAACTCTCCTTTGGTATACCGGTTGTCTTTTATGAGCAGCCAAACCCAAGCGCTGGAATGGACCGAGATGTTTGTGATTTAGAAGGAGAACTTCGGGCTGTTTCATCAGTAGATGGAAGCCAGGGAAGTTGGGGCTATATTGGTGGCCCTTCGGCTAATGTTACGATAGCTCAGGGCAATTCAGACACCACAACCGTCACTGTCGGTGCATTTGGTACTCATGACTTTGTCTTTACTGAAACAAATAATGGCTGTATCTCTCGTGATACCGTTTCTCTCACTTTTCTTTCAACGCCGCGAATTGACGTTGATAATATCGAAATTGTGTGTGATGATATTGGTGAGACTTACACTGTGACTTTTGATATCCTTCTCGGAGAAGAGAGCAGTCTGCAAGTGGCGGGAACGAGCGGGACTTTGACGGGAAGAACTTTTGTGTCTGATCCTATACCCAGCGGAGACACTTACGATTTCAACGTTTCTGATGCCAATGATTGTGGCTCCTCCTCTTTGATGGATGCTTTTGAATGCCCTTGTTTGACTGAAATTGGTTCCTTAGAAGGTGAGGAGTTAAACTTGTGTGAAGATGAGACGATAAGTGGAATCAGTTATGACCCATCGGGTGAGAACAGAGACGGCAATGATGAATTGCGGTTTGCATTAGTTGATGATATGGATAATATTCTTTTTGAAAGTTCATCTGCTGATTTTAGCTTTGATGCAGGTACCATGAATTTGGGCGAAACGTACTTCGTTCGCGTTTATTTAGGTTCTGTGATTGCAGGTGACTTCCAGTATGGTGAAGATTGCACCCTGTTTGATGGAGATGTTCCCGTCACCTGGTGGGCTTATCCCGAAGCAGTGGCTGTTCCTGATGCAGATGAAATCACCTGCGTATTAACTTCCATTGATATCGATGGTTCTGGTTCTATTGGAGACAGACTAAGCTATAACTGGACGACATCTGATGGCAGTATAGAGGCCGGGACGGCTTCGCAGGCGGTTGTGACAGTCAACTCTGGAGGAACTTATATATTGGTTGTTACGGATGCTTTGAGTGGATGTTCAGATGAAATAAGCGTCGTTATAGAACAGAGTGATGATGTTCCTGTAGCCCGAATCGCAACCCCGGAAATCCTTACTTGTGAGGTTCTGGAGGTTACATTAGACGGCTCTGAAAGTTCTTCAGGACCTGATATCGAATATGTCTGGACTACAGTTGATGGAAACATCCTGTCTGACACCTCTCTGGCGAGCATAACTGTTGATGCTGCAGGCACCTATCGTTTATTAGTTAGAAACACTTCTAATGATTGTGAGGTTTCTGCTTCAGTCGAAGTCTTGGTAGAACGCGAATTGCCCGAAGTTCAACTTCAGGTCTCTACTCAGTTAAGCTGTTCCAATGAGACGGTTTCGATCTCTAGTGAAGGCTCTTCAACAGGCCCTGAGTTTGATTATATGTGGAGTACAGTAGATGGATCCATTGTCGGACAAACCAGTGGGACTGAAATAACCGCAGATCAAGAAGGTGAATACCTTTTGGTCATTTCAAACTCGGATAATGGCTGTGTAGACTCAGCTACTATTGAGGTCAATAGAGTTGAAAATGAATTGACGGCAATTAATATAGATGCCCGAGATCCTTTGTGCAATGGAGATGCAAATGGTCAAATTGAAATTACCGCCGAAGATGGTGAATTGCCGATCACATATGTTTTAAATGCAGATAACCAGAATACGACTGGAATATTTACGGGTTTAGGCCCGGGTGTTTATTCGATTACGGCAACTGATGCAAATGGATGTGTTGTTTCGGCGGAAGCAGAATTAGTTGACCCTCCTGTTATTGAAATTACCCTGAGCGAGTCTGTTATTATCGATGAGGGAGATAGTGTGATTGTGGACGCATTTTTGCCACCGAGTGCTATTATTGATACGATTATTTGGGATACTCAAGAAACTCCATATAGATGTCTTGATCCCGAGTGTTTATCCATCCTCTTGTCGCCGCTAAGTACTATTACTGTTAGTGCTACAGCTGTTGGAGGCGTAGGATGTGCAGATGATGATGCCACCCGGATTATAGTTCGGGTAAATCGGGATATATTTATTCCAAATGTGTTTTCTCCGAATAATGATGGTGTGAATGATCTATTCCTTCCAACTGCAGGGCGAAGAGTAGAGATAATCAACTCGATGCAGATATTTGACCGTTGGGGAAATATGGTCTTTGAAAGTAGAAGTTTCCAGCCAGGTGATGATTCTTTTGGATGGGACGGAACTTACAGAGGCCGGGAATTAGCTCCAGGAGTATTTGTCTATAAAGTTGAAGTTACATTCGATGATGGAAATACAGAAATCATGGATGGGACGGTGACTATTATTCGATAGTATTGCGAAATTGAATTCAAGTGAAAAAAGCTGCTGTGGAAATTCCACAGCAGCTTTTTTTATGGGATTGGTCGTTGAAGTTCAATGGAGGCAGAGCTCGCATTCGAAATGATGTAACGCAAAGCTTCTTTTAATCTCACCTTTGACTCAAATACGACAGAAGTCGCAATGGTCATATTGTTTTTTGCTTTTAACTCAAATTGAAGATTTCCTCGGTCAGTGTCCATTACTTTGAAGTTGCTTTTATTCATAGACAACTCCCTAAAACCATCAATCGCTTTCCTTGCGCCTTTCTCTGATGTATAACTGTTGGACTGCATCAATTGACGTCCTGTATTATTCAGAAATCGAAAATAGTAGTCCTGATTTAATTGGCTTTGGTAAATAAAAAACTTCATGTCTTGTTTTTATGAACAGGTCGATTAAAGTTCAATGATGAAGTGTATGATACGGTAAAAAAGTTAAATTACCAATTTCCTGATAATACTTTGTCTTGATGGATAATGAGTATTTAGTAAAAGCATCTAAGCCTCCGCCGCTAATCGTGGATTTTTAGCCGGCGAATTTTAGTCAAGATAGAATTATTGAGGAAATGAGTCAGCTACTCTGAGAGTGATTATTACTTATCCATATTGGTATAAAGTCGATGGTTCCAATAGTCATTTACCTTTAAAGGCTAACTTTTTCCTTAATTTTTTCAAGTGCTACTTCTAATTGCTGTTTTCTTGACAAATGAGTGTTATCTATGAGGATGGCATCTGGAGCTTTTCTGAGAGGAGAGTCTTCTCGTGTAGAGTCCAAATGATCTCTGGCTTTAAGATTATCTCTGACTTCTTTTTTGCTCACGGGGTTCCCTTCTCCTTTTAATTCGAGATACCTGCGCTTTGTGCGTTCGTTAATATCTGCGGTAATAAAGAGCTTTACATCGGCATTTGGGAAGACTACAGTCCCGATATCCCGGCCATCCATAACAACCGAATCACCGCTGGCATATTCGCGTTGAAGTTGGACCATTTTTTTTCTAACAGGTGATAGCGCTGCTACCTGACTCACAAGGTCGGAAACTTCCTGTGTCCGGATTTTCCCCTCCACGTTTCCTCCGCTAAGATGAATTTGAGATTCTTTATTCTGACGCTCAAAATGAACATGAATCTTATCTGCTGCTGCGCTCACAGCAGCAAGGTCTGAAACATCTATATTATTTTTGATAAAATAGTAAGTAACGGCCCGGTACATTGCCCCGGAATCGATGTAGATAGAATTCAACCTTTTGGAAATATCTTTCGCAAGCGTGCTTTTTCCACAAGCGGAAAATCCATCAATAGCAATGATAATTGGCTTTTTCATAAGCTAAAAAAATATGCCTGAGTAAGGGCCAGGCTTTTGAAGAGTATTCGCTGAATTAGTATTCATCTTCATTAAAAAGGAAATCATCTTTCCTGGGGTAGTCCGGCCAAATGTCTTCCATGCTATCATAGGCTTCACCTTCATCCTCAATGGCCTGAAGGTTCTCGATCACCTCAAGAGGGGCTCCAGATCGAACTGCATAATCAATTAACTCATCTCGTGTGGCCGGCCATGGGGCATCTTCGAGGTGGTGTGCGAGTTCTAATGTCCAATACATAGGTTTCTTTTTTTTCTTTATATGCTAACAAAAGTAAAAAAATATCACATCTATGCAAGTTTACTTTTCAATTATGGATAAAAAAGAAGCGAATTCCTTAAATGAAATCACTTTAAGACACAAAAGTGAAAGATTTATAAGAATTAGGGCTGATGAAAGGTATATCAGAATTGGGTAATGATTCGAATAAACCCTATTGAGCCGAAAGATCTTTAGCCGATATTTAGATGATTAGCATGGCATCCCCATAACTGTAAAAACGGTACTTTTCCTTAATGGCTTCCTGATAGGCATCCATAATTAAATCGTAACCACCAAAAGCTGCTACCATGATGACCAGACTACTTTTAGGTAAATGGAAGTTTGTAATCATGCTATCCGCTATATGGAAGTCATATGGCGGAAAAATAAATAGGTTTGTCCATCCCTCTGCTGCCTTCAGGGTATCTGTTGCAGAAACCGCGGATTCAATGGATCGCATAGAAGTTGTGCCTATCGCACAAACTCGTCCGTTATTAATTTTGGATTGATTTACGATCTCAGCACTTTCCTGAGTGATTTTAAAGTATTCCGCTTCCATCTTATGCTTCGATAAATCTTCAACTTCTATGTCATTAAATGTTCCTAAACCAACATGAAGCGTGACATTTGAAAAGTCAACTCCTTTTATTTGAAGTCGCTTTAACAAATGCTCGCTAAAATGTAAGCCAGCAGTAGGTGCTGCTACAGAACCCACCTCTTCGGCATAAAGCGTCTGGTACCGCTGAACATCAATATCTTCGACTTGTCGATTGATGTATTTGGGGAGAGGGGTGTTTCCTAAAGAATAGAGTGTTTCTCGAAAAGTCTCATTGTCTCCTTCATAAAAAAATCGGATAGTTCGACCTCTGGAGGTGGTGTTGTCTACAACCTCAGCTACAAGTAAGTCATTTCCCTTTTCATCAGCAAAATATAGTTTATTTCCCACCCGGATTTTACGGGCAGGGTCAACAAGGACATCCCACAAAAACATATCTGGATTCAACTCCCGGAGTAGAAAAACCTCGATTTTCGCACCCGTTTTTTCCTTTCGACCAAATAACCGAGCGGGAAATACTTTCGTATTGTTGAATATAAAGCTGTCGCCATTATCAAAGTAATCTACAATATCTTTAAAAACCTTATGCTCTATTTTACCCGTATCCTTATGAACGACCATTAACCGGGACTCGTCCCGATGTTCTGTAGGATATTGAGCAATCAATTCTTTGGGCAAATCAAACTTAAATTGAGATAATTTCGTCCGCATATATCGTGAAAATTTTGTCTTGTGTTTTCGTAAAGATTGCAAAAATAACAAAATGAGGTGTATTTATCCATAGTTTAGGTAGCGTTGTCGATAATTATCTTATAAATAGCCTTTTTTATCTTTCTTTAATGTCTAATTTGAAATATAAATCAATCATAGATGATCTGGCCCCGGCTTTTTGGAGAAAGTTTTTTGCAGGCGATGCAGGAGCTATACGCGAACAAATTAAGGTCGATCCTATCTCTGCTGGGAATAAGTATTGGCATATTCTGTATCATAGCCGTTCTAAGCGTCGTGGATTCTCTGAAACAAAGTATTGTCACAAGCTTCGACAAATTAGGTAACGACGTTATTTATGTCGATAAAAGACCCTGGAATGAAGACCCAAGTAGAAATTATTGGAAATATGTAAAATGGCCTCAACCTGACTATCAGGATTATGAGTTCTTAAAGAGACGTTTGGATGGGCAAGCTACAGCTTCCTTTGCTTTATTTATGCCGGGAAAAGTCCTGAAATATAGAAATTCGAGTGTAGAAGGACTATTTATGGCCGCCGTCACCTATGAGTACGATAAAATTTATAATCTAACCTTCGACTCAGGTCGCTATTTTTCACGCTCAGAACACGCAGGAGCTCGGAACCAAATTATTTTGGGCTATCAGGTTAAAGACCGCTTATTTGGAAGTAGGGATGCAGTAGGGCGGTTTATCAAGATGATGGGAAGAAAATTTCAGGTGGTCGGCGTTCTGGAGGAGGAAGGCGAATCCCTGATTAATGTTTTCCCCTTGGATCGGGCTGTCATTATTGGGTACCCAACAGCTAGAAAGTTCCTGAATCGCAACAGTAGGCAATTTTCTAGTAATTTAACGGTAAAACCTGTAGGCTCGGTTCCATCCAATGATAATCTAAAGGGAGAAATAATCTCCGCATTGCGGGCTGGACGAAAGTTGAGACCTAACGAAAGTAATAACTTTGTACTCAATGAATTAACCATGATTGAAGACTCACTACAGAGCTTTTTTGGCGTATTGAATTCAGCGGGAATATTTATTGGCTTATTCGCAATATTGGTGGGCATGTTTAGCGTAGCTAATATTATGTTTGTCTCAGTCAAAGAACGAACGGCTATTATTGGAATAAAAAAAGCCCTGGGAGCGAAGCGAATCATTATTCTATCAGAATTTTTAATCGAATCTGTAGTCCTATGTCTGTTTGGCGGAATGATAGGGCTAATTTTTATCTTTTTAGTATTTTTATTGCTCAATCAAGTCCTTCCATTCACCTTTATCCTTTCCATTACCAATATCGTACTTGGAGTGGGCCTGTCCGTAGTTATCGGTATACTTGCAGGACTTATTCCCGCTATTCAGGCCTCGGGCTTAGATCCGGTAGTAGCCATCCGTTCATAAAAAAAAGCCATTACAAATCAATGTAATGGCTTTCATAATCTTTATGGGAAATATTTATTTCACCTGATCTACGATCGACTTGAAAGTAGCTTTATTGTTTACTGCTAAATCCGCAAGGACTTTTCGATTTAAGTCGATGTTGTTTTGCTTAAGTCCGTGTATGAATTTTGAATAACTCATTCCTTCTAAACGCGTTGCCGCATTAATACGGGCAATCCATAACCGTCGGAAAGCGCGCTTTTTATTTCTTCTGTCTCGGTATGCATAAAGCCATCCTTTTTCAACAGCATTTTTCGCTACTGTGTAAACATTTTTACGTGCACCAAAATAGCCTTTTGCGGCCTTAATGTACTTTTTGCGTTTTCGCTTGGACGCGACCGCATTTACTGATCTAGGCATAAGTTTGAATTTAGTTCGATGTAGGGGATTTACTCACTTAAGTCCTACACCCTCGTTAAATAATTATTTTTTACAGAGAAGTCGCTTAACTTGTCTTTCGTCCGATTTATTTACTAAAGTCGAACCATTCAGTCGAAGCTTGCGTTTCTTCGTTTTCTTGCGCATAAGGTGAGCTGCATTCGCCTGGTAGCGTTTTACTTTTCCGCTACCTGTCAGCTTGAAACGCTTTTTTGCACTCGAATTCGTCTTCATCTTTGGCATAACCTACATGGTTTTATTTAAAGTGGACGCAAATGTACACTTTAATTCACTATTCTTAAATTTATTCTACTTCTTTTTCTTCTTCGGCGCAATCATAACATTCATTCTCCGCCCTTCCATCTTTGGCATGTGCTCTGCTGATCCGTAGTCTTCTAACTCTTTAATAAATCGAAGAAGTAAAAGCTCTCCCCGATCCTTAAATACGATAGAGCGCCCCTTAAAGTGAACATAGGCCTTTAATTTGGCGCCATCCTCCAAAAAACCTTTCGCGTGATTTAGTTTAAAGTTGAAATCATGATCGTCTGTATTCGGTCCAAACCGAACCTCTTTGATCACTGTTTTCTGTGTTTTAGCCTTAATCTCTTTCTCTCGCTTTTTCTTTTCGTAGAGAAACTTATTGTAGTCGATAATTTTAACCACAGGTGGCTTCGCATTAGGAGATATAACGACCACATCCAGGCCCATTTCATCAGCCCATTTATTGACTACCTCTGTGTCATATACTTCTGGTCCTAATTCTTTTCCAGCCACCTTACTGATTGCTTCTAAGTCTTCTCCGACTAATCGAACCTTCGGTGCTCGAATCTTATCGTTGACAATGTACTGTGGTTTTTTTCTGCGTAGTGGTTTTTTAAATCCTCGTCTTCTAGCCAAATTGTTGTGTTTTGTTAATCAATATTCGTTCGTAATATATTTAAATTCGGACATTATCCAAATGCTCTGAGCATAATATTCATGTTAAGATCAATATTTAAGCCTCAATATACACCGTGGATCCCTTTTTACTGATCTTAAGGTCATGATTCGGCCTAGATCATATAAAAGAGTTTAGCTGCCTATTTATTCAGCCTCACTGTCTACCTTTTGTCTCAACTGAATTTTCAATTTCTTTTTATCATCTGAACTGTCCATAACGGCATAAAAAGAACTTCCTTCCTCCGGCTTTTTAGCCAGAATAAATTCAGCCAGGGGATCCTCGATATACTTCTGTATAGCCCTGTGAAGGGGACGAGCTCCATATTGTGGATCAAATCCTTTTTTGGCTACAAATTCTTTCGCTTTCTGCGATAGCTCTAATTCGTAATCCATATCTTTCAATCGCTTGAATAAATCCTCAAGCGCAATATCTATTATTTTATGTATCTCCTCTTCTCCTAAGCTATTAAAGATAACAACATCATCGATACGGTTTAAAAACTCAGGCGAAAAGGTTCGTTTCAGTGCATTCTGAATGACGCCCTTATTGTATTCTTCTTTGTTCTCCAATTGAGCTTTCGTGCTAAAGCCTACACCTTGCCCGAAATCCTTCAATTGACGGACTCCAATATTGGAAGTCATAATGATCAGGGTGTTCTTAAAGTCCACTTTACGACCCAATCCATCGGTCAACAAACCATCGTCCAATACCTGAAGCAAAATGTTAAATACATCCGGATGGGCTTTTTCTATCTCATCGAGAAGAATGACAGAATACGGTTTCCGGCGGACACGCTCAGTAAGTTGTCCCCCCTCTTCATATCCCACATAGCCTGGAGGAGCTCCGATGAGTCGACTTACGGAGAATTTCTCCATGTACTCACTCATATCCAAACGAATCAAGGCATCATCAGTATCAAACATATAGCGAGCCAATGCTTTTGCTAGTTCTGTTTTACCAACGCCGGTAGGCCCTAGAAATATGAACGTACCAATAGGTTTATTGGGGTCTTTCAGCCCGACGCGATTTCTTTGAATCGCTTTGGTCACCTTCTCGATCCCCTCATCTTGACCAATTATCGACTTATTCAAGTCCCCATGCATGTTCACCAGCTTGTTGCTCTCGCTTTTCGCTACCTTATTGACGGGAATCCCCGTAATCATAGCGATCACTTCAGCTATATCGTGCTCATCCACAGGGTAGCGCATAGCTTTCGCGTCTTCCTCCCATTTATTTTTAGCGGCATCCAACTGCTTGAGCAATTTAGACTCGTTATCTCTATGCATCGCCGCTTTCTCGTATTGCTGATTTTTTACGGCCTGATTCTTAGCCTCTTTCAGTTTTTCAATTTTACTCTCCAACTCCTCAATGTTCTTGGGAACGTGTATGTTTTTCAAATGCACACGCGCACCCACCTCATCCATAACATCAATAGCCTTGTCGGGCAAAAAACGATCGCTAATGTATCGATCTGATAGTTTTACACAATTTTTAATCGCTTCATCAGAGTAGGTAACATTGTGAAACTCCTCATATTTGGACCGGATGTTCTCCAAAATATGTATTGTTTCTTCCGCACTCGGCGGATCAATTATTACTTTTTGAAAACGACGATCTAAAGCACCATCTTTTTCAATGTGCTGGCGGTACTCGTCCAGCGTGGATGCTCCAATACACTGCAAATCCCCTCGGGCTAGTGCAGGTTTGAAAATATTCGATGCATCCAGTGAACCCGTAGCTCCACCCGCACCTACGATAGTGTGTATTTCGTCAATAAACAAAATCACATTATCTGATTTTTCTAACTCGCCCATGATGGCCTTCATGCGTTCTTCGAATTGACCTCTATATTTCGTTCCGGCAACCATCGCAGCCATATCCAACATCACAAGACGTTTATTAAACAAGGTGCGGCTAACCTTTCGCTCATGAATGCGAAGCGCCAAACCTTCCACGATAGCTGTCTTCCCTACACCAGGTTCACCAATGAGTATGGGGTTATTTTTCTTTCGACGACTCAGAATCTGAGAGACGCGCTCGATTTCTTTGTCCCGACCGATTATCGGATCTAACTTATCCTCTTCTGCAAGCTGAGTAATATCACGCCCAAAATTATCCAAAACTGGAGTTCTCGATTTCGTGCCACTCTTTCTACTATAACGACTTCCACTGCTATCTGATCCACCATCCTCAAAAGGAACATCGCTATCTGAAGCCGCAGCAGAAAACATATCTGAATCTGAATAATCCAACTCTTGCTTTACAAATTCAAGTTCCGATTTGAATCCTTCATAGTCCACATCAAATTCATCCAACACCTTTGCACCGAGATTATCTCCATGCTTCAAGATGGATAGAACCAGCAGCTCTGGACTAATCTCATCCTGACCCATTGATTTTGCTTCCAAAAAACTAACTTTTAGAATTTTTTCAGCATGATGGTTCAAATACAGACGGCCAATATTGAAATTCGCTTGTTCTTTATTGCTTTGTGGGGCCAGTTCAGTTATCGCTTCTTTTAATTCATTGAAATTCACATCCAACGAATCCAGTACTACAACCGCAAGATTGTCGCTATCCTTGACTAATCCCAAAAGAAGATGCTCTGTGCCAATATAATCACTTCCTAGATTGAGTGCCTCTTCGCGACTCAATGAAAGAATTTTCTTGACTTTCGGTGAAAATTTTCTATTCATGTTATTTTTTCAATTCGTACGGTATCTCAAAATAGTTAATAATTTCAACCTACCAATAGTTTAATCCTATAAACTAATAAAACCATGCCAGTAGTACAATTAGGCCGAATTGACACAAATAGCAAATATAAGTGGAAATATTGGCAGGATCGGGCTTGTACTATGCACTTTTATTCAATTGTAAAATGATCCTCATATTATTAGAGTGGGATCTATTTTTTTTGGCCGGCACCGCATTGGATTCTAAATCCAATGCGGTCGGGCTATTCGCTTGTAGTGCGCACCGAAGATCCGGACCGCCCTATGGTCATACCCTAAAAGCAGGCCCCTGCTGGCTGCGGAGTCTATTCTAGCCTTCCTCGCCAGAGGGCGGATCACGGATCTTCGGCACGCCCTATCGCTGCTATCCCTGCCGGATACGATATGTGATCCTTTTTTATGTTGATCAAAACTTAGGTATGCTGTGTAAAATAGCAGCATTTCTCACACGCTGCGATCTCCGAAGTGGTTTTATACCAAGTCGAAGTCAACTTAGGGAAAAAATAGGGGGG
>Ga0209964_1000310_pt1 | contig 13479 bp, 2 predicted proteins | sample SalPonR2_B_D1_MG_FD_185705 | JGI IMG/M metagenome (GOLD analysis project Ga0209964, IMG submission 185705) | Salt pond soil microbial communities from South San Francisco under conditions of wetland restoration - Salt Pond MetaG R2_B_D1_MG... ... | reverse complement strand
CTGGCTTTCCATGGAATGCGTGCCGGAAATGATCCTATTAATGTAGATATTGACCTCAAACTGGATGATGAAGTTGGTGAAGTGGCATTAATTGCCGAAGATTTTTCGAGGGTGATTTTGAATTTGGTGAATAATGCGTTTGATGCGATGCGAAGCAAGCTGACAGAAGACGGAGGACCGGGGACCGGAGAAAAATCTCCCCTTGAGGGGAGTGGCGGAGCGGAGCGGAGCCGAGGGGTGTCCGCTGTGGAAGATTACCATCCCAAACTTATGGTGAAAACTCAAAAAACTGGAACCACCGTAACCATCGAAATTGAAGACAATGGGCCTGGTATACCCGACGACATGAAGGACAAAATCCTGCAGCCGTTTTTTACGACGAAGAAAGGAACCGCCGGAACCGGGTTAGGACTTAGTATCACAAATGATATCGTAAAGGCTCATGGGGGTAGTTTGGAAATCGTAACAAAACCACAAAAAGGCTCAACTTTTATCATATCACTAAATCAGGAAGCATGATTATGAAATCTCTCTTTCTAAGTTGTGTTCTTTGGGCCGTATTGTGGTCTCTTTCTATACAATATGCAACCGCTCAGGATTCTCAAATTGCGATTGGGGAAATTGAGAATACACCTCTGCTTCTTAATCAGGAAGCTGAAGCCCCGGAACTCGGTCCAATTAAGGTTGTTCCTATTGGTTCTCCCGGAACGGCGATTGCTGAGGATATTTATGGTTTCATGTGGTTTGGAGGCAATTCCGGACTCTATCGTTACGACGGAACCGAGATGATACGATTTCAGCGTGAACCATATGATTCTTCCTCCCTGTCAGAAACCTGGGTTGAAAGCTTGCATGCCGGATCTGATGGCACACTTTGGGTCGGTACGTTTGGCGGAGGACTGAACCGCTTTAACCCGGAGACAGAAACGTTTATGCACTTCAGACATGAAGCCGGTAATCCATTAAGCCTCAGCCAGGATACTGTAACGGTTCTTCTGGAAGACAGCCGGGGGGTACTGTGGGTTGGTACCCATGGCGGACTCAACCGGTTCAACAAATCAACCGAAACATTTACTCGCTTCCAGCACGATCCTGAGGATTCAACCAGCATCAGCAATAATCAAATTCGGGCAATATATGAGGACTCCAATGGGGCCATATGGATTGGAACCGGCAGCCCGGCACCCTCGGAAACCCCGGTTGGAGAAGGCGGATTGAATCGTTTCAACTCTGAAACTCAGAGCTTCACCCGATATATGCACGATCCGGATGATCCGTCATCCCTCCTCAATAATAAAGTGATGAGTATTTACGAGGATACCCGTGGAATGTTCTGGGTTGGCACCATGGGAGATGGCCTGCATACGATGGATCGCGAAACGGGTCGTTTCACTCGATATAGCAACGATCCAGGTGATCCTTTAACGTTAAGCGTCCCTATTCCTGGTAACAATATTGAATTACAAGAGGATTGTATAGGATTTGGATGCGGTGGAGTTGGCTTTATTTATGAAGACAGGGAGGGAGTGTTATGGATTGGAGGAATTAATTCTGGAGTAAAACGTTATCAGCCGGGAACCGGTGCTATTAGTTTGCATAATTTTGAAAACAGCAATTTTATTCCAAATGCAATCTGGTCTGCTCATCAATCACAGGACGGAACATTGTGGATTGGCGGGTGGGGCGGCGCTTTTAAAGTCTCAGCCTCCGTAAATTCATTTCCATTACTCACAACCTCTGATGAGACTTTTGTATCCTCTATTTCTGAAGATCAAGATTCGGGACTATGGTTTTCAACGTTATTCGATGGCCTGTTTCATATCGATCGGACAAATAGCAAATTCAATCAATATCAGGCACAACAGAATGTTCCGAACACTCTTCTTTCAGATTTTACCAGCGAAATACATATTGATTCTTCAGGAGATTTATGGATCCTGTACAATTATGGGGGGATTACCCACTTCGATCGGTCAGAAGAGACATTCAACCATCTATTTACGGATGAGAGTGAGAATTCACTAAGTATCGTTCCAAAGAATGAGTTGTTAAGTGATCGAAATGATCAGTTATGGGTGAGTACATTTGGGGATGGGATCTATCTACTTGATCCAACATCTGAAACGATCCTAGGGAATTTTATACATGATCCAAATGCCCCGAACAGTTTAAGTGACAACAGAGTCATTGAAATAAAAGAAGACCATGATGGCAATTTATGGGTTGGAACTGAGAATGGCCTCAACTTCATTGACTTTGATGAATTCAACCGGTCTGGTGAAATATCGTTTCGAAGATACCTTCCGGGAAGGTCTATAGGCCCCATTTTGGAAGACGATGATGGAACCATCTGGGTTGGGACCTGGGGAAATGGATTGTTGCGATTCGATCCTGAAACGGGTGAATCAGATCAATTTACCACTGATGATGGGCTTCCGGCTAACACGGTTTCTGCCATTCTACAGGATGATGATGGATTTATCTGGGTAAGCACGGTTGAAGGCCAGCCCCAGTCCCCTCAAAACGGGAGTCTCAGCAGGTTCAATCCGGCCTCAATCTCTTTTGCAAACTTCACAAGCCAGGATGGGCTGCCCGATATCGGTTTTTCCATGTCTGCTTTAAAATCATCCGACGGGTTGCTTTTTTTTGGAGGGATCGGCGGTTTGACATTTTTTGATCCCTCCCTGATTCAGGATCCCGTCTATGAATCTCCAAAAATTGTGTTAACAGGTCTTCATATTTCAAATGAACAGATTACTCCTGAAACCAGCGATCTGATAACCCGTCCAATGTATCTTGAAGATTCACTTGAATTGTCGCACGATCAGAATGATGTGACCATTGATTACAAAGCGTTTGCCTACATCAATTCAGATCAGGTACAATACCAGTACAAACTTGAGCCTTATGACTCGGAATGGGTCTCTGCAAGATCTCAACAAAGTGCCCGATACTCACAGCTGTCTCCGGGCGACTACGTCTTTCTGGTTAGAACTGTGGATAGCCGGGGTGGATTCAACACGGAAGAGGCAACAATGGCTATAACGATTTTTCCCCCATGGTGGCAAACCTGGTGGGCGTACGGATTTTATGCATTGATGTTGGCCTTCGGAGTTTTTGTTGTTGACCGATTTCAGCGCAGAAGACTGATCTCAAAAGAGAGAGAACGAGCCCGCGAAAGAGAGCTGGAACAGGAGAAAAAATACTCAAAACAGTTACAAGACGCCTACTCTGAGTTGGAAGATTCACTTCAAAAGCTAAAAGCTGCTCAAGACCAACTTATTCAGCAGGAAAAGCTCGCATCCCTGGGGCAGCTCACCGCCGGTATTGCGCATGAGATAAAGAACCCACTGAATTTTGTGAATAATTTCTCAGATTTAAGTGAAGAGATGATTCAAGAGCTTATAAATGCCATGAAAGATGGTGATTTAGATGAAGCGGAAGAGTTAGCGAATGATATTTCTAAAAATCTTCAAAAAATTCAAGAGCACGGGACCCGCGCTGATTCCATCGTGAAGTCCATGTTGCAACACAGCCGCGGCGGGGATGGTAAGGCGGAGCCCACGCCACTGAACCCCCTCATCAAAGAGTACGTCAACCTTGCCTTTCACGGGATGAAAGCCGGGGAAGATCCTATTAATGTAGATATTGACCTGCAGCTGGATGATGAAGTTGGCGAGGTGCCGCTTGTAGCTGAGGATTTTAGCCGTGTGATTTTGAACATTACTAATAATGCGTTTGATGCGATGCGAAGCAAGCTAACAGAAGACGGAGGACCGGGGACCGGAGAAAAATCTCCCCTTGAGGGGAGTGGCGATCCCGAAAGCTTTCGGGAGAAGCGAGGGGTGTCCTCTATGGAAGATTACCAGCCTAAACTCACCGTCCGAACCCATCAAACCGACAAATCTGTCACCATCGACATCGAAGACAATGGGCCCGGTATACCCGACGACATGAAGGACAAAATACTTCTGCCGTTTTTTACCACAAAAAAGGGAACTGCAGGAACCGGACTTGGGCTCAGTATCACAAACGATATTGTGAAGGCTCATGGTGGCAAGATGACGGCAACAAATATGGAAGAATCGGGAGCCCGGTTTACAATTAATCTTCCTGCATCATGAAAAACGAAAACACAGCAAAAGATTTTGACGGACGATCGGTCTATGAGAGAACGACCGCGGTCTTCTTCGATTCTAATCCTGTTGAAGATCTGAATGAAACCGTACACCAGGAATTTATGGGCTACGGCACCGCTGCACATGAGTTTATGAATGAAAAAAAGGTGCTGATGGAAATGGCCAGGACGCAGTCGGATCAGATGCGAAACTCAAACATCGAGGTCAACCGCAAGATTATATTTGAAAGAGCCCTGGCAGATAGCACATCCTATCTCATTGTAGAGGAATTCGATTTTCATGATGCCGACAATGGACACCATTACTCTATGCGTCTGACGACGATTCTTGAAAAAACCGACGGCAGATGGCTAGTTTCCCACATGCACGGGTCCACCCCCGACTCCAATATTGCCGAAGAGGAAGCCCTGCCGATGGAAGGGTTACGCCGGAAAAACCGGGAACTGGAAAAAAAGATAAAGGAAGGAATCCGCGAAGCTGAGCTCGAGGCAGCGCTGGAGAGAATACGATCCAGCTCCCTGGCAATGCAAAAGCCGGATGATCTTGGCGATGTTGTCAGTGTTTTGTTTGAGCAGATGCAGGAGCTTAGTGTGGATATGAGTTTCGCTTCGGTAAGCATATTTATATTCGAAGAAGGAGCCCGGGAGTTTACACAATGGCTGCCCTTGCCTGATGGCGTTACCTCACTCTATGTGCCTTACATTGACCACCCGATCTCATCCGATCTTTTTGATGCCCGGGAAAGCGGAACTGACTACTTTGAAAAAGTTTATTCCGTTGAAGAGAAAAACAGTTGGGTTAAAAAAGGGTTTGAGGCCACGGACTATAAAAAACTCCCGGAAGAATTTAAAACCTCCTTGCTGGAGGCACCGGGCTATGCAATGTCCATATCCCTTGCAAAACACTCCGGTATCTGTATTCCCAGTTTTGAGGGCAAGCTCCCGTCATCAGAAAATGTCGCGATCCTGAAACGGGTAGGGAAAGTTTTTGAGCAGGCCTACACGCGCTTCCTTGACTTGCAAAAAGCAGAGGCTCAAACACGTGAAGCTAAGATTGAAGCTGCGCTGGAAAAAGTACGCTCAAGGACGATGGCAATGCATAAAAGTGAAGAGCTCAAAGATGTAGTTAAAGAAATCTTTGACCAGCTGGCCTGCTTGAGTATCAATGCAGAACACGCAGGCATTGTCGTTGATTATGAACCTGAGAAAGACTGGCATTTTTGGATTGCCGAAACGCAGGATATCCCGGCAAAGGTTACAGTACCCTATCTTGATCTGGTGTGGGACAGGCAATTCACGAAAGCAAAAAAAGAAGGCCAGACTTTCTTTACGACTCAGCTCAATTTTGAAGAAAAGAATAGCTTCTACAAAATATTACTGCCTCATATTGAAGGCTTGAATAAAGAAGCCAGTGACTTCTATTTCAGCTGTCCAGGTCTGGCGATCTCTACCACCATAGAAGAAGATATCGGTCTTTATATCGAAAATTTTTCAGGCACTCCTTATTCCGAAGAGGAAAATAAAATCCTTAAGCGCTTCGGGAAGGTTTTCCAGCAGGCCTACACGCGTTTCCTCGACTTGCAAAAAGCAGAGGCCCAGGCTCGCGAGGCACAAATAGTCGCTTCCCTGGAGAGGGTAAGAGCAGCTACAATGGCCATGCATAATTCCGCGGAATTAAGCAGTGTGCTTTCCTCCCTGTTCGAGCAATTTGATATTTTGGGTATTCATCCAAGCCATGCCGTTCTAACCCTGATCAATAAAGAGAAAAATACCTTAAACTTCAGAACCACCGGTGTAAATGGTTACAAGGTTTTTGCTGAACAGGAAGTCGATTTAACTGTTGTAGATGCCTGGCTTGACACTGCCGAAAAGTGGAAAAAAAGCACGCCAAATTCGGTCAACGTTAATGAGTACCCACCTGAAGTGCTGCCGGATGTTTGGGAAGTCTACAGAGACATTATTTCTGCCATACCCAAAAACGCCCGACCGGAAATTAAAGATTTCCCTGAGGGCCTTTTCATAACGGAAGGCTACTGCAAGTTCGGGTACATCGGCTTTGCACATCATCGAAAACCAACAGATGAAGAAAAAGATATTGTAAGACGAATAGCTGTTGAGTTTGGCACCTTATATCAACGTTTCCTCGATCTGCAAAAAGCAGAAGCGCAGGCGCGGGAGGCTGAAATACAATTAGCCCTGGAACGCGTAAGAGCCAGAGCCATGGCTATGCAAAAATCAGATGAGCTCAGTGATGTTATCGCTCTCATTTCTGAACAAATGGATACGCTGCAAATACCTGTAGATGATGGCGTTGCTCTCATTACATTTGATGAAGATTCAAAAGACCTAAACGAATGGATGGCGAATGAAGGTTTTGAAACGGCCACTAATTTTTACCTTCCCTATTTCGATCATCCCGTACTTTCAAATCTATGGGAAGCAAAAGATCAGGGGCAGAAGGAGCTCATTCAAAGATACACAGCTGAAGAGAACAGATCCTTCCTGAATCATATTTTTCAGTATACTGATTTTTCTCATACACCTGAGCCGGTGAAAGAGTACTGCCTTGCAGCTGAAACGTATGCTACCTCTATCGCTTTTCGAAATAATACAGCCATCTTCATTAATGATTACTCAGGAGTCTCACTATCGGATTCTGAGATGGCTATCCTGCATAGATTTGCAAAAGAATTTGACCAAACCTATACCCGTTTTCTAGACCTCCAAAAAGCCGAGGCACAGGCGCGTGAAGCAGAGGTCAATCTTGCTGTGGAACGGGTCCGGGCAAAAGCATTGGCGATGTTTAAATCAGAGGAAATCCTCCAGGTGGTCATTAAACTGAGAAATGAAATCCTGGGTCTGAATATCCCCAGTGTAACGGCTGCTACGATCCATCTCAAAGAACCGGGCGGGATGTACAGGGCCTGGGATCTGACATCCATCAATAATGAAGAGGGTCAGGAGCTCGAAATTTCTCTCGACATTACGTACCGCATGGAGGATACTCACCCCGACTTTTTTATGAGAGAAGTTTGGGCGAAAACGGATGACTATTTTGTCGTAATACAGGGAGGAGATCGTTATGAGTATACCGCTCAGTGGCTTCGCTACAACGGATATTCTGCCGAGGCACAAGAGTTCGAGGATTTTGTGGAATCCAGCCAAATTGAAAGAGCCTATCACCCTACCGTACCGCTGAACAATGGACGGATGTGTATAGACATGCTGGAACCGCCTGATCCGGAAGTGAAATCGATCCTGAAGAAAATGGCCGGGGCTTTTGACCTGGCATATAAGCGTTTTGAGGATCTTCAAAAAGCAGAGGCTCAGACTCGGGAAGCCCAGATCGAAGGATCTCTGGAAAAAGTACGTGCTCAAACCATGGGCATGCAGGCCAGTGAAGACCTTTCCAGAGTGGCATCGGTGATGTTTGATCAGATGAAGCGCCTGGGTGGTGAGCTCTTTGCCTTTGGAATTGTGCTTTGCGACAAGAACAAAGATACAGTTGAACAGTGGCACAACCTCGGGAATGAAGGCATGATCTCGCCTTTCTCCGTTCCCGTTGACCTGGATTATATCCATCGCTACAGGTACGACCAATGGAAAGCCGGTGAAGAGCTCTTTTCCATTGAAATTCCTGAAAACTACATCACGGAGCATTTTGAATTAATGTTTGAGCTCCCCTCGGTGAAAGCTGCGATGGATGAGGTGGCCGGACAGGGCATTGAAGTTAAGATTCCGGACTGGGAAATTGATTATGGGGCCTCCTTTAAACATGGATACTTGCTCGTTTCTTCCCGCAAACCGTTTGAAGAGGATCACATCTTTCCGCGGTTTGCGAAGGTTTTCGACCAGGCTTATACCCGGTATCTCGACCTGCAGAAAGCAGAAGGCCAGGCCAGGGAAGCCGAAATCCAGTTAGCCCTGGAACGGGTCCGTGCCCGAACAATGGCAATGCAGCATTCTGATGAGCTTCGTGAAGCTGTACTCGTTATTTACGAACAGCTGCAGCAACTTCATTTTGAAGCAACTGCCTGCAATATCATCATCATGGATAAAGAATCAGGCAGCATGCAGTATTGGGTGTCCGGTTTTACGCAGGAAATTTATCCTTTAAGCTATCACGTCCCCTTTCTCGATCATCCCTATTTCACTGCCCAGCTTGAACCATGGAAAGAGGGTGTAAAGTATGCTGTAATGGAATATTCCGGTGAAGCAAAGAGGCGGTTTGATGAAATTTTCTTCACACAGACTGATTTCAAAAACGTACCTGAACAGGCAAAACAGGCAATGACAAGCCTTGAAATGGTAAAACTGTCAACGGCCTACTGCCGGTACGGAGCAGTGCAGGTTTTTAGTCCGGAGCCTCTTTCTGAAAAAAACGGGGAAATCCTCCAGCGTTTCGCAAGCGTTTTTGAGCAGACCTACACCCGCTTTCTGGATCTGCAAAAAGCAGAAGCTCAGACACGCGAAGCCCTGATTGAAACAGGTCTGGAGCGTGCCAGGGCCCAAAGTATGATGATGCAGCACTCAGGGGAGCTGGATAAAACCTGCAAGGTATTTCATGAACAGCTTCATTTGCTCGGTATCGATTCTGAATTTTCCTATCTGTGGCTGCCGGATGAAGGAAAAATGGAACACCTCTTTTGGGCTACCTGGCACTCAGAGTCAATGAACGACGGCTCAAACGGCATCAAGAGTAAACGTGTCACCTATCAGCTGGATAAATCAGAGCCTTCCATTGCTGCGTGTTATGTGGCCTGGGAAAGCGGCCAGCCCGTACATGTAACCGAAGTAAAGCCGGTGGATCTGGAAACCTATTTTAAAGAATGGGAAGACCTGTTTGAGGGGGAAGACAAATTTCAGCCGAAATTTTATCCGCAGGGACTTTATTACGTGGATTCTTATATGAAACATGGCTGCTTCGGCATCGTAACGCGAAACTTTCTTCCAGACGACGAGCAGCGCGTACTTCATCTATTCGCCAGGGAGTTTGAACGCACCTACACCCGTTTTCTTGACCTCAAAAAAGCGGAATCCCAGGCCCGTGAAGCCAAAATTGAAGCCGCCCTAGAAAAAGTACGGTCACGGACTATGGGTATGCAGTCGAGCGCCGAACTGCCGGAAGTAGCCAATATGTTGTTTTTGGAAGTACAAGCCCTGGGTATTCCGGCCTGGAGCAGCGGGTTTAACATCCTCGCCGAAGATAATAAATCAGCTGACGCGTGGATGAGCAGTGAAGGCACTTCGCTAAAGCCTTTTACCCTTCGCTTATGGGGTGAGGCCTCTTTTGAGGAAATGGGCGCATTCGTAAGAAGTAATGATACCCTTATGGTGCAGGAAATTGGCGGAGAGGCTCTCACAGAACACTACAACCACATGAAATCCTTTCCTGACCTGAAGTCCATCTTTGAAGACATCGAGGCAGAGGGGCTTTCCCTGCCCACCTACCAGATCAATCACCTATGTAAATTCAATCACGGATTCCTGCTATTTATTACTTATGAACCTGTACCCGAGGCACATGATATTTTCAAACGCTTTACCAGAGTTTTTAACCAAACCTATACCCGCTTCCTGGATCTGCAGACGGCTGAAAAACAAGCTTCACTGATCCGCCAGGAGCGCGATCGCCTTGAAATTGCACTAAAGGAACTGCATGCCACACAGGACCAGCTCGTCCAGCAGGAAAAACTCGCCTCCCTCGGCCAGCTCACCGCCGGTATTGCCCATGAGATCAAGAACCCGCTCAATTTTGTGAACAACTTTTCGGATCTGAGTCTGGAGCTGGTTGAGGAGGTCAGAGATGAAATACGAGATATGAGACGTGAGACGACTGGTGAAAGGTCAAACGTGAAAGGTGAAACGGAGGAGTCTCCCCTTGAGGGGAGTGCCAAAGCGGAGCGCAGGCGAGGGGTGTCTGATGAGGCAACTGATGATACTATAGACTCCGACCTGATCCTCGACATCCTCGACGACATCGAAGCCAACCTCAAAACGATTTACAAACACGGCTCCCGGGCTGACTCTATTGTCAAATCCATGCTCCAGCACTCGCGGGGCGGCGACGGTAAAATGGAGCCAACGCCATTAAACCCACTCATCAAAGAGTATGTGAATCTGGCGTTTCATGGGATGCGTGCGGGTAATGAACCTATTAATGTAGATATTGATCTGCAGCTGGAAGATTCAATTGGTGAGATACCGTTGGTTTCCGAGGATTTTTCGCGGGTGATTTTGAATCTGGTGAATAATGCGTTTGATGCGATGCGGAGCAAGCTGACGGAGGACGGAGGACCTGGGACCGGAGAGAGTTCTCCCCTTGAGGGGAGTGCCGAAGCGGAGCGAAGGCGAGGGGTGTTCTCGGTGAATGATTACAAACCCGTACTAGTGGTCCGCACCAACCAAACTGCCAACACCGTCACCATAGAAATCGAAGACAACGGCCCGGGCATTCCGGATGAGATCAAAAACAAAATTATGCAGCCGTTTTTTACAACGAAGAAAGGGACACAGGGAACCGGACTTGGATTGAGTATTACGAATGATATTGTGAAAGCACATGGGGGTCGATTGGAGATAGATTCTGATAATCAAAGAACAATATTTTCCATAAAAATCGAATCGATTTAAAGAGAGTCTGTCGTTTTGAGCTATCGGTAAAGTTGGTCTAGTAAGGCTCTGTTATCATTTGTTTTAATACCTCTTGCAGATAAAGGTTCATTTATCTACACTCCCTGATGGTGAGTTAAAACCTACAGTGAAATATTATTCCAAAAGATGCTTTCAATTCTTTATCAAAGAGTATTTTTAGTTGTCATTTTTATCCTACCGTTTGCATCTGCAGCAGTTGAGCCGGGGTATTCCCAGGAGGTGATGAGTCAGGAAAATGGGATCTATTTTCATCGCCAGTATATGCCATCAGAACATGGGGGCCACACCCAGAGCTGGGCGATTACCCAAGATGACAGAGGGTTGGTATATATCGGAAATGGAGACGGCCTGCTGGAGTATGATGGTGTGGAGTGGAGGATGATTGAAGTAGCGGGCGGACAGGTCGCTTTGTCGGTAGATATTGGTGAGAACAATAGGTTATACGTAGGGAGCGTAAATGATTTTGGCGTTATTCAGCCGGACTCCATTGGCCGGCCCATCTTTAGATCTTTGCTTCAGGAAGTTCCTGAAGATTTTTTAGACTTCGAGGATGTTTGGGAGACAAAGGCATACTCCGGTGGTGTTGTGTTCAGAACTCGGTCAGCTATCTTCCATATGGACTATGATGATTCACTGACTATTATTACACCAGATGACCGTTATGAACGGATACATAATGTCGGCGATGATATATATACCGTTGATCTTGGAATAGGTTTGATGAAGCTTGAAAATAAGCAATTCGTCCCCGTGCCGGATGGTGATCAATTTTTGGATCTGTCTGTTTGGTTTATGAGTGAAAGGCCAGATGGCTCCATATTCATGGCCACAAGAAGTGGAACCTACATGTTTGATGGAGATTCTATTGCGCCATTTGAAACGGAGATTGCCCCGATATTGGGAGACAAAAGCGTCTATCATGCTACAGAAATAGAGGGTAAGGGCTATGCTTTTGCAACAATACAAGGAGGCGTATATATCACAAATTATTCAGGGAGTGTAACTGATGTCATCGACAGAAGACTATTGACGTCAAATCAAGCGACCTATGTCTACTCTGACCGGCTTAATAATCTTTGGGTCGCTACTACAAATGGACTCAACAAGGTGGAAATTTCTAATCCACTTACGTACTTCGATGAAACGACCGGACTTTCATCAGGGATAACAGATGTGGCGAAGCATAATGGGAGATTATTCGTTGTATCATCTTCTGTGGCGCAGTATCTAGATAATGGTCAGGGTCAAACGGGATATCCCGAATTTATAACAATACCTACCCCTCTCACCGGTTTTAGTCTGCTTGAAAATACAGAGTATGGGCTATTGGCTTCTTCAATCTATGGATTGGTTGAGATATCTGATGATAGCGCATCCGCTGTTCTGCCTGAGTTTGAGGGGATAGTTGTCAGCCAGTCGGCCAGCAATCCTGACCAGGTTCTGCTAGGCCATCGTGATGGAATCGCAATATTTGAGCATCTTGATGATACATGGGTTTTACTATCGACGATTGATGGAGTAACTGAACAAGTATATACGCTTGCTCAGGATAAAGATGGCATAATTTGGGCCGGGACTGATTTTCAGGGTTTAATAAGAATTACTCCGGGAGAAGAGACAAAAATTGATCGTTTCGAGACGGAAAAATATTTCAACTCCGGTTCAGCCAGTGTCTATCTGGCCGATGGTGAGGTTGTGATCAGCACAGAAACAGGAATGTACAAACCATCAGACCCGTGGACTAAAGAGAAGCCATTTATCCCCGATGTGTCCAATCTTCTCGATGAATACTCATCAGTAACGGGAACCTTAAATATTGAAGAAGATGTGGATAGCGGATACTGGGTCGTGACAGATGGGACAGTCGGTTTCACGCCTGCACTGGATAACCCCCTCACCAATCTCCAGGAAGGGGCGCTGGCACGTTTATCCTCGAGTGGTGTAAGATCCATTTTGCCGGACGAAAACGGGATTTTATGGGTCGCTAATGAATTGGGGCTTATCCGCTATAACAGCAAATCCGACTATCCGGGCGATGTCCCTTTCAATGCATTCGTCAGGGGCGCATTTCAAAATGATAAGCCGATATTTGGCGGTATGAGTGATTCATCTTCTTCATTAACTGTGCTTCCCTATCAGCAAAATGATATTCGCTTCCTGTTTGGCACCAATTTTATTGAGGATGAAGATCGAGCCTGGTATCAGGTAAGGCTGGCCGGGCTTGATGACGACTGGACAAATTGGTCGAACGAAACATTTAAAGATTATACCAACATACCTCACGGCAGCTACGATCTGGAGGTGAGGGCCATGAACACGTATAATGACGTAAGCACTATTGGGTCCTATTCATTTCGAATACTCCCCCCCTGGTGGTACTCGTGGTGGGCATATACATTTTATTCACTCATATTTTTTGGAGGGGTATATGTTGTAGACAAGTATCAGCGACGCCGATTGATTAAAAAAGAACGAGAACGGGCCCGTGAAAGGGAGCTTGAACAGGCTAAGGAGATTGAAAAAGCGTATGAGGAGCTAAAAGCAGCAAAAGATCAGCTTGTCCAGCAGGAAAAACTGGCCTCCCTCGGCCAGCTCACCGCCGGTATTGCCCATGAGATCAAGAACCCGCTCAATTTTGTGAACAACTTTTCGGATCTGAGTCTGGAGCTGGTTGAGGAGGTTAGAGA
>Ga0209964_1000291_pt1 | contig 13885 bp, 14 predicted proteins | sample SalPonR2_B_D1_MG_FD_185705 | JGI IMG/M metagenome (GOLD analysis project Ga0209964, IMG submission 185705) | Salt pond soil microbial communities from South San Francisco under conditions of wetland restoration - Salt Pond MetaG R2_B_D1_MG... ... | reverse complement strand
TGCCCGGGTAGAGCACACGCAGGGAAGGAGCGGTCATGCGCTGCAGAACCTACAGCCCACCGGGGCGCCCGTTCGTCGATCGTTCATCGGTCGGTCACCGGCCGGCCGTTCGTCGGCGACCGGTCATCCGGCCACACGCTCGAGGAACGTCACCCGAGTGCGCCCGTACTTCCTGGAGCGGATCGTCTCCCATCCCGGCGGTGGCTGCACCTCGGCGCCGGACTCGATCACCACGGTGTCGGCGCGCACCCTCGACAGGAAATCGGGCCAGTCGTCGAACTCGTAGGGAGGGTCGGCGAAGACGATGTCGGCATCGATGGTGGCGGCGGCGCTGGTGGCGTCGGCGGTCACGACCTTGCTGCGACCGCGCAGGTCGAGGTTGTCGAGGTTCTCGTCGAGCGCGCGTCGGGCAGCACGGTCTCGTTCCACGAACACACAGTGTTCCGCACCCCTCGACAGGGCCTCGATGCCGATCGCTCCGCTGCCGGCGAACAGATCCGCCACCAGGGCACCTTCGATCAGTCCGGCGCTGCCGAGCGAGTTGAAGATCGCCTCGCGCACCCGGTCGGTGGTCGGCCGCGTGAACGTCCCTTCCGGCGACACCAATCGACGCCCACCCAGTTCACCCGCTACGACTCGCATGGGGTCCAGGCTACGACCGGCCCCCGCAGCCACCTCTGCGGTGACCCTCTGCGGTGACCCTCTGCTGCGACCCTCGGCGGCGTGCCGACGTCGCACCCACGGTGACGAGGTGGGGCAGACTGTGGCGATGATCGCACCAGCCGAACAGATCGTGTGCATCGACTGCGGCGGTCGGTGCTTCCTGCTCACCCCGCCCGCGGAGGACGGCCTGTGGGAGTCGGGCGACATCGTCGCCTACCGCTGTGAGGACTGCCTCGACCGCTGGGACCTCGTGCTGTCCGACGACGACGAGGACGCCGCACGCGGCGACTGACGGGGCATTCGCACGTCCCGTCAGCTCTTGGTGAGGAACTCCTCGTCGGTCTCGCTGACGACGAGCGCCAGTTCGTCGCCGAGATCGGGATGCTGCGACAGGGTGGGATCGGCGTCGACGATCTCGAAGGCGGCGGAGCGGGCCAGCTCGACGAGTTCGCGGTCACGACGCAGTGACGCGAGCTTCAGGTCGCTGCGCCCCTTCTGCGACGTCGACATCAAGGTGCCCTCCCCGCGCAGGTCGAGATCGACCTCGGCGAGTTCGAACCCGTCGGTGGTGGCCACCAGCGCCTCCACGCGGGCATTGACGCCGTCGTCCTGCTGCTGGGTGACCAGCCAGCAGGTGGAGGCATGCTCACCGCGGCCGACGCGGCCACGCAGCTGGTGCAGCTGGGCGATCCCGAACCGGTCGGCGTCGAGGATCACCATCACCGTGGCGTTCGGCACGTCGACACCCACTTCGATCACGGTGGTGGCCACCAGCACGTCGAGGTCACCGGCCCGGAACGCGTCCATCGTCGCTTCCTTCTCCCCCGGCGTGAGCCGGCCGTGGAGCAGGCCGAGCCGCAGCCCTTCCAGCTCGTCGTTCGCCAGCCGCTCGAACGTCTCCTCGGCGGACGCGACCTCCAGCTTCTCGCTCTCGCCGATCAGCGGGCACACCACGTAGGCCTGGCGCCCGTCGGCCACCTGCTGACGCACCTCGGCCCACACGCCCGTCTCCTCCAGCGGGCCGTTCGCCCACATCGTGGCGATCGGAGTGCGGCCCGGCGGGAGCTCGTCGAGCACGCTGACGTCGAGGTCGCCGTACACCGTCATCGCCGCCGTGCGCGGGATCGGCGTGGCCGTCATCACCAACATGTCGGGCACGGCTCCGGAGGCGGACTTGGCGCGCAGCGCAGCACGCTGCTCGACCCCGAACCGGTGCTGCTCGTCGACCACCACCACACCGAGGTCGGCGAAGTCGACGGCCTCCTGGATGAGGGCGTGGGTGCCGATCACGATGTCGACCGCACCGTCGGCCAAGCCGGCCAGCACGTCCTTGCGGCCGGCGCCCGTGACCCGGTTGGTGAGCAGCTCCACCCGCAGCGGACGGTCGCCGAAGAGGTTGCCGGGGTCGGGCACCGACACGCCCTCCAGCAGGGCGCGTACGCCCACGGCGTGCTGCTCGGCGAGCACCTCGGTCGGGGCCATGAGCGCCGCCTGGTGACCTCCCTGCACACCGGTGAGCATCGACGCCACCGCCACCACGGTCTTTCCGGCCCCCACGTCACCTTGCAGCAGACGGTGCATCGGGTGCGGCGCGGCGAGGTCCGCCTCGATCTCGGCGATCGTGCGCTGCTGGGCACCGGTGAGCGGGTACGGCAGGGCACGGTAGAAGCGCTCGACGAGATCGCCGCCGATCCGGTGCACGATCCCGCGTTGCTCACGCTCCATCGCCCGCTTGCGCAACACGAGCACGAGCTGGACCCGCAGCAGTTCGTCGAAGGCGAGCCGGCGCCGGGCCGCATCCTTGTCGCGCATCGTCTCGGGGAGGTGGATGCGGGTGAACGCGTCGAACCGGCCGAGCATCCCCAGGCGCCGCAGCAGTCCGGCGGGTACCGGGTCGAGGATGCCGCGCTCGCGACAGCGGCGCAGCGTCTCGTCCACCCATCCCGCCATCTCCCAGGTGGTGATCTGCGCCTTCTCGCTCTGCGGGTAGATCGGCACGATCCGGCCGGTGCGGTCACCGATCAGGTCCACGACCGGGTTCGACATCTGCATGCCGCCGCGGTAGGTGTCGGCCTTGCCGAACAAGGCGATCTGGAGGCCCTCTTTGAGTTGACGCTCCCGCCACGGCTGGTTGAAGAACACCACCTCCATCCGGCCCGACCCGTCGCCCACGTTGACGGTGACCATCGTGCGCCGCTGACGGGTGGTGCGCTTGTGCACGGATCGCACCGTCACCAGGACGAGCGCCTCGTCGCCCGGTACGAGATCGGCGATCCTGGCCTCGTTGCTGCGATCCACCCATCGCCGGGGATAGGTGGCGAGGAGGTCGAGCAGGTTGGTGACGCCCACCGCCGCGAGCGATGCCCGCTTCTTCTCCCCGACGCCCTTCAGCCGCTCGACGTCGATGCCGGCGAGCTCGCGGAGCGACAGTGCCGTCACTCGACCCCGAAGAGGTAGGGATAGAGCGGTTGACCACCCGCATGGACCTCGACCGACACGGCGCCGTGATGGTCGCCGAGCCAGCCCTCGATCGCGGCGGTGGTGTCGGAATCGGCGTCCTCGCCGGTGATCACCGTGATCAGCTCGGCCGTGTCACCGACGATGTGCTCGAGCAGCCCGATGGTGGCGTCACCGGTGGTGCCGCCGACCGCCACGATCCCGTCGCCGCGGACGAGGCCGATCCACTCGCCCGTGCGGACCGGTCCCGACGGGGTGTTCGAGTCGCGCACCGCCTGGGTGATCTCGCCCGTGACCACCGACGCCGCAGCGTCGGACATCTCGGCATGGTTCTCCGCGGCGTCGGCCTCGGGGTCGTACACCACGAGTGCGGCGAGCGCTTCGGGCATCGAGGTGGTCGGCACCACGACGACGGTCTTGTTCGTGAGGGCGTCGACCTGCTCGGCGACCGGGATGATGTTCTTGTTGTTGGGCAGGATCACCACCTGCTCGGCGTTCACGTGCCGCACCGTGTCGAGCAGTTCGGCGGTGGACGGGTTCATGGTCTGCCCACCGGTGACGACTCCTTGCACACCCAGTTGGGCGAACAGCTCGACGAGGCCGTCGCCCGAGCACACGGCCACCACCGCCGTGGTCACGGGCGGCAGCCCAGCGCCGGCACGGGGACGTGCGGCACTGCCCTCCACGCCGAGTTCGGCCTCGCGCTTGGCGTGTTCCTCGTCGACCTCCTCGAAGAGATCGGTCACCCTGATCCGGGTGGGCCGGCCGTCGAGTCCGAGTGCCGATTCGATCGCTGCGCCGATGTCGTTGGTGTGCACGTGGCAGTTCCAGAGCCCGTCGCCGCCGACCACCACGATCGAGTCACCGATGGCGCCCCAGCTCGCCTTGAAGTCGGAGATCCGGTCGTCGGCCAGCTCGAGGAAGTACATCACCTCGTAGCGCTGTTCGCTCACGTCGAGTTCGCCGTCGTGGCCGTGGCGGTGCGCGACCGCCTCGAACGCCGCCCCGACGGCTCCGCCCGTGCCGTCGTCGGGTTCGGCCTCGGGAAGCGGCACCCCGTCCACCACGTGCAGCACCGAGTCGAGCAGCAGCAGGAAACCTGCGCCACCGGCGTCGACGACGCCTGCGTCCTTGAGGACCGGGAGTTGTTCGGGCGTGTTGTCGAGTGCCGCCTTGCCGGCCGCTCGGGCGGCGCGCACCACCTCGACCAGGGACCCACCGGCATCGGCCGCCGTCTTGGCGCCGTCGGCGCTCTCCCGGCAGACGGTGAGGATCGTGCCCTCGATCGGCTTGAGCACCGCTTCGTACGCACCGGCCGCCGCCGCCTGCAACGCCTCGGCGAACTTGGCGCCGTGCACGTCGGCGTGGTCCTTGATCGTGCCCGAGAACCCGCGCATGATCTGGCTGAGGATGACCCCGCTGTTGCCGCGGGCACCCATCAGCGACCCGTGGCTGATCGCCTCGCAGATCGCGTCGTGGTCGTCGTGGGCGGCAGCGTCCATCTCCTCGACCACGGCGTCGAGGGTGCGGGCCATGTTGGTGCCGGTGTCGCCGTCGGGCACGGGATACACGTTGAGCCGGTTGAGCCCGTGTGCATGCTCTCTCACCGTGTCGCGGAACGTCCGCACGGAGTCGCGCAGGGCAGCGGTGTTCAACCGTTCGAGTGTCGGCACGGCTCGGGAGTCTATGGCGGCGTGTCGGGCGTGGGGCTCGGTGAGTTGCTTGATAGCATTCCATGGCTGTCCCGACGACCCTGTGTGGCCGTTCGGACCCACCAACGTGATCGACGCCGGGTGATCCCGGCACCGCTGCAGGAGAATCCAATGGCATCCAAGTGTGAAGTGTGTGGCAAGGGCCCCTCGTGGGGCATGTCGGTGTCGCACTCGCATCGCCGCACCAAGCGTCGCTGGAACCCGAACATCCAGCGTGTCCGGGCATCGGTGAACGGCGCCACCAAGCGGGTCAACGCGTGCACCGGCTGCATCAAGTCGGGCAAGATCGTCAAGGCCGGCTGAGCCCACCACTGTCATGCAGGGTGTCATCAAGGCCTACGATCCCGCCACCGGTGACGGCCTCGTCATGGCCGACACCGACCTGAACGACTACGAGCTCGCCGTCGACGCCCTCGACGGTTCGCTGTTCCGCATGCTGCGCCCCGGCCAGCGTGTGGTGTTCGACCTCGACGATGCCGGCTGCGCCACACGGCTCCGCCTCGGCTCCGAGGTCGACATGAGCACCCCCGGCAGCTGACGTCACCGGCACCCGAGGGCTCCATCCGGGTCCGGTGCCTCCTCCGAGCGCGGACGTGTCGCCCGAATTCCGTCCAGCAACTCCGACCAACGTTTCGTCTCGCCGATGCGGGCGCCCTACGCTGGCGCTCGAACCCACTGTTCGTGAACCGCGTTCGTCGAAGCGGCGACCGCACCCCCGGTACTCAACGAGGAGTCAAGAGATGAGCGGAACGACCACCAACCAGCGCCTGAAGGACTGGGTTGCCGAATGGGCGGAGGTCATGCAGCCCGCCGACATCTACTGGTGCGACGGATCGGCCGACGAGTACGAGCAGCTCTGCCAACAACTCGTCGACTCGGGCACCTTCACCAAGCTCGACGAGGCGAAGCGGCCCAACAGCTACTGGGCGCACTCCGATCCCGGCGACGTGGCCCGGGTGGAGGACCGCACGTTCATCTGCTCGGCCACCGAGGACGAAGCGGGCCCCAACAACAACTGGCGCGACCCCGCCGAGATGCGTGCGGAGATGAGGCGGCTCTACACCGGAGCGATGAAGGGACGCACCATGTACGTGGTGCCGTTCTCGATGGGCCCGCTCGGCTCACCGATCGCCCACATCGGCGTGGAGCTCACCGACTCGGCCTACGTGGCGGTGAACATGCGCATCATGACCCGCATGGGTCAGGGCGCACTCGACGTCCTCGGCGACGGCGACTGGGTGCCGTGCGTGCACAGCGTGGGGGCCCCGCTCAACGGGGCGGCGGACGTGCCGTGGCCCTGCGACGCGGAGAACAAGTTCATCGTGCACTTCCCCGAGACCCGCGAGATCTGGTCGTACGGGTCGGGCTATGGCGGCAACGCCCTGCTCGGCAAGAAGTGCTTCGCCCTGCGCATCGCGTCGGTGATGGCGCGCGACGACGGCTGGCTCGCCGAGCACATGCTGATCCTCAAGCTCACCAACCCCGAGGGCGAGTCGAAGTACATCGCCGGGGCCTTCCCGTCGGCGTGCGGCAAGACGAACCTCGCCATGCTGGTGCCGACCATCCCGGGCTGGAAGGCCGAGACGATCGGCGACGACATCTGCTGGATGAAGTTCGGCGACGACGGCCAGCTGCACGCCATCAACCCCGAGGCGGGCTTCTTCGGCGTGGCGCCGGGTACCAGCTACAAGACGAACGCCAACGCCATGGACACGCTGTGGGGCAACTGCGTCTACACCAACACCGCCCTCACCGACGACGGTGACATCTGGTGGGAGGACATGACCGACACCCCGCCGGCGCGTGCCACCGACTGGAAGGGCAACGCCTGGACGCCCGAGAGCGACACGCCCGCCGCCCATCCGAACGCCCGCTTCACCGCCCCGGCCTCGCAGTGCCCCTCGATCGCTCCCGAGTGGGAGGACCCGGCCGGCGTGCCGATCTCGGCGATCCTTTTCGGCGGCCGCCGGCGCAGCACCGTGCCGCTCGTGACCGAGGCCAACGACTGGGAGCACGGCGTGTTCCTCGGTTCGATCATGGCGTCGGAGAAGACGGCGGCGGCCGAGGGCACGATGGGCGAGCTGCGCTTCGACCCGATGGCGATGCTGCCGTTCTGCGGCTACAACTACGCCGACTACTTCGCCCACTGGCTCTCGATGGAGAAGGCCACCGATCCGGCGATGCTGCCGAAGATCTTCTTCGTCAACTGGTTCCGTCGAGACGACGACGGTCGGTTCCTGTGGCCCGGCTTCGGTGAGAACAGCCGGGTCCTCAAGTGGGTGTTCGAGCGGGTGGACGGCACGGCCGACGCCATCGACACGCCGATCGGCAAGCTGCCCACCAGGGATGCGCTCGACACCGACGGCCTGGAGATCGACGAGGCCGACCTCGACGAGATCCTGTCGGTCGACATCGATGGCTGGAAGGCGGCGATCCCGCAGATCCGCGAGCACTACGCCCGGTTCGGCGACCGGCTGCCGGCCACGCTCGACGTGGCCGTCGACACCCTCGAGGCCCGCCTCGCCGACTGACCGCACCCGCTGACCGGCATCGCCCCCGATCGTTGCGCCGAGCGCGCAGGTCGGGGGCGATGCGCGTCCGGGGACGGACGCGCAACGGCCGGGGCCCGAAGGCCCCGGCCGTGTTGCGTACCGACCGCCGCTCGGGGCGGCGGGAACTCTCGATCAGGCGTCGACGGGCTGGACGTTGACCGTCTTGCGGCCCTTGCTCTGCCCGAACTCGACGGAACCGTCGACGAGGCTGAACAACGTGTCGTCCTTGCCCTTGGCGACGTTCTTGCCCGGGTGGAACTTGGTGCCCCGTTGACGCACGAGGATCGTGCCGGCGGTGATCTGTGTCCCGCCGAACACCTTCACACCGAGGCGCTGGGCGTTGGAGTCGCGGCCGTTGCGGGTGGAACCGCCGCCTTTGGTCTTCGACATGGGTGGGTCCTCCTCAGACCGTGATCGAGGTGATCTCGACGACGTGATACTGCTGACGGTGTCCGTAGCGGCGATGGTTGTTGGTGCGGCGCTTGAAGGTGAAGCCGTTGATCTTCGGGCCCTTGACCCGGCCCACGACCTTGCCCGTGACCGAAGCCTTCTCGAGCTCGTCGGGGGTGGCGAGCACGGTGGCGCCGTCGACGACCATCACCGGGGTCAGCGACACGTCACTACCCTCGGCGGCGTCGAGCAACTCCACTCGAACCTGCTGGCCCTCGGCCACTTTTTCCTGCTTGCCGCCTGAGGCGATGACTGCGTACATAGCGTTGAACGATGCTAGCGGCGATTCACCACCGCTCAACCCGCGACGGCATCTGATTCCCGGGCGGCCCCGGCGAAGATCCCCTTCGCCATCAGCGAGGTCTCCTCGGCCCGCCGGGCCCGGTACACCTCCGCCCGCCTGCGGTGCACACCGGCGTCGTCGGGCGCCGCCCAACCGGCGAGGTCGGCGAGGTGGCAGGCGACTCGGTGGTCACCGGCCTCCGACAGCGCCGCGGCGCGTTCCGCGAGCACGGCGGCGCCGCCTGCGAGTTCGGCGAGTTCGGCCCCCAGCGCGGCGTCCGGCGCCGGCTTGAGGCGGCTCGGAGCCCCGTCCCACCAGCCGCCGAACTGGCGCCAGACGTTGCGGACCACGAACTCGGGCTCGTCGTAGAGCGGGCGCAGGAAGGGTCGGGCGAGCACGTCGTCGGGCACGCGGACGGAGTGGACGATCTCGTCGAGGGTCGCGCCGGCGTTCATCATCCCCACCACGGCGGCGACCAGTTCGTCGAGGGCGTCGGCGGTCTCCAGCAGCACACGAGCGATCCGCTCACGGCCCTCGATCGGCAGCCCGTGGGCCGGCAGCAACAGTTCGGGCTCGTGAGCAGCCATGTCGCGCAGGGCCGCAGCCCACTCGATCGGCCAGCGCTGCACCTTCTGGGGATTGCCGGCGTTGGGGAAGTTCCAGATCACGAAATCGCCGGTGAACACCCACTTCCGGTCGGGGATCCATCCCCACAGATGGTCGTCGGTCTCGCCGCGGGCGTGGTGCAGCTCCACGACGTGGTCACCCACCGTGATCGTGTCGTGCTCGTCCACCACCCGGGTCGGGCGCAGGGTCGCCGACGGGACGTACTCCTGCTGCGCCTCGCGACCCATGCCGAAATCCCCGCGGACGCCCCCGAACTGACGGGCATTGATCCGGAGGTTCCACTCGTTGGTGTCGGCGTAGCGGTCGAGCCGGCGATCGACGTTGCGATGACCCACCGCGTCCATCTCGGGGTACGCCGCGGCGAACGCCGAGCTGCCGCCGACGTGATCGGCGTGGCCGTGGGTGTACACGGCGGTGGACACGGGGCTCGATCGCCATCCCCGGATCGCCTCCACCACCTGCGGCCCGAACCTCGCGTGGGAGGTGTCGAACACGGCGAGCTCGTCACCGCCGTCGAGGACCACGCTGTGGCTGAACGACTCGACGATCGCCAGCCCGTCGGCGATCTCCGACAGCTCGTTGGTGATCCGGTTGACGGGTTCGTCGACGACCCCGGAGTCGATGATCCGTGACGACAGTGCGAGCAGGTCCGACATGCGTCGCACCCTAGATGTCGCGCCTCAGATCGAACAGCTCGCGCTACCGGCGCCGTCGGAGGCGTGGAACTCCACCCCGAGCGACTTGGTGAGTCGGCCCTTGGTGACGACGCGCATCGACTCGGCCATCCCGAGGATCGTGGGCGAGATCAGGATCTGGAAGCGCTCGTGTCGCAGCTTGCGGTACGGGGCCAGGTTCTTGCCCTTCACGTTGGTGTCGACCGACACCTCGGCGACCTTGCCTCAACCGGTCGGGCGGATGAAGTCGATCGACATCGTGCCGCCCTTCTTCTGCAACACCTGCCGGGCCTCGTCGGTGATCTCGATCCGCATGCTCCCAGGCTACAGCTACTCGAGCAGTGAGTAGTCGACGAGGACACCGCGGCCCTCGCAGTCGGGGCACTGCTCGGAGTACTCGGTGAGCAGGCCTTCGCCGATGCGTTTGCGGGTCATCTCCACCAGACCCAGTTCGGTGATGTCGAAGACCTGCGACCGGGTCTTGTCACGGGCGAGGGCGTTGCGGAACACATCGATCACCTTGGCCCGGTTGTCGCGAACCTCCATGTCGATGAAGTCGATCACGATGATGCCGCCGATGTCACGGAGGCGGAGCTGCTTGGCGATCTCCTCGGCGGCTTCCATGTTGTTGTGGAACACGGTTTCTTCGAGGTTCGACTTGCCCACGTTCTTGCCGGTGTTGACGTCGATCACCGTGAGGGCCTCGGTGTGCTCGATGATCAGCGAACCACCGGACGGCAGCCACACCTTGCGGTCGAGCGCCTTGTGCACCTGCTCGTGGATGTGGTGCCGCTCGAACAGCGACAGCCCGTCGGCCTCGGTGTCGTAGTACTCGATACGGTCGGCCAGGTCGGGATTGAACGCCGACACGTAGGACTTGACCTCCTCGTACAGCCGCCGATCGTCGATCAGCACGCCCCGGTAATCGGCATTGAACTCCTCGCGGATCACCCGCACCGCGAGTTCGGGCTCGCGGTACAGCAGCGTCGGCCGTTGCGCCTTGGCCGCCCGTGTCGCGATGTCGTTCCACTGGTCGAGCAGGATCGTCATGTCGGCACGGAGTTCGTCCTCGGTGGCCGTCTCGGCCGCCGTGCGAACGATCAGGCCGTGCTCCTCGGGCTTCACACGGTCGAGGATGCCCCGCAGCCGCTTGCGCACGTCGTCGGGCAGGCGCTTGGAGATGCCGTAGGTCTTCGAGTTGGGGATCAGCACCACGAACCGTCCGGGCAGCGACACCTCCTGGGTGAGACGTGCACCCTTGTGGGCGATCGGGTTCTTGGTGACCTGGCAGATGATCAGCTGCTTGTTCTTGAGGATGTCCTCGATCCGCGGGTTCTTGCCCTTTTCGTCGATGTCCTCCGGGTCGTACTGCACGTCGCCGCGATAGAGCACCGCGTTCTTCGGGGTGGCGATGTCGACGAAGGCCGCCTCCATGCCCGGCAACACGTTCTGGACGCGGCCGACGTAGATGTTCCCGTGGATCTGGCTGACGTCGTCGGCGGGCCGGCTGACGTAGTGCTCGATGAGGTTGCGCCCCTCCAGCACGGCGACCTGCGCCATCCCGGGGCGGACCTGGACGCCCATGAAGTACCGGCCGATCGGCTTGCCGTTGCGCTCACGCCCTCGCCGCTGTTCGAGCGTGGCGTCGTCGAGTTCGGCAGCGTCACCCTTGCCACGGGCCCGGCCGCGCCCGCGACGGGCCTTCTTGCCGCCGCCGTCGTCGCGCTGGCGCTGCTTGTCGGCCTCGCTGCGGCCACCACCACCACCGCCACCGCCACCGCCACCGCCGCCACCACTGCCGCCTCCGCGTCGCCGGCGGCGCTTCGGCCCGTCGCCCTGGCGCGCGTCGGGAGCCCCCTGCTTGGCGGCAGGAGCGGCCGCGGGCATCGGCCGGGTGTCACCGATCTGCGGTTTGCGGACGAGGGCCTTCTCTGCCGCCTCCGGCGAGGGTCGGCCCTCTCCCGTGCGGTCGGGCAGCTCGACGTCGTTGCGCGTCTCGTCGTCGCCCGTGGAGTCGCTGGTGGCATCGCCGCCGCCCCGACGGCGCTGGCCGCCTCGCGAGCCGCGACGACGCTTTCCCGGCCCGGCGGCGGACGAGTTGCTGCTCGTTCCGTCGGCGCCGCCGGACGCCGCTGATTCAGGGGCGCCGTCGGGTGTCACCTCGGACGAGTTGGTCTCGGAGTTGTCCATGATGCAAGCAATCCCTTCTCGGGAGACAGGCGTCCGCGCCGGTCCCCGTGATCGCTGCGACCGGCCCGGGCAGGGCGCGCGCGATCGTTCGTGTCGTACGGCCACGCCGGACGGCGCCACCGTTCATGCGCTCAGACCCCGGTCGAGCGCGTCGACGGCACCGGGCAGCGGGAGCACCTCGCGCCGTCGACCGTCGTGTTCGATCCACTGGTGTGTACGCAGCACCCTCACGTCGAGCGGGTCGACGTGGGGCGCAAGTGCGCCGGCCAGTTCGGAGGGGCGCAGAGCGCGTCCCACCGTGACGAGTTCCGCGACCAGTGCGTCGGTGGATGCATCGAGATGCAGGTCGCGGATGAGGGGTCGGACATCGTCGGTACGACGCTGTCCCTTCCGTTCGCGTTCGACGAGCAGTTCGTCGGCGGCGAGCACGCGCTGGATGGCCGGCTCCAGCAGTTCCGGCGAGAGGCCGGGGCCCGTCAACTCCCACGTGGTGGAGGTGACGTCGTCTTGCAGTGAGCCGGTGACCGACTCACGTTCGGCCAGCACCAGCACGTCCATGCCGACCGGCAGGGCGTCGGAGAGCGACCGGGCCGCCGACCTGGCGCCCTCGGTGTCGCCCACGTCGAGGGTGGATCCGGCGACCAGGTCGATGTCGATGTACTCGGCGACGGATTCGGCCCCCGTGGGCAGCGCCAGGCCGAAACCCAGCTTCGGGCGGGGGGTGAATCCGTTGGTGGTGGCCACTGGGAAGCCAACTCTACGCAGCGCGCGCTCCCACAGACGTGCACCGTCGCGATGGCTCACGAACCGCACCTTGCCGCGCTTGGAGTACCTCACGCGGAGCTTCATGTCGATGTCACGGCAGGTGGGGAGGCGAGCAGTGCGTCGGCGGCGGCGGGCGGCCGACCGAGCGACACCGGCACGGGCTCGGACAGCTCGGCGCCGCGTGTGAGGTCCTGGCCGGTGCCCTGGCTGCCCCCGGCCGGCGGCACGGGCGACGCGACCACGTGCTCGATGCCGTAGCCGGTGCAGACACCGCAGTCGTAGCAGGGTGTCCAGCGGCAGTCCTCGACGCCGCTCTCGGCGAGGGCGGCCTGCCAGTCGTCCCAGAGGAAGTCGGGATGCAGCCCGGCGGTGAGATGCGCCCACGGCAGGATCTCGTCGACGGTGCGGTGACGGTGCACGTACCACTCGAGCGACAGCCCTTCGGCCGCGAACGCGGCTTCCCAGCGCCGGAGGTCGAAGTGTTCGCCCCACTCCTGGAACGTGCCGCCCTCGCGCCACACCCGCTCGATCACGCGGCCGACCCGGCGGTCGCCGCGGCTGGCCACACCCTCGGCCGTACTGGCGGCCGGGTCGTGCCACTTCAGGTTCACACCGTGCATCCTGCGGGTGGCCTCGCGGAGGAGGTCGACCTTGCGGCGGAACTCGGCGTCGGTGTTCTGGCCGAACCACTGGAACGGCGTGTGCGGCTTCGGCACGAACCCACCGACGCTCACGGTGACCGACGCCCGGCTGGTGTGGCGCCGCCCGATCTCCACGCAGCGACGGGCGAGCTCGGCGATGCCCAGCGTGTCGTCGTCGGTCTCGGTGGGCAGGCCGATGAGGAAGTAGAGCTTCATCCGGGTCCAGCCCTGGGAGAAGGCCGACTCCACGGCGCCGTACAGGTCGTCCTCCACGATCAGCTTGTTGATCACGGTGCGCAGCCGCCACGTGCCGGCCTCGGGCGCGAACGTGAGACCCGAGCGGCGGCCGGAGTTGACCTCGCCGGCCAGCCCCACCGTGAACGCGTCGACGCGCAGCGACGGCAGGTTGATGGTGGTGTCGCATCCCATCGGTTCGCCGTCGGGGCCGATCGGGGCGGCCGCCCGGCGGTCGTCGAGCACACCGCGGATGACCGGTTCGATCTCGCTGAAGTCGGCGGTCGACAGCGACGTGAGGCTCACCTCGTCATAGCCGGTGCGTGCGAGCCCGTCGGCGACCATCGTGCGCACCTGGTCGGCCGGGCGTTCCCGGACGGGGCGGGTGATCATGCCCGCCTGGCAGAACCGGCAGCCGCGTGTGCATCCGCGGAACACCTCCACGCTGAGGCGGTCGTGCACCACCTCGGTGAGCGGAGCCAGCGGCTGCTTCGGGTAGGGCCAGTCGCCGAGATCGGCCACCGTGCGCTTGTCGACGGTGGCGGGCACGTCCGGGTGGCGCGGCTCGATCGCCGAGATGTGGCCCTGGCGGCCGCCGACCGCACCGTCGTCGGCGGGCTCCGCGTAGGAGACCTCG
>Ga0209964_1000278_pt1 | contig 14268 bp, 33 predicted proteins | sample SalPonR2_B_D1_MG_FD_185705 | JGI IMG/M metagenome (GOLD analysis project Ga0209964, IMG submission 185705) | Salt pond soil microbial communities from South San Francisco under conditions of wetland restoration - Salt Pond MetaG R2_B_D1_MG... ... | reverse complement strand
AATCGCTATCAAGTTTTACGCGGGTGTCTCCTTCCGCATAGTCCTTTTGACCCTCATAGTAAGCCTTTTCCATAAGGACTAAGATTTTATTAGCAGCAACAGGCACTACTATACTTAAAACCCACACAGCCAATACCAGCACAAAAGTTACTCGAATAAGTTTCTCTTTCTTCATACCTTATAGTCCTTTCCTTTTTTGAACCGTATCGCATCGGTAGCTAACTTATCTACCGTATTGTTACCTCTGTTAGTGGAGTGCCCTTTCACCCATACCCAAGTTACATTGTGGAGCTGACAAACCTTATCAAGTTCTTGCCAGAGGTCAAGGTTCTTGTTACGCTTCCATCCCTTCGTCATAGTATTGACAAGGTACTGGGAGTCGGAGTGCAGCTTGACATCACAAGCCATCTTGAGGTTTCTTAGAGCCTCTATAGCAGCCTGGAGTTCCATACGGTTGTTGGTCGTATCCGGGTGGTAGCCTGAGATTAACCTGGTCCGGATTTCCATCTGGGAATTAAAGGCTATAAGAGCCACACCCCAGCCCCCTGGGCCGGGATTACCAGAGCAGGCTCCATCTGTGTAAGCATGTACAATCCTCATATGTTATCCTTAGTATTCCTTTGATAGAAAGTGTTCGATTGCTTCTGTATCCTTCTTGGAACAGTCTCTAACCTTATGAGGCTCAGCAAGGATACCCTTTGAGGTATCCTTCCAGTCTACAAGGTGTAGCCGCCCCATCCAGTCCTTTAGGTCGGACTCTTGCCTCCAAGTCCGACCCTTGAACCAGACATACTTACTCTTCATAGAAGACATCCATCCACCCATCACCGGAGGTGTCGGGGTCTGAGCAATGCTCTTGGGCCTCTTTGAGACTCAACCCTGAGTCGATCTCTTTGCCATGATCCGGGTGGCTGGAGTCCTGATACTTACGAACGATTCGATATGTTTTTTCTTCAGTCATGCTTCTTCTCCTTATATGTAGGGGGAATAGAGAGCTTTATATTTACATAGGGTAAACCTTTTTCTTCACAATATTCTTTTATTATCTGTGACTTAGTCTGCTTCTTCTCCTTATCCGGGATGATTTGATTTATCACACGTAGATTTGTCTGACCAGTGGGGGCCATCTATGGGGTCGCTGAAGTGCCCCCAATTCCCCTCTCCATAAAGAGCGTCACAAGCCGCCGCCCGAACATCGCTCCACATTAACCCATCTCCCTGACGAACGCTCATAGAGCTTGCTTGAATCAGCTTTAGGTAATCATCAGGCTGCTGCTGGGAGCTTTGAAACTCCCGTATAGCCTGTGTAAGTTTCTCTTTTTTACTCATGACCGTACCACCTCAAACTTCTGCCCACGGTAATGGACGAACTTAACCTGTTCGACGTTCACGCAACGCCATCCGTTACGGTCAACACTCCAGACACGCTGGACACCGTTCGCCCTGTCCTGCTGGGTGAAACTCCCCACGGGGGTCTTTCTCACATAGGGTGTCGGAGACTTACCTACCACCAGGGTGTGAAGGTCTCCCTCTCCGGGGCCGCCGGGCTTGGATGCGGCGGTCTTACGGATACAATCAAGGGTAAGAGCGTCTCCGGTCTCCATTGCCTCATGGCAAAGGTCTCGTACCTGCTGGGGATGAAGATACATGTCAGTCATAGAGAAGTTCCTCCTTATTGAAGACGTATACTTTTGGGACTCCAGTTAATCCGCCTTTGGAGTGTTTGTCTATCCATCGACGGAGCATTTTGTTTAAGTCTTTTTGAGCCTTATCCTTCCCGTGTTTGGAAGAGAACTCTATCTCCCCCCTGAAGCGAACAACAACTTTCTCACTCATACTTTTTCCAATTCTGTGTGGGTAAGTGTTGCGACTTTAGTGCTGTCACCTACACGAAACTCGACTTCGTATGCCTTCATGTTTTTATAGACGTAGATAATAGTTCCCTCCATGCCTGCCGGGATGTCAATATAAGTCTCTTTGAGCCTTACTATATCAAACTCTTGCATACATACCCCCTCTCTCAAACTTATTCATGAGCGTTTTGAAACTCTGGGGCTTACGCAGGTCATAAAAGGTACCAGCCTTAGAGTAGAACCAATCCCATTGTGTGGGGTCTATCTCTCTTACCCGATCGCAGTACATCCCTTCTGCTACCTCTCTTCCGTCCCGTGTGGGATTGTAGAGGTATCCGATAGCGTGGGGGGCATTCCATCGGTAGATGCTTCCACACACGCTCAGTGCATCCTTCTTGTGTCCTGTCATTCTAAACCGCCTTTTTTATTAGTGCTGGTATTCCCCGTGCTTCGATGACAAGTTCGGTCTCCCCGGAGACTTGAGTCTCCAAGAACCACTCTACCTCCTCGTCGCTCATCTGGGTCACCCGAATGTCGTCCTTCGTCAGGATGTCACCTCGGTTGATAGCCTCTCTATTTATGACGAGATATTTAGCCATCGTCTTCCTCCTGCATTACTATGATACCTATGGTAGTCTGAGAACAGTTATGCTTCTTCATTAGATATGGGATAGCGTCCTTATCGTCTGGGTGTTGCTTTAAGTAATCCAGAATTTCTTTCTTCTCCTCATCGGACATCATCTTACTGTGCCTTTTCTTACGAGCATCATTAAGATTTAATTGATTCATTCGTCCTCCTCATGCTTGAAGTATCCTACGATGTCCATCAGCTCCTCTACCAGCTCCGGGCAGGCTAAATTCACTTTATCCACTTGATAGATGGACTCCCCACAGCTCGGCTGGTACTGCTGCTTCCATTTTTCACAAGCCTCGTAGAGCCTTCGTCCCACGTCACCAGGAGGAGCCGGGTATTGATCCTCCTCATACCGTTTCCAGTTGGTGATGATTACTCTTTTCACGGGCTCTCCGTACTCATCCTTCAGACCCTCCGCAAGCCTCTTAGTTACATCTTGTACTATCTCATAGCTGCTGATAGGGTCAATAAGGCTTACATTAACCATACCGTGCCCGGTTTGTTTCTCGGAGTAGTACCGATAAGAAACAAAGTAATTAATCATTGGTCTCCCTTCATACAAGGCTTATCTGCCTGACTCATTCGTCCTCCAGTCTTGTAAGGAACACCGGGGAGTGTTCCCCCATGTAGGCACCCTCGATGTTAAAGAAAAAGTATTCTTGAGCGTCCTCCATTGTCATACCCTGTGCGTGCAGAATATCGACTATAATGTCGGGGTCATACAAAACAACAACTGAGCCCCCGCAGCGGGAAGCCAAGCCTATAATAGCCTTGTCGTATCCATCGATAAGTATTGCTTGCGGATTGTGCTCCGCGATCCTTTCCCGAATGTTCATCTGGTCTCCATTACTAAGAGTTTTATTCCTTCGCGTTTTACTTGTGATACTATGTACTTCTTAATCTCATCCCTATTAAAGAAATGAGCGTCTTGATAGTCACTTTGGTCAAAGAGGACGTACCATTTCATGTACCCTCGTAAATCCATTTGCCTTATAAAATACCCAAGGACTTTATCGTTGAAGATAATCTGACGATGGCCATGCGTCTTAAGCGTAGGTCGTTTATACCTTAACTCCAGTCGGTCTGCTTTCATTCTCCCCTCCTATGTCTGGATTACCCGTTAGGGTGCCCATTAATAGGCACCCTTCGGTAAAGGTTCACGATACATAAGATTCACTTTGGACGTGATCCACTGCTTCGTCTTCGCAAAGTGCTTCTGACGGGCATCCTTAATGTGCCAGTCAATATAACTTTGGGCCTCGTCAAACAGTCCCGAAGTCTCAGGCTTGCCGTAGAAACCCCAGCACGAGTCGAGCTCTTCGCCTTCGGCGTCAAGAACCTTATACCCGTAAACCTCTCCTTGAAGGTAAGAGTCATAGAGACTTACCTCGCTACGAAGCATAAGCTCCAGATGGGCGCGGCGAGCCTTGGTCACCTTCTTCCAGGAGTAGGCTTTACGAGCCTCTTTAAGACTGATAAAGATTAACCCAATCTGACCTGAGTCCCAAGGGGACGAGAAGCCGGTAGTGTTGACGGTTATACCGGAGTGGTCGTACATATACATAGGAAGGATGACACAATCCCCATGGTCTGAGATAATCTCACGTTCGAGTTCGTCCCATCCGCTGAAGTCACGGCTGTTATAGCCATGATCCTCATCCCCCAGCTTGTACCGGGAATGGAAACAAACCATCGTACCCAAATTGTCCCATGCCTCCCGGGGATTCTCAGGGCACTCATCAATGATAACCTTGACAGTGTAGTTGGTGTTGGTCTTAGCCGACATTTAAACCCCTTTATTGGAGAAGTAGTTAAGGATCTTATAGTCAGAAGGCGTCTTAGCCATCTTAATATCAGAGTAACGATATCGAATAGTAATAGGTGAGCCGTCTACCCATCGGCAGAGGCATAGCAAACAGCCGAAGACTCTTAGAGGGTCGGGAGCTGTAGCGTACACAGGAGACTTGGTATCTAAGCCTCCTGCTCCTCCGCGATTGATAGCTAAGATAATCGTGGGTTCTTTGATAAGTCTCTCGGCATCGGGCCAGATTGTTTCTGCTCGTGTGTCTGTCCATCCTGTCATATTAAGGCCTTTCTATAGGTTCTTTGCAGTGTATGCAAGTACCGTAGACAAACATACAGTACCCAGAGGGACTCTTCTCACATTCCCATTCATCGGTAATGCTCACGCTATGGGCTGGTACCTCCTCTTGAGATGCTACCTGTTTAACTAACTCATTCTCGGCGTCCCAGTAGGCACGCTCAGCCGTCCGATAAGCCTCTCTGGCCTCCCTCCATTTTTGTGCCTCAAGACTCATAGCCTTCGCTCCTTTACATCCGCTAAGGTATGGTTCTCAAAGTACATGTCACGCTCCATCGGTAGCCCACGGACTCTTACAGCCTCCATTTCCTTCAGGGATACATATCCCAGCTCGTTGAACTGGGATCGGACATAACCAAACATAATCAAATCCCCGTCCTCGTTACGCTCTCCCTCCGTAGCATAGAACGTGTAGGAGCTCATCGGATGGAAGAATTTGGCGATTATCTTTACATCCTTGGGGTCTTTCCCGTCCTGTGAATACAAGGCGGGAAGTTTCTTCTCGATTGCTTTGGTCATGAGTTTCATAGAGCCTCCTCAGTAGTTGTACCGTTTAACAAGTTGGTATCCCAACTTGTAGGAATCACCAAACAAGGTGATCCCCATAAACTCTGAATACTTTATATTGTGGGCGCAGACGGTAGTCTCTTTACCGCCTCGGTCAATCACATCCCCCACTTTTATCTGGGAGATGTGAACCATCGTAAACCCTCTCATACTACCTCCACTCGGGTAGAAGTTCCTTGTCAATGTCCCCGTCCATTACACACTGGCGGAGAGTATCCCGCAAGTCGTAGGTAGTATCGGAATCGCTTGTAACGATCCCGATGTCTGTTAGAGCCTCCTCTACCTGGGAGCGGTCCATCCAATTAATCCGTGTGTGGTATTCCTGTTCCATTAATAGTAGTCCTCCGGTTCGATAGGTTCGTCACAGATATAATTCCCGTCCTCAAATATCTCAGGGCGATACTGGGAGTTAATCTCGTCTTCACACTTGGAGCAGACACGCCCGCAAGCTATCCCGCGAGCATCCGAAAGGATGTAAGAGTCTTCTCCGCTTCCACAGGGACATTCGATACCAAATCTTTCCATGTTACGCCTCCTCGGTGTAAGGTTCACAATACTCTGCCGGTATATTCAAGCCGTAATAAGTCAGGTCATGCCTCAACAGGCTATCCTTGAAACCGGATACCTCTTCAGCGACTTTATAGAAGTCTACCCAGAAGCGATAGTTCCTATCATCCCCACAAGCCGTTCGGCTCGTGACCGTGGAACCGGCAGGTACGGTAAAAGGCCCGTACCCCCGGTAATTGGTTACGTGGTAGTCTTTAACAGTCTTGGCTCTCATAGAATCTCCAGGGTGAAGTGTTTGTAGACTTTAAGAAGCTTAACTATCGTCTGAGCAACACCGCAGGGCTCGGAGCCCGTGCGGTTGTCGCTTGTCCGAAATTGAGTGTATCCATCTTTCTTGATGAACACGACATGCAGTTTCTCTCTCAAGTGTGTACCCCCCATGTGTTTGAGGTTTCGTGATAGATAAGGCCACCCACCATCATAGTTTTGCCGTCTGTGTTCATAAAGCGCAGACCGGCTTCCCTCTCATCGATACCCACCATATCGACCTGAACGGTGTAGGTGGAGTCTTGACCCCACCCGTTCAAGTACTCAAGCTTGGCTGTAAGAGCCTCAAGGCTGCCAGTACTTGCAGCAGTCTTGAGAAGTTTGGCGATATCACCTGTAATTTTCAGCATACTACCTCCTTATAGGTAACCGTTACAGTAGTCTTCATAATACTCGAATGCCGCATCTTCTGCGGCAGCCGTAGCATCATCACTAATCTTTTCTAAGGCTTCCTCTTCCAAGCGCCTTATATCTTCCTCAGACACCTTGCTCGTGATGTCTTCGCCATCGTCGTATACGGTAACCTCCACCTCCGGGGACTCTTCTGGCCACCCCTCTCCATTTAGTACCAAGCGGCTCCCCTTGTACCCGGGGGAGAATCCAGAGACTTCTACTGTTACCTCTAAGGACAGATCATCGCTGAGGTCTACGTAAGACTCAAATTCTGTGTTCATATGACACCTTTCGATTAAGTGAAAAGAGCGCGGCAGCCGTAGCAGTCTTTGCTTGCCGCCCTCAAGGTTCTTATATCCTTACCCTTCTACCCTATCGTGCTCAGCGGTAGGCTCTCCTAGGAGTGCGTCCTCCTCAGATTCACAGTTACGAAGGATAATATCTTCAAGAGGCTCATTATTAACGTTGCCGATACATTCCTCATCTATCCGCTTGTAGCTCATATCACAACAGGAAGTTACGTTCCCGTTGGCTGATATGTATACCTCCTTCTCAAGGACTCGTAAGTCCCCGTCGGGGTGCCTATCTACTACCCAAGGCTCTTGGTGCCTTGCTTCGGTAGAGCCCCACTGCAGCTCCTTGGCTCTACCGTCAGATATGACTTTGTTAATAGGGGCTGTACGTTGGTCAGGCTTGAAGTATCCCCTCTCCATCCAATACGTTTCCCCATAATCCTCAACCTCATTACCATGAAAGTATTTCATGTTGGGGGAGCGTAGACTGTTATGAAACTGGTCCTGACTCACACATAGGACACAAGCATCAGGCTCGTCGCACCACTGGTAGAGCTTGTCAAGAGCCTCAAGGAACTCAATACGCTTGTAAGTGCTCTTTGCATTGGTCACCACGTAAAAGCATTGTACTTGGATACCTCTTGAGAGAAGGACATTCCATATCTCTCTTATAGCCTCAGGCTTTAGTGAAGGCTCACCGCCTGTAATGGTCAAAGTTCCTATCTCGTTTATGTCCTTTAGGGCATTCCAGATAGTCTGAGAGGACATATCTACCCTTTGTACGGCACCCCTCATGCAGTGTTCACAAGTCATGTTACAACGGCGTGTGATTTCCAGTATGAAATTGTCTGCATAAACCATAACTACTCCTTAGGGAAGTGAGGGAGACTCACTCCCCTCGATTAAATACTTTTTAGGAAGTCTTCAACGGTCTCAGCGGACCCGAGAGCAATCTTAAGGTTAAGAATGTCGTCGTCGGTGAGGACGGTCTCACGCTTAGTTTCTTCAGGCTTTACCGCTGTCTGTGTCGGTGTGTAGCCCCTCACACGGCTATAAGAGCCTCCCTTATAGACAATGAAGGTCAGCCCGTGGCCCTCGATAGTCTTGAGATAGCTTTCTATTTTTTGGGCTATAGCACTGTCTTTATCGACAGTGCTTAAGGAGACAACATTTGCTATGGGCGTCGCTTTCACGACAGCCCTTAGCAAATCGACAGCTTTTAACTCTTCCTGAAGCCACTCTGCTATGAGCGACTCTACCTCAGAGAGATGGTCAGGGTCAAAGCTGAAGTTGTCGATATCCAGGTACTCTACATTTTCTGATACCTTGGATATCTGCTTGACGATACCGCTGTCAACCCCACCTATAGGCATCTTTATTACGATGAGGTCTATAGGCTCTGGCAGAAACATGAAGCCTCCAAGAGCCTCATGGAAGCCTTGAAGGCCCCCAGGGTACATAACCTGTATGATAGAGGCTATTATGTCTGCCGCTTTTAAATTCATGTGGTCTCCTTTGAAAAGATGAGGGGGCTGTAAAAGCCCCCGTGATTATTTCTTCTTACCCTGTTTGGCTGCGTTACCGCAGCGTATACTTACTGACAGCCCTGCTCCCAAGAGCCCGGCAAGGAAGCTGCTGGCATTCTTTAGGATATGCCCATCCAGCTTACCAACCTTCTCAATGAAGCTGGAGCCTGTTATAACCTCAGTCTTCTCCTCCACCGTGTCCGGGTATGCTTTGGCGTACCCTTCCACGTCCACCACCGACCGATTGAAAAGGTCAGGGTATCTGTCAGCGAGCCGCATCAGCTCTTCTTTAGGAGCATCCGGTTTGATGCTTACCCCAAAGAACTCGGGATTCTTATCAGCCTGCTCGTCAATCTCCGCTTGTGTAGCGGTGACTGTAAGAGAGATCTGCTCCTTGAAGAGCTTCTTATAGGCACCCTCTCCGAAGATGCCTTTCAGCTGAGAGGAAGCAGGCTTATCATCGACCTGACCGAACCGTTTCGTTCCCAGCTTGAAGTTGACAGTAACCTTGTCGTTGTTATCGACCGGAATCTCATGGTTACCGTACACCTCAGGTGTGCCTTCCAGTGAGGCGCACGGCTGACCGTTCTCACACTCCCATTTGAGGTCCTTGAAGAAGTTGACCCTCGCCTCCTCAGAGAGTGAGGACTTAAGAGCCTCAAGCTCATCGGCCTCACGGCTAATCAAGGCATGTTTAGCCTTGATCTTTTTTGCTGTCTCAACGAGAGTCTTGTTGTCAAAAACTTTTGACTTGGCTGGCATAGTGCCTCCTGTCAGTTGAAGTAAAGAGGGGGACACAGTGTCCCCCCAAAAGATTAAAGTATGTTAAGGTAAGTCTGGATACCGACTATATCGGACTCTTCTGCCCGATTCACAAAGGTCGGGTAAGCTGCTGGCTGCACGGCTCGTTCCCAGTAGTTCACCAAGGAGGTGCTACTGTCCAGCCCTTGTGCCTCTGCAAGGTCCAGAGCTTCATCTGACCAGCTGAGCAAGTCTCTAAGAGACATCTCAATCTGGAACTCCTCAGACTCCGTACCCTTGCGGATCCGATTGGCGGCCAGTACCATTTTCTCCGCAACGTCTGAGCGCATCCCATTCTCTTTGAGGATGCGAATCTCAGCCCGTTCAGGCAGATAGGCAATCTTAAACCACCGGAAGCGGCTCAGGAATGCCTTGTTCTGCTGCTGAGACCCGGCGAAGTCTACTGTTGCCTCACCCAGACCCTTGGTATTACCGGTGGCAATACACATGAAATTCGGGTGTCTGTGATACTCCTTGTGACCGTTAGCCCAGTAGGTAACGCTCTTGGAGTTAGGCTCAAGCAGGTCATGCATCTCCGCCCATACTCCGGGAGGGGCCATATCATACTCCTCGATGAAGAGTATCCCACCCTCTGTATATGCCTTTATAGCAGCGTTTCGGACCTCTTCCATCGCAGTCTGGCCCTCCTTAACCACAATCTTTGTGGTTACAGTGAAGTCCTCAGACCGAGACGCCTCATGACAAGAGACGTGGTAAATCGGATAAGGCAGCGGCTTATAAGGCAGCAGTTCCTTCCCATCCTCCGCCAACTTGAGATTCTGCTGGTGTGTCTCAGCATTCTCATCAATGGTGGGACCGTTGAGCAAGTCCGCCAGGTGGTAACCCAGTGCGGTCTTACCTGTACCTGCAGGTCCATAGAAAGCAACATTGTACTTTCTTCGGACCTGGCGCCCGACTCCCATCATCCTCAGGAAGTCTTTAGTCCCATAGTTATAACCATCATGGTTGATGGCATAACCGTCCTCAAAGAACGGCACGCGCCGCTCGATGAGGTAAGGGTTCTCCTTGAGGGCTCCGCTGCCCTCGACCACCTGCTGCTGCGCCTGTAGCTGAGCAGCTTGGAGGACAGACTGAGGCGTAAGATTGCTCAGTCTATCCATTACTGAGAATACATTATCGAGGTCTTGCATAACCTCTCCTTTTAAGTTAAAGATTTAATGTAGCGGGGAGTAGCATCAACTAAAGTTGATGCTACTGGGTCGGTGTGCTGGGGAGGCGGCAGTAGTCTTCACAGTTGCCATGCGAGCCTTGTACTTCTCTCGCTCTGCCTTAATCATTGCCTCAAATTTAGCGTTCGACATGATCTCACGCTTAAACTCATCAGTGGCTGTCGGCATCGGACAACCCTGGGGCAACGACCCAGACTTTATTGCCCCGTTGTACCACTCTTGTTGATGCGATGTGGCGAAGTTCACCACACGACACAACCAAGACCAGTAACCAGCAATCTGAGGGTTGCTAAGCTTTGGCCCAGAGGTAGAGATCTGAGCATTTATACGCTTGCATACCTCATCGTTGGGATCCATCATCTTCTGCAGCTGATTAAACTGCTCAATAATGATCCGCCTTTCATCAGGGGCCAAGGTTCTCTTCATACGTGAGACCTTGTTAACCTTCGGACGATACCGAAAGTTGACCCCCTTGACCCCCTGTGTGCTCAGGCCATCTTGTGCCGGTGCTGCGGAGGTAGGGCGGTCACGATAGACAACCTTCTCCACTACTTTCTCCACAACCTCTTTCTCTGGGTTAAGGAGCTTTTCTATAGCCTCCTTACCGTACTGTTCAATCAATGCCTGACGCTTCTCATCGATCTGCTCAGGCATTAAATTCTGCATACTCTTACCCACATATCCGCCCAGAACTGCTTTCCACAGAGGAAGCATGTGGGCGAACTCAGGAGTAAGAATGTCCCGGGTCATATCTGTCGCCATTACGGTCAACAGATAGGCTTTTACAGCCTCAGGTTCCCGAGACTTCAGAGCTTCGATCTGCTCTGAGACTTTCTTGAATACCTGTTTGTCCATAACTACTCCTATACTAAAACAGGGAGCTACATTGCCCCCTGTTATCTACTTAACACTCCCCGAAGTCTTTCGATGAACATATCACCGAGACTCTCCGGGGTAACAAGACTCCAGTCATCTCCAAAATACTCTTGGAGATTCGCCTGGATGCCCAGCCCGAAGACCTTAATCCCAGCAAGCTTGCACTGGTCAAGATACTTCCTGTATGATACCCTGAGCTTAATAGTAAGCTCAGGACCCCAAGCGGTGGGCTGACCGTCGCAGATAACAAAGAGTATCTTATTTGTCTCAGGACGAGCCCACAATTGTGGGGTAATCCACCTGACACAGTCAAGGTCAGGAGTACCACCTCTTATCCAATCAGGGAGGGGGACGCATCTACGCATCACAGATGCATTATAACGCTCTTCAAAGCGTTTAATTACATCGATGCGTATCGGGTACTCCCGATAGCTCTTAGCCGCTTTATACCTCTCCGCGTCCTCCGGCATAGCAGGCGGAATAGTATAGCCTGCGGCTAAGGTAGGTATCCCTGCCTTATCAGCAAGAGCCAGCACCCCCGAGAGCACTTGGCTGGCTATTAAGCTATTGGGCCCCTTCATTGAGGCAGAGTTATCAAGAGCAATAGCCAGAGCTGCACGCTCTAAGCTGCCTTTGATCTTCCGGTTGTACACGTCTGTTGTGTACTTGTTCTTCGTGAAGGTTCTCACGTCGAACCTACCGGAATCCTGCCGCCGCAGAGTACGCGGCTTAGTCTGGGAAATGAAGTGACGTATCATATCACGTCCGTTCTTTCCCAGGAGCTGCAGGCCCCGAGATTTAATCTCAAGGGCCATAGAGACAGAGCCCTCCATGCTCTTCTCTATGTTATCCTTAACCGACGAGTCTTTGTGGTACTCGTCCCCTGATTTCCCCATCTGGTTAATCATGGAAGATATCAGGTCATCGGTCGTCTTGATATCCTCGGCTTCTTCATCGAGAGCCTCAAGGTACCGATCTATACTCGCCCCTTCGGTCGCCTGCCCCAGAGAGGCGTCTTCTGACCCTTCATCTGAAGGGTCTTCGCCTTCGTCTTGGCTCTCTTCAGAGCCATCAGACGATTCTTCTCCGCTCTCATCTGCGGAGTCATCTGAGTCGCCTTCACCAGCTCCTGCGGAGCTGGTATCGCTGCCCTCTGAATCGTCGTCCTCCTGTCCACCGGACGGTTCGTCTTCGTCTGAGCCTGAGTCTTCAGGCTCTCCAATATTCTCTGAGCCCGAGCCGCCCTCTGAGCTCTCATCTTCTGATTCGTCTTCTGACGAATCTCCATTATTGGAATCATTGTCTTTATCCTCCTTAATCATATCTTTTATACGCTCATAGAGCTTCATGGCAAGCTCTACCGCGTCTTGATACTCCACTTGACTCTCCGCCTCATCTTCCAAGTCAGCGAAGAACTTCTTGTACAGCTCTTCGATGCCTGGCAGAGGCTGGTAGGTCAGGTCAAATCTTAGGTGTCGTGCCCTGCATCGAGCTATGAACAGGACACCTAAGTTCATGACCACCCCAACCAAGTTATCCATATCCAGGGCTTGGTTAAGGGGTGGAAGGATATTCTTATCTTTCCACTGCCAGTACGGCAGGGTAGTCTTAACAACCCGAGGATATCGGGCTTGGAACTGATTCTCACAACGGATATCATCCGCTATGTTAATCATTCTTGCAATCAGGTGACCGTGCTCGTGGGTCACCTGGATATTCTTGAAGTGCTCAAAGTCTGAGCACTCCGTATTGTGGGAGGCCTCATGGAAGGCTTTCCCGAGGTACACTAAGGTACCTTCATCATCCAACCGGTCAGGTACCGGAAGGATGATTTTAGTTCCGGTGGTAGCAGCAGCTGGACCCGCCACTACCTCAAGGCTCTTGCCCATCACAAGGGTAAGAGCCTTCTGAATGCCTGTCAACCAGACATTCAAGCCCGTGCTTACCTCTGTACGGGCTTGCTTAACTTGGAAAGTTAAGCTCATGGTAATCTCCTTTTTATAAATATTAACCTAACAGCTGCATCAGAACCTGTACTGCAGCTTTGTCACACTCTGCCGCCTCCAACTCCCCGTTCGGGTCGTATGGAGGCACCCCCTTTGAGGGGTAAACTCCAGCGGCCCGCAGAGAGAATCCCCCACTCCCACCTTTATAGGCGGAGTAGAAGGCCCCCTCCCGGACCTCGATTTCTTCGAGCAGCCGTTCCTGCTCGATGTCTTCGATAATCCGTTCAACAATTTTGGAAGAACGCATATATCTATACTCCTTATATAAAAGTTACTGGGGCGGGACACATCAGACGCAACCCCTACAGTTTCGTCCCTACTGCGTGACACGGTATTATAATGCCCCCGTGTTATGGGCTAACGGTTATCTTTGCAGCGTAGGTCGGTCTACGCTCGTGTAAGCGTAGACCTGTGCCTGGTATTTATCTTTCTCCCTCTTCGCAAGCCAGGCCTTGCGAGCGAAGAGTTGCTGGGTGTCTAAGTCCGGCGCATGGTTCGCTTGGACCTTAAAAAACTTTTGCTCTGCCTCTGCCAGAGCGGTACGAGCCACATATATGGCTCGTTTCCGCTCTTTTCGAGCGGAACGTGTTTCGGGCAACGGGCTTGCGATTGCCTGCTTCAACTGCGCCTCTGCAAGACTTACGTCCTGCAAAAGCACAGTCAGTGTGTCGCTGACCTCCGTGTCAGCGGACACTAACACCTGTGCCTCCGCCGAGAGGCACAAAAAGGACATAAGAATGGCGGACATGAGATAGCGCATAGGCATCTCCTTTCTTTTAAATTAGGTAGCTTTTTCGGGCCTCTCAATTCTTAATGCTACCCTGTTGACCCCGGGACTTACAGAAGCTCAAAGAGCCTCATGCCCACAGAATTATTCTGACTTTACTATCACTGGAGCTTTGAACTCCAGTGATGATACCCATGACCTACCATGCTGGTAGGTCACTTTAACGGTCTCCGCCACATTGACGGAGACCGTGTACATTCCTATCAAGGCGAACAGATATATGCTCGCCTTGAGCGTTAGTCTTTTCTTTCGAGCGGCTCGGGTCATTATCAATCCTTTCGTTATAAGGGGTACGCTCAGCTCTCATCTGAGCGCGTTTTCTCTTTCCCGTCGCCTTCTTGTGACGACGGTAGTCAGCTTTGCTCTGCTGACTATAAGTTTTAAATTTAGCCATTCAACAGCTCCTT
>Ga0209964_1000276_pt1 | contig 14272 bp, 10 predicted proteins | sample SalPonR2_B_D1_MG_FD_185705 | JGI IMG/M metagenome (GOLD analysis project Ga0209964, IMG submission 185705) | Salt pond soil microbial communities from South San Francisco under conditions of wetland restoration - Salt Pond MetaG R2_B_D1_MG... ... | reverse complement strand
CCTGCTCGAACACCGAGATCGTCTGTGCGATCGGGCGTTCGGAGTGGCTTGTGGGCGTCGACGACCATTCCGACCACCCCGCCGACGTCGTCGGGCGCCTGCCGAAAATAGGCGCCGATCTCGATATCGATGTCGGGAAGATCAGACAGCTGGCGCCGGATCTGGTGATCACCTCGCTGACGGTGCCCGGGCACGAACGCTGTCTGGAACGCATTCGCGAGGCGGGCCTGCCGTATCTGGTCACCCGGCCGCAATCATTGGCCGACGTGGCCGGCGATATCCGGCGCATCGGGCGAGCGCTGGACGCCGAGTCCGCTGCGGAACGAATCGCCGGACGCTTCGATGCGCTGACCGGACGCCCCAGCGCGTCCAACCCGGTGCCCGTGCTCGTCGAATGGTGGCCAAAACCCGTTATTGCGCCGGCCAGGCGATCCTGGGTCAATGAGATGCTCGTTCTCGCCGGCGGCTTCAATCCATTCGCACAGATCGATGCTGAAAGTACCGAAGTATCGGTCGCGCAAGCCGTCGAGGCAATGCCGGAGGCCATCGTGATGAGCTGGTGCGGGGTGGAGGAATCCAAGTACCGCCCGCACGTGGTGAGGCGCCGGGACGGCTGGCAGAACATACCGGCCATCCGAAAAGGCAATATTCATGCCGTAAGCGAAGCCTGGCTGGGCCGGCCCGGCCCCCGCCTGCTCGACGGCATAGAACGACTGCGCGCGGTAGTCGCCAGCTGTCGGCGAAGCGCCTGACGCGGCCGGGCTGACGAGCGGGCCACGCGGCCCGGTACAATACGCGACCATGAAGAGCACATCCGAAGCCGAAACACCCGCCGTGGGTCTGGTCAGCCTGGGCTGCCCCAAGGCACTGGTGGACTCCGAGCAGATCGTCACCGGGCTGCGACAACAGGGCTATCGGCTGGTCGACGACCATGCGCTGGCCGATCTGGTCGTGGTCAATACCTGCGGCTTTATCGATTCGGCCAAGGCCGAATCGCTGGAAGCCATCGGCGATGCGCTGGACGCCAACGGGCGGGTGCTTGTCACCGGCTGCCTGGGCGCGAAGCCCGATGATATAAAATCCATCCACCCGCGGGTGCTGGGGGTGAGCGGCCCACACCAGGCCGATGCCGTGCTCGACGCGGTCAATCTGCACCTGCCGCGCCCGCACGACCCGTACGTCGACCTGGTCCCGCCCGGCGGGCTCAAGCTGACGCCCGGTCACTATGCCTACCTCAAGATTTCAGAGGGCTGCAATCATCGCTGCCGGTTCTGCATCATCCCGGCCATGCGCGGCGATCTGGTCAGCCGGCCGATCGGCATGGTGCTGAAAGAAGCCGAGCAACTCGTCGATCGCGGCGTCCGCGAGCTGCTGGTGGTCAGTCAGGACACCAGCGCGTACGGCGTGGATACGCGCTACCAGACCGATTACTGGAAGGGTCGGGAAATCGAGACCCGGATGTACGACCTGGCCCGCGAACTGGGCGAACTCGACGCCTGGGTGCGGCTGCACTACGTCTACCCCTATCCCCATGTCGACCGGATCATCCCGCTGATGGCCGAAGGCGGGGTATTGCCTTATCTGGACATCCCGTTTCAGCACGCCAGCCCACGCATACTGAAATCGATGCGCCGGCCTGCCTCGGCCGAGAATACGCTGGAACGGATCGGTCGCTGGCGCGAGACCTGCCCGCACCTGATCATTCGCTCGACCTTCATCGTCGGCTACCCGGGCGAAACCGAAGAGGACTTCCAGATGCTGCTCGACTGGCTGAGCGAGGCACAGCTCGAGCGCATTGGATGCTTCAAGTATTCGTCGGTCGCCGGCGCCGCGGCCAACGAACTGCCCGATGCGGTGCCCGAGGAGATCAAGGAAGACCGCTGGCATCGCTTCATGCAGCACCAGCAGGGCATCAGCGAAGCCCGCTTGATCCGTCGCGTGGGCAACGTGGAGCCGATCATCGTCGATTCGATCGAGGGCGACAGCGTGGTCGGCCGCAGCTATGGCGACGCGCCGGAGATCGACGGCAATGTGCTGGTCCAGGGCGCAACCGGCGTTCGCCCCGGAGATTTCATCGACGTCCGGATCACCGGTTGCGACAGCTACGACCTGTTCGGCGAATTGGAAATGCCGCTGAACTAATCGGTTCACTCGCACTCTCATTGCCACGAGCGAGTATTCCGAATTCAGATCAATATCCGAACAATCGATTCAATCCAGATTCAATGGGAGTTTCAAGATGACCTGCATCAAGTCGACCAATCTTTTTTCAGGCGCACTCGCGCTTGCGGCCTCCGTCATGCTGCTCACCGGTTGCAGTGGCGACGAACCGGCCGAACAGGACACCACAGCCGGCGATTCGCCACAGATGATTCAGCGCGAAGCGCCGCGCAGAACAACCGCGGTCGTGACGCAGCCTGAAGATTCGAATGATTTTTTGGTGGTGCCGAAGCTGGAAGGTGAACTGGAACAGGACGGACTCGGTCTGGAGACCATCATCGACGCCAGCAGCAAGAATGCTTATGCCGAGAGCCTGCGCTGGATCTCTCAGGACGTCTCGTCGGCTCAGTACAAGCGCCTTGAACAGTCGCTCCGCTATATCAAGGCCTTCGACTCAAGCGTGCTGGGAAGCGATGACCGGTTTCTCGAGACCATCGACGGCAAGACCGGCCAGGAACTGATTGACCGGGCATCCAGGCTGATTGCCGAGCGACGCTAGGAGGCGACCGACCCCTGTATGAGCGATGCCCTTGAATGGCACCGCTCTAAAGACCCTGCCGTCAGCTTCAAGTCAGCCCGGCGGCCAAAAGCGCGGTCAGGTAGAACAGCACGCCCAGACAGCCGAGCAGGCCGGCCAGCCCGGTCAGCTCCCGCAAAAGCTCGGAAATTCCCCAGTCGCCGCGGCCCGAACCGCCGCGAAAACGCGCCTGAACCGCAGACGAGCCGAATAAATCGCTGAAAGACAGCATTGACATTCCGAAAGCTCCATCGATTGACAATGGCGCCATTCGACCAGCAATGTTTCTCAGAACCTGAGAATGCCGTGACAACGCGGCAAAAACCACGGGAAAGAGCGACAGCGCTTCAGCGCTATTCCTGCTGACCGGCGATGGTCATCCCGTCGAGCAACAGCGAAGGTACCTGGACATTCCTGCGGGTCTCGAGATCGGTGCCGGCCGCGACCAGCCCGGCGAACATGTCACGCAGGTTGCCGGCGATCGTGATTTCCTCAACCGGATAGGCGATCCGCCCTTCTTCAACCCAGAAGCCGGAGGCGCCCCGGGAATAATCGCCGGTCACCAGGTTCACGCCCTGGCCCATGACCTCGGTGACGACGAGACCGCGTCCCATATCGGCGATCAGTTCATCGAAGCTCTTTGCACCCGGTGAGAAAATGAGGTTACGCACGCCACCGGCGTTGGCCGTTGTTTCCAGCCCAAGTTTCCTGGCCGAGTAACTGCCGAGCACATAGCGCTTCAGCACGCCGGCCGCGATCAAGGGCTGCTGCCGAGTGGCAACACCTTCGCTGTCGAACGAACTCGAGCGCGCGGCCCCCGGCAGATGCGGGTCCTCATCGATCCGCACCCATTCCGGGAACAACTGCGTGCCCACCGCATCAACCAGGAAGCTGGAACGCCGGTACAGATTGCCACCCGACACCGCGCCGACCAGGTGTCTGATCAACCCGAGGGCAACATTGTTGTCGAATAGGACCGCGGAACGCCCGGAAGGCGCGGACCGCGCACCAAGACGCCGGACGGCGCGTTCAGCCGCCTTGCGGCCAGTGCTCTCGGGATCCGCGAGCATCTCGAAACGCCCCTTGTCGTCCCAGTCCCAGTCACGCTGCATTCCCGAGCCGTCGCGGGCCACCAGGACGCACGATTGATCGAATCGCGTGCTGCGACCGCTCCCGACGAAGCCGTGGCTGTTGGCATACACGCCGATCGCAGCATCGGCGGAGACCGACGCGCCCTCGGAATTCTCGACCCGGGCATCGGCCGCCATGCCCGCCTGTTCGATCCGCTTCGCGCGTTCTATCAACGCGCTCATGTCCAGCTCATGTGGATGCCATTGGTCGAAATCCTCGATCCGTGAGGCCATCAACTCGGCCGGTGCAAGGCCACCGGCGGGATCGGGCTGGGTATGCCGGGCGATGGCCAACGCCTGGTCGACCGCACGCGCCAGGGATTCGGCGCTCAGATCGCCAGTAGACGCGCTGCCGCTGGCACGGTTGATATAGACCGTGACCGAAACGCCGCGATCACGCGCATCTTCGAGCACGTCAACTTCACCCAGCCGAACCGTAACGTTGCGCCCATGGCTCGAAGATAGGCCGACCTCTGCGGCATCTGCACCGCCGGCACGCGCGCGCGTCAGGACTTGCGCGGCTGCATCTTCGAGCATTGCGCGCTCGTCCCTGGGGTTTTGAAGCAGCGGCGCACCGCTCTCGCTGTTACGCGTCATGGTCTGGCTCATTGCGTACCTCCGACGGTCAGCCCGTCGATGCGCAGCGTCGGTTGACCCACGCCCACCGGAACGCCTTGCCCTTCCTTGCCGCAGACGCCTACGCCGGAATCGAGTTCAAGATTGTTGCCGACCATGGCCACGCGCGTCAGCACGTCCGGTCCATTGCCGATCAGCGTCGCGCCCTTCAACGGCGCCCCCAGCTTGCCGTTCTTGATCCGGTAGGCTTCCGAGGCGACGAAGACGAACTTGCCGGACGTGATATCGACCTGGCCGCCATTGAAGTTCACCGCATAAATACCGTCGTCGACCGAGGCAATAATCTCTTCCGGCGCGTGCTCGCCCGGCAGCATGTAGGTATTGGTCATTCGCGGCAGCGGCAGGTGCGCGAAAGACTCGCGACGCCCGTTGCCGGTGGGTTCGACGCCCATGGCGCGAGCGTTGAGCTTGTCCTGCATCAACCCGGTCAGTCGGCCGTTCTCGATCAGCACGTTGCGCGCGCTTGGCGTACCTTCGTCGTCGATCGACAACGACCCGCGACGCTCGGCCAGCGTGCCGTCGTCGACCACAGTGCAGTGCTCGGTCGCAATGCGTTCACCCATCCGGCCGCCGAAAGCGGAAATGCCCTTGCGGTGGAAGTCCCCTTCCAGGCCGTGACCGATCGCTTCGTGCAGCAATACCCCGGGCCAGCCAGGCCCGAGCACTACCTTCATGAACCCTGCCGGTGCATCGACGGCCTCGAGATTGACCAGTGCCTGGCGGACCGCCTCGTCGGCGAATTTCTGCCAGGACTCGGGCGCCATCAGGCCGGACAACGCATAGCGCCCGCCGCCGCCGGCGTTGCCCGATTCGCGGCGATCGCCCTGCTCGGCGATGACCCGGACATCAAGGCGAATCAACGGTCGCACGTCGCCGGCCAGCGTTCCGTCGCTGGCGGCAACAAGAATCGACTCGTGCTGGCATGACAGCGAAACGCTGACCTGGGTAATCCGCGGGTCCAGCGACCGGGTATAGGCGTCGATCGTTCGAAGCAAGTCCACCTTGCTTGCCGAATCCACCGCCTCGACCGGATTGTCGGCCGCGTAAAGGGCCGGCACATGGACCGGACGGGTCACTGCACTCGTGCCCGAGCGTCCCGAGCGAGCGATGGCCCGGGCGTTGCCGGCCGCCTGCATCAGCGCCGGCATGTTGATCGCGTCGGCATAGGCAAACCCGGTACCGGTGCCGGAGATCGCACGCACGCCAACGCCCTGGTCGATAGAAAAACTGCCCGATTTAACGATACCGTCTTCAAGCGACCAGCCTTCGTTCTGACGATGCTGGAAGTACAGATCGCCCAGGTCTACTTGCCCCTCGACCAATCGGCCCAATGCGCGTTCGAGATCCCCGCGGTCGATCCCGGCGGGCGTCAACAGCGAATGGGTTGCCAGTTCAAGCATGATTTCAAAGTCCTTGTTCGTGATTCGAATATTCGGCCCCGAAGGGTCTTATTCAACCGTCGTCACGCTCGGCGGGCTCTACCGCAACGGGCTCGATGACTGGTTGCTGCCAGTCGCCCGTCACCGAATAGCGCACCTCGGAGATTCCACCCAGCGGTTTTGAAAAGATCTGCTGCAACGCCGCGCCCGCAGCCGCACCTACCGGACCCCCGGCCAGCGCCCCGATCACCGGTAACGCCGATCCGACTCCGGGGCGAACGATAAGCGTCTGGTCATAGGTACGATTCTCCAGGTCGGTTTTTCCGCGCATGCGCACTTCGGCAGCCGGCGCGTCGATGCGCATGTCCTCGGTGGTTGCCACGCCGTCGGCAAGGTCGAAATGGCCGGCAACACGATCGAACGACAGCCCCTCGCCGAACACGTCCGAGAAATCAAGTCGGAGCCGGCGCGGAATCGAATTCAGGCTGACCAGGCCGAGCAGCCGCCCGGCGCCCGGGCTGGCTTCCGGGATAACGCCATCGGTGATCACCAGGTCCAGTCCGCCATCGATTCGCGCCAGGCTGAGATCCAGCGGGCTGCCTGGCCAGCGTCCCTCCAGCTCGATCACAGCCTGACCGCGCAGCAGCGCAAGGTCGAAGCCTGCCTGGTTCAGTGTCTGGCCCAGGTCCCGCGTGGCCATGCGGATCCGCATCCGGCTGAACGGTTCTGCGGCGTCCCGAAGCCATTCGCCGGAGCCTGTCAGTTCCAGGCCGTCGCGACTACTCGATACCTGCTCGATCTGCAGGCCGCGGTCACTACGATGGGAGTTCAGACGGAATTCACCCAGATCGAGCTGGCCCCACTGGAGATCACGTACAACAATATCGAGGGCCGGCAAACCGGTCGGATCCAGGTCGGATGGCGAATCCGGCGTCGCCTGCCCGCCGCGCGGCGGCGGCCAGGCGAGACGGGTCATGTCGGCGACTATGGATCGGTCGGCAACGCCAGACGCCGGAAAACGTATCGAGCCGGCCAGCTGCGGCCCCTGCCCTTTCAATCGCCAATAGTTTTCTTCGCGATTCAATGTTATGCCGACACGGCCCAGCGACGACTGCTGCACACGCAGATCGTCGACCTTGACATCCAGCCATCCCGACAGGCCGGCGCCCCGATCATCGGAACGCAGCTCCAGCCCGGTCGAAGTCATGCCTGCAAGCAAACCCAGCCACTGATCAACGGCTAGCGTCTGCAACCTCCCTTCAACAATGAAGTTCTCGGCCGCCGGCAGATCGACCGTCGCATCACCCAATCCCAATCCGAGTTGCCAGTAATCGGACCGCATCAACCATTCGCCGGCCAGCCGGTTCTCGATTCCGAAGCGTAGCGGCTGTAGCGTATCGCCCAGCGGCAGCTTCATCTCGAAAGGCCAAATCGATTCGGCCGATTTCTGCAACGGGCTTGGAAACCTGGAGACCACGCCTTCAAGACTGCTTTTCACATGAAGTTGCAACCCCGTCTCTTCGTGGTTTTCATTCGCGGATTCGAAGGCGATTTCGAATGGTGCGCTGCCCTTGAGCCTGTTGACCGCATTGCCGAGGCTGTCTTTCCAGTCCGAAGGGATGAGTCCGCGAACCGGAAAAATGCCCTCCAGCGAGAAACTGAAAGACGGACTGAACCAGCTGTTCAGCGCGACCTCTACCGGTTCGGCCAGCAATTTCGCTGTCAGCACCGCAGGCCCGAGACGTTCGTGTGTGAACGGCAACTCGCCGGATATCGCATCAAGTGCTATGCCCTGCTCAGCAAGCGTCATCCCGGCTTCCGTAAAGTGAATGGATCCGAGCAATCGCCAATCGTCCTTTCGCTTGACCGGAAACCAGATTGTGGCCTCAGCCGATGCGCCGGCTCGCCACTGCAACCGATCAAGTGCGCGATCGACACCTGCAAGCGGAAGCGCACTGGCCAATCGCGCCAATCCGTCGGCGCCCGCATCGACGGCTTCCAGCTGTAGTTCTATTTCCGCATTGCGCGCCTCCTCGATTTGTACCAGAGGCGCCATCAGGGTCACGCCGGCGACTTGTCCGGAATCGACGACGGCGCGCATCGATTCGCCGGAGAACTCAATACGGCCGCTGACCTCCTCTGCCACTGGCCAGCGCTTCGCATAGGCGAGCTCAAGACCGGAAAAGGCGGCCCGGCTATTGACCGAGCCGGCGGGAACATGCTGCTTCCAGTTCACGGGTTCACCGAAAAGCGTGGTCGCCGCCTGCGCAGAACCAATTTGCAGCAGCGCCTCATCCAGCCATCTTCGCGTGTTGGGACCTATACCCTGCAGTGGCAACCAGCGGCGGGGCGATTGCGAACTCAATCTCGGAATGTCGATCACCAGGTCGACAAATGGACGCTCGCCGGCCAATTCGATGGCGCCGTCGACAATCATCTGAAGCTCCGGATGCTCGAGCGAAAAACCCGCGAAATCCAGGCGCGCCAGCCCGATTCCGACTTCGCCCGAGACCCGGGCGACCTGAAGCGGTTGCGGATAAAGCCCGGGGATATCGATCTCCCCTTCGCCCGAAGGTCGGAGGAGCAGTCTATCTCCGCTCAGCGCCAGGTCGACGCGCTCGAGTTCCACCGCCAATTCCGGATCCTCCATGCGCGCAGCAAGGTCCTGGATTCGACCTTCGGCAAGAAACAACGCGCCCAGCGCGGTCGAACCCAGGCGAAGGTCGGTGGCCGTGCCGGAAACTCTGGCGGGCCAGAACTGTGCAAATCCGAGCCATGGCTGAAGCAGCGCATGGAGATAGTCCAGCTCGATTTTTTCCGCCACCACGCCGTGTCGACCGTTACGGCTACCGTAAGCCAGCCCATCAATCAGCATCGCATCGCCATCGCCGAATTCACGCGCGTTGACTTCGAGCGCGACTTCGTCCTGGCGCCAGATGCCGTCAAGCTCGAAATGGCTGGACATCCGTCCGGCAATTCCGCCTTCGGCCAGCGAATGAAGATCGACCTTGCCGTGAACCCGAGCGCCTTGGCTACGACTCCATTCCAGCCACCATTGCATTTGGGCGCGAAGATCAAGCACGCCTTGGGCAGTAGATTCGAACGCCACGTTCGATAAGCCGATATTGGGGGCGCGCGCAAATCCGGATAGCGACTGGAGCCGTGATTCCGGCATGTGGAGCACAAACCGTGCCTCAATAAATTCGCCGGAACCCCCTTCCGGCAAGGCATTCATGCGTACCCGCAACCGATCCGCAGCGCGGCTAAGCCGCGCCTCAGGCACCTCCCAGGACATATCGGGAAGGCCTCTCGGCGAAACGCGTATCCCCGAATTGCGCAGCAGCACATCACCGGCTGAAATAGCCCGTTCCCATCCTTCGGCCAATCTGCCGCCACGATCCAGCCGCCAGCTCCATTGGCCATCGTCATCCTGGACCAGCAGCATATCCAACCCCAGCACCACCAGCTCGAAACTGTTGCGACCGGGTCGCACGACGTTGTAAAGCTTGAACTCCAACCGCGCCTGGTCGACATCCAGCAGGCGCTCTTCCGGGCGACCAACCTCAAGCCCGATCAACGTGATCTGCGGGGATAGCCGGGGCCAGCGCGCCTCGATGCGCTCGATGCGCACGGGCTGATTGAGCGCCTCTGCCAGAAATCGCTCAACGACCGGACGGAACGCGTCGGAATGGGGTGCGAGCAACCGCCCGATGCTGACCAGCACAGCCGACCCTATGATGAACCAGACCGCCAGTTTCCAGCAGCCCCGGCGCAGCCGTCGGAAGACACGCAGAATCCGCCAGTCACGAATGCCCTGACGCTTCGAGGTCAAAGCAGAACCACGTCGAACTGTTCCTGGGCGTACTGCTCTTCTGCCTGGAACCGAATATTGGTGCCCAGTTGCTCGGTGACTTCGGCTAGCGGGCCTGTATATTCATCAAGCATCTTATCGACCACCGGCGGTGCAGCCAGGACCATCAGCCGGCCCGTCTCGAATTGTCGAACGGCGCGCAGGATTTCTCGAAAGATTTCAGAACAGACGGTTTCCGGCGATTTCTGCCAGCCTCGTCCATTGCACTGCGGGCACGGATTGCACAGGCGGTGTTCCAGGCTCTCGGTTGTCCGTTTGCGCGTCATTTCCACAAGGCCCAGCGCGGAAATCTCCGACACCGTAGTCCTTGCCGGATCCCTTCCCAGCGACTGGTTGAGCATGCGCATGACCTGACGCTTGTGCTCTTCATCGGTCATATCGATGAAATCGACGATGATGATGCCGCCCAGGTTTCGCAATCTGAGCTGACGCGCGAGCGCCTGCGCGGCCTCCATATTGGTCTTGTAGACAGTTTCGGCGAAATTACGGGTACCGACGTAGCCGCCTGTATTGACATCTACGGTTGTCATGGCCTCGGTTTGATCGATGGTCAGGTGGCCGCCCGACTTTAGCGATACGTTGCGTCTGAGCGCCCGCGATATTTCGTCTTCGACGCCATAAAGATCGAACAGCGGACCGGAACCCGGAAACGCCTCCAGACGCTCCGACCACTCGCCGATAAAAGTGTCGGCAAAACTGCGCGCGTGGGCGTAAATTTCGGGGTCATCGAAGCGGACCCGTTCAATGCCCGAGTGCATCAGGTCGCGCAGCGCCCGAAGCGGAAGCGAAAGATCCTCGTAGATGCAGGTGCCGGGCTCGCAGCCGTTTTCGAGCTTCTTCTCCACCCCGGACCAGAGACGCCGCAGGTAGTCGAGATCCCGCTTCAGCTCGATTGTCCCCACGCCTTCGGCATTGGTTCTGAGAATCAATCCGCTTCCGGCCTGGCCATGATCTTCGAGGATCTCGCTGACCAGTTGACGCAGCCGCACCCGCTCGGTTTCATTATCGATCCTGAGCGAAACACCAATGCTGCTTGAGCCCGGGAGATAGACCAGGTATCGCGATGGCAGGCTGAGCTGGGTGGTAAGCCGCGCGCCCTTCGAGCCCATGGGGTCCTTGACGACCTGAACCGGAAGGCTCTGGCCTTCGCGAATCATTTCACCGATCGGCGGAATTTGCGGTTCGCCGTTTTCATCGACAGCATCCGACTCGAGTTCCGGGCGTGACCGGGCAATCTCGCCGGCATGGAGGAAAGCGGTACGGCTTAGACCGATGTCGACGAACGCTGCCTGCATGCCGGGCAGAACGCGCTCGACACGCCCCATGTAGATGTTGCCCACGAAGCTGATATCACCCACGCGTTCCAGGTGAAGCTCCTGCAGCAAACCGTTCTCGACCAGGGCGACCCGGCTTTCCGACGGCGTGACGTTGATCAGCAATTCGTTACTCATGGTTGCTCACGGCGAGCACTCCTGGACTGTCGAACAATCATATACGTAGTTGCGCAGACGGCACGCGAGCGTCGGGGCCGGAGCAGGCCCGCGTCAATCACGCAAGAGCCCGGCCTGACGAAGCAGGACGCCGGTTTCGAACAGCGGCAAACCGACCACGCCGCTGTAGCTTCCGCACAGATTGGAGATCCATGCTGCTGCCGGTCCCTGGATTGCATAACCGCCGGCCTTGTCCAGCGGTTCGCCGGAGGCCGCGTATCGGCCGATCCAGTCTTCCGGCAGGGGCTCGAAGCGAACCACCGATTCGCAAAGGGCGGTTTTTGTCGACGAATCCGGACCGACCAGTGCAACCGATGAATAGACCCTGTGACTGCGTCCGGAGAGACCCCGGAGCATCTCACAGGCCTGGACCTCGTCGCGCGGCTTTCCGAGGCAGACGCCGTCGCGCACCACCTCTGTGTCAGATCCGATTATCCAGCACTGCGGCGAGGTCTCCGCGACCGCGCGAGCCTTTTCCACCGCCAGTCTCAGCACGTAGTCATCAGGCGCCTCGCCTGCGCGCGGGCGCTCGTCTATGTCGGCGGGACATACCTGGAAATCCGCGACAAGAATGGTCAGCAATTCGCGACGGCGGGGCGAAGCCGATGCCAGTATCAGAGGGCGCCCCGCACGGCTGTGACGGGCTTCTTGGCATGCTTCGATCACGTCGCCCTTGTGTCTCGATGATAAGGATGTCCGGAAAGAAACGTCCATGCACGGTACATCTGCTCGCCCACGATGACCCGCACCAGCATGTGCGGAAAAGTGAGTTTGCTGAGCGACCACCTTGCAGTGCATTGCAAAAGCAGTTCTTTCGAATGTCCCGAGGCGCCGCCGACAATCAGAGAAACCGGCTCGCCGGTCATCATCCAGCCCTCGAGGCGCCCGGCCAGATCGCGGGTCGACCATTCCGACCCACGCTCATCGAGCGCTATCCGCGGACCGGGCCCGGCGCATTTGGCCAGCAGCGCCTCGCCTTCGCGGCGCCGTTCGTCGCCGCCCGTCGCTCGCGGCGGCGCGACCTCGACCAGTTCCATTCCGAGATGGGGCGGCATTCGCCGTGCATATTCGTGCCAGCCCCGCGCAACCCAGTCCGGCATCGAGCGCCCGATTGCAATCAGTCGTATCTGCAACCGCGTACTTCCTTCAGCTGGACTGCGCCGGACGGCTTCGGGTAGCTTCGTTCCACAACTTTTCGAGATTGTAGAAGACGCGCGTCTGAGGCAGCATCAGGTGAACGACCACCTCGTTGAGATCGACCAGCACCCATTCGCCTTCCTGCTGGCCTTCCACACCCATCGGCGCCGGCAGCCCCAGCGCCTTGATCTTCATGCTCAGCCGATCGGCCATGGCCTTGTTCTGGCGGCTCGAGGTTCCACTTGCCACCACCATGAAATCGGCAAAAGTGTTGCGCTCGCGAAGATCGAAGACCTCGACATCCTGCGCCTTGGCATCTTCGAGCACCTCGAGCACCAGATCACGAAGAGCGCATGGGTCGCCCTCTTCCAGTGCCGCCAGAGTCGGCCCCCTCACGGTACTCGCACCGTTCATGGATCTTGCCTGAAACGGAGCAGCTCGACGTCGTCACGGCCCGTATTGATCATGTTTCTTGCACTCACTGGTTAGGACACTGGACCGGGAACGATAGCAGAACGAGTTCACGGTCGGTTTCTATGCTAGTGTTTATTGGGGGACCGGCAACATAATTGGAGACTTCACGTGCGGTTGTTCCATCGACGAACACCCGCTCCAGGGTACCGACCACTTCGTCTGTGACCGTTACCTCGTCGCAATAGATGCAGAAGCCGCGAACATCGAGCACTTCCATCAGATTCCCGCCAGGCAACGTGGACGGCAGCTCTGTATCAGCTATGACCCAGCGCGGCGAATTGGTATTGTCGAAGTAGAACCGGATCCATGCTTCAGCGGTCTCGGTGATCAGCACCGTCGATCCCCCGGCTGTAGTGTCGGGCGAGAACCAGGTGCCGAGCAGCGGCACGGGGTCGTCGCCGAGCGACGGAACCGTCGGACAGGCGCCGCCGCCGATGCTGACCGGATCGAACAGCTCGGCGCCATGATTGCCGTTCAGGCGCCAGGCATACATCAACAGTCCCTCGGAGATCTGCGTGACCTGTACTTCGCCGACCACCTTCAGCGACGACCTGATATCGTTGCTGGTCGAACGGAAAAGCACCGCATTGAAAAACGCGCCTATGGGCTCTTGATCAGTGTTGACCGGTACTGTGTCGGTAATATAAAAAGTCGGAATACCAGATTCGTCGTAGGTGTACCAGATTGCGAATCGGCCGCCGCCGCCGACCTGCCAGTCGATGCCCTGGCGAATCGGGACAGGCCGAGCCGCGCTCCACGCCCCGCGACCGGTAATGGAGGAGGCGGGCGCCGGTGGATCGAGGACAATTCCTCCTTTATCGACGCTGGCTGTAACAATCATATCGGCTTCGGTCGCAGCATCATTTTCAATTACCACGAAATAGCGGCCGCTCTCGGGAAGTTGCAGGCTGGCGTTCCATTGATCTCCGCTCTGGGTAGCTTGCAACAGAACCTGGCCCGGCGCCGGCGGCGTCTGAGGTGCTGTCGCGGCCAATTCCTCGAAGCCCCGACGCCGGATCGTGACATTGGAAACCGCCCCCTCGACATCGACGTTCAGCGCCGCCATACCGGGGGGTACGTCGATATACAGCAGGTTGTGGGTCGCGCCCGACGGCAGCACCACCGGATAGGGCTGGCCTTCGAACAAAGCAGTCTCTGCCGGTGCATTGATGCCGGTGCGGGTCACGCTCACCGGAACGATGCCAACGTCGGCTGGCTGGTCGGGGGACGAGGCGATGGCAATGACGCCCTGCCAAACCTCATCGCGGCCCATGGCAGGCTGGTCCCAGTATACCGGCACCGTCAGCGCCCCGCCCGGGTGAGCCCCCGGTGCGGTCACGACCAGGCTGGGATCACGCTCTTCCCCGAATACGGCAAACTCAAACGGCGCACGATCTGAACCGGAGACCGATGAGGTC
>Ga0209964_1000266_pt1 | contig 14457 bp, 10 predicted proteins | sample SalPonR2_B_D1_MG_FD_185705 | JGI IMG/M metagenome (GOLD analysis project Ga0209964, IMG submission 185705) | Salt pond soil microbial communities from South San Francisco under conditions of wetland restoration - Salt Pond MetaG R2_B_D1_MG... ... | reverse complement strand
CAGAGCTCTGGCTGGGTCTTCGCCAGGAAGCCGAGAAGCGGGCCTTGGAAGGCCGGCAGCGGCTGAGCGAACAGCCCATCCGGTTCAGCGGTTATGATCAGGAGCCGGCCGTCATCGCGACCGCCCGTAACAACGCCGGGCGGGCCGGCCTTGGCGAGCAGATCACCCTTGAGACACGCGATATCGAAGCGCTACCGGCTGAGTCCGGAACTGTGCCGGGGCTGGCACTGGTCAATCCCCCCTACGGCGAGCGACTCAGCGAACGCAAAGAACTCGCGGCGCTTTATAGCGCCCTGGGAGAAGCGGTTAAACGGGCATTGCCAGGCTGGCGCCTGGGCGTGTTTACCGGCGCCCCCGAATACGGAAAATCCCTGGGGTTACGAAGCTATAAACAATACCGGCTGTATAACGGCAGGCTGCCCGCCCGGCTTTTATTGTTCACCGTAGACGAGGCCAGCGCCAGAACTTCCCGGGCGCCCGACGTGCCCGGAGAAATTACGCCGCGGATCACCAATCAGGAACGCGCGGCCATGCTGCAGAACCGGCTGCGAAAGAACATGAAAACCATCGGCCAGTGGGCCCGGAAACAGGGCATTGGCTGTTACCGGCTTTACGATGCCGACATGCCGGAGTTTGCGTTCGCCATCGATATTTATGAGGGCCGGGTGCATGTGCAGGAATATGTGGCGCCCAAAACCATTGATGAGCGTTCGGCCCGGGAGCGGCTGGCCGAAGCCCTGGCCGTAATACCTGATGCGCTTGGCATTGATGGCGCCGATATAGTCTGCAAGCAGCGTCAGCGCCAGGCCGGCCTGAACCAGTATGAGAAGCGTGAGGCCAGCGGCGAGTTTTTCAATGTTCACGAGCACGGCTGCGTACTCAGGGTGAATCTGAAGGATTATCTGGATACCGGGCTGTTTCTCGATCATCGCCCGGTCCGGCACTGGATTCAGCAGCATGCCGGGGGCAAGCGGTTTCTGAATCTTTTCTGCTACACCGGGGCTGCGACCGTTCATGCGGCCGTCGGTGGAGCAAGTCGCTCGCTCAGCCTTGATATGTCCAGAACCTATGTAAACTGGGCGCAGGACAACCTGGCTCTCAATCGCGCTGATCTGTCCCGTCACCGGGTGGAGCAGGCCGATTGTCTGCAGTGGCTGGCGGAAAATCCGGGCCCGGATCAGCGCTTCGATCTGATTTTTATGGACCCGCCGACTTTTTCGAATTCGGCGCGAATGGCAGGTGTTCTGGATATTCAGCGGGACCACGCCAGGCTGATCGGCCAGGCGATGCAGCGGCTCACTTCGGAGGGGACGCTGATCTTCTCGAATAATTTCCGGCGATTCAAACTGGACAACGCTGTCGAGGAAACCTTTGCGGTAAAAGAGGTCAGCCGCGAAACCCTCGATAAGGATTTCCAGCGTAATGCCCGTATCCATCGATGCTGGCATATCCAGCACAAAACCTGAGGCCGGGCACCATTGCTCAGTCGAAGAAACCTTCCTCGCGGGCGATCAGCAACATCGCGTAGACACTGTTTTCCGGCAGTTGGGGTTGCAGCCCCTCATCGGTCAGTAGCTGTCGGCGACGGTCGTCCAGTTCTTCCCGGGTAAGGGAGGTTACCAGCGATTCAATGCCGACAATCTCAAAAGGGGGCTCCTGGCCCACGGCGTCAAAAATGAGGTCAATCAGGATTTCATCCGGGTCCATGCCATCAACATAAACCGTCTGGTCCGGCAGATCCTGGTGTAGCTCGTGAACGATTTCGATCAAAGGCACACCCTGCTCCTCCAGATAGAGCAGGTCGACATCGCCCATATCACCGTCTTCCGGCACCCAGCTGTCGTCGGGGGCAATGACCACGGTTTTCATCTGGCCATTTTCTACTGACCAGGCCATGGCCACCGGAAACAGGGTGTCTTCAGTCTGGCAGTACTCGATATCGAGAAAGCGCGGCTCGGGCAAAATGGGCTCTCCTTATAGGACCAAAGGCGCCATCATGCCATACTGGCGGCGCCAAAATCAGTTTATCAGGGGCATCATGGAATACGCGGATTTTAATCAGCAGCTGATCGCATTTCTGAATACCGCAACCACGCCCTGGCACGCCGTTGCAAGCATGAAACAGATGCTCGACGAAGCGGGGTTCCAGGCGCTGGATGAAAAGCAGGAGTGGAGTCTCGAGTCGGGCAAGGCCTATTACGTCATTCGTAACGGCTCGTCCATCGTGGCTTTCAGAACCGGCAAACGTCCGACGGATCAGGCCGGCATCCGTATGGTCGGGGCTCACACCGACAGCCCGTGTCTGAAGGTGAAACCAAACCCCGAGTTGCGCCGCAAAGGCTATTTCCAGCTCGGGATAGAGGTTTATGGCGGTGTCCTGCTGAATCCCTGGTTTGACCGTGATCTGTCCCTGGCCGGACGGGTCAGCTTTCTCGATGAGGCCGGAACCGTTCGGGACATTCTGGTGGATTTTCGCAAGGCGATTGCCTCGATTCCGAGCCTGGCCATTCATCTGGACCGGGAAGCGAACAGCAGCCGGACGGTGAATCCGCAAACCGATCTTCCTCCGGTTCTGATGCAGGTGCCGGAAGACGATACCACCCGGTTTGCCGACCTGCTCAAAGCGCAGCTCGAACGCGAGCACCAGGGCATCCGGATTACCAGGATTCTGGGTTACGAACTTGGCTTCTACGATACCCAGCCCGCAGCGCTGGTGGGCTTGCAGGACGACTTTATTGCCTCCGCCCGGCTCGACAACCTGCTTAGCTGCTTCATCGGCACCCGATCGCTGATTGACGCCTCCGGCGACGAACCTGCGCTGCTGGTGTGCAACGATCACGAGGAAGTCGGCAGTATGTCTGCCGAGGGGGCGCAGGGACCTTTTCTGGCTTCGGTACTTGATCGCTGGTGTGGCGCCGGCCGGGGTCAGACCCTGGCCCGTTCAATGATGATCTCGGCGGACAACGCTCACGGCGTCCACCCGAACTACCTTGAAAAGCACGACGAGAATCACGGGCCCTTGCTGAATCAGGGCCCGGTGATCAAGGTCAATCACAATCAGAGGTATGCGACCAACAGCCGTTCCGCGGCGATTTACCGGCATATCAGTGGTGACCTGGGGCTGCCGTATCAGACCTTTGTGGTGCGCAGTGACATGGGTTGTGGCAGTACCATAGGGCCGCTGACCGCGGCAAACCTCGGTGTTACCACGCTGGATATTGGTGTGCCGCAGTTCGCGATGCACTCCATCCGGGAAACCGCTGGCGCCAGAGATGGCCTGACGCTTTACCAGGTATTGCGGGAATTCTTCAGGCGCAAGGAGCTGGTCTGAGAGCGGAAAAGCACAGTCTGAAAACATGGCTCCCCGAGCTGGGCTCGAACCAGCGACAAACGGATTAACAGTCCGTTGCTCTACCAACTGAGCTATCGGGGAACAAAGCTGGATTGGCGCGAAGCTTAGGCGCTTTCCATGAGGGCGTCAAGCCCATGAATTGAAAGGTTAAATTTTGTACGACGCGGCACCAGAGTATAAACCTCCCCTGTGGCTTCGCAGCGGCCATGTGCAATCCATATGGCCATCGCTGTTCCGGGCCGTTGCTGTCCAGCAACCGGAGTCTGAGGTTCTGCCGACGGATGATGAAGACGAGCTCCACCTTGACTGGTATCGGCAGGACAGCGACCGGCTTGCAGTTCTGTCCCATGGCCTTGAGGGCCATAGTCGCCGTCCCTACATAAAGGGGCTCGCCAGGGCGCTGTTTCGTGAGGGGTGGGACGTGCTGGCCTGGAACTTCCGGTCCTGTGGCGGCATCATGAACCATCAGCCCCGGTTCTATCACAGCGGTGCTACCGGCGACCTGGACCGGGTAGTCAGGCACGGGCTGGCGCAGGGCTACCGGACCATGGGCCTTGCCGGGTTCAGTATGGGCGGAAATCTCACGCTGCTGTATCTTGCCGAGCAGTCGGAACAAATCGACAGCAGGATTTGCGGCGCTATCGGCTTTTCTGTGCCCTGCGATCTCGCAGGCAGCGCTGACACTCTGGCGCGGCCCAGCCGGAAAATCTATATGCGTCGTTTTCTCAGAGACCTGGAAGTTAAAATGGAACAGAAGTCGAGGCAATTTCCAGGGCTGATCGACACCTCGGACTTTGACAAGATCCGGAGTTTCCACGAATTCGATGACCGTTTTACCGCGCCTTTACATGGTTTTCGCGACGCTCAGGATTACTGGCAGAGTTGCTCGGCACTCGGGCGACTGAAAGATATCCGGGTTCCGGCGGTCATGGTGAATGCCAGTGATGATCCGTTTCTGTCCGAGCTCTGTTTTCCCGTGGATCCGGCCGTTACCGGCCGCCATGTCCGGGTGGAGTTTCCGCAATGGGGAGGCCATGTCGGCTTCGTTGAGCAGGCAGCCGATGGCAGTTACTGGTCTGAGCGCCGGGCGGTCAGACACTTTGCTTCACTATTGTGCTGATGGCGTTATAAGGTCATGGCGCTACTGTTTTTCCAGCATCGGTTGCAGTTCTGGCCAGACGTTATCCAGCAACTGCTCCTGCGCCTCGGCGGTGGGGTGGATGTCGTCGTCCTGCATCAGCCCTTCCCGGTCGTAGATGTTGGCCAGGAAAAAGGGCACCAGTTCGGTGTCATGGCGCTTGGCCAGTTCCGGGAAAATCGCCGCAAATGCTTGCGTGTAGCGTTGGCCATAGTTGGGGGGAATCTGCATGCCTGCCAGCAGAACCTCGGCGCCCGCCTGCTGCGACTGTTCGATCATTGCTGTGATATTGTTGCGAATCACCTGGGGCGGAAAGCCCCGCAGACCATCGTTGCCCCCCAGTTCAATCATCACGATGTCCGGCTGGTGTCGGTCCAGCAGGTCGGGCAACCGCCTGAGACCGCCATCGGTGGTCTCGCCACTGATGCTTGCATTGACAACTTTCCAGCCGGATAACTGTTCCGTATCGAGCCGTTCTCTGAGCAAAGCCACCCATGCCTGCTCGGTCTGGACGCCGTAAGCGGCGCTGAGGCTGTCTCCCATGATCAGCAGTGTGCCCTGGCCTGCCCGGACTGGCGCAATAAAGAGTATTAAAGCAATGAAAACTATTGATCTCAGACGTCGGATTGTCGTATCCATAAAAGTCCTGTTTGTCCGCAAAATTGCGATGACCCTTTTGCTACTACCCTGGAGAGCTCGTGAGTGACCTGAGTGAACATCAATCCCGCAAGTCCGGGCCCATGCTGAAAGCAACCAACCTGTCCCAGCGTGTCCGCCTGGAAACAGATACGCTGACGATCTTGCAGGGGGTCAATCTTGAAATCAACCGCGGTGAATCCGTGGCGATCGTCGGTCGCTCAGGTTCCGGCAAGACCACCCTGCTTGGCTTGCTGGCCGGGCTTGATACGCCCTCCGACGGCACCGTTGAACTGGACGGTGCCGTGATCAGCAGTTTGAGCGAGGACGAGCGCGCCCAGCTCAGGTCCCGCCGGGTCGGGTTTGTGTTTCAGTCATTCCAGTTATTGCCAGCGCTGACCGCTCTGGAAAACGTCATGCTTCCCCTCGAACTGGGCGGTTCCGACAAGCCGGAAGCCAAAGCCCGGGAACTGCTCGAACGGGTCGGTCTCGGCGAGCGGCTGTATCATACACCACGTCAGCTTTCCGGTGGCGAACAGCAGCGGGTAGCCATTGCCCGGGCCTTCGCCTCCGAACCTGCCGTTCTGTTTGCGGATGAGCCGACGGGCAATCTCGATAATCGCACCGGGCACGATGTATCTGATCTGCTGATGACTCTGAACCGCGAGCAGGGCACCACGTTGGTCATGGTTACCCATGACGAGAGGCTGGCCGCACGCTGTGGGCGGCAGTTTTCGATCGAAGCGGGTATTCTTACCGAGCCTTCGACAAATGCCACCGCCGAAACCGCGGCGGTGAACTGATGGCCGCTACCCGGAAACTCATGTCCGTGCGCCGGGACTGGCGCGAGCGGGATGTGCGGGTGGTGCTGGCGGCACTGATCATTGCCGTTGCCACGGTGGCAACCATCGCGCTGTTTGCCGGCCAGCTGCAGCGGACCCTGGTCACCTCGGCCAGCTCATTTCTGGCTGCCGATCGCCAGCTTGAGGCCGAGAACGGGCGGGAAGTACCCCAAGCCTGGCTGCAGGAAGCCAGCGACCGCAGCCTGGAGACCGCCCGCATGGTGGAGTTTTCCACCATGGTATATGGCGCCGACAAATTTCAGCTGGTGTCGGTAAAGGCCGTCAGCGACAGCTATCCGTTGCGCGGCCAGGTCGAGATCCAGCAGGGCGCTGATGCCCCCAGGCAAATGCTGTCTTCCGGCCCCGCACCCGGCGAGGTCTGGGTGAACCCCCGGTTGTTGCGGTTGCTGGAGCTTGGTGTTGGTGACTCGCTTGACGTGGGCAACCGGTCGCTGACCATATCGGGCCTGCTGGTCCGGGAACCGGACGGTGGCTTCAGAATGTCTGCGCTGGCGCCACGGGTGATGATGCATACCAGTGATGTGTCCTCAACGGAAGTCATTCAGGAAGGCAGCAGGGTTGAATACGTCTACCTGTTTGCCGGGGAGGAAGCGGCGCTGGACAGTTATTATTCCTGGCTGCAGCCGCAGCTTGAACCGAGTCACGAATGGGAAGGCGTGCGTGATGGCGAGACCTTCTCGGAATCCCTGCAACGGGCAGAGCGGTTCCTGCTGCTGGGGGGTAGCCTGGCAGTCATGCTTGCCGCTGTTGCTGTCGCGGTTGCCAGCCGACAATACGCGCTGTCCCAGCGTGATACCGTGGCGTTGCTCAAAACGCTGGGGGTAAACAGCAGTGGCATCGGTCGGCTTTACCTGCGCCGACTGGCCTTGTGGGGAATCGTCGGCGCGATCGGCGGGTTGCTGTTTGCCTTACCGCTGTTCTGGTTGTTGTCCAGCGTGCTGGGGCAGGTACTGGAACAGTCCGTTGATTACCATCTTGATCCTGACGCACTGGTACCGGCCCTGCTGACAGCCCTGGTGTCGCTGTTCGCTTTCGCCTACCCGCCGATTCGCCGGTTGAAAAACGTACCGGCCATGCGGGTGCTCAGAAGCCAGCCGGGTGAGACCGGGCGGGAAGCAATTCCGGACTTGATGATTGCCATTGTTGCCATATTCGGCCTGGTCTGGCTCTACGCCGGGGAAGTATCCCTGGTGCTGGCGCTGCTGGGCGGACTGGCGCTGCTGCTGGGTACCCTCGCGCTGTTGGGCTGGGTGATGGTTACCACCCTGCGCAAGATCAGCGGTGGCGGTAATGCCTGGCGTCTGGCGCTGGTCGGGTTGTACCGCCACCGGCGAGCGAGCCTGTCCCAGATTGCGGTTTTCGCCATGACCCTGATGCTGGCTGCGACCTTGATTCTGGTGCGAACCTCGTTGCTGAGCGACTGGCAGGCACAGCTGCCGGAGGACGCTCCCAATCACTTTCTGATCAACATTGCGCCGGACGCGGTGGACCAGGTTGAAGAATTCTGGGCAGAGCGTGGTCAGCCCCTGCGTAATCTCTATCCGATGGTTCGCGGACGCCTGACCGAGCTTAACGGCCAGCCAGTGAAGGAGGCCGTGACCAAGGAAGAAAGTGTGGGTGCCCTGAACCGGGAGCTGAACCTGACCTGGATGCAGGACCTGCCCGAAGACAACGAAATTGTCAGCGGCGAATGGTTCAAGCCGGGTGATCAACGCGGTGTATCCATAGAGGCCGAGCTGGCTGGCAAACTGGGTGTCGAAGTCGGTGACAAGCTTGGCTTCACCATTGGTTCTGACAAGGTCACTGAACCAGTCACCAGTGTCCGGACCGTGCAATGGGACAGTATGAAGCCCAACTTTTACATGGCGTTTCCCCCCGGTGGCGGGCTGGAGAATATGCCAGCGACCTGGATAACGGCATTCTATCTGCCCGAGGACCAGAAATCGGCTCTTAATGAATTTTCGCGACAGTTCCCCACCGTATCGCTACTGGAAATTGACCACATCATTGACCGGATCCAGCAAATTGTCCGTCAGGTCACCCAGGCGATCGAAGCCATACTTGCACTCATTCTGGCGGCGGCACTGGTGGTGATGGCTGCAGTGGTCAGCGCGACCATGCAGGAGCGCCAGCGTGAAGGGGCTCTGCTCAGAACCCTTGGTGGGCGCCAGTCACTGCTGGTTCGCAGCACCATGCTGGAATTTGCCTTTCTCGGTTTTTTTGCGGGCGTCCTCGGGGTCGTTGCCGCGGAGGCCGCGGTCTGGGCATTGCAGTTCCGGATGTTCGAAGGTCAGTTCCAGTGGCACTGGCAGGTCATTCTGCCGATTCCGCTGATCAGCGCCCTGGTGCTGGCGCTGTTTGGTCGGTGGCAGTTAAAACCGGTGCTGAGTGTCTCGCCCATGCTGCTGTTGCGAAGACTGGAATAGGCAGCTCTGGCGCCGGGTCAGGGGGGAATCAGCGATATTTAGACAGAATGGCGTCTATCTCGCCCTCGGCACGCATGGCGGCCAGCTTTTCGTTGAAAGCCCTGGCAAACTCCTGCCAGCCCGGTCGTAACATCAGCCGGAACCCGGACTGGCTCAGGATTGATGAGCTGGCCCTGAATTCATCCTGAATGCCCTGTTCCATAAGCAGCCACTGGCCCACCAGCCGGTCGGCTATTGCTGCGTCGAGTTCGTCGTTGTTTAACAGGTATATGAAGATATCCTGGTCCCGCGGCACATTGAATCGTTCAATCCGGCCGGATCTGAAATGGGGTTCCAGTGCCGGGAAGTAATAGCCGAGCCGGGTAACCAGTGTCAGTGAAAAAAGATCTTCAACAACCCGAAATTTTGCAGCAGAATCTTTGGGAAAGAAAATGACTTCCTCAATGTCGACAACCGGGTCGGTAAAAATGAATTCATCGGGATTATCAGTCCACTCTCTGGCCCGTGGCGTGCCGTCAAACAGTCCTTCCAGGAGCAGTTGATCCACCCGTTTACGAGGCACTTTGACAGGCTCTACCCGATAACCGATATGTTCCGCGATGGTTTCGACCACTTCCCACATAATGCCGGCGGTGCCATTGTCACCACAGATCAGGTAGGGCGGATAGCCACTCGGCGACACATTGAAGCGAAAAACCCGGCTCTCGGAATCGGAAAGGCCTGCGGCGGGCGTGTTTGCCGGGGCAAGTGAACTGGCAAGCAGCAACAGACCTGCAACGGCAGGGGCAAGCCTGAAACTGATGGACGGACTGCTCATAGAGTCTTCACTGTGATTAATGAACGTGTTTTTATTCTCCGGCCCGTCCATGCCAGCCGCCACTGAATTGTGCTGCTTCGGCGGCGCCGTTTCAACTGCGGCCGGTCAGACCCAGGCACGTTGCAGAACAGCTCGGGCGTCCTCAAGAAGCACTTCTTTGGGGTTGAACATGATGGCGCCATCATCCAGCGCCATTTCTGCAATGGTATCCAGTTGATCCTCTTCTACACTGCCAGTTTCCTTCAGCGTGCGCGGCAACCGGCAGCGCTTGTGAAGTTCGTCCCGGAGTTTACGGAGAGCCGAGATAGTGGCTTCTGCCCGGCGGTTGAACGGCGTCGATGCGTAGACCTCCGGTCCCTCAAGGTACAGCAGTAACTCGCCCAGCGGCTCGCGTATCGTTTCCAGGTTGTATTCCAGCACGTATGGCAGGTAAAGGCTCATGCACATACCGTGGGGAAGATGGCAGATGGCGCCAGTGGCATGGCCGAGGGCGTGAACCAGGCCCACCATTGAATTGGAGAAGGCAATACCTGCCATGGTCGACGCCTGTGCCAGTTCCAGCCGGCCTGTGGCATCTTTCGGGTTGTCCATTACAGGCAACAGAAACTGGCTTATTTTCCTGATCGCAGACGTGGCATAGGCGTCGCTGAGCGGATTCTTCGCCATGCAGGTAAACGCCTCGGTGGCATGGGTCATGGCGTCCATCGCTGTTGCCGCCGTGATATGTGGTGGCAGGGTCATTGTCATGCGGGGGTCGATTACCGCCGCATTGGGTAAAAGAAATGAAGACGAGAACGGCAGCTTGACGGATCTTGTGGTGTCAGTAATCACGGCTACTGATGTCACTTCGGAACCCGTGCCTGCGGTCGTGGGAACAACCAGAAACGGTTTGAGCGGGTGCTTGATAATACCTGCGCCACTGTATTTCGAAATATCATCGCCACCCTCCGAGACCAGGATATTGACGGCCTTGGCGGTATCAATGGCGGAGCCGCCGCCAACCGCAATCAGCGAATCGCATTTTTCGCTGCGATAAATACCGGCAATTTCCTTTACCACGCTGGTAGAGGAATCGGGCGGCACATCATCGTAAATGCTGACAATTTCCAGCCCGCTTTCCTCGCAGGCTGCAATCACCGGGTCGAGCAAGCCGGCCGCGCGCACCCCCTTATCGGTCACAATCATCGGGCGGGTGGCGGCCAGGCCGGTCAGTTCGTAGGGAATATGCTCAAGAGCGGCCCTGCCTGCGATAACTTTCACCGGACAGAAAAATTCGTAGTATTGGTTCGTCATGATGTTCTCGCTGTCTCGATAAAATTGGTGGCAACTTTCAGATAGATACGCGCTGCGCTGATCAGCTTTTCCGGCAGGTGCAATGAGTCCGGGTATTCCTTGACTGCCCGTTTTGCCACCAGCTTCGGAAGAATGAAGGTTTCAAGCCGGTTCAGAATACGGGTCATGCGAACGGCATAACTGATTTCGCCGTCGACCAGCATACGGTCATTGGCGAATGCCACCGAGGTTTTCTCCTGGAACGACAGCACAAGAAACGCATGGGCAACGTGTTTGAAGCGGATGGAAAGATCGATCGGGCGCGGGGCACTGTCACCATGATAATGGAGTCTGCCATTACCGGTGTGCTCGACAATCAGCCGTGAGCCGTCCGGCATCACCATCATTTCAAACAGAAAGCCCGTCGGCAGGGCGCGGCTTTCGGCCTGGACCGTGGGGTCAATTTCGCTGACGGCCTGAAGAGCACGACCCATAACCTGGAACATCAGTTCCACGTAAAGCCGCCGCGCTTGGAATACCATCGGCTGGATGCGTTTTGCGAACATGGCAAAACTCCGGTTGTCGTAAAGGTATGCCAAGTTTTAGAGTTTTTGCTCTAGAAGTCAATATGGCAGAAGTTCCTTAATTCCCCGTCAGCGCAGCAAGTTTCTGCTTCGCTTCGGCTGCAACCCGACCGTCAGCCTCCGCCGCCGTGCTGTAGTAACGGAGAGCGGCATCGCGACGGTTCTGGCGCACGGCTATATCGCCCAGCCGCAGAAACGCTATGGATGTCGGCACGGTTTCATTGGCCCGCTTGAGACTATCACGGGCTTTCGTCAGATTGTTCAGTGCCAGCGCATTCAGGCCACTCTGGAGCTGGTAAGCAAACATTTCCGGGTAGAGCGACGTGGCCCTGTCAAAATCCGCCGCCGCCTGTTCGGGTTGTTGCCGGGCCCGGTAGAGCTGGCCTCTGAACGCGTAGAAAGCGGCTTCCTCAGGCTCGATGTCAATGGCTTCGTTGATTTCGGCCATGGCCTTGTCAAGCTGCTCCTTGCCTGCCAGTTGCCGCGCCCTGTCGTAGGCATCATAGGCGGGCTGGCGACTGCGCAGAAAAGCCAGTTTTTGCTGGTAGGCTTCGCGTCCGCGATAGCCTCCGGCTCCGATCCTGTTGACCAGTTTCTGGTTTTCATCAACCCGCTTCTGTGAGGGTGGATGGGTGGCAAACATGCCCTGCAGGAATCCCGGGTTATTTCCCTCCGAGAGTCGCACAAACAGTTTCTGAAGCTCGACAGCAGCCTGGGGGTCATATCCTGCTGCATCCATATAACGGATGCCATAGTGGTCCGATTCCAGTTCGGCGCTCTGGCTGTACTGGGCCAACGCCAGTTGCGCGCCCATTGCGGCCCCGCCCATGATCAGGCTGGCCCATTCGTTATCGGAGATCGCATATCCCAGTCCGGCCACACCAAGGCTGATCAGTGTGCTTTGCTGCATGCGCTGGAGACTGTGGCCCGCGGCGGCATGAACAATCTCATGGCCAAGCACCGAGGCAAGCTGGGCTTCGTCTTCGAATTCCGTCAGCAATCCTCGGTTGATCGCAATTTTGCCGCCGGGCAGTGCCCAGGCATTCGGCACGCTGCTGTTGAGAACAACGAACTCATAGGGCAGGTCTGGCCGGTCGCTGACCCTGGCCAGTTTCATGCCGACTTCTTTCACGTAAAGATTCAGCTCCGGGTCGAGATAGAACTGGCCACCCTGGGTCTGCTGGGTCGGCTTGTACTGCTCTGCGCCGATCGCCAGTGCCTTGTTTTCCGGAATCAGGGAAAGCTGTTTTTCCCCGGTCACCGGGTTTACCGAACAGCCTGTCAGCATGACGGCCGCCAGAGTCGTGGCGAGGAGTACCCGGGCAGTGGGTGCCAGGAAATGCCTGAATACCATCGAAATCCGCTCCATTCAGTTGGTTTTCGTCAAGCCCGGCAAATGCCGGCGCTGCAATCAGTCTGTCAGTTGAAAGGTTACACCACAGTTCTCTTCAGGGGCAGTGACCTCTGGGCAATACTCTTGGGAGCCTCTGTTCTGCGGAAACGTTGAATGGGAATTTATCCCGAACTGGCCGGGCTGACATGGTTTCTGGCCGGATTAGCCTTGAAAAGGCTCCGGTTGCCCCCAATTCCAGCCCAAGCCTGAGAATTATGTGCAGGAGCGAGCACAGAGGCCGTTCCGAAACACGCTGTAAATACGTCCCTGTACGCTCGGGCTCCGCCATCCATGGCTTCGCACGTTTTCGGAACGGCCTCTGTGCTCGCTCCTTAAATTGTGAGTGATACCGGGAGAACAAGACGCTATGACTGTAGAAACACAGAAAGAGACTCTAGGATTTCAGACCGAGGTCAAGCAACTGCTTAACCTGATGATCCATTCGCTGTATTCAAACAAGGAAATCTTCCTTCGTGAGCTGATATCGAACGCCTCAGACGCCGAGGACAAACTGCGATTTGCGGCATTGAAAGACGACAGCCTTTATGAAGATGATCCGGAACTGAAAATCCGGCTGGATTACGACTCCGAGAACAACACCGTCACACTCTCTGACAACGGCATCGGCATGTCCCGGGAGGATGTCATTCAGAATCTCGGTACCATCGCTCGTTCAGGTACTGCCGAGTTCCTCAAACAACTCTCCGGTGACGAGAAAAAAGACAGCAAGCTGATTGGTCAGTTCGGTGTCGGCTTCTACTCCTCCTTTATCGTTGCAGACGCCGTTGAGGTCTATACCCGCCGCGCCGGTGCGCCGGTGGAAGAAGGTGTGCACTGGGAATCCACTGGCGACGGTGAGTTCAGCATTGAGAATGTCGATCTTGACGAGCGTGGCACCCGGATTGTGCTGCATCTGAAGGACGAGGCCAAAGAGTTTGCTGACGGCTTCCGCCTGCGCAACCTGGTGAAAAAGTACTCTGACCACATCTCCTTCCCCGTGGTGATGAAGTCAGAATCCGGCGAGGAAGGCGAGAAAGGCGAAGACGAGACCGTCAACGACGCCACAGCCCTGTGGACACTGTCACGCAGCGAAATCAAGGACGAGGAATACAAGGAATTCTACAAGCACATCTCTCACGATTTCGAAGACCCGCTGACCTGGTCCCACAATAAAGTGGAAGGCAAGCTGGACTACACCAGCCTGCTGTACATCCCCGGCCGTGCGCCGTTTGATCTTTACAACCGGGACGCGCCCCGCGGGCTGAAGCTTTATGTTCAGCGCGTGTTCATCATGGACGACGCGGAGCAGTTCCTGCCGCTGTACCTGCGTTTCACCAAGGGTGTGATTGATTCCAACGATCTGTCCCTGAATATCTCCCGTGAGATCCTGCAGAATGACAGCACTGTCGACAGCATCCGTACCGCCGTCACCAAGCGCGTACTGGATATGCTGTCGAAACTGGCCAGGAAAGAGCCCGAGCAGTACCAGCAGTTCTGGAATGAGTTCGGCACGGTGATCAAGGAAGGCCCGGCGGAAGACTTCAGCAACCGTGAGAAAATTGGCAGCCTGCTGCGGTTTGCCTCCACTCATACCGGCGAAGAAACCCAGAACGTGTCGCTGGACGATTACATCGCACGAATGAAGGAAGGCCAGAACAAGATCTACTACATCACCGCAGACAACTTCATGGCCGCCAAGAGCAGCCCGCACCTTGAAGTGTTCCGCAAGAAGGGTGTTGAAGTGCTGATTCTTACTGATCGCATCGACGAGTGGATGATGGGCTATCTGACCGAATACGACGGCAAGCAGTTCCAGGACGTGGCCCGTGGTGATCTGGATCTCGGCGATGTGGAAACCGAGGAAGACAAGAAGCACAAGGAAGAGGCGGCGGAAGAGCACAAGGATCTGCTGGAGCGCATCAAGACCGCACTGGGCGACCGGGTACAGGAAGTCCGTGTCACCAATCGCCTGACGG
>Ga0209964_1000242_pt1 | contig 14961 bp, 8 predicted proteins | sample SalPonR2_B_D1_MG_FD_185705 | JGI IMG/M metagenome (GOLD analysis project Ga0209964, IMG submission 185705) | Salt pond soil microbial communities from South San Francisco under conditions of wetland restoration - Salt Pond MetaG R2_B_D1_MG... ... | reverse complement strand
CCCGCGGCGAGCAAACCAAGCATGAGCAGCGCGATCAGAATGCCGCTACCGAGTGGATTCAGACCCGGAACGGAACGCGGCGCCGGACGCGCCAGCGCGCCCTGTGCGATCCAGTCCCGAATCAAGGCGCGCTGCTCGGGGTCGGTGCCCGGCATCTGAAACGAAGGGCCGCCGGTGGTCGAACAGTTCACCGCATAAAGCAGCAGGCTGTCGGCCGGATCGAACGGCGCCACCCTCGGCTGCGGCGGATTTGTCGTCGATTCGACGCCGACCAGATTGCCGTAAGCCTCTCCCGGCCGCAGATCGAGCCCGGCCGAACCGTTCTCTCCGTGACACCCCGCACAATTCGAGAAGATTGGTTGAATCTCTGATTCGAAGTCCACGGCCTGCTGTTCCGGAAAGCCGTCCAGATCCGTGCAGCCCGTCGGCGTTCCGGCGATCGCCGGCAGCGCCGAGGCGATCCAAAAAGCAATCACGATCAAGCGCGCGGTAATGATGCTGAATTGATTCAAGGTCAAATTTCCTTCCTATCCTTTTCCTTCCGTTCCGTTTCGTGCGAGGCCGGCTCGCTGAGCGATATTATCTCACGGCCGGGGCAGCCAGAGCGTTGCGACAGCTCCGCCGGTTCCATCCCCACGCGCCTCGAGATCGAACGTGCCGCCATGTAGCTCGGCGATCCGGCGTACCAGGAGCAAGCCGATGCCGCTGCCGTTTGGCTTGGTGGTAAAGAACGGCACGAACAGATTTTTCGACTCGGGCGGTCCCGGACCATTGTCGATCACTTCGATGCAGAGCCCGCCCGCCTCCTCGGTGCAGCGGATCATGACCTCGGGTTGCACGCAATCCGCCACCGCGTCGACAGCATTGCGCAGCAGGTTGATCATGGCCTGCTCGATCTGGTCCGGGTCCAGGTCGCCCGAAATGTCTTCCGTTTCCAGACGAATCGGAACGCGGGATTCAAGCGCACAGATCTTGCCGAGCAATTCATCAAGATCGACCGTCACGCGCGACGGGTCCGGCAATTTCGCCAGTCCGGCATAGATCCCGACGAACCTGCTGAGCCCGCCGGAACGCCGCGCGATAAGGGCCAGGCTATCGGCCAGCGGTTCACGCTCGATCGCGCGCGATGGATCTCGAAGCCGGGCATTCCAGGTCTCGGCCAGCGACTTGATCGGACTCAGACTGTTGTTGATCTCATGGCTCATCACGCGAATCAGGCCTTGCCAGGCTTCATTGCGTTCGGCATCCAGCACGCTGCCCACTTCGGCCAGCACCAGCAGCCGGTGTGGCACGCCGCCCAGCCTGAACGATCGTCTTCGAACGACGAATCGACCGCTGCCGCCTGGAAACACGAGTCGAGTGCTCCGGGTTCCGTCTGGTAACTCGCTCGGCTGTTCCAGCAATTCCGCCAGCCCCAGAGACGCGGCGTCTACACCTTCATGCAGTCGGAGTCCGATCAGCTTGCGCGCCGCCGGATTGCTGAGCGTCAGATGGCCGTCGTCGCGGAACGCCAGCACCGGCAGATCGATCTCCTCGAGGATCTTGCCCAGAAGCAGGCCCGATTCGCGACGATTCAGCGCATCGGCCCGCATGCTCTCGGCCAGCATGTTGATCGAGTGCGCGAGTTCATCCAGCGGTCCCAGCTGTGTCTCGCGCAGCCGGAGACTGAAATCACCGTCGCGCAGCGCCTCTATCACGGTAGAGGCCCCGGCCAGCGGCCGCAGGACCCATTCCGAAAGACGGTGCACAAGCCACAGCAACACCGGGACAATTCCGCCAACGACGGCCGCCCACACAGGCCATTCCGGGCCCAGCCGCGTCCTGCCCAGCCAAACGCCCGCGACGGCGCACGCAGCGACCATGGCGACCGTGAGCAGCGACAGCCAGATTCGCCGCTCCAGACGCATTCCGCTCATATGGGCTCCGAATCGCTGCGGATCCGGTATTTCTCGAGTCTACGATACATGGCGCTGCGGCTGAGACCGAGCGCTTCGGCGGCGCGATTGACGTCACCATCGAACCTTGCCAGCGATTGCTCGATCGCTACCTTTTCCAGCTCTTCAAGGGGCTGGACCCGATTCGGGCCGGAACTGCGGCGGCTAGGCGGCTGCAACATCAGGTTGCCTGGTTCGATGGGGGTCTCGCCGCAAAGCAGTACCGCGCGCTCGACCGCGTGCGCCAGTTCCCGGACGTTGCCGGGCCAGGAATGAGCCTGCAGCGCGCGACGCGCTTCGTCGGAAAACCCGGCGCTGCGCCGGTACTTGCGGTTGCTTCGCGACAAGAAACGTTCGGCCAACGGCAGAATATCGTCCGGCCGGTCGCGCAACGGCGGAATATCGAGTTCGATCGTGTTGAGCCGGAAATACAGGTCCCGCCTGAACTCACCGTCCTCGACCATCTCGGGCAGATTTGCATTGGTCGCTGCGACCAGACGCACCTTGGCGTTGCGCGTACGATTTTCTCCAACGCGCTCGAACTGACCCGTCTCGAGCACCCGAAGCAGCTTGGCCTGCTGCGCTGCCGGCAGGTTGCCGACCTCGTCGAGGAACAGCGTGCCGCCGTCGGCCAGCTCGAAGCGCCCGGCCCTGGCCTCGTGGGCATCGGTAAACGCGCCCTTGGCATGACCGAACATCTCGGCCTCGAACAAGGACTCGGGTATCGACCCCATGTTGACCGACACGAACACCTGGTCGGCCACCGAGGACCAGCGATGGATCTGCTCGGCCAGCATCCCCTTGCCGACGCCGTTGTCGCCGGTAATCAGGATCGATGCATCGGAGGGTGCGACTCGACCGGCCATATCCAGCAGATTGCGCATGGCGTCGGACTCGGCGACGATTCCGTCGGCCACGCGCGAACGTTGCTCCAGATCCGCCGCACGGCTCAGGCGCTCGGCGCGCGCCACCGCGGAACGACGTTCAATCTGACTCCGAACAATGGTGCGCAATCTGCTGTTATCCCAGGGTTTTTCCAGGAAATCAACCGCGCCAAGCTGAAGCGCCTCCACCGCCAGATCGATTGATCCCCAGGCCGTCATTGCGACCAAAGGCGTGTCTTCGTCCTCGCTGAGCATGGCTTTCAGTAGCGCCATCCCTTCTCGCCCGGAGGTCGTGTCGCGGCTGTAGTTCATGTCGAACAGAACCAGGTCGAATTGCTGTCGCCGCATCGCCTCGAGCGCCGCAGGCGGGCTTTCGGCGGTCATCACCGCGTAACCTTCGCCGGAAAGCAGCACGGAAAGCGCTTGACGTACGTCCTCATGGTCGTCAACGACCAGAATTTGAAGATCGTGTTTACTCGAATTCGACTCGTTCATTGCCAAGGCTCAAAGTCTGATCGGTGTGGGACGGCGCCGACATCGACCATGACTGCTCAGTCTCCCATGATACGTGGCCGGCGATCTCATTACGGTGATCATCTTGTCGCCGATTATCCGGGCCTCAGGAAAACGTTGCTACTCATGGCGCAACGCTTCCATCGGCGCAACCCGCACCGCGCGCAATGCCGGGACAAACGCCGCGATGGTGATCACGATGGCGATCGCCAGCGCGATGCTGATCCACAGCAACGGCTCGAACAAGGTCACCTCGTAGAGCCGCTCGGCGACCAGGCGTGCGCCCAGCCAACCGCCGGCCAGACCCAGCGTCAGACCCGGCACGAGCAGCAGCAGCGCGCGTCCGAGCACCTGACCGAGCATGTGGCGCCCCGACGCACCCATGGCCTTGCGCAGCCCGAATTCAGACGTACGGGCGGCCACCTGGAAACTCTGCAGCGCATACAGGCCGTAGAACACCAGCACCAGCGCAAGGCCGGCAAACACGCTCATCAATAAAAGCTGCGGTTGGCGATCACGCACGGTTTGCCGGAGCAGCGACTCGAGTGTGACAACGAACCCGACGCGATCTTCGCCCAGCGCATCGATCGCCTTCGTGCGCACGGTCCGGATCAGCGCATCGGGCGCGATCGCGGTGCGCAGCAACAGCTGGATCTGCGCCGAAGGCGATTCCAGATACCGATACACAGTCGGCGTCTTGATCTCTTCGTCCGGCGACATGTGTCGCACGGACTCGACCACGCCAACAATCGTAACCGGCGTGAACGTCTCCGGGCCGGAGGCCAGCCCGAAGGATCTTCCCAGCCCATCACCGCCCATGTACTGCTCGACAAAAAGCTGATCGACGATCACGTTCTGAACCTCGTCCGTCGCATCGGCCGGGCCGAAACGACGTCCGCGCAGCAAGTCGATGCCCGCGGCCCGGAAATAATCCGGACCGACCAAGCGCGGTCGCGTCGGCACCTGCTCATCACCGCTGCCGTCGAGCGAAACCGATGAAACCATCTCCATCGGGCCGAACGGCACGACGCTGGCCCAGCTCACCGCCTGCACACCCGACAGCCCGGTGAGCCGTTCGGCCAGCGTGGCGACCCGCGCATCGGATTTCGCGGCGACTTCCGGCTGTCCTGCATCCACCGGATTGACATGTAGCGCCACCAAGTGATCCGGGTCGAAGCCCAGTTCCTCGTCGAGCAGGTTGTTCCAGCTCGAAAACAGCAACCCCAGTACCAGCAACAAACTGAATGCGATGCCGATCTGAGCGACCATCAGCCACTCGCGCAACCGGGTGCCGAACGCATGTTTCGCGATGCCGCCGCCGGCGAGAAAACCGGCCGTGGATGCGACGATACCGCGCATCTGCCAAGCCAGCGCCAGCAGTACCGGAAAGGCTGCAAGAATCATAATCCCGAGCGCGATCAGCGCGGTCATCGTTCCCGGTGCCGCACTCAGCGGCCCGTTGTCGTCCAGCACACCGAGGTTGTAGAGAAATTCAATCCCGATCGCGGCCACTGGAAACGCCAGTATTGCAACGGGCAACGCGAGCAGCAGATATTCGATGCCGGCGCCGACCAGAATCAAACGCTGTTGGCCGCCCAGCGCGGACCGGATTGCCATTTCATGGCTGCGCCCGAACCAGCGGGCCATCCACAGCCCGGCAACGTTGAATACCGAAGCGATCAACACCAGGCCCACAGCGAGACCGAGGGCCATCAATACCTGGCCTTCACCATCGGACCAGATCTCGCGCAACGGTCGGACCCGGTAGTCGGCCTCCATCATCCCGGTGATCCGCGCCAGGCGCGCGTCGCCGTCGAGTCGACTCGTCAGCCGCTGCTGCATCGCCTCCGGCATCTCGTCGGCGCGCAAACGCGCCACGACGAGAAGGTTGCCGAATCTGGCCATCGCCTCCGAACCGAGCGCCTCCGGGCCCAGTTCCACCGGCAACCAGAGGCCGACGCCGCTTTCCGGCATCGCGAACGCTTGCGGCACCACGCCGACGACTCGCAAATGTTCGGCCTCGGTTTGCAGTAGAGCGCCCACGGCGGCGTCATTGGAACCGAACCGGTCCCGCGCAAGTTGTTCGCTGATCAGAGCAATCGGTTCCGCGCCTGGCCGAACATCATCGCCGGTAAACAGCCGCCCGGAAGCCGGCCTCAGACCCAACACTTGAACCGCGTGCTGATCGATAGCCGCGGCACGCACTCTCTCGCCCGATTCCAGTTCAAGATCGAAGCCATTGTCGATGATTCCGATGCGCCCAAAATCACCGGACGAATTAAGTTCCTCGACCAGCGCAGCCGACAGCCCCATATCCGACCCGAAGCGCTTCGAGAATATGCCCAGGGTCACCAATCGCTCGGGCTGCTGATAGGGAAGCGGCTGCGCAAACAGGCTGTAGCCCGCTGTCGCAACCGCCGCCGTGCCGCCGATGCTGACGGCCAGCAGGGCGATCACGCCGAGCGAAAATCCCGGCGCGCGCAGGAGGCGCCGCAGCGCGGCAAGGAATTCGACTGTGGGACTGAACGTCATGGCGTCTTGCTCCTCATCAAATTCCGGACAGCGCCTGCTGCATGCGCATGGCCGAACGCAGCCGGGTTCCCGGCGCCGATTTCATCACTCATGCCGCAGCGCCTGCACCGGCTGCACCGAAGCCGCGCGGCGCGCCGGCAGCCAGCCGGCCAGCAGAACCACGGCGAAAAGGATAGCCACGGCACCCAGCATCACCAGCGGCTCCAGCGGCGAAAGCTCGTACAAAAGCCCGCGCGCCATGCTTCCCAGAAACCAGGCCAGGACCAGTCCGATCAGCCCGCCGACCAGCGCCAGACGCAACGTCTGGGCCAGCACCATCCGGTGCAACCCGGCAGGCGCTGCACCCAGGGCGGCGCGCAGGCCGATTTCCCCGGTTCGCTGGGCCGTGGCAAAGGTCAGCACGCCGAACAGGCCGACCGCGGCCAATGCTGTGGCGAGTGCGGCGAAAACCAGTGCCAGAGTGGCGATGACCCGGTCCAGGACCACGGTGGACTGGATTACGGTTTCCAGACCGAACAGGTTATCGACCGGCAGGTTGGGGTCCAGTTGGCGCATCAAGCGGCGAACCGCCGGGAACACCGGGTCGCTTCCATTCACCGTCCGAAGGTAGAAGTTCGCCGAGCCGAGGTTTTTAGTCTGATACATCGGGATGAAGAACTGTGCCGGCGGCGGATCCTTGACTCCACTGTAGGCGGCATCGGCGACGACGCCGACGATCTCGATATCGTGTTCCAAGTCCTCGCCCCGGCCAATCCCGATCCGTTTGCCGATCGCGTCCCGGCCCAGATCGAATTTGCGCATAAACGCCGTGTTGACGACCGCGACCCGGGGACGATTCTCCACGTCGGAGGCGTCAAACCCCCGTCCACGCAAAAGCGGAATCGAGAGCGTCGAGAAAAAGTCCGGACCAACGGCGTTGTAGGACGTGGACGACTTTCCGAAACCTTCCACCGAAACAGGCATTCCCCAGTTGCTGTCGGTCAGAATCGGCACCGCCGACACCGTGGCCGAAGCCACGCCCGGCAGCGTACCGAGACGCTGCTCGAGCGTCCGGAACAGTTCGCGAGACCGCGCCGGACTGTAGCCGCTGCGCGCGGGCGAAATCGAAAAGCTCAGCACAGGGTCCGGCTCGAGACCGAGGTCCACGCTGCTGATATTGACCAGGCTGCGGATGAACAAACCCGAAACCACCAGCAATGCCACCGCCATTGCGATCTGGGTCGTGACCAGCACCGAGCGAAGGCGCGCCGCGACCCGGCTCGAGCCCGATCGCGCGACCTGATCGCGCATGGCCTGGACCGGTGACGTGCCGATCGCCTGAAGAATCGGTACAGCACCAGCCAGAGCGATCGTCACCACACTGGCGACCAGTCCGACAGCCATGATGCGTAAATCCAGCGTTGCAGTCACAATCCCCGCGTCGCTGGCCGGCAACAGGTGAGCGACCAGGCCAACCGTCGCAAAGGCCACCGGCAGATTGATCAGCGCGCCGGCGCCGGCCAGCACCAGCAATGCCGACAGGCGATGGCCGAGAATATGGCGCCGCCCTGCCCCGAGCGCCTGGCGCACGGCCGTCTCGCCACGCTCGGCTGCACCCATCGCCAGCAGAAGATTCGTGATGTTGACGCACGCGACCAGCAGGACCAGGCCGGCCACCAGAACCATCAGGATCAACGGCGTGCGAACCGTCTCCAGGATATTCGACTGCCCGCGAGCCGCCGGAAGCAGATCGAGCTCCCTGGCCAGGAATCGCTGCATCCAGGATTCGCTCTGGCCCTCCTGCAACGGCGCCTCCACTTCGCGCATCAGGTTCGAAAAAAGGGGGGCAAGGCTTGCGCGCGCTTTTTCGACCGCCAGACCATCGGCAAGCCGTCCGAACACGTATACCCAATGGCTGCGCCGGTCATCGAGATTCCAATTCCCGCCGAGCGTCATGTCATCGACCAGTGTCACCGGAACAAACAGATCGGCCGGCCAGAACCGATTGAGGCCACCGAAGTTCGCCGGTGCAATGCCTATAACTTCCAGCGACTGTCCGTTGACCATGATGTTCTCGCCAACCAGCGATGGATCGCCACCAAAACGTTCCTGCCACAGCGCATGACCAAGCACCGTCACGCGTGGTGTTCCCGGGGCATACTGCTCATCAGGACCGAAGAATCGACCGATTTCGGGCTTGAGGTCGAGCACATCGAAATAATTGCCGGACACCAGCAAGCCCCTGCCGCTGGATGTATGGCCTCGTCCACCCAGGTTGATGCCGAGCGCCCGGAACGCGGCCACGCCGTCCAGGGTTTCTGTGGCCGAACGCAAATCCTTGTACAGGGGATAACTGAAGGCCTGGCCGTGCGGCCCCGTTCCGTCGGTGGAGACCCATTCGCTGCGTGGCCCGGGTGAGTCAAACACCACAATCTGCCCGGAATCAGGCACCGCCAGTTCCTGCAACAGGATCTGGTGGAACACCGAAAAGACGCCGGCGTTGACGCCCACACCCAGCGCCAGGGTCAGGATCACGATGATCGTGATGCCCTTGCGCCGCAGCAACGGGCGCAGAATGTCGCGCAAAAAAGCCTTTCCGATCATTTCTTGAACTCCCGGGCCTGACCAGGTGATTCATCAAGCTGGCCCAACGATTTCGAAGGACGGCGCGACGGAGGATTCCGGAATAGTGCTTCGTGAAACCAGCGACGCTGACGTGCAAGCCGCAGGAACCAGCCACCCCGCTCACCATGAGTTTCTGTAGTGGGTCTCGTTTCGGTTCTCATCGATTGATCCTCGTCGTTTCAGCCTAAGGTCAGCAGGCTATTCGTCGACTTCTGCAGGCTGCGCTTCTCGTCGCGCGCGCGCCTGGCTGATCTGGTCCTCCAGACGCTGTTCCTCTTCCTGCCGGAGCTTGTGCAGCGTTTCCTCGTCGACGATCTGCCCGTCGAACATGAACACCTTGCGATCGGCGAAATCCGCGTAACGCGGGTCGTGGGTCACCATGCAGATGGTCGCGCCGCCCGCGTGCAGTTCGGCCAGCAGGGCCATCACCGCCTCGCCGTTCTTCGAATCCAGGTTGCCGGTGGGTTCGTCGGCGAGCAAAATCGAAGGCTGACCGACCAGGGCTCGCGCAACGGCCACGCGCTGTTGCTGTCCGCCGGATAGCTGGGACGGAAAGTGCTTGACCCGATGCGCCATGCCGACACGATTGAGCGCTTCTATCGCCCGTTCACGACGCTCTGATTTGCCGACGCCGTCGCGGTAAGTCAGCGGCAGTTCAACATTCTCCAGCACGCTCAGATCGCCGATGAGATTGAAGGCCTGAAAGATGAAGCCGATTTCCTTGTTGCGAATCTTTGCCCGCTGTCCGGCGTTGATGTCCTCGACGGCCACGTCATTCAATCGATAGTGCCCATCGGTCGGCGTATCGAGCAGGCCCAGAAGCGACAGCAGCGTCGACTTGCCGCAGCCCGAAGGCCCGGAAATCGAAACGTATTCGCCTTTGTCCAGCGTGAGATGTATTCCTGCCAGGGCGTGGGTCTCGACCTCGTCGGCGTAGAACACCTTGCGGATATCTTTCATTTCAATCAGCTTGGTCATCATCATTCCCGGTTTCAGGTTTCAGGTTTCAAATACTTTCTTTGCCACGGATGAACGTGGATTAACGCTGATGAAAGGTCAAAGGCTCCAGAGGAGAGAGGCGGTCCGAACTTCACCCGATTCAAATCCGTTTACTTTTCTATGTTCGTATCCTTCGTGGGTCGCTTTCATGGTTCGCTCTTGTCCTTTTTTATCCGCGGTTTTTATCCGTTATCCGCGGCAAGAATTCAGTTCAGCTTCACGCGCGCGTGCTCCGACCATTGCGACATGTCGGACAGGATCACCCGGTCGCCGGCGTTGAGTCCCGAGCGAATCTCGATGCGGCCGACCGATGCCCGGCCGAGTTCAACCGCGACGCGTTCGGCGACCTGCTCGTCGATCATGCGAAACAGCGAGACCCGCCCGTGCGGCTGCCCGCTGGCCGGACGACCGACGTGCAAGACGTCGTCCAGGCGTTCCAGTTCGATGGTGCCGTCCACCGAGAGATCGGGCCGTGCGCCGGGTGGAAGTTCGCCGGTCAATTCCACGTCCACCTGCACGGTGCCGTTGTGCACCGCAGGGTCGATTCTGATGACGTCGCCGGCCACGATCCCGTTGCGTGTGTCGACGCGGACCTGCTGTCCCAGTTGTATTTCACGTGCCTGGGTTTCGGCTACGCGCAACTCGGCGATCAATTCTTCGGGCTGGGCGACGCGCGCGACGTTGGCGCCGAGCTGAACCTGTTGACCGGGTTCGACTGCAATTTCCTGCAGCACCCCGGCCATGCCGGCCCGGATGCCGAGATCGCGAACCTGTTGCTCGCGGCGTTCGATCAGCCGCGCAGCCTGTTCCACCCGCGCATCCTGCGCGGCCAGCTGAGCTTCGTGAGACGCGTCAAGCCGAGTTACCCGCTGCTTCTCGAAGCCCACCCGCACCTCCAGCTGTTTGGCACGCAGTTCGGATTGCTGGTACTGGATGCTGGAGACGATCCCCTTCTCGGAAAGCACTTTCTCGGCGTCGGCCAGCAGGCGCGCCGATTCGGCGTCGGACTGAAGCGCTGCGAGGCCGGATTGCGCATCCAGAAGCGCTCGATCCAGTTCAGCAGCCAGCGAATCGCGGTCGGCACTGACGGCCTCCGCGGCCCAGCGCGCTTCCTCCAGCTGCTGGGCGAGTTCGGGATTCGACATCTCGACCAGCACGGTATCGGGCTCGACGCGGATCCCGGCTTTTGCCACGATGCGCTCCACACGACCGCCGCTGGCCGCCGGAATCCAGCGAATCACCTTCGGCACCAGGCTGCCGGGGCCGCGCACCTCGCGCGTAAAATCTCCGCGTTCCACCGTGCCGACCCAGGCCGAGGCCTGCGGTACCGACGGCAATGCGGGATCCAGGCTGAATACAGCGCCGGTGACCGCGACCACACCAATCACGGCCAGCACCCCGTAAATGATCCGGCGGCGCCGGCGCTGCTGCTTCAGTTCGGGGCGACTGATATCCATACCGAGTTACATACAATTTGCGTGCCATTTATATAACTGTTTGTTTTAAATAACTTATAATTGATTTCATTGAACAATAGCCCGCTTTCGGTTCCGCTTCTGGAATTGTGCAGTTCCGGCGTTGGGACCGAATACGGCTCGGGGGTTTCAATACTGACGGTGCCGGGTCGGCAGTGTCATCCGACTCAAAAACGCCTGACGGCGTTGGATTGCATAATTCATAATCGTGTATACTGCGCGCTGCTTCGGCGTTCCAGCCGGATGCACGCTTCGCGGATGTGACGATTCTTCGGCTGATTTGCCGCCGACGGTCCCCAAGGCCCCTCCCCGATTTGTTTTCTTGCCGCCATCACGGCGGTAGTTCGCCTTGGATTCACAAGGACTTTATTCCAATGAAATTCGATTCTCTCGGCCTCCGAGCCGAACTCCTGCGTGCAGTCGATGCGCAGGGATTTACCACTGCTACCCCGGTCCAGGAAAAATCCATTCCCGTCATTCTCCAGGGTCGCGACATCATGGCCAGCGCCCAGACCGGCACGGGCAAGACCGCCGCGTTTTCGCTGCCGATGCTGCATCAGCTCAGCCAGAAGCCTTCGCAGGGCAACGCCGTACGCGCACTGATCCTGACCCCGACCCGCGAACTGGCGGCCCAGGTCCAGGAAAACATTCGCGACCTGGGTAAGCACCTGCCGCTCAAATCCGCCGTCGTGTTCGGCGGCGTCAACATCAACCCACAAATCACCAAGCTCAGGCGCGGCGTGGACCTGCTGGTCGCGACACCGGGCCGATTGATCGACCTGATGCAGCGCCAGTGCGTCAACCTTGGCCGGATCGAATACCTGGTTCTCGACGAGGCCGACCGCATGCTGGACATGGGCTTTCTGCCCGCCATCGAGCGGATTCTCAAGGCGGTTCCGGCCAAGCGCCAGACGCTGCTGTTTTCGGCTACTTTCTCGCGCGAGATCACGCAGCTTGCGCATCGCTTCCTGACCAACCCCGAGCGGGTCGAAACCGCCGCGCCGAATTCCACCGTGGACGCCATCGCACAACAGGCGATCAAGGTCGATCAGGCGCGCAAGCGCGAGCTGCTTTCGTGGATGATCGGTCACCAGAATTGGCGCCAGGTACTTATCTTTACCCGTACCAAACACGGCGCCAATCGTCTGGCGAAACAGCTTGGAACCGACGGCCTCCCGGCCGCCGCCATTCACGGCAACAAGAGCCAGGGTGCGCGCACCAAGGCGCTGGCCGACTTCAAGGCGGGTCGCGTTCGGGCGCTGGTGGCTACCGATATCGCCGCGCGCGGTCTGGATATCGAGCAGCTGCCGCATGTGGTCAACTATGAAATTCCGGAAGTGCCCGAGGATTACGTGCACCGCATAGGCCGCACCGGCCGCGCGGGTCGTGAGGGGCTTGCCGTATCGATGGTGGCCGGATCCGAGCACGGCAAGTTCGAAGCGATTCGTAAACTGGTGCAGGTCGAAATCCCGACGCGCATCATCGAGGGCTACGAACCGACCGAGGGCTTGAATCACAGCACCGGCGGGAAGCGCGGGGGCGGAGGTGGCGGCCGCGGCCGCGGCAACGGCAATGGCGGCCGTGCCAGCGCCGGGCGTGGAAACGGCAAACGTGGTGGCGCCGGCAAGCCTGCCTCGGCGAGCAAGCGTCAGGGCCGTCAAAAACGGTTCCGCAAGGCAGCGTGAACCTTGTCGCTGGGCGTCTTAGCTCTTTTTTCTGAGACAAACGGTGCCAATAGCGCAGGTTCGGCGTATTCCGAAAGGCCGACCGGGAACTTCCGGTCGGCATTCGGCGCCCGCACGGCGGTTCATTGGCAGCCGACCCGACGGGCGGCCTTCTTGTCCCTGTACATGGCGGCATCTGCGCTGTGCCAGACTTCGCGGTGCGTGTCCGATGACCGCCCGACTGCCGTCCCCACAGATGCGCTGATACCGGCTTTTTGCAGCGATGAGCGCAGGCGGGTAGAGACCTCGCCGGGCTCAATTGAATCACACTGGACGCCAAGCACGGCAAATTCGTCGCCCCCGATGCGGGCAAGGAAATCGGAATTGCGAACCGCGTAGCGCAGCGTCAGGCCGGTCTTTCGAAGCAGTTCGTCGCCCTCGGCGTGGCCTTTGTGATCGTTTATTTCCTTGAGCTCGTTCAGATCGATGATGCTGATGAACGTCGTGTCCCCGAGCCTCCTTGACCGCTGTTGTTCCTTTTCTACCGTTTCTTCCCAGGCTCTCCGGTTTGGGAGGTGCGTCAAGGCATCCGTCATGGCTTCGAAGCGGAAGCGTTCGTTGCGCCGTTCCAGCTCATTGTTTTCGAACTCGTTTCGAATATAGCCGCCCAGCAAGCCGCCCAGCAGTTCCAGCAACGGAAGTTCCGACTCGTCGATTTCCAGGTGCTCCATGTCATCGATTGCACACAACGTGCCGAAAAAGCGGCCGCAGTCTGTTTTCAAAGGTACGCCGATGTAGGCGTTGATGTCGAATCGTGAGCGAATCGGCGCATCGACGTAGGCCGGGATGTCGTCGCATCTCTGCGCAATCTTCGGGCCTTCCTCCCGAATCATTCGGGAACAAATCGAGTCGCTCCATTTGAAAGTGTCGCCCGCCTTGATGCCGAACCGGCCGTCCTCGGCGGCCAGTACGATCCAGCGATCCTTTATTACGCGTGTCACCATCCACAGGCCGAACCCATGGCGCTCTTGCAGGAATTTGATTACCGCATCGGCTGCAGCATCAAAATTTCGGAACTCCGTGTTCATCTTCATGAAGGCTTGTCTGCCCGAGGGCAAGTCGGGTGTCCGTTTGTTGATCACCCTTCTTATGCAAACTGTATGCCATATGAAGAAACAGTGATAAGTCCCTCATGTCGATCAGCAAACCAGCTCGCACAATTGCGGTTCCGCGTTCGCTATGATTCATAGCTCAAGCAAACCGGAATAGCCCATGAAAACCCGTGCAGCCGTTGCAATAGAACCGGGAAAACCTCTAACGATAGAAAGCGTCGACCTGCAGCCCCCGGGTCCGGCCGAAGTGCTGATTGAAATCAAGGCCACCGGCCTGTGCCATACCGATGCCTTCACGCTGTCGGGGAAGGACCCGGAAGGCCTGTTCCCGGCCATCCTCGGACACGAAGGCGCGGGCGTCGTGCTGGAGGTCGGCAGCGAGGTCGAATCCCTGAAAGCCGGCGACCATGTGATTCCACTCTATACACCGGAATGCAGGGAATGCGAGTATTGCCTCAACCCCAAGACCAACCTGTGCCAGGCGATTCGAGAGACCCAGGGCAAGGGCCTGATGCCGGACGGCACGAGTCGCTTTTCCCTGGACGGCAAGCCCCTGCACCACTACATGGGAACCTCCACATTCGCCAATCACACGGTTCTGCCGGAAATCGCTGTCGCAAAGATTCATCCCGACGCGCCCTTCGACAAGGTCTGCTACATCGGGTGCGGCGTGACGACCGGCATCGGCGCCGTGATCTGGACCGCCGGTGTTGAACCTGGCGCAAAGGTCGTTGTTTTCGGCCTGGGCGGCATCGGTCTGAACGTCATCCAGGGTGCGCGCATGGCCGGGGCCAGCCAGATCGTCGGCGTGGACCTGAACCCATCGAAGCGCGCGCTGGCCGAAAAATTCGGCATGACCGACTTCGTCAACCCAGGCGACGTGGAAGGTGACCTGGTGCCCTATATCGTCAGCCTGACCCGGGGCGGGGCCGATTACAGTTTCGAGTGCATCGGCAACGTCGACGTCATGCGCGATGCCCTGGAGTGCTGCCACAAGGGCTGGGGCACGTCGGTCATCATCGGCGTGGCCGGCGCCGGCGAAGAGATTTCGACACGGCCATTCCAGCTGGTCACCGGCAGGAACTGGCGCGGCAGCGCATTCGGCGGCGCTCGAGGCCGAACCGACGTGCCGAAGATCGTCGACTGGTACATGGACGGTAAAATCAACATCGACGACCTGATCACGCACACGCTGACTCTGGACCGGATCAACGACGGATTCGACCTGATGCACCGCGGCGAAT
>Ga0209964_1000239_pt1 | contig 15034 bp, 12 predicted proteins | sample SalPonR2_B_D1_MG_FD_185705 | JGI IMG/M metagenome (GOLD analysis project Ga0209964, IMG submission 185705) | Salt pond soil microbial communities from South San Francisco under conditions of wetland restoration - Salt Pond MetaG R2_B_D1_MG... ... | reverse complement strand
CGACTGATACGCACCTCTACTTTCAGGTGCAGCATTCATGACTCCCGCACCCATCCCCCAGAAGCGCCTTTCGTTCCTCGACCGGTTCCTGACGCTGTGGATCTTCGCGGCGATGGCGCTGGGCGTCGTCCTGGGCACGATCTTCCCGAATTTCCCCGGATGGCTGGATTCGCTGTCGGTGGGCACCACCAACGTGCCGATCGCGATCGGTCTGATCCTGATGATGTATCCGCCGCTGGCGCGGGTGCGCTACGAGAAACTGCCGCTGGTTTTCAGGGATGTTCGGGTGCTGAGCCTGTCGCTGGTGCAGAACTGGCTGATAGGGCGCAACGGTGCTCGAACTGCCGCTGGATGCCATACGCATCGCGATCCCGCTGGCGCTGTATTTCCTGATCATGTTCCTGATCAGCTTCTGGATGGGCAAGCTGATCGGCGCCGACTATCCGCGCACCACGGCCATCGCGTTCACCGCGGCCAGCAACAACTTCGAGCTGGCTATTGCCGTGGCCATCGCCGCGTTCGGACTTGCCTCGCCGGTGGCGTTCGCAACGGTCATCGGCCCGCTGGTCGAGGTGCCCGTTCTGATCTCGCTGGTCACCGTCTCGCTGTGGCTGAAACGGCGCTGGTTCGCCGATCGGCTCGAGGACAAGGCCGCATGAGCCGGGCCGCGCCCTCATTCGCTTGAGCCCGGCCGATAACCTTTTCAGTGAAGGCTGCGCTTGTACCGTCCCTCGACGAAGGTATCGAAAAACTGGCCCAGCGCCGGGTGCTGGATTTGCTGGCCCGAAGGCTCTTCTTCCAGGTGCTGTTCGGCGACGTAGGTCATGTGCTCGGCATCGTGCACCAGCACGTGGTACCAGGGCCGATCCTTGGGCGGGCAGCTGGTGGCGACCTGCTCGTACCACTCCTCGGTGCCGGCATATTCGGGGTCCACGTCGACAATCACGCCGCGGTAGTCGTATTTCCGGTGATGGATGACCTGTCCTGGGCTGAATCTGGGCTGGTTCATAAATGATCTTTTTGCTGCAAGTTCGAGCCTATTGTCTCGTGCGCACGTGAAGTTTTTCAGCCTTGTATCAGTACCGCAGGACCGAATGAATCGCGTACGGCACTCGCTCGGAACCGGAAAGAAACTCAAGCTCGATGAGCACCGCGGCGCCGGCCACTTCCGCGCCGGCTTCGGCGAACAGCTCGCAGGTCGCGGCCATGGTGCCGCCGGTGGCCAGTACGTCGTCGACCACCAGTACGCGCTGGCCCTCGGTCACCGCGTCGGCGTGCATTTCGACCGCATCGCTGCCATATTCCAGCGCGTATTCCCGGCGGATGGTCTCGCGCGGCAGCTTGCCGGGCTTGCGCACCGGTATGAAGCCCGCGCCCAGTGCGCGCGCCACGCCGACCCCGAACAGGAAACCGCGCGATTCGATGCCGGCGACAAGATCGATATGCTTGCCGACGAACGGCTCGTACAACCGGTCAACGGCCCACGCCATGCCCTCGGGGCTGGCGAGCAGCGGCGTGATGTCCTTGAACACGATGCCCGCCTCGGGCCAGTCGGGAACATCGCGGATCAGGTGGCGATAGTCGGTCATCGTGCTTGGGCTGCCTGGATGAGAAAGCATTGATGATACGCGATACACCCTTGCCGTATCCCGACCCGGCGGCACCATGCCGGCCCGCGGGAGCCGCCTGATGCCAACCCTGCCTGCTAATATCCGGGGCATGAATATGCTCCACTCGAAATCCGGCGCCGGCCGCCGGCGAGGCACCCGGTGAGCAACCCGGACGCGCGGGCACTTCGCGACGTTCTGCTCGAGGGAAAGGCGCCGCTGGTGGTCAAGATCGGCTCTTCGCTGCTGATCGGCGACGACGGCGAACCTCGCCGTGCATGGATGTCCGGCCTGGCGCGACAGCTTGCCGGCCGACCCGGTCCGGTTGTGATCGTTTCTTCCGGCGCCATCGCGCTGGGCCGCGCCGCGCTCGCCATCGCCGCCCGGCCGTCCAGCCTTGCCGAGGCGCAGGCGGCCGCCGCAGTCGGTCAGATTCGCCTCGCCCAGACCTGGGCGGAAGTCTGGGCCGACTGCGGACGCACAGCGGCCCAGTTGCTGCTGACGCTGGACGACCTGGAAGATCGCGGCCGCTATCTCAACGCGCGCAACACGGTCGAGACGCTGCTGGATCGTCGCGTGGTGCCGGTGGTCAACGAGAACGATACCGTCGCCACCGGCGAGATCCGCTTCGGCGACAACGATCGCCTGGGCGCGCGCGTCGCGCTGCTGGCCGGGGCAGAGCTGCTGCTGTTGCTCAGCGACGTCGACGGCCTGTTCGACGCCGATCCGCGGCGCAATCCCGAGGCGAAGCTGATCGAACACGTCCCGGTCATCAATGCAGGCATCGAATCCCTTGCCGGCAACACCGAAACCACGGGCTTCGGCACCGGCGGCATGGTCAGCAAGATCGCCGCGGCACGCATCGCCACCGCAGGCGGGTGCTCCGTGTTGCTAGCCAACGGCCGCCACGACATGCCCATCCAGAGATATTGCGATACCGGCAGGGGCTCCTGGTTTAACGCCTCGAATCGGCCGCTTGCCCGGCGCAAGCAGTGGCTGCGTTCGCTGCAACATTCGTCGGGTTCGCTGGTGCTGGACGACGGCGCGGTCGCTGCCCTGGCGCGCGGCGCCAGTCTGCTGGCCGGCGGTATCGTCGAGGTCAGGGGCGATTTCAGGCGTGGCGACCTGATCGAATTGCGCGGCCGCGATACCGCGCTGGGCCATGGGCTTAGCGGCTACGACGCCGAAGAGACCCGCCGAATCATGGGGCGTCAAAGCAGCGAGTTCGAACCGATCCTCGGCTACGCCGGTCGCGGCCCCGTGATTCATCGCGATGATTTGGTATTGTTCGATCAGTAAAGATACGGTTTCCGGTTTCCGGTTTCCGGTTTCCGGTTTCCGGTTTCCGGTTTCCGGTTTCCGGAAAAATCATATGAAATTGGGCGACCGGAGCGGATTGCATGGCCATGACTGACTCGATGCCGGACGAGGTGATTGCAAAACTCGGGCGCGCTGCGCGAGGGGCAGCCGAAAAGCTGGCCCAGTGCCCCTCGCCCGACAAGAACCGTGCGCTGACCGAAGCGGCCGAAAAAATTCGCGACCGCGCCGGCGAGATACTTGCAGCCAACGCCCGGGACCTGGCACAAGCCGTCGAGCGCGGCATTTGCGGGGCCATGCTTGATCGGTTGAAGCTCGATGAAGCACGCCTGGAAGGGATTGCCGCCGGACTCGAAAAGGTCGCCGGTCTGCCCGACCCGGTCGGTCGCGAGCTGGCCCGGTGGCGCCGCCCCAATGGCCTCGACATCGCGCGGGTGACCGTGCCTATCGGTGTGGTCGGTGTGATCTACGAGTCCCGGCCGAACGTTACGGCAGATGCCGCCGCGTTGTGTCTCAAGGCGGGCAATGCGGTGATCCTGCGCGGCGGCAGCGAAGCGGTGCAAAGCAACCGCGCGATTCACGCGGCGATTGTCGCGGGCCTGACTTCGGCCGGGCTGGACCCGACCACCGTGCAAATGGTGCCCGATCAGACCCGGGCACTGGTCGGCGCGCTGCTGGGCGCACACGAATGGGTCGACGTGATCGTGCCGCGCGGCGGACGGTCGCTGGTCGAGCGGGTGCAGCGCGATGCGCGTGTGCCGGTGTTTGCCCACCTGGAGGGCAACAACCATCTTTACTGGCATGCCTCGGCCGATCCTGATATGGCGATAGAAGTGATCGTCAACGCCAAGATGCGCCGGCCCGGCATCTGTGGTGCGCTGGAGACGCTGCTCGTCGATCGCGCCTGTCTCGACCGCCTGCCCCGCCTGATCGATACGCTTGACGCGCTGGGCTGCGAAGTTCGCGGCGACCCAGATACCTGCGAACAGGACGACCGGATTGTTGCCGCCGCAGAGTCCGACTGGTCGACCGAATATCTGGATGCGATTCTGGCCGTGCGCTGCGTGGAATCGCCGGAACCGGCAATAGCCCATATCGCGCGCTACGGGTCGGGCCACACCGACGGCATCCTGGCCTCGGAACCGGCTGTGATCGAGGCCTTTCTGAACCGCGTCGACAGCGCCATCGTGGTCCACAACGCGTCGACCCAGTTCGCCGACGGCGGCGAGTTCGGCTTCGGCGCCGAAATAGGCATTGCCACCGGCCGCTTGCACGCCCGCGGCCCGGTTGGACTCGAGCAGCTCACCACCTTCAAGTACCTGGTTCGGGGCAGCGGCCAGACACGGCCCTGAACCATGGTGCGAATCAAATCCGGCGGCCCGCCGAGCGATCTGGAAACGGCAAGCCTGAAACGAAAAGCCCCGGCCATGACCGGGGCTTCCAGTGTTCGAAAATGCGACAGGCCGCTGCGCGGTCAGGCCTGGTGGATCAGCGTATGCGCCGCACTTTCAAGCTCTTCGACACGCCGTCGATGTGCAGATAGAACGCACTGAACAGACCTTTTTCGATGGTCACGCGCGGATTGGTCGTCTTGTGAAACAGGTTGGTGTCGTTGGTGATCTCCCAGACCTGTCCGTTTTCGAGTTCTATACGCTGGCCCTCATTCCATAAACGGAACTCGCCCAGGGCGGTGCTGGACATTTCGTCGCCGCCCAGCTCCAGCACCTTCTTTTCCATGCCGAACCGCTCTTCCGGCGTTCCGAGCTCGGGTTCGGGCTCGGATTCGGAGCGCCGGTCACTTCCACGACGCAGGTCTGCGACTTCCTGACGTCCCTGTTCCAGTTCCCGACGCATCTCTTCGGCTTCAAGGCGCGCCTGTGCGGCTTCCCGGCGTGCCTGCTCGGCTTCGCGCCGCGCCTGCTCGGCCTCCCGTTGCGCCCGCTCGGTGTCGGTTGCCGCGGACCGGGAATCGGTGCTCGAAGACGTATCCGGAGCGCTTGCGTTGCTTTCGGCGGCGCCGCCGTAGAACCGATCGAAACATTCAAGACGTTGCCGGTCGTCTTCGAGCTCCGCGCATTCAGCCGCCGACTGTTGGGCATTTAGCGGCAAGGAAACCATCGTGAATACTGCGAACGCAGCAAGAACCGTGATGAATGAGGCGCCAGAAATTCGCATGACAGTCTTCCGCAAAGTGTTCGTTCAGATAGCGCGATCATAGCAGGGCCGTGCCCCGCGGTAACCGCCCGCGTTGTATTGCCGGGCGGCTTGCTGCATGATAATCAACCGGGCTGGCCGGCCCTACGTCAACCAGGAAAACGCCCAGAATGCTACAGACCAATTTCAGAATATTCGTCACGGCAGCCGCGCTTTCCGCGCTGGCACTGGCCGCCACGAAAACAGTCGCCGAAGAAGGCTATACCGACTGGCCCGGCGTGGCCGAACTGCACCATGCGATGCGCGAGGGCGAACTGACCTCGGCGGTGCTGACCGAGCGCCAGATCGCGCGCATCGAACTGCTCAACCCCGAGTTGAACGCCGTGATCTCGATCGATCCGAGCGCCCGTGCCCAGGCGCGCGCCCTCGACGCCAGGCTCGCGGCCGGGGAGTGGGCCGGACCGTTGCACGGGATTCCGGTACTGCTCAAGGACAACATCGAAACCCGCGACCAACCCACCACGGCCGGTTCGCTGGCGCTTGCCGAAAATGCCACTGGCCGCGACGCACCCCTGGTGGCACGCCTGCGCGAGGCCGGTGCGATCATCCTCGGCAAGGCCAACCTGAGCGAGTGGGCCAATTTCCGCTCCGAGAGATCTTCCAGCGGCTGGAGCGCGATCGGCGGCCAGACGCGCAACGCCTTCGACCCGACAAGATCCCCTTGCGGCTCCAGCTCCGGGTCGGGCGTTGCGGTGGCCGCCGGGATGACGGTACTGGCCGTCGGCACCGAGACAAATGGTTCCGTGGTCTGCCCCGCGTCGGCCAACGGCATCGTCGGCATCAAGCCCACGGTAGGCCTCGTGAGCCGCACGTACGTTGTTCCGATTTCGCACAGCCAGGACACGGCCGGCCCGATGGCGCGCAGCGTGCATGACGCGGTCGTGCTGCTGGCCGCGATGGCCGGTCCGGACGAAGACGATCCGGCCACTGCGGATCGTCCCGAATGGTCGCTGGATCATCTCCCGGCGCATCTCGGCGCCGACGGGCTGGAAGGAAAGCGCATCGGCGTATTGCGCTCGTCGGCTGGTTTCCACAGCGACGTCGATGAACTGCTGGAAGCGGCCATCGTGGCCATGCGCGACGGCGGCGCCGAGATCGTCGACGACGTCGAGTGGCAGACCCCGGACGGCTTCTTCGGCAAGGCCTACGACATTTTGCTATATGAATTCAAGCATGACCTGAATGCGTACCTGGCCGGCCTTCCCGATCCGGATCTCTCCGATATGACGCTGGCCGACCTGATCGAGTTCAACCGCAAAAACGCCGACGCCGAAATGCCCTGGTTCGATCAGGAGATCTTCGAGCAGGCGCAGGCCAAGGGCCCGCTCAACGACGAAGCGTATAGCGAGGCCCTGGCGGCAGTGCAAAAAGCCACGCGCACCGAGGGCATCGACAAGCTACTCGCCGAGCATGAGCTCGACGCGCTGATCGCGCCGACCGGCTCGGCGGCCTGGACCATCGACCTGATCAACGGCGACCACTTCATCGGCGGAAGCTCTTCGCTGGCCGCGATTTCCGGCTATCCGAACATCACCGTCCCGATGGGCCAGGTGCACGGCATGCCGGTCGGGCTTTCGATTTTCGGTGCCAGATTCAGCGAACCGGTCTTGATCGAGATCGCCAGCGGCTACGAAAACAGCGCCGGCGGCTTCCACCCACCCGCCACGGAAGCGCTTTGAGTCGGCAAGAATTCGAATAAAGACCCGACGGAAGAATGGCATGAATGATTCGACGAGACTGGCGGCGGCGGAAAGCGAAATTCGTCATCGGATTCGTATCGGCGAGTACGCCTCCGCCATGCGGGAGGTCCAGGCGCTGAAAGCCCGCCACGGGGTCACTGAACAAGTCTTTCGGCTTGCCGGGGCGGTTTCGATCTGCGGCGGCATTCAGGAAGTGGCCCAACAGTGCCTCGGCCAGGTCGAGCAACTCGAACCCGAACTTGCCCGTTCAGTCCTTCGCGACTGGGCCCGAAGCTGCGCCGACGCGCGCCAGTTTTCCAAAGCATTGACGCTGGCGCGATCCGCTCTGTCGGCATCCCCCGACGATCCGGATTGCCTGCTCGAATTTGCCAACTACAGCCTGATGTTGGGCCGCGCAGACGAAGCCGAATCGTCGCTTGTACGCGTTCTTCAAGCCCGACCCGACGACCCGCTTGCCCACGAACAGATGTCTCGCCTCGCCTTCCAGACTGGAAACGCCGCCGGCGCGCTCAAGCATGCGCTGCGCGCGCTGGAACTGCGCCCGGATTCGCTGGTCGCACTCCGCACCCTGGGTGACCTGCGTACCACGGCTGTCGACGACAATTTACTGGGCGCGCTCGAACGCGCGGAAGCGACGGACGATCAGTCACGCGTGCATCGAGGATTCGCGCTTGGCGGCCTGTTCGAGGCGCGCGGCGATGCCGCTCGTGCATTCGTTCATTTTTCCACCGCCAACGCCGCCCAGGCCCGGATCGCTGCAGGCCGGTCTCTCGGGGCTGACCAGCGCGCGCTGAAACGGGCCGCTGACGCTCTCGAATCCCAGCTCGAGAAGACTTCGCCGCTTGAGCGACAACCGGATCCTCCGATATTCGTCGTCGGCGTTTCACGCTCAGGCACAACGCTCACCGAGCAAATTCTCGCTGCGCACGACAGCCTTGTTGCAGCAGGGGAAAGGCCGGATCTGCCCGATCTGGCCATCCGGCTCGCAGCAACTCCGGAAATTGCCGAATCGCCGGAACGACTACGCGGTGAATTTCAGCAATTTGTCGAACGATATCTGGCCGGAACGAGCACAGAATCAGGAAGGCAGGTCGATAAGCAACCGATCAATTTCCGGCTCCTTACCTTGATCGGACGGCTATTCCCGGGCGCGCGCGTGATTCGAATGCATCGCGACCCGCACGATGTCTGCATTTCCAATTTCGCCAGCCCGATTCGCCCGGAAATGGCTTTTGCAACCTCGATCGACGCGATCATCGACGAAATCGAGGACTTCGTTGCCAGTTGCGAACAACCGCGTAGCGCTGGCAAGCCTGCGGTGCTCGATTTGGTCTACGAGGAACTCATCGACTCGCCAGAACGCGAAATCCGCCGACTGCTCGAGTTTTGTGATCTTCCATGGCAGGAAGACTGTCTGCGATTCTTCGATCATCGCAGGCCGGTTCATACCATCAGCGCGGTACAGGTGCGCCAACCATTGAATGCGAATTCGATCGGCCGATGGCGGGCCTTCGAAACGCAGCTGGCGCCGTGGCTGGAACGCCTTGCGACGCTTGCCAAACGCGCCAGGTCGACACACAGGCGTTGAAAAGCGCACGCTGTCGCCGGCCCGGGATTGCTGCTAATATTATTGATTCGGCTTTGGTTCGTCCGGCCGCAATTCATATTCCAGTAATCGTTCCGGAGCAACGAAAATGAACCAATCGACACTCGAATCAGTACGCCGATTCGGCCTGGCTTCGATCTGCCTGCTGATCTCGATGAGCGCGTTCGGCCAAGGCGATTCGGATCAGGACGCACTGACCGAAAGCACCTTCGCCGGCCTCGAACTGCGCACCATCGGCCCGGCGTTCATGTCGGGCCGCATCGCAGACATCGCGCTGCACCCGGACAATCCCAACGTCTGGTACGTGGCGGTCGGTTCCGGCGGGGTCTGGAAGACGGTCAATTCAGGCACCACCTGGAACCCCATCTTCGACGGACAGGATTCCTATTCGATTGGTGCCATCACGCTGGATCCGTCGAATCCGAATACCGTCTGGGTCGGCACCGGTGAAAACATCGGCGGCCGCCATGTCGGCTACGGCGACGGCGTCTACGTCAGTCACGACGGCGGATCGACCTGGAACAACGTCGGCCTGGAATCTTCCGAACACATCAGCAAGATCGTGATCCACCCGGAAGACCCGAACACCGTCTGGGTCGCCGCGCAAGGGCCTCTGTGGTCACCGGGCGGCGAGCGCGGCCTGTACAAGACTATTGACGGCGGCGAAACCTGGAACCGCACGCTTGTCGGCGACGACGGCGATGATCGCTGGACCGGGGTCACCGACATCGTCATCGACCCGCGCGATCCCGACGTGCTCTATGCCGCGACCTGGCAGCGCCATCGCACCGTGGCCACCTACGTCGGCGGCGGACCCAACTCGGGCGTCCACCGATCCACCGACGGCGGCGAGACCTGGGCCGAACTGACCAACGGCCTGCCGAGCAGCGACGACAACGCCAACCTGGGCAAGATCGGCCTGGCCATATCGCCGCAACAGCCCGACGTGCTGTACGCCGCGATCGAGACCGACCGGCGCGAAGGCGGCGTCTGGCGCTCGTCCGACCGCGGCGCCTCCTGGAAAAAGATGTCCGACAAGATCGCCGGCGGCACCGGCCCGCACTACTACCAGGAAATCTACGCCAGTCCGCACAGATTCGACCGGATCTATTTCATGGACGTGCGCGCCTCGTTCTCCGACGACGGCGGCAAGACCTGGACTTCGATCGCCAGCGAGAACAAGCACGTCGACAACCACGCGCTGGCATTCCGCGCAGGCGACCCGCACTATCTGCTGATGGGCAGCGACGGCGGCCTGTACGAAACCTTCGACCATGCCTCGACCTGGCGCTATGTCGACAATCTGCCGGTGACCCAGTTCTACAAGGTCGCGGTCGACGACGCCGAGCCGTTCTATACCGTCTACGGCGGCACCCAGGACAACAATACCCAGGGCGGCCCGTCGCGCACCGACAATCTCCACGGCGTGCGCAACGCCGACTGGTTCGTGGTGCTGTTCGGCGACGGCCACCAGCCCGCTACCGAGCCCGGCAACCCGGATATCGTCTATGCCCACTGGCAGCAGGGCAACCTGGTCCGCGCCGACCGTACCACCGGCGAGATCGTCTACATCCAGCCGCAGGTCGAACCCGGACAGGCGCCCAACCGCTTCAACTGGGATGCCCCCATTCTGGTCAGCCCGCATGAACCAACGCGCATCTATCACGCCTCGCAGCGGGTCTGGCGCTCGGACAATCGCGGCGACAGCTGGACCATGATTTCCGAAGATCTGACGCGCAATCAGGAACGCATAGAGCTCGACGTGATGGGCCGGCAATGGAGTTGGGACGCGCCCTGGGATACGTTCGCGATGTCGAACTACAACACCATCACCTCACTGGCCGAGTCGCCGGTCGTCGAGGGTCTTCTGTATGCCGGCACCGACGACGGCCTGCTGCAGGTTTCCGAAAACGGCGGCCAGAGCTGGCGCGAGATCGAGGTGGGCGACTTGCCGGGCGTGCCGGACACCGCCTTCGTCAATGACGTCAAGGCAGACCTGTTCGACGCCGATACGGTTTACATCGCGCTCGACAACCACAAGTACGGAGACTTCAAGCCGTATCTGCTCAAGAGCACGAACCGCGGCCGGCGCTGGTCATCGATTGCCGGAGATCTCCCGGAAAGACATCTCGTGTGGCGCCTGGTCCAGGATCACGTCAATCCGGCGCTGATGTTCGCCGGCACCGAGTTCGGCGTGTTCTTCACCCTCGACGGCGGCGGAAAGTGGATCGAGTTGACCGGCAACGCGCCGACGATCTCCTACCGCGATCTGGTCATCCAGCGCAGAGAAAACGATCTCGTCGGCGCCACCTTCGGCCGCGGATTCTGGATCCTCGACGACTACAGCGTATTGCGTGAAGTCGATGCCGACAAGCTGGCGCAGGAAGCCGCTTTGTTCGAACCGCGCGACGCATGGTGGTACATCGAGCGAGGTGTGCTCGGCGGCAACGAAAAGGGCTCGCAGGGCCACGGGCTCTACACCGCGCCCAATCCACCCTTCGGCGCCGTATTCACGTATCACCTGGCCGACACCTACAAGACCGACGAACAGAAGCGCCGGGAACGCGAAAAAGAGTTGATAGAAGCGCGTGGCGACGTTCCGTTTCCCGGCTGGGAAGAGGTCGAGGCCGAAAGACGGCAGCCGGACCCGGCCATTGTGCTGACCGTTCGCGATGCCGATGGCAACGTCGTTCGCCGTCTCGAAGGTCCTGTTGCCAAGGGCTTTCATCGAATCGCCTGGGATTTGCGCATGCCGGCGCCGAATGCCATTGGCGACGCCGGCGGGTGGGGCGAGCCTGAAGGCTTCATGGTCGCACCCGGCACCTACACGGTGGAGCTGGCCAAGCGTATCGAGGGCGAAGTCACTGCCCTGGCACAACCGCAGGAATTCGACGTGGTACGGCTGCGCAAAGGCGCGCTGGAAGGCGCCGAGCCCGAGCAAACGGTAGCATTCTGGAAGCGCCTTTCGGAAATGCAGCGTCGTGTCTCGGCGGCCAACCAGGTCATTTCCGAGGCACGTCAAAAGGTCGACGCGCTTGACGCCGCGCTGGGACGCAGCACCGCTCCGGCCGGCGATCTCGATGCCGAGCTGCACGCGATCAGCCAGAGGCTCTACGCGATCGAAGAGCAGCTTCAGGGCAAGCAGTCGCTGAGCGAGCTCAACGAGCCGCAGGGGCCGACCATCGGCCAGCGCCTGTTCGTCGCGATGATCGGCACCGGGCGCTCCACCTACGGCCCCACACCCACTCACGAACGCAGCCTCGAAATCGCCGAGCAGCAGTTCGCCGAGGTCCGAAGCGAGCTCAACCGCCTCGTCGAGCAGCGCATACCGGCGCTGGAAGACTCCCTGTTCGAAGCGGGCGCGCCCTGGACACCGGGCAGCCCGGTACCGGCCGGCTGATCGGCCCGATGCATGATCGGTCCCGGCCTGCGAGCAATGGGTTCCGCAGGCCGGGGCAGCCCGGCCGCTACGTTTTTGCGGATTTGGCGGTATGCTTGCCGGCAGGCCAATTTCATTGATCCATCACCTGCATGACCAGACCCCAGGGCCCCGCTCCCACCTACCGTCTTGAAGTCGGCACCGCCTTGTTCGGCGATCCGATGCTGGATATTGCGCTCGACGGCCGCGGCCACCCGGGGGGACCGGGGCTGCAATTTCTGGGGGGCGATTATGACCACGAGCGCTGGGACGCACCCGAACACCAACTGTGCGCCATCGTGATGTCGGAACCGGATGATTCCGAAGCCGACGCCGCGGTGGCCTCGGAAACCCTTTATCGCAAGCTGATCCGAACCCTGGGTGAATCCAGGTTCGGCTACCCGCTGAGGCTCTGGAACTACTTCCCCGCAATCAACCACGGCGACGACGACCGCGAACGCTACCGTCGCTTCTGTGTTGGTCGCGGCCTGGCGCTTGAGGCCGCTGGTCTCAACGATGCGCGAATGTGCGCGGCAACGGCCATCGGTAGCGAGCAGCCGTTCATGCAACTTGTGGCCCTGGTCGGGGTATCGCCAGGCATTTCGATCGAGAACCCACGCCAGGTCAGCGCCTGGAACTATCCGCGCCGCTACGGCCCAAGGCAACCGGCGTTCGCCCGCGCCACCGGCATCGACCTGGAGAACGGCCGGGCCGGACTGCTGATATCCGGCACCGCAAGCGTCATCGGGCACACCACGGCACACCCCGGCGATGCCCTGGCGCAGACCGACGAGGCGGCCAGCAACCTCGACGCATTGCTCGGCCATTCAGCCGGCGTCATGAACCGCCCGGACCTGGCACGGTTCAACGGCGACAGTCTCGCGCGCGTCTACGTCCGCAACGCCGAAGACTGGCCGTCCATTGAACAGCGCCTTCGCCGGCGCTGGCCCGAGCTCAAGCTCTGCGGCTTGCGCGGCGACATCTGCCGCGGCGACTTGCTGGTCGAGATCGAAGCCTGGCACACGGCCTGACGCCCTGCCGGGCAACTGCGCCGCAATTGCGGCGCAGGCGGAAAGTCAATTTGGTGCAAAAACAGTGGATGATCGCCATATGGCGGGTCCACATGCGCATACAACCACACTTTCCCCTGATTGGCACGCCTCTTGAATGTATAGGGACAGGCCGGCAATTGTGCCGCAACGATCAGAATCAAGCCAACGCGAAGGGGACGAAATGTTTCACGACAGCAGCCAGGCAAGCACCTACGCCGCCGCCGCTTACTCGACGGCCGTTTTCAGCGACTGCACCGAAGTCGTCGATACGGGCTTCAGCTTCGCATTCCAGCCGGTCGTGGATGCCCACTCGGACGAAACCATCGGCCATGAGGCGCTGGTGCGCGGGCTTTCGGGCGAGTCGGCCGCTACGGTACTCGAAGCGATTCGACCGGAAAACCGCTACTTCTTCGACCAGGCGTGCCGCATGCGCGCTCTCAAGGCCGCAGCCCGCCGCGGCATCGGCGCCGCGATACATCTGAACTGCTCGCAGATTTCGCCCGACAATCTGGCGCTGTCGATCGATGCCACGCTCGAAGCGGCACGCGAACACGGCATTCCGCCGCATCGCATCGTGCTCGAGTTCGGCAACCTGGAAATGCTGGGCAATCCGCGCCAGCTCGACAAGGCGCGCGAAATGGCGCATGCAGCGGGATTGAAAGTGCTCGCCGACAACGTCGGCGTCGGCGAAGTCGGGCTCAAGCGTCTGGCGGTATTCCGACCGGATTTCGCCAAACTCGACCGCAGCCTGATTCGCCGCATCGACTCGAGCGCACGCCGCCAGGCCATCGTGCACGGGATCATCGCGACCTGCAAGGCGCTCGACATCGAAGTGATCGCAACCGGGATCGAGCGCGAAGAGGAGTTGGAGTGGTTGAAGAATGCCGGCATTCGTCTGGCGCAGGGGTTCTATTTTGCCCACCCGACGGCCAATCCAACCACCGAACGCAAGGTCGCCTGAAGTCTTGATCGCTTGATCTGTCGGCGGCGCTGTCACACAGTTGTCAGCGGGTTGAAATGCGGATGTATTGAAAATCCGCTACAGTGGTCGTCATGGATGTACATCCGACGTCATCGGTACTCAGGGGTCTGGCGCGGATTCAGCGGTTGGAGCACGAGTTGTGCGTGACGCTCAACCGCAGCTCGCGCAACCGGGTCATCGCCGGATTCTTCGCCGCGGTCAGCCGCCTGGGCGACGGTGTGGTCTGGTACAGCCTGATGGCGTTGATGGCGTTGACCCAGGGCGACGATGGGCTGCGGGCCTCTGCAATAATGGCGATTACCGGGCTCACCGGCGTTACGATCTACAAGCTGCTCAAGAGCAATCTCGTCCGCGAGCGGCCCTACATCGGTCATCCGAACATCCGCGTCGGCAGCCAGCCGCTGGACCGTTACAGCTTCCCATCCGGTCACACGTTGCACGCGGTGCTGTTCACGATCATCGCGGTCGCCTGGTTTCCGACGCTGGCCGCGGTACTGATCCCGTTGACCGTGCTGATCGCGCTATCCCGCGTGATCCTCGGCCTGCACTATCCCACCGACGTCATCGTCGGCGCCGTGATCGGCTGGAGCCTGGCCGAGATTGCACTGCTGGCGATGCCACCGGGCTGACCCCCGCTACTGCGGCGCCGCCAGGCGCTGCATCTGAGATGTTTCGCTTGGTCGGGTCATGAATAAGCCGGGCTAGGGTTGATGAATAAAACTGCGTGAAATTCAATCCTTGGCGTTTTCGCTGATCCAGGCCAGCATCCTCGTCTCCAGCGTTTCCAGCGGCATGGCGCCGTCGACCAGAATGTGGTCGTGGAACGCGCGCAGGTCGAATGCTTCGCCGAGTCGCTTTTCCGCCCGGTCTCGCAGATCCCTGATCAACAATTCGCCGGTCTTGTAGGCAAGCGCCTGGCCCGGCCACGAGATATAGCGCGCAACCTCGGTCTTGACGTTGTGCGCAGCCAGTGCCGAATTTTCAAGAAAGCAGGCTTCGGCCTTCTCGAGACTCCAGCCAAAATAATGAATACCCGTATCCACGACCAGCCGGCACGCCCGCCACATCTCGTAGCTCAGACGGCCGAAATGTTCGTACGGCGTAGTATAGATACCAATCTCGATGCCGAGATGCTCCG
>Ga0209964_1000233_pt1 | contig 15141 bp, 12 predicted proteins | sample SalPonR2_B_D1_MG_FD_185705 | JGI IMG/M metagenome (GOLD analysis project Ga0209964, IMG submission 185705) | Salt pond soil microbial communities from South San Francisco under conditions of wetland restoration - Salt Pond MetaG R2_B_D1_MG... ... | reverse complement strand
TATCGCGCTTTTCCGATGCTGTCCGGCCTGGTCGGCCATTTCCCCGGCAAGCGCATGGGTTTCGCCGGCACCGAGGCGCACGGCGTGATGGCCGACTGGGCGCGCACCGGACGAACCGGGCGCTACGACCTGGATACACTGGATTTCGAAGCCGAGGCGGCCCTTGAGAGGCTCGACTTGCCGGTGCTGACCATGCGCATGGAAGCCGACGGCTGGGTGCCGCCGGCATCGCTGGAGTGGCTGCTGGCCAAGCTGCCCGGGTGCAGCATCGAGCGCCGGGTCGTCACAACGCAGGCCCAGGGCAAACGCGCCGATCATTTCGGCTGGCTGGAGGTGCCCGCCGCCACCGCCGAGGCGGTGGCGGCATGGATGGACCGCTTGTGATGACAGACAGATTGTGACGGGCTGAATCCCGCAGGGCTCGTCCCGGTCCGACCGGGATGGCCGCAGCTTAAGGCACCTCTGAATAACTCGGCACGGGCGCGACGGCGCCTTTGCGGGAGGCGTCGGTTCGGCTTGGGGGAGCGCGGTTTGCTTGTTCCAAATAAGCGAGCCCAAACGAAGCGGAGCGCCCGCAAAGGCTCGTCCCGCATGGGTTTCGGCGGCCGGTCAAAGGCCCGCCACCTCTTTGCCCTGCACCAGGCGGATATCGACCGGGATGCCCGCCTGACCGGCGCGCGCCAGATCATCGGATAAAAACTCGGGCATCTGGCCATATTCCTCGAGGAAGACCCCGGTTGCAGCGTAATCGCCGTTGCCCTGCAGCGTCAGCAGGCGGTTCGAGAGAGTGTCGACCGCTCGACCGAAAGCCTCGGAATCGATCGAATAACGTCCAGTCTCGGCATCGCGCTCGAAAGCGCCCTCCTCCAGAAACCAGTTGAACGCGACCATGTTTGCCTTTCCATGGGCCGACGAGGCGCCGAAGCGCACCGACCTGAAGATACCGGCCAGGAAGGTCACGTGGTGGTCGTGCAGGTCGCCGTCCCATTCGTCCATGTCGATCAGCTGGCCGATCATGTGCAGCCCGAGAATATCGGCCTTGCCCTCTTCTATTGCAGATTGATGCTCGGCCAGCGCGTCGCGTACCGACCGTTCGCCGTCGACGGTGAACTTGATGCCAAGCCCGTGGGCGACTTCGTGGAACATGACGTTGGCGAAGAACGCGTCGAAGGTGATGTGGCTCTGCTGCGCCTCGTCGATCAACAGCTCCGAGATCGGAACGAGAATGTGATCGAACTTGGCCCGCATCGTGTTCTTCAGCTGCAGCCGGCGCGTGCCCTTTTCGAGCTGCACCTTCTCGTCGTTCGGCAGATTGATGGCGATGGTCTTGGCGCCGGCGTTGGCGTCGCCGGCATAGTAGATCGCATCATAGGCGTTCAGGTCGGCGTCGGTGCCCGGGGTTTCGGCCTTGTATGCGCCGGGTACCGGCAGACCCCGCTGCAGCGCCGGCAGCAGCGCGGCGAATCGTCCCAAGCGCTCGGACCAAGCCTGGTCCTTGAGCAGCACGAAGGCCTCGAACGCGGTGCGGATGCCGAACAGCTGATCCTCGTAGCTTTCGATCGGCCCGTAGACCAGCTCGATATCGTTGTCGCGCACGTCCATCCACGCCATGTCGCTTTCGCGATAATCGCCGGTCATCAGCGCGCGGGCCAGCAGTCTCAGATATTCGGCGAAGGCGTCACTTTCGGCCAGGCCGGCAGCCTCCCGCAGCAGACCGGAGGCCTGTATCAAAGGCTCCCGAAAGGCCGCGCTGTAGGGCACCAGCAGCAGATTGCCCGAATCCAGCCGGTAAACCATGCTGTACGGGTTGCGCTTGTCCGGGTTGTCCCAGGCTTCGAATTCCTCGCGCGTCATGTCCTCCGGATAAAACTGGGCGCCCGGCGGCTTGGCGACATAGCCGCCCAGGAACGGCTCATTGCCGTTCAACCTGTCCCAGGGACCATAGTTGAGTTCGACGAATGCGCGCACTTGTGCATCGTCGATGGACGCCAGCAACGATGCCGGATCACCGTAGGACTGGCGCCAGAAAAGAGCATCCATGATCTTGCCGGCATCGATCAGCAGGCGAAGCATTTCACGCTGGTTTTCCGAGAGTCCTGAGAGGTCGGGCTTGAGCTCCACCGGGTGATATATCGTGAGCCGATCTCGATCAATCAACAGTTCGGGCGGCGGCGGATCGACCGCCTCGGGCGCTTCTATGTGACTGTCGCCGGTATTGGCCTGGGCGGATGATTCAGCGCTGTCGGCGGGCTGCTCGCCGCCGCAGCTTCCAAGGAAGGCAACCATCAGGAACGCGACGAGAAAAGCGGGCAGGATTCTGAGCATGGTTTTTTCACTGGTTGGATAACTGTATGATTCTAAGCGATCCGGGCCGTCACGCAACGGCAATCCGGGGCCGCGGATACGGCTCGGACGTCTGAGCGAGCCATGAAACCGTGACGCACACCACAAAACAGGACTTCGGAAATAAATATGCACGCGGCAACTATCGTTCTGATGATCCTGGCCGCCGGACTGGCGAGCCAGTGGGTCGCCTGGCTGCTCCGGCTGCCCGGCATCGTGATTCTTATTGCCACCGGCCTGGTGCTCGGCCCAATCACCGGCCTGCTGGATCCACAGACGCCGTCCGAACAGCTCACCGAGCTGATCGGACTGGGGGTTGCGATCATCCTGTTCGAAGGCGGCATGGATCTCAAGCTCGGCGAGCTGAAGAAGGCCGGGCGCGGCGTCGGTCGGCTGGTCTTTCTCGGCGTGCCCATTACCTGGGTCCTGACTTCGGCGGCGGCGCACTGGATCGTCGGCCTGAGCTGGCCCGTGTCGCTGGTACTCGGCGCGATCCTGGTGGTCACCGGCCCGACGGTCATCCAGCCGATCCTCCGTTATGCCCGCCTGAACGACGAATCGGCCTCGCTGCTGAAGTGGGAAGGCATCGCCAACGATCCCATCGGCGTGCTGCTTGCGGTACTCACGTTCCAGTATTTCACGATTGCCGGCGACGGCTTCGCCGACACCATGATCGCACTGGGCGGCGCGATCGCCGCCGCCCTGGCCCTCGGCGGCGGCGGCGGCTGGCTGATCGGCAAGCTTTTTCTGCGTGGCGGCGTGCCGGAACACCTCAAGCCGCCGGTGCTGATGGTGCTGGTGCTGGTGGTCTATACGCTGAGCAACCAGATCCAGCACGAGGCCGGCCTGCTAAGCGTCACCATCATGGGCGTGGTGCTGGGCAACGTGCGCATGTCCGGACGGGAAGACCTGCAGCGGTTCAAGGAAAACCTCACCATCGTGCTGGTCTCGGTGCTGTTCATCGTGATCACGGCGCGTCTGGATTTCGACCAGCTGCTGTTGCTCGATGCGCCCGCCATGGTCTTGATCGCAGCCGTTCTGTTCCTGGTGCGGCCGGTGGCGGTTGGCTTGTCGACGATCGGCGCGAAGATGCGCCAGGCCGACCGCGTGCTGCTGGGCTGGGTCGCGCCGCGCGGCATCGTCGCGGCGGCCACGGCCGGGCTGTTCGGACCTGCAATGGTGGCCGCCGGCTACGACGATGCGCGCATCATGCTGCCGCTGGTGTTCGCCGTGATCATCGCCACCGTCCTGCTGCACGGCCTGACGCTTGGCCCGCTCGGCCGGCGGCTGGGCCTGGCCGCCGAAGACGACAACGGCGTGCTGATCATCGGCGCGTCGCCGTGGTCACTGGAACTCGCCAAGTCGCTCAAGACGCTGGATGTCGAGGTGTTGCTGGTCGACGGGGTTTACCGCCGCCTCAAACCGGCGCGCATGGCGGGCATCGAGGTCTATTACGGCGAGATTCTGTCCGAACACGCCGAACATACGCTGGAAACCCACCACCTGGGCCACCTGCTGTGCGCCACCCCCAACGATTTCTACAACGCGCTGGTGTGCAATGCGCTGGGGCCGGAGTTCGGACGCCACCGATCGCTTCAGCTGCCCACCGCAGAGGAAGCGGACAAGGAATCCAGGCGTCTGGCCGCCGACCAGCGCGGCCACCTGGCCTTCGGCGAGGATTGCTGCTACGACTGGCTGCAGGAGCGTCTGGATGACGGCTGGGTGATCCACCGTACCCGGATCTCGGAGGCATTTTCGATGGAAGACGCCACCGGCAAGCTCGGCGAGCCCGGTACCGACTGGCTGCTGCTCGGCGCGGTCTCGCCCGACGGCCGGCCAAGGCTGTATTCCGACGAGCTCCCGTTCGAACCCGAGGAGGACTGGCAAGTGCTTTACTTTGCGCCCGAAAGCAGTGACGCGTCCGGTCAGGCGGCCGCACAGTCCGAGAGTTCGCGAAACGACACCGAGCGGTCGGATGACACCAGTGCGACGTGATTGCGCGGGATGGCGTTCCAGCGCGGACCCTTGTTGAGCGGTTCGGAGCTGATCAGCACGGCGCGCGATGAGTCGTCGGGCTCGGCCATCCAGCACACGTCGTCCTGGCAGCGATAGCGCGAGCCCTGGTTGACGTACAGGCTGTCGATGTAGTCGGGGTTGGTGCTGAAGCGGCAGGCCGCCGCGTTTTTGCCGTCGGTCAGCACCAGATTGAGATAGGCGTGCGTGCCGGGCGCGTGTTCATCCAGCAGCTCGAGTACTGCGGTTACGGTCGAGTGCAATGCTTCGGCCAGCAATTCGCAGCTGCTGTCGTGTTCATGGCCGTACAGGTGTTCCAGCGCCAGCGAAAACATGTGCTCGCTGTCGGTGTTGCCCCGGACAACGGCAAAGCCACGGTCGGACAGGCTTTCCATCAGCGGCCGGCGGATCTTGGAGAATGCCGGAATATCGCCGTTGTGCATGAACGCGAACGGGCCGCAGCGAAACGGATGGCAGTTGTCTTCGGCCACGTCGAACTTGCCGCTGGTCGCCGCGCGCACGTGGGCCATGATGCAGCGGCTTTCGGTCACGCGCGCCAGTTCGGCCAGGTTGGCGTTGTTCCACGCCGGGGTCAGCGACCGGAAGCGCGCCGGCTTGGGATCGTCGTCGACGTACCAGACCAGGCCGAAGCCATCGCCGTTGAGGGGCTCCGGCCGCTCCTTGGCATGCGTGCTCTGGTGGATCAGCGAATTTTCCGGTCGGGTGACCAGGTCGGCCACGCTGATCTCTGCGCCCAGGTAATAGGTGAATCGGCACATCGATGAAATCCTCCAGCGTCTGGTTCAGATGACGACCACTATTGCAATTCGATACCGCCGCTGCAATTTGCCGTTGCCGATCAGTCTCGAAGCACTGCGGCGATCATTCTGGCGTAAAGCTTCTCGGCAAGGCCGGCGGGCGCGTCGAGGCCGAGGCGGGCCAGTTCCTCCGGGAAGTCGGCAGGCCGGCCTGAAAACGCGGCTTTTGCCAGCGCGAGCTTGTTCTTGCTCAGTGTCTTGAGTTTTTGCAGCGCCGGGATCAAGCGCTGCTCGGTTTCGGTGAAATCGCTGCCGAACGGGTAGTCGGGGAACATGTCGCGTTCGACGAACGGCGACAGCGTGCGCTCCAGCGCCCCGGGCGTGTTGGCGCGGGCGCGCTCCGGAATCTTCCAGTCGGGATCCAGCTTGCCGGCCTGCTTCGCCTGCTCGGCAAGTTCGTCCTGGAAACGGGCGTCGGCAATTCCGATCATGGCCTGGATGCACTCCTCGTCGGTCCGGCCCCTGAGGTCGGCTACACCGTACTCGGTGACGACGAGGTCGCGCAGGTGGCGCGGAATGGTGCTATGCGGATACTGCCAGACGATGTTCGATGAGGTACTGCCGTCGCTGCGTTCGCGGGTGGCGCGCAGCATCAGGATGGAGCGCCCGTCGTCCATCGCGTGCGCCATCGCGACGAAGTTGTACTGACCGCCGACCCCGGAGACCACCTGGTAGTTTTCCAGCCCGTCGGACACGGCGGCGCCGGTCAGCGTCATCATCATGCAGGTATTGACGAAGCGGGCGTGCCGCCTCTGCTCGATTTCCAGCGCCTCGCGGCCGCCGTATAACTGGTTGATCCGACCGACGCCGTGCATCCGGAAACGGGGGCGCTCGCCCTCGTCCAGACCGTTGAGAAAATCGTAGAACGGACGGCTGCCGAGAAAGAACCCACCGTCCATCACCGCACCCGACCCGGGATTCTCGACGCTCATGCCGGCGTTGGCCCGGCGCATGACCGTGATGTCCTCGAACACCTCGCGCTTGAGTATGCCGGCGGTATACAGGTGCATGAAGCCGTCCATGAACATCTCGCTGGCGCCGTACAGTCCCTCGTCGAATGGCCCCTCGTCGCCGATGCCGCCGGGCACCGGACAGGACAGGGCTTCGGTGGCCTTGCGATAGCTGTCGTTGTCGCGGTGGCGCAGGACAAGCGAATGCACCAGCGCATCGCTGAGCGAGCCGATGCCGATCTGGAGCGTCCCGCCGTCGGCGATCAGCTGGCCGGCGTGAAACCCCACCGCGTAATCCTGGATCGAGATCGGCTGGCGCGGCAGCGCGAACAGGCGCTGGTCCGGGTCGAGTTCAACGACTTCGTCGAAATAGTCGGCGTCTACGACCGCATCACCGTGCATGAACGGCAGGTCGGGATGTACCTGGGCCACGCTGCAAAGCGAATAATCCGGCTCGTTGTTTGCCCGTCGAACGAGGTCCAGCGACACGTCGGGATTACACGAAAGACTCAGCTGGCCCTCGGCGTCGCGAGCCACCAGCTGAAACATCAGGTTGACGCCGCGGTCGATCAGGTCGCGCGCAACGTGGGTGTAATTCGACGACACATAGTGGCGCTGCATGCCCGGGTTGCCAAGCGCGGCCCCCGACTGGAAGTAGAACTCGGTGACCCGGACATTGTCGGGCAACGCCCGTTTCTTGAGATCCACCAGGTATTCCAGCCGCGGGTAGTCGGCGCCGAAAAGACGTTCCACAATCGGCCCCATCAGACGCCCCTCCAGCCAGTGATTCGGTTCGGGGATATCCAGCGAAAGCGCAGTCACGATCTCCAGTTTGATCTCCGGATCGGCCAGGGCACGTCGGTACAGCGCGTTGATCAAGCGGTTGGGCTTGCCCAGCCCCAGCGGCAGACCGACGACAATGTGTTTACCGACCTGGCCAATGACGCGTTCGATGACATTGTCGAGTTGTGCGTGGTTGGTCAAGACTGAGTCCTCCAGTCGATTCGGATTTGACTGCGAAATCCGTGCGAGAATGATTAATCCAACGTCAATTTCCGGGACCGCCGGCAGCCGATTCGAATGATCCAGCCCAGTTTCGATGATAAAGCAACGCCCTGTTTGCTGCTCGACGTAGACCGGATGACGCGCAACATCCAGACCCTGGAAGCGCGGCTGGGGCGCCTGGGCGTGCCGTTGCGCCCGCACGTCAAGACCTGCAAGAGCATCGAAATCGCGCGACGCATGATGGCTTCGAATTCGCCCGGCATCACGGTTTCCACGCTGGCCGAGGCCGAATACTTCTTCGGTCACGGCATCGAAGACCAGCTCTACGCCGTGGGCATCGCGCCCGGCAAGCTGGACCGCATAGCTGGACTCTACCGGAATGGCCTCGCGCTTAAACTGACCCTGGACAATTCACCCTCGGCCCGTCGCGTGGCCGAGGCGGCCACGCGCCTGAACTGTGCTTTTCCGGTACTGCTTGAAATCGATTCGGACGGGCAGCGCGGCGGATTTCGGCCGGACGACCCCGGCCTGGTCGAGACCGCCGGAGAACTGACCGATGCCGGTTGCCGCGTTCTGGGCGTCATGACCCACATGGGCGCTTCCTACGATTGCCGCAATGCCGCGTGCCTGGAACGCGCGGCAGAGACGGAAAGGCGGGCCGCGGTCACTGCAGCAGAAAGGCTCCGGCGGGCCGGATTCGAGGCGCCTGTCGTCAGCGTCGGTTCCACACCTACGGCGACATTCGCGCGCAACCTGGACGGCGTGACCGAAGTGCGCGCCGGCACCCACGTGTTCATGGATCTGGTCATGGCCGGCCTGGGCGTTTGCGCCATCACCGATATCGCAATCTCGGTGTTCACCGAGGTCATCGGCTTTCGTCCTCACGCCGGGGAATGGCTGGTGGACGCCGGCTGGATGGCGCTGTCGCGAGACCGCGGCACCGCCTCGCAGGACATCGACTGCGGCTATGGTGTGGTCTGCGATGAATCCGGCCGGCGCGTCGACGACATCATCGTTCGTGCAACCAGCCAGGAACACGGCATCCTGGCCCGACGAGACGGCAAGCCCATCGAGCCGGACCGGTTCGTAGTGGGTCAGCGCCTGCGCATTCTGCCCAACCATGCCTGCGCCACGGCAGCCCAGCACAACGGCTACTGGCTGGTCGGAGAAGACCTTGCCGAAGGCCGCTTCTGGCCCCGGATGCACGGCTGGTAAGCCCGCCGCCGGGGTACACTACCAACCCATTCCGGTCCCGGACTTCATCCGTGAGCATCTACGAACTGCTGAAGACGCTGCATATTTGCCTTGCCTTGATCAGCGGGCTGGGATTCGCGTTGCGCGGCTTCATTCGGCTGGTTCTCAACAAGCCGCTGGCACACCCTCTGGTGCGCTTCGGACCGCACCTGGTCGATACGCTGCTGCTGGCCTCGGGCGTCGCCCTGTGGATGATTCTCGGGCTCTCGCCGCTGAGCGCCGGATGGTTCGGAATCAAGCTGTTGATGATCGTGGTCTATATCGGGCTCGGGATTGCCGCATTCCGCATTCGCCACCAGGGCCAGGCTGTTCTGGTGTTTCTTGCCGCGCTGGCGACGTTCCTCTCGATCGCCTGGTTGGCGCTGTTCAAGACCCTGTAAGTAAACCAATATGAGATATCTGACGCTATCGATTGCCGCTTTTGCCCTGAGTCTTTCCGGATGCAGCGGCGACGCGCCGACCGGCGGCGCCGTTGGCCCCGTTGCCAAGGAGGAACGGAACATGAGCATCGACCCGCAACTCGAATCCTTTGTCTCGCATGCGCGCGACGACCTTGCCCGCAGGCTGGAAATCGATGAGATACGAATTACCGTGATCGACGCTGAATTCGTGACCTGGCCGAACGGCGCGGTCGGCTGCCCGGAACCCGACATGATGTACACCCAGGCGCTGGTGCCGGGCTACCGCATTCGCCTGCGGGCAGAAGGCGTGTTGCACCACTACCACGGTTCGAACGACAGGCCACCTTTCCATTGTCCGGCCGAGCGCGTGGCGGAACCGGCGGCCGGCACGACCCACTCGAAGGACGTCACCTGAAAGCGAAGCCGCGCGCCCGAAGATTTACTGCAATTGCAATTCAACCATTGGATGGATTGATCAGCGCATCGATGGCGTGCCTGACGTAGGACGCGAATTCATCGCTACCGCGCTCGGGCGCCATCCCGCGAATCTGCAGCTGGATGTAACCGACGTAGCTGGTATAGGTCAACCGCGCGCGATGACGCGCCGCATCTTCGTCCATGCCCAGCTCACGGAACGCCTTGGTCAGGTACTGGAGTCGCCGCTGGGTGATCCGCTCGATGTAAGGCTTGACGCGCGGGTGATCGCTGGCCGCGCACAAGGCGGCGTGGATCTGGTGACTGCGGTTCTGGCGGCTGGTGCGAAGAATGAACTCGGCCAGTCGCTCGGCGGCCGGCTGTTTCGAATCCAGCGAGCGCGCCAGGTGTTCCAGGTCTCGGTGCTCCCAGCGTTTCAAGGCCTGTTCCAGCAACTCGTCGCGGCTGGCGAAATGCCAGTAGAAACTGCCCTTGGTGATCCCTAGACGCCTGGCCAGGGGCTCCACCGCAAGTGCCGACACACCCTTCTCGGCGATCAGCTCGAGCGCGGCCTGTTCCCAGTCCGACGCCGAAAGCGTGGCTTTTTCAGGCGTTGCTGAAGTTCTTGCTACGGCTGTGGGTACCCTCATTCAACGAATTGTAACAGTCGCCGCGTCACCCGCGGAGGCGTTGCGGCGCGTTATTCAGGTTCGGAGTCGCGCACCCGGGGCGTGATCTGGATGATGGTGTGGCGCACTTCCTTGTCCAGCACCAGCTTGGCGTCGCGGGCGAATACTTCCAGGCGGCGATCAAAGGTGAGATTACCGTCGTCATTGCGGTCCAGAACATCGATTTCCTGCAGCGATTCGATGAACTGCTTGAACAGGGTGCGATCCGAAAATTCCGGCGTTTCGAATTCGTGCAGCAGCGAGATGCGCTGTGCGCTCTGGATGCAAAGATGCTCGAGCCGCTGGCGGCTCAAGCGCCCGGAACCATTCTTGGCCAGCACCGCGATAGTGATGTAATAGCGCTCGAAGGTCTGCAGCATGGCGTTGCCGAGCAGGCGCAGATAATAAGTCTGGTCCGAACCCCCGGGCGTTCGCTGCAGGTATTCGTTGGTCATGCCGAGCAGACCAAGGCGAACCAGTGCATCGGTGCAGCGCTGGATGATGATCGGCACCTCTTCCGGTTCCCACGGCAGAAACAACTCTTTCTTGAGGAATGGATAAATCGTTTCTGTCAGGCGCCTGACGCGCGACTTGCGAACGCGCTGGTTGTTCAGGAAGCAGCAGGCGATCCAGGCCGGCATGGCCAGCAGGTGCGAGATGTTGTTGCGAAAATACGTCAGCAACTCCGCATTTTTCTGATCGACGTGGATGATGTCGCCCAGCGCATGCGCCTGGCGCTGGATAATACCCAGCTCCAGCCCGTACTCGATCACCTGGCCCGGGGTCAGGTCGGTAATCGTGATCCGGTCCGAATACGCGGTCATCCGGATCAGGCGCTGGTACAGGCCGATCATCGCTTCCAGGTCTTCCTCGTCCAGCGCCTGCTTGCGGGTGGCCAGCAGGGCTGCAGCCAGCAGGTTGACCGGATTGCAGTGCGTCGCGGCATTGATGTTGACGACGATCCGCTGGGCAAGGTCGTTGACCAGCGGCACCAGCCATTCCGGCTTGGCCTGCGGATCCAGCGGCTGCTCGGCCCAGTCGGGCGCATACTCGTCGAGCAGGGGATTCAGGCGTATCGGCTCGCCGAAGCTCACGGCCACCTGGCCATAGTTCTTGCGCACGATGTTGATCACGTTGCGGAAGTCCGACAGCGACTCGGTCTTCTTCTGGCTGCCGGAAAGCTCCGAAATATACGAGCTGCCTTCCGCCAGACGCTCGTAGCCGATATAGACCGGCTGGAACATCAGCGGCCGTTTTCGGTCGCGCAGGAACGCGCGCACGGTGATCGACAGCATGCCCGCACGCGGCGGCAGCGAACGCCCGGTGCGCGATCGCGTGCCCTCGACGAAATACTCCAGCGCCACACCCTTGTCGATGATGGTGCGCACGTATTCGTTGAACACCGCCGAATAGAGCGGCTGAGCGCGGAAACTACGTCGCAGATAGAACGCACCGCCGTAACGCAGCAGGCGTCCGACGACCGGCAGGTTCAGGTTGATGCCGGCCGCGATATGCGGCGGCACGAAACCGCGGCGATAGAGCAGAAACGACAGCAGCATGTAGTCGATATGACTTCGGTGACAGGGCACGTAGACGATTTCGTGGCCCTGCTGGGCTTCGCGAAATTCGCTGAAGTGGAAGACCTGGATACCGCGATAGATCCTGTTCCAGAACCAGCCGAGCAGAATCTCGGCGATGCGGATGAAGGAGTAGGAATAGTCGGCGGCGATCTCGCGCGCGTATTTCTTCGCCTGGGCTTCGGCCTCGTAGATCTCGATCTTGTCGCGCCGGGCCTTGGCTGCCACGGCCTGGCGAACCGAGTCGGAATGCGCCACCCGATCCACCAATGTACGTCGGTGCGAGCGGTCGGGACCGATGGCCGCCGTGCGAACGCGCTTGAAATGAACCCGCAACAGGCGGCTGATGCGACGCAGGTCCTTTTCCTCTCCCTGGCCTTCGGCGGCCACTTCGGCCAGCGAAACCGGCTTGCCGAACTGCACGAACGTGGCCCGGCCGTTGATCAGTGTGGTCAGGAAGCGGCGAAACCGTCCGCCCAGGTCCCAATTCTCGGAGAACAGGATCTTGGCAATCGACTGCTCCTTGTCCGGCGCCCGGCCGATCAGTACCGTGACCGGCACGATCCGGACATCGTCCAGGCGATCGTCGTGCACCGCGGCGACCAGCTGCCTGACCATTTCCGAATTGCGCCGCCGGGTCGGCCGTCTGACGAACAATCCGCGGTAACGCCTGCTCGTCCCGTAGCTGCGCGGAAGATCCACGTCGTCGTGATGGAACGCCGCCGACGGCGTGTGCCAACCATGCTCGCGACAGATCTGCTCCAGGATCAGCAGCGAGGTGTAGGCATAAGTGTCGAGCACGTAAAACACCGGTGCGCCGCTGCCAATCCTGAGTTCATCCAGATCTTCCGGCAGAACCGTCGCCCTGACCCACCAGTGCAGCACGGCCCGCCACAGCGAAACCCACCGGAGCTTCAGCGAATGAAGCAGGTAACCCGGAAACCGGCGATGCGAAGGCAGCGAAGACATGATGGGCGAGTCGGAAGTTCTTCCACAAGGCGGAGCCGGAGTTTACCACCAGCGCCTTTTTCAACCTGCGTAACTTGTTCAGAGGTTGCCCGAGCATTGACACTGCGCAGGAGCCTGCTTGCAGGCGAACAAAAGCAGGACTCCGTAGCCATTCGCCTGCAAGCAGGCTCCTGCAAGACTTGCCTGCCCCTACTGTACCGGGATTAAAAAAGGCAGAGCCAATCATGGCTCTGCCCGCAAACCGGCCGAGGCCGGAGGTTTTTCCCGAAACGATCATGGCGACGTTCCGGGCTTTCTTGTTACCAGGGTTCGGTCACAGCGAAGACCAAACCAGCAAAAATAATAACCTGAATGACTAACCTAATGCAACACCTTTCTTGAATTCTATAATTTATTGTTTTACTTATAGAAAATAGATTCTATTTCAGACTGCATCGCGGCGGCAGCCGCCGCCGGGTTTCCGGAATCGCGAATCGGGCGACCGACCACGATGTGATCGGCGCCGGCGGAAAATGCCTCGGACACGCTCATGGTGCGCTTCTGGTCGTCCACATTGGCCACCGGACGGATGCCGGGACACACGACCACCAGCGCCGGATCCACGCTCTCGCGCAGCGCCGGGACTTCGAGCCCGGAAGAGATCACCCCGTCGCAGCCGAGCTTCAGCGCGCGCCGCGCCCGCGACAGCACCAGATCGCGCACGTTGCAGTCAAAGCCAAGATCGTCCAGATCGCCCTGATCGAGACTGGTCAGCGCGGTCACCGCCAGCACCCGGGCATCGCCCTTGTTGTCGGCCGCCGCCGCCAGCATCGCGTCCTGGCCGTGGACGGTCAGGAAATCCACCTGCTGCCGGGCCAGCTGGGCCACCGCACGACCGACCGTGGCCGGCACGTCGAACAGCTTGAGATCGGCGAATACCTTCTTTCCGGAAGCCTTCAACTCGTCGACCAGCTCGAAATACGCGCCGGAAAGAAACAGCTCGAGGCCCAGCTTGTAGAAGGTGACCGTATCACCGAGCTCGCTGATCAGCGCCCGGGCCCGTGCGGCGTCCGGCACGTCCAGCGCAAAGATCAGGCGATCGGCGGGGTCGGTGACCGCATTTGTCGCGTCAGGCGTGTGCGGCATGACTGAGCTCCTTGATGTGTTTCTTGACCAGCCGGGCCACCGTCTCCGGCGCCTGCATGTGCAAATGGTGGCCGCCTTCGACCTCATGCAGCGCCAGGCCGGGTACCGCGGCGGCGCGGCGCTCGATAAAACCGCCCGGCACCACCCGCGAGCGCGGGTTGGCCAGCACGCACATGGCCGGGGCTTCGATGTGCCCGAGCAGGTCCAGCACCTGCGGCTCGGTATAACGCTGCGTCGAAGGCCAGGTCAGGCGCAGGTCGTGGCGCCACTGCCAGCCGTCGGCAACCCGCTCCAGGCCGCGCTCGGCCAGAAGTTCGGCGGCAGGGCGCGGAAGATCCGAGTTCCGCGTTCGGGCCTCGATTGCCGCGGCGCGGTCGGCGTGCACGCGGCGCGGACGGTCGCGGCTGGCGTGTATGGCTTTGCGCCAGCCCTCGGCGGTCTTGTCCGGCGGTGCCGAGAGCGGCCCCAGGCCCTCGATCACGCTCAGCGATTCGACGCGCTCCGGGCAGCCGGCGGACAGTACGCTGGCCACAGCGCCGCCCAGCGAGTGGCCGAGAAGATGGAAGCGATCCCATCCCAGGGCATCGGCCGCGGCCAGCACATCGAACACGTAATCGTCGAAGTGGTAACGGGCCGCCTCCGCGCGCGGCGGGGAATCGCCGTGGCCGGGAAAATCGAGACACGCCAGCTGCAGGCCGCCGAGGTGGCCGAACATCGGCTCGAAGCTCAGCGCGTTGTCCAGCCAGCCGTGCAGGGCAATCACGCGCGGTCCCGAGTGCTCCTGGCGAATCAGCGACATCGGCTGGCGACGGTCGAACTCGAGGATTTTGTTGGTCCAGTCGGGCAAGCGTCGGCACCTTGAAATATGACGCGTTACTATACTTGCTAATGCGGTTGTCAATGACCGCGTTAGCGAGCACGGTCGCCGCGTGGCACCCGGCCGATTCAAATGGGGAGCAAGAACAATGAGCGAAAAGGAAGACCAACCGGACCTTGAAAGATTTGCCGACCGAGATACATCGCGCGACGAATTCAGCATGGGGCCGACCGAAGATCAGATCAGGCACGCCGAGCAGATGCTCGGCAGCTTCAATGCGCCCACGTATGTGGAGAAGCGTGACCTCGCCGAAGACTATCGCCCGGGCTCGCTACAGCCCATGGACCGGTCCGCCGAGCCGGTCAAGGTGCTCGTTTCGTCGCATCCGGCATCCGGCCAGGAATATTACGTGGTGCTTAGCGAAGCTGCGCTGCCGGCCATCCGTGCCGCCGAAATCACGACTCGCCGGCTGGGACAGCTGCAAGCGCGGACCGGGCGCCTCGAGCCGGGCCACGAGGGCCGCCGTGCCGAAGACAAACAGAACGGCACACTGATGGTTTCGTTCTTCTACCCGGTCGAGTAGCGACGGGAAAGCGGCCTTGTAGCCCGGATAAGCGAATCTTCTCCGGGATCAATGACAGGCTCCGGGACTACTCCGGCTCCAGGGTCGCGTAGCCGGCGACAAGCCATTTCTGCCCGGCATCGTCGAAGTTGATCTGGATCCGCGCGTTCTCGCCCTGCCCTTCGACCGTCAGAACCGTGCCGGCACCGAATTTCGCGTGCCGCA
>Ga0209964_1000228_pt1 | contig 15230 bp, 10 predicted proteins | sample SalPonR2_B_D1_MG_FD_185705 | JGI IMG/M metagenome (GOLD analysis project Ga0209964, IMG submission 185705) | Salt pond soil microbial communities from South San Francisco under conditions of wetland restoration - Salt Pond MetaG R2_B_D1_MG... ... | reverse complement strand
CATCCGAGATCATCCGGTCTGCAATCCGGCCGCAGGCCTTATCGAGTTCGCCGCCAGGCGTGATTTCCTCCTGGCAGGCCTTGATAACTGGTCCATAGGCTGGAATCCCGTAGGCCATGCTGATACTGAAAGCGGCGGTCAGTTTTAGATCTGGCCGGGTCAACACGGCGGCACCGGGACCTTCGTCGAGCGCCTCGAACCACACGGCCGTCAGTTGGCTGGCGTAGTTCCGGGTGTTTTCGGCTTCGATGATCAATCGCTCGCTCGTCCCGGCTTCTGCATCTGGAACCAGCGTCAGGCGGCTGAGCAGGTTCGCGCCGTCGTGCCGCACGATCGTATCGTCCAGCCCGGCGTCGATGCAGAACGTCTCGATATCGGCGGTCGCGCACGCGGTCGCGAGCCAGGCCAGCGCCGCGCCGTCGGTGGTAGTGCGCACGGCCTTTTCGAACCGGTCAAGCAGTTCGGCCGGTTCCAGTGCCGGCAGATCTTCGTTTCGGGCTTCGGCCCTGTCGAGTGCGTCGAGCGCGGACTGGCGGATCGAGTCGTATTCCTGGAGATGCTCATCGGTTGTCGCGCGCTCCACCATCGCCGCCTGCGCCTCGAGCATTCCGCTTTGGCTGACGCTGTACAGCAGGCCCGCGGCGCGCTTGCGCGGGTCGTTGTGCTCGAGCAGCCATCGGGCGGTTCGCGACTGCGCCTGGTCGAACTGGCGGCCCTGTTCTTCGGCCGCGGCGAGATCCGGGTCCGGGTTCGCCGTCGCGTGGTTTGCGTCGTCGGCAAACGCCGTCCCGCCGCTCGACGCAAGAAAAGTAACAAGCACGAATGAATACAGCTTTTGCATGATCAAGTCCCCGTAACCGTCAACAGGGCCAGATTAAGCGCGCGACCGGAGGCGGTCAAGCCGGCTCGATGCTGCACTCCAGCTTGTTCAGCCGCCCGTCGGCCAGCGCGTAGATCATGCCGTGGAGTTCCACTTTCCGCCCTTCGCCCCAGGCGGTGCGCAGGATGGGCGTTTCGGCGATGCGCGCCACGCTCTGCACCACGTTGAGTTCGGCCAGCCGGTCGCGGCGGGCTTCATCGTCCAATTCGTCGAGTTCAGCGGCGTGGGTGTGATTCAGGCTGCGGATCGGCTCTATCCAGTGGTCGATCAGTCCATGCGACCGATCCTCGCAGGCCGCGTGCACGCCGCCGCAGCCGTAGTGGCCGCAAACGATGATCTTGCGAATGCTTAAGGACTCGATCGCGAACTGCAGCGCGCTGAGCAGGTTGAGATCGGCCGAGTGCACAACGTTGGCTACGTTGCGATGAACGAAGACCTCGCCCGGCTCCAGACCTGCAATCACATTGGCCGGCACCCGCGCGTCGGCGCAGCCGATCCAGAAGTAGTCCGGCTTCTGCAGCTTGGCCAGATGCGAAAAATAATCCGGGGACTGCGACCGGATGCCCTCGGCCCATTCGCGGTTTCGGCGGATCAGTTCTTCGGGCATGGCGTGCGCCGGCGACTTGAAAGTAACGCGATTGTAGCCGCACGCCGGGCGAACATCATCCGGCGCGAAGCGCTTCGAGTTCTTCTTCGGCCTCCAGCCATTCGCCTTCCAGCGATTCCAGTTTCTGCTTGATCGTGCCGCTTTCGGCCAGCAGCCGCTTGAGTTCGTCTGCCTTGTCGGGCTGGTAGAGGTCGGCGTCGGCGAGCTGTTTCTGGAGTCGGTCGTGCTCGGCCTCGAGCTGTTCGATCCGGCCGGTGAGCTTCTTGACCTTGTTCGCCAGCGGCTTGACGCGCTCGCGTGCGGCCGCCTTGCGTTGGCGCTCGGCCTTGCGGTTGCCGCTGGCCGTGCCCTTGCCGCCGCCGGTATCGGGCTGGCTGACCAGCTTGCGGTAGGCCTCCAGTCCACCGTCGAAAGGCCGCACGCCGCCGTCGGCGACCAGCCAGTATTCGTCGACGGTCGAGGCCAGCAGGTGGCGGTCGTGGGAGACGGTCACGACCGCGCCCTCGAAACCCTGCAGCGCGACGGTCAGCGCGTGGCGCATTTCCAGGTCCAGGTGGTTTGTGGGTTCGTCGAGCAGCAGCAGGTTGGGCGCCTTCCAGATGATCAGCGCCAGCACCAGCCGCGCGCGCTCGCCGCCCGAAAGCCGGGTGCACGGGTCGGTCGCAAGGTCGCCGGAGAACGCAAATCCCCCCAGGAAATCTCGAAGTTTCTGCTCCGGCGTATCCTCGGCGATCCGCGACAGGTTGACCAGCGGGCTGACCTGGCGGTCGATCTGTTCCATCTGGTGCTGGGCGAAATAGCCGATCTTCAGGTTGCGCGATTGTTCCAGCGTGCCGGCCTGGGGTTCCAATTCGCCGGCCAGCGCCTTGACCAGGGTGGATTTACCTGCGCCGTTGACGCCCAGCAGGCCGATCCGGTCGCCGGCGGCCAGGTTCAGCGATATCCCTTCCAGCACCCGGACCTTGCCGTATCCCAGTTGCACGTCGCGCAGCGCCATCAGCGGGTCGGCGGCCCGCCCGGGTTCGGGAAACTCGAAATCGAACGGGCTGTCGGCGTGGGCCGGCGCAATCTTCTCCATCCGCTCCAGCGCCTTCAGGCGGGCCTGGGCCTGCTTGGCCTTGGACGCCTTGTACCTGAAACGGTCAACGAAGGCCTGCATGTGCGCGACCTTTTTCTGCTGTTTCTCGAACTGCGCCTGCTGCAGTGCCATGCGTTCGGCGCGCTGGCGTTCGAAATCGCTGTAGCCGCCGGCGTAGCGGTTGAGCTGTTTGTGCTCGACATGCACGATCCCGTCGACGACGTTGTCGAGAAAATCCCGGTCGTGCGAAATCAGCACCAGCGTGCCGGCGTAGCGCTTGAGCCATTCCTCCAGCCAGATGATGGTCTCGAGATCCAGGTGGTTGGTCGGCTCGTCGAGCATCAGCAGATCGGACGGACACATCAGCGCCCGCGCCAGGCTCAGACGAATACGCCAGCCGCCCGAGAACTCGCCGACGGCCTTTTCATGCTCGCCCGCCGCGAATCCGAGACCATTGAGCAAGGCGCCGGCGCGCGCCGGCGCGTCGAAGCCGCGGGCGTCGTCGAACTGCTGGTGGGCGTGCGCGATGCGCTCGCCGTCGCCCGAGGCATCTGCATCGGCCACGGCTTTTTCAGTTCGGCGCAATGCGCGATCACCGTCGAGCACGAATTCGATGGCCGGGCGATCCAGCTCGCTGATCTGCTGGGCCATGTGCGCTACGGTCCAGTCGTCGGGAATCCGGACCTCGCCGGTATCGGGCTCCAGTTCGCCCAAAAGCATCGCGAACAGGCTGGACTTGCCGCAGCCGTTGGGGCCGACCAGGCCAATCTTCTGCCCGGGATGCACGGTGAGGCTTGCATCCTCGAGCAAGTCCTCGACGCCGCGCCGGAGTGTGATGTGTTCGAGCTGGATCATGGCCGGCGAAGATACAGCAAATCGACTTGGCCGGCGCGGGCATGGGCGTCCGGCCGGGGCGCTCGGGCCGGGGGAAGGCGGCCGCCTTTAAGCGACGGCCGCGCAACGTCGTTCAGAGCAGGGGCTCGAAGCCGTCGAGAAACAGCGTCTCGCTAGCTACGCACGCAGCCGGCGTGCTGGCCTCGGTCACTTGGACGTCGTCGAGATAAAAGCCCTCCTCTTCCGCACCCGGATCGGTCGAGAAAGACCAGCGCAGGCGGACGCTCTGGCCGGCGAATGTCGTCAGATCCGCGGTCACGAGTTCGAACGCGCCGCCGGTCGAGCCGTTGAAGGCGCCCTGGCTGGCCGGGAACCCGCAGACGTTGATCGGCGGGTTGCCGGTCTGCGAAAAATCGCCCGGGTAGCCGCCGTCGGGCGTGATCGGCGCCCAGCTGGCGCCGTTGTCGGCGCTGATCTCGAGCACCACCCCGTCCCAGTCGCTTTCGATGTCGTAGCGTGCGGCGAAACTGAGCTGCGGGCTGCCGGCCTGAAGATCGAGTTCGGGGGTCGTGATCGTGGCGCAGGTATTGGGTGAGTAATTCGCTGCTCCGTCCGGGGCCGAGCGATAGCTCAGCACGCCCGATTCTGCGTGGTTGTCGCTGATCGACCAGACTGCGTCGGTTTCCATAAGCGACAAGCCGTCGGCGCCGTCGAGAAAGGTACCGGGCTCGTTGCCGTCGCCCAGCGATACCGCCTTGACACGCAGCGAACCGCTGGATTCGTTGCCGTTGGTGGCATCGGTGCTGTCCTCAGCGCGCACGACGTAGAAATAAGTCGTATCGGCCGCGGCGGTGGAGTCGGTAAATCCGGTGCCTGCAACATCGCCGGCAAGCAGTGAACCGGCGTCGGGCGTGAAGAACGGATCGGTGCTGCGATAGACGTTGTAGCGAAGCGGAACACCGGCCGGACAGGTCGCGTTGCCCGCGGCCCAGGCGAGATCGATACCGCAAACCGGGCCCGGTGAATCGACGGCGGTCACGCTGGACTGGTCGAAGGTCGGGGTCAGATTGCATGCGGCTGCCGAGGTTGCCACGCTTGCCGGTCCGCAGTCGGAAATCGGACCCTCGCTGGCGGCGTCGTCGGCGCGCACCCGGTACGAGTATTCGAAGCCGCCGATGGTCTGCGTATCAAGGAAACCTGTGGTTCCGGTCTGGCCGATGTGGCTGAAGTCGAGTGTCTCGAACGCGCAATCGCCCTCGGCGCGGTAAACGTTGTAGCGCTCGGCGCCGCTCACAGTGTCGAAATCGACCTGGATTCCGGAAGTGCCGGCGACCAGGGCCGACACGTTGTCCGGTGCCGTAAGCGTCGGCGTGCCCGGTGCGGCGGCTGACAGCACAAGCGCGTAACCCTGCCGGTCGGACAGAAGACTGCCGTCGCCTGGAATCGATTGGCCGATCACGCTGATGTCGTAACTGCCGGCGCCTGGATTGGTCAGCAGGACCTGTTCGACGTTGTTGGCCCGGTCGAACGTGCCGCCGGTGGTCGATTCACTGGCGCTGAACACATTGCCCAGGAAGGTCGTGCCGCCCGGTGCCGTGACCTGCAGATCGAGATCGTTGACCAGCGTGACGCCGGCCCCGGGGGCGGCCGCGACATCGGTCCAGACCAGCGTGATGCGCAATTCCTCGCCGCTTGCCACGTCGATGCTGTAGTCGTGCGTGTCCCCGGTCGACAGGCCGGCCTCGTTGACCCGGTCCCAGAACCGTAGATAGCGGGCATCGCCGGCGAAAAACAGGTTGTTGTCCAGCCACACACGGCCCCAGCCGTAGTCGTTGCTGGGCACGTTGAATGCCGGCTGGGCCAGCGTGCCGTTGAGCAGGGCCGCCTTCATCAGGGCGCCGGAGGGCGGGTCGGCATCGGCGGCGGTGCGCGCGCCGGTCGGGTAGAAGCCGTCGGTGAAATACTGGCGCAGCATGGCCGTCGCTCCGGCGACCGTGGGCGTGGACATCGATGTACCGGACTTCGGCGTCAATTGACCGGGCTCGATGTTGCCGTCGTTGGTCGTGTCGCCGGCCGCCGAGCGGATACTCGTGCCGGGGGCCTGGATATCGGGCTTGGTGCGACCGTCGTCGGTCGGACCGCGGCTGGAAAAGCTGACGACCGAGGTACTGTTGCCGTGCAGCAGCGCCCCGACGGTCAGCGCGTTCTTGGCCGTGGCCGGGGCGCCGATGGTGTCTGAACCGGGGCCGGAGTTGCCGGCCGAAAACAGCACAAGGCTGGCTTGCTCGCTGCGGCTGAACGCGTCCACTGTGGCCGAGGTCGATGTATATGCGCCTCTGGCATCGGACCCCCAACTGTTGGTATGAATCGACGCGCCGCCGGCGGCGGCCTGCTGCAGTGTGCCGAACAGATCGCTGATTGCAAGGCAGCCGCTGTTGTCGTTGCCGATGTCCTGGAACAGGATCTGTGCATTCGGCGCCATCCCGTCGCCGTCGTCGTAGGCCGGGTGGGTCGGCGTTGCGGTCGCCAGCCGGTCGGCAGCCACCGTGCCGGCCACGTGCGTGCCGTGAAAGCCGGTGCGTGGACTGGTAGGCGTGCAGGCCTCGTTGTTGTCGAAAGCGGTTGCCCCGGGCTGAACCCAGTACGCGAACACCTTTCGGTCCGGATGCGACACCCCGATCGCCGGCGGTACCGGGCTGACGCCGTCGGTCAGCGCCGTATTGGGGCCGGCGCCGTTGTCCTGGGTGACGAACCAGGCCTCGTTGTTGTCCAGGCCCGAGTCCATCACGGCCACGACCTGGCCGGCGCCGATCAGGCCCTGGTTCCAGATCGGCGTGGCGCTGGGCGGCGTATCGCCGGTCTCTGTGTTGGCCTGGATGGGTTCTACCGAATCGATGTTATGCCATTCGAGCCGGCGCCCGACGTCGATCAGATAGACGTCCCGTACGCCGGCAAGGCGTTCGATCGCCGTCTGCAGCCGGCTTTCGGGCAGCCAGATCGTCAGGGAGGACCAGCCGGCGCCGTCACGGGACTCGACCCGGCGGGCTTCGGGCACGAACTTCGCCACTGCAGCGGCCAGCGCGCGCGGCGATGTTTGCGGAAAACCGATGACTTCGAGACCGATACCCGGCGACGACAGCGCGCCGTCGGCAAGCCGGAAGACGTCGACCGACATCGTGCCGGGTCGAAGAAGCGCCGGGGCCAGTTTCATTTCGGCCGTGTAGTCGCCGGCAAACCGGACGCCGCTGATCCCGGCTGCAAGCGCCTTTTGCTGAGTGTTCCAGCGGACAAGCCAGGCATTGTCCGGCTGGTAGGCGATCACTTCCATGCCCGCCTTGCGCAGGCGTTCTGCGGCGTCGCCGCGGTCGGCTTCGAACTGGACCAGACCGTACCGGGTCGCAGGCTGGCGCAACCGAAAGCCGGAGACCGTCAACCGTTCAAGGACCGGATCGATCACCGCGGTCCGAAGGTAGAGCCGGTTTCCGGCCGGGTCCTGGCGCAGTCCGGAAATCTCGAACGCCGCGATATCGCGCGCCTCGACGGCTGTCCGACGGTCCTGGCCCAGACCGGAAAGGGGTAGTGCCAGCAGTGAGGTGACGAGCAGCGCGACGGCGCCGTGGCGGAAATACAACTGCGGCTGATGCATTTTTATCTCCTTTTTCGCGTTCGGGCGAACGACAGAGTCGAAGCAGCTTACCCGATCGGCGCTCGCGGCACCGGAGACATTTACCCGACCCGCGGCATGCCGGTTGCGCGACAATATCACCCCATGAGCGATATAACCCCCAACCTCCCATTCGAACAGATGCCGCTCAAGGAATACGCCGAGCGCGCTTATCTGGACTATTCGATGTACGTCATCCTGGACCGCGCGCTGCCGCACGTGGGTGACGGGCTGAAACCGGTGCAGCGGCGCATCGTCTACGCGATGAGCGAGCTGGGCCTGTCGGCGGCGTCCCGGCACAAGAAGTCCGCGCGAACGGTCGGCGACGTGATCGGCAAGTTCCATCCGCACGGCGATTCGGCCTGCTACGAGGCCATGGTGCTGATGGCCCAGCCGTTTTCTTACCGTTATCCGCTGATCGACGGTCAGGGCAACTTCGGCTCTCCCGATGATCCGAAGTCGTTTGCCGCGATGCGCTATACCGAGTCGCGGCTGGCGCCTTATGCGAAGTTGTTGTTGCAGGAGCTGGGGCAGGGCACGGTCGACTGGGTGCCGAATTTCGACGGCACGATGAAGGAACCGAAACTGCTGCCGGCGCGGGTGCCCAACATCCTGCTAAACGGTGGGCAGGGGATTGCCGTCGGCATGGCCACCGACATCCCACCGCACAACCTGCGCGAAGTCGCCAGCGCCGTGATCCGGCTTCTGGAAAAGCCGAAAACCACGGTAGCCGAGCTTTGCGAACACATCAAGGGGCCGGACTTCGCGACCGCGGGTGAGATCGTGACGCCGGGGAACGAGCTTCTGGCGATGTACGAGACCGGCCACGGCAGCGTAAAGCAGCGCGCGGTTTCCGAAAAGGAAGGCGAGGCCATCATCGTCACGGCGTTGCCGTACCAGGTCTCGCCGGCCAGGGTGCTGGAGCAGATCGCAGCGCAGATGAACGCGAAGAAGCTGCCGATGGTCACCGACATCCGCGACGAATCGGACCACGAGCATCCGACCCGGCTGGTGATCATGCCCAGGAGCAACCGGGTCGACATCGAAGCGCTGATGGCGCATCTGTTCGCCACGACCGATCTGGAGAAGAGCTACCGGGTCAACCTCAACGTGATCGGTAACGACGGGCGGCCCGGGGTGCGAAACCTGCGCGAGATGCTCACCGAATGGATCGCGTTCCGGCGCGCCACCGTCACCCGCCGGCTCGAGTACCGGCTCGACCAGGTGGTCGACCGGCTGCACGTGCTGGAAGGCTTCCTGATTGCCTACCTTAATATCGACGAGGTCATCGCGATAATCCGCGGCAACGACGAGCCCAAGCCGGTCTTGATGGAGCGATTTGATCTCACCGGCACCCAGGCCGAGGCGATTCTGGAACTGAAGCTGCGCCATCTGGCCAAGCTCGAGGAAATGAAGATTCGCGGTGAACGGGACGAGCTTGCCGAAGAGCGCCAGTCGCTCGAAACCATTCTCGATTCGCCGAAGAAGCTCACCCGGCTGATTCGCGACGAATTGAACGAGGATGCCGAGAAGTTCGGCGACGATCGCCGTTCGCCGCTGGTCGAACGGCAGGCCGCGCAGGCGCTGAAGGAAACCGATCTGGTGCCGTCCGAGCCGGTGACCGTCGTGCTCAGCGAGAACGGCTGGATCCGCGCCGCCAAGGGCCACGATGTCGACGCCGCCGAACTCAACTACAAGGCCGGCGACGGCTACATGCACGCGGCTCGCGGCCGGAGCAACCAGTTGGCTTGCGCGCTGGATTCGACCGGCCGTTCGTACTCGATGCCGGCCCACGAACTGCCGTCGGCGCGCAGCAACGGCGAGCCGCTGACCGGGCGCTTCTCGCCGCCGGCAGGCGCCGCCTTCCGCGGCGTTGCGGTTGGTGACGCGACCGACCGGGTGCTGCTGACCAGCACGGCCGGGTATGGCTTCGTGACCAGGCTGGAGAATCTGTACACCCGCCAGAAGGCCGGCAAACAGCTGCTCAGCGTGCCTGTCGGTTACGACGTGCTGCCGCCTGCGCCGGTCACCGAGGACGAAGAAGCCGTCATCGTCTGCGCCACCAGTTCGGGCCACCTGCTGGCCTGCTATCTCGCCGAATTGCCGGAGCTGAGCAAGGGCAAGGGCAACAAGCTGATCAATATCCCGCCCAAGGCGCGCAAGGACGGTGAGGTCATGGCCGGCGCCATCGCGCTGGTCAAGGGCCAGGACTGCCTGGTCTGGGCCGGCCAGCGGTATCTTCGACTCTCCTGGGCCGAAAGCGAAAACTACTGGGGCGAGCGCGCCCAGCGCGGCGGCCTGCTGCCCAGAGGATTCCGGAAGGTGGATCGGCTGACGCTGGCCGAATAGGCACGAAACGCCTTGCGCGAAAGTCTGTCGCACGGCTCTGGAGCGGGAATGGACTTTGCGCTTCGCATCGATCCCTCTCCCCCAGCCATAAAAAAAGCCCGGCAATGCCGGGCTGATCTTTTTTCAAGTTGCCGAAATGCGGTGGCGTCGGTGAAGTGCTGCGGGATGGCCGGTTTCAGGATTGACTGCGCCGAACTGCGTTCGGCTGGCCCTCGCTGCGCTCGGGTTGCTACGCGCTTTGCGCTTCGCATCGATCCCTCTCCCCCCAGCCATAAAAAAAGCCCGGCAATGCCGGGCTGATCTTTTTATGGCTGGGGGAGAGGGATTGACTTCGCGGCTGAAGCCGCTCGCCCTTCGGGTGTGACGCCCTTCCGGCGTCACATCGAACTCGGCTTCGCCTCGGGTCGAACCTGATTGTTCATTGCGGGGATTCGAACCCCTCTCCCCAGCCATAAAAAAAGCCCGGCAATGCCGGGCTGATCTTTTTATGGCTGGGGGAGAGGGATTCGAACCCCCGCTGACGGAGTCAGAGTCCGTAGTCCTACCACTAGACGATCCCCCATGAGACCGTTTTTGTCTGTTTCACGCCGTGGTTTTGAATTCGACCAGGTTTCGCTAACGGCATCTGGCGAGCGAGATTTCGTCGCTGGCAAGGCTTGGGTCGGTGCGGGAAGCGCAGTGTACGTTCTGTGTACATGAGCATTCCATAGCCGGCCCAAACGCAGCCAGCGGCGAAAGGCCGCCGCCAGATCAGCGCTTGGAGTATTGGGTCGCCTTCCGCGCCTTGTGCAAACCAATCTTTTTCCGTTCCACGGCGCGTGCATCGCGGGTGAGGAAACCGGCGGTGCGCATTTCGCCGCGCAGGTTCTCGTCGTAATCGGTCAGCGCGCGTGCAAGACCGAGGCGCAGAGCGCCGGCCTGGCCGGTGGTGCCGCCGCCGGAAACCGTGGCGTGGATGTCGAACTTGTCGGCGAGCTTGATGAGTTCCAGCGGCTGACGCGCGATCATGCGCGCGGTTTCGCGGCCGAAGAATTCATCGATCGGCTTCTTGTTGACAATGATCTGGCCGGTGCCGCGGCGCAGGAAAACCCGCGCGGTGGAGGTCTTGCGGCGACCGGTTCCGTAAAACTGTTCGTTGGACATTGCTTGATCCTGGTTTTCTGTTCTTTGCCGGTGACTGGCCGCTTACAGCTCGAGTTCGAGCGCGCGCGGCTGCTGTGCCGAGTGCGGGTGCTGATCGCCTGCGTAGACCTTGAGCTTCTTGAGCATCGCACGGCCCAGCGGGTTCTTCGGCATCATGCCCTTGACCGACTGCTGGATGACCCGCTCGGGATGCTTGTCCAGGAGCTTTTCAAGGTTGATCGACTTGAGGTTGCCGATGTAGCCGGTGTGATGGTGATACATCTTGTCGGTCATCTTGCGACCGGTGACCGCTATCTTGTCGGCGTTGATGACCACGACGTAGTCGCCGGTGTCGACGTGCGGCGTGAATTCCGGCTTGTGCTTGCCGCGCAGGCGCCGGGCGATCTCGCTCGACAGGCGGCCGAGGTTCTTGCCGGCAGCGTCGACTACAAGCCATTCGCGGCGGACTTCATGCGATTTTGCGCTGAACGTTTTCATGATTATGTCTTGGCCCCAGAAAATCGGAACACGAGTTCGGTAAAGAGCGGGAATGTTACTAGATTTCCGGCTGTCAGGCAAGCCCGCTCGCGCTTTTTGTCGCCGGGCGTAACTTAGCCCGCCTTATTTGCCGCCCTTCCGTCGCGAGGGGTCGTCAGGCCCAGTGGCTGCGGCGTTTCGGGACCGAGCGGACCGCAGGCGTACTCGATTGTACGTTGAGGATGCGCAAGCGAGTGAAACGCCGCAGACGCGGGCCTGACGGCACCGCAGCAGGAAGGGTGGTGAATAAGGCGGGCTTTAGCCGGTCGGGATTTCGAGTACGGCGCCGGGGTGAATCACGTCACCCTGGATGGCGTTGGCCTGGCGCAGCCGGTTCAGGCTGATCGAATAACGCTGGGCGATGGTCCCGAGTGTGTCGCCGCGTTGCACCACATAGCGCGCCGGGTCGCTGCGGTTGGCGGCAAACCAGGTGCCGCGCGGCGCGGTCTGGCGAAAATGCTGTTCGATGCCGCGGCGTATGGCCGTGGCCAGTTCCGCGCGGTGCTGTCGCGAACCCAGGTTGGCCTCGTCGCTGGGGTTGCTGATGAAACCGACTTCCACCAGCACGCTGGGCACGTCCGGGGAGCGCAGCACCACGAAGTTGGCGCTTTCAACCTGCTTGCGGTGGTTGCGACCGACGGCACCGAGTTCGTCCAGGATCTTCGACGCCGCGGTCTGGCTGTATTCCATCGATGCATTTTGAGACAGGTCCAGCAGCACCGATCGCAGCATGTCGTCGCTTTGCTCAAGGTCCACCCCGCCGATCAGATCGGCCTCGTTTTCGCTCTGGGCCAGAAGTCTGGCCGCCTGGCTTGAGGCGCCGCTGCGCGAAAGCACATACACCGAGCTGCCGCGTACGCGGCGATCGCGGAAGGCGTCGGCATGCAGGGAAACAAACAGGTCGGCGCGGGCTTCGCGGGCGCGCTCGAAACGTTCGTTGAGCGGCACGTAATAGTCGCTGGTGCGAATCATGACCGGGTGCATGCCGGGGGCATCCTCTATCTGGCGCTTCAGTTCGCCGGCCAGGGCCAGTACGATGTTCTTTTCGTACATACCGCTGGGGCCGATGGCGCCGGGATCCTCACCGCCGTGTCCGGCGTCGATGGCCACGATCATGTCGCGATTGTCTTCGGGCAGGCTGCGCGCGACCGAGCGGACGCGTTCCTGGGCCGAAGTGGCATTCTTCGGAAAAAGATCGAGTACGAGACGATGACCGTATCGACCCGTGGGCGCGAGCAGGAAACTCTTGACGCGGGTGGCGTCGGCAAGATCGAGCACGACGCGCAGATCCTCGCCCTCGCGTATGCCGTGTCGTACCTTGCGCACCACGCCGCTGACTTCGGGATCCAGCTCGGGGACCCCTGTCATGCTGGTGCGATCGATATCGACGACCAGCCGGTCCGGGCCGTCCAGCGCGAAGACCTTGTATTCCACTTCCCGGTCAAGATCGAGCACCACCCGCGTCTTGTCCGGACCGGCCCACACGCGCACGTTTTCGACCTGCCCGGCGGCCAGGGGGCCGGACAGAGCAAGCAGCATCAGGCAGATTGAGAGGGCTTTTGAATCCATGAACAGGGCGTTGCGCTTTCTCCGGTTCTCTACATTCAATACTATGCACCGAATCAATTCGGTTTGCAAGGGTAAAAAATCTATTTATTTTAGCTAGATACGAGATGAATGTGACCTGAATGCTCATGGCTTGCATGCAAGTGCACATCCCCCGCTGCATGGGCGCTTGAATTATTCTTTGGTGACAGCCATCGGGAATTCGTCCCGAAAAACAGCCAAAGGAGTTGGAAAACATGTCAAGTGAAGGTCTGCACGCGCCGCGCGAGCGTCTGAGTAAAAAGACGATTTCCATGCACCAAGCCATCGTTTCGCTGATGGAGGAGCTCGAGGCGGCCGACTGGTATCGTCAGCGCGCCGACGACTGCGAGGACGAGGCACTGACCGAAATCCTGCTGCACAACATGCGCGAGGAAATCGAGCACGCCGCGATGGTGCTGGAGTGGCTGCGGCGCAACGACGGTGATTTCGACGAACAGCTTCGCAAGTTCCTTTTCAAGGAAGGCGAAGTGACCGAGCACCATTAAAGGATCTGTCATCGATCTCTCACGGCTGAGCTACTGAGTCCAGCAGTTCCGGATTTGAGCCTGGATCGGCGGGTAAAGGGTTCGCGGCCTGGCAAGGTCGAGCCGCGAGTGAAATTCAGGGCCGCAGGATTCTTAGCCACCACCAGAAGTTGACCAGCCCCATCATCGATGCGGCCACGTAGGTGAAGGCGGCCGCGGTGAGGATCTTGCGCGCGGCCCCCCGGTCCTCTTGCTTGAGGTAGCCGCCCTGGACGAGGATGGGGAGGGCGCGGCGGAAGCTCGCATCCAGCTCGGTCGGCAGGGTGACCAGGTGGACCAGGATGCCCGAGGCCAGCGCCGCCAGGCCGACCAGCAGCAACGTGAGCCCGGCGCTGGGGATCTTCAGTGCAATCAGCGCCACCGGCATCAGTGCGATCAGCACCATGCCCAGCTTCTGGAACTTCTGCACCGATTTGACCATGCGCGTACGCGCGATCAGCGGCTGGTAGCCGTCGGCGTGCTGTATTGCGTGGCCCACTTCGTGCGCCGCCACCGTGACCGCGGTCAGCGAGGCCGAGCCGTAATTGCCGGGACTCAGCCGGACCACGCGCGCCTCCGGGTCGTAATGGTCTCCCTGTTCGGTCTGTTCCACGGTCACTGATTCGAGGCCCGAGCGATCGAGCAGGTGACGCGCCAGCTGTCCGCCTGTCCCGGGGTAACGGTCGGTGGGCTGAGAATATCGCTTCATGACGCGTTGCACCCACCAGCCGGGCAGAACCACGACGCCCAGCAGCAGGACGATGCCGAGGAGTATGTGCATATCAGTCGCCTCGAACCGATTCGACCAGGGCAAATGCCCCGCGCCGGTCCATGCCGCTGACCTTCACGAGAACCCGCGCCGCGCGCGCCGGCGGCAGCTCGGCGGCCAGTTCGCGCGCCAGCAGCGTGGTATCGAGATCCCGGGATAAAGGTTCGTCCGCGCCGCCTTCGATGAGCACGACGGCCTCGCCGCGTTGCTGGTCCGGATCGCCCTGGACCCAAGCGGCCAGTTCTTCGAGACGATCCCGCCGAACGGTTTCGAAGCGCTTGGTCAACTCCCGTCCCACGGCCGCCAGCCGGTTTGCGCCCAGCGCTGTGACGGCGTCCGTCAGGACCGGAAAAAGGTCGCGTGCTGGCACATAGAACACCAGCGTCGCGCGCTCGCGCGCCAGCGATTCCAGCCGCTTGCGACGTTGCCCGGCCTTCGCCGGCAGGAACCCTTCGAAGCAGAATCGGTCGCTTGGAAGCCCGGCCGCGGAAAGCGCCGCGATGGCGGCGCAGGGCCCGGGCACCGGGGAGACGCGGATTCCTGTCGCGTGCGCCCGGTCGACCAGCCTGTAGCCGGGATCGGAAATCAGCGGCGTACCGGCATCCGAGACCAGCGCCACATCCAGCCCGCCGATCATCAGTTCGATCAGATCCTCGACGGCACGCGACTCGTTGTGATCGTGCAGCACCACCCAGCGCGGCGGTTTCTGGCGAGACGGCAACAGCTTTCGGCTCACGCGAGTGTCCTCGGCGGCGATCACGTCCACCTCGGCCAGCACGCCGCGCGCACGCGGCGAAAGGTCGTCGAGGTTGCCCAGCGGGGTGGCGACGATCCACAGCATCCCGGGTTCGGCCGATGTTCGGGTCAAAGACTCTTTCCGTTGCGAGTAACGACGGTATTATGGCACCCATGAATCGAATCAATAGCAAGGTGCTGGCGCGCCTGATGCTGACGCCGTTACTGACCTTGATGCTGGCTGCCTGCGCCCCTTCGGGCCCGGAAATCCGCCCCGATCAGCAGACTCGCGACCCCGATCGGCTGGCCGAACGCGGGCGGCATGCCGATGCCGCACAGGCCTGGCTCGAGTTGGCTGAAGAACAGCCGGCGCGCGCCGTCGCGGCGCGGATTGCCGCGGCCCGGCAGTGGCTCGAAGCCGGCCGGTCCGACGAGGCGAGGACGCTTGTCGCGGGTTTGAGAGCGGAAGACCTCGCGCCGGGAAACGACTTCGAAGTGCATCTCCTTGGCGCGGAAATCGCGCTCGCCGAACGCGATTTCACGA
>Ga0209964_1000224_pt1 | contig 15385 bp, 13 predicted proteins | sample SalPonR2_B_D1_MG_FD_185705 | JGI IMG/M metagenome (GOLD analysis project Ga0209964, IMG submission 185705) | Salt pond soil microbial communities from South San Francisco under conditions of wetland restoration - Salt Pond MetaG R2_B_D1_MG... ... | reverse complement strand
CCAACGACGGCCAGGCCGACTCGGCCGCGGCAACGGTGACGATTACCGTAAATGCGATCAATGATGCACCGGTTGCGGTCGATGACGTCGCGACGACTAACGAAGACACCCAGGTCGACATCGACGTTCTGGCCAACGACAGCGACGTCGACGGCAACCTCGACCCGGCCACTGTCACGGTCACCAGCGGCCCGGCCAACGGGGCGACTGCAGTCAATCCTGCAACGGGCATCATTACCTATACCAAGTCCGGCGACTTCAACGGCAGCGACGGGTTCACGTACGAAGTCTGCGACGACGGCACGCCCCTGCCGGCGCTGTGCAGCTCGGCCACCGTAAGCATCGATGTCGATCCGGTCAACGACGCGCCATCTTTCACGGCCAGCAACCCGCCGGCCGTCGACGAGGACGCAGGCCCGCAGACGGTCAGCGGCTGGGTAACCGCCTTCGATCCCGGTCCGGGCGAAGGCGGCCAGTCGGTGCTGGCCTACATCGTCAGCAACGTCTCCACCCCGGGCCTGTTCAGCGCCGGCCCCGTCGTGGATGCCGCCGGCAACCTGAATTACACCCCGGCAGCCGACGCTTTCGGCAGTTCGACCTTCGACGTCGCGGTGCGCGACGACGGCGGCACCGCCAACGGCGGCACCGATACCAGTCCGACACAGACCTTCTCGATCACCGTCAACCCCGTCGATGACCCGCCGGTCGCTGTCGGCGACAGCGCGACGGTCGCCGAGGACGATCCGGCCACGACAATCAACGTGCTGGCCAACGACACCGATATCGACGGCGGCCCAATCAGCATCACCTCGGTTTCCCCGCCGGCCAACGGAACGGTCGTGATCACCGGCGGCGGCAGCGGGCTTACCTACGAGCCTGATCCGAACTACTGCAACGACGGCGGTCCGACCGACGACTTCACCTACACCCTGAACGGCGGTTCCTTCGCCACGGTGGCGGTGACCGTCACTTGCGTCAACGACCCGCCCGTCGTGACGTTCCCGACCGCCGGCGTCAATTTCGACCCCAATGTCGGCCCGGTCAGTATCGACCCGGCCGCGACGCTGACCGATATCGACTCCACTCGGTTCAATCGGGTCGAGACCACGCTGGACATCGGCGGGATTTGCGATCCGCTCGATACTCTGACGGTCCAGGATCAGGGCGCCGGCGCCGGCCAGATCGGCTTCGACGGCGTCACGGTGACGTTCGAGGGTACGGCCATCAGCACTGCCGTCCAGCCCTGGGCCTGCAACGATCCTGGTACGGGTGATCAGAACGCCTTCATCGTCCAGCTCGACACCAATGCCGATCAGGCCGCCACCGAAGCGCTGCTGCGCGCGCTGCGGTTTTCCACGACTTCGCCGGACAGCAGCGCCCGAACCGCCAACGTGGTCGTCGCCGACGACGCCAATGCGACCGGCAGTGCGGCCCAGACGATCACCCTCATCAGGGCGCCGATCGCCAACAACGACGGTCCCTTCAACGTGCCTGCCGGTGATCCGCTGAACCTGCCGGCCGGCACGCTGTTCAATGACAATGGTTCCGGCGCGGACGACCGGGGCTTGCCGCTGGCCGATGTTGAAAGCTTCGGCGGTGGCGACCTTGGCGGGTCGGTCGCAGACAACCTCGCCGGCACAAGCGCGTCGCTGGCGGGCGGTACCCTTCAGGTCAACGCCGATGGCTCCCTGTCGTTGACGGGAACGAGCGTGGCGGGAACGGTGACCTTCGGCTATCGCCTCACCAATGCTGCAGGATCGGACGATGCATCGGTGACCATCATCATCGAGCAGGCGCCCACCGCCAACGACGACACCGTGGCGCCTGCAAGCAACCCCGGAGACGCATTCCACACAGCGCTCGATGTGCCGCTGTCACCGGTCGATGGCTCCCCGGAAGATCTCGACGCCAACGACGACCTCGGCGGTCCCGCCGCGACGATTGCAAGCTTCGGCGCGATACAGACCAACGACGGCGCCGGCGCGTTCAACGCACCGGCAGGAACTGTCACGACGAACCCGCAGGGCAACACGGTGACGCCTCTGCCCAATTATCCTGATGGCAGCCTGGTCGTTAACGGCAACGGGACCTATACCTTTACCCCGCCAGCCGATTACGCAGGACTGTTCGCCTTTGCATATCGCCTGAGCAACAGCGCCGGGACCAGCGATGCCACGGTGACGCTGGCCGTCGGTAACCGTGCCGCCTGTACCGTCGATGCCTATACCGGAACCGCCAACATCGATTTCGACGTGAATGCGCCGGGCGGAATTCTCGCCAACGATACCGGCAGCAGCATCTTGGTCAGCCAGTCGATGGGCAGCGACGCCAATGTCGGGAACCCGGCTGCCACGACCAACGGCGGCTCGGTCACGCTGAACGCCGACGGCAGCTTCGATTACAGCCCGCCCGCCGGCGTCTCCGGCGCGAATGTCGACAGCTTCACCTATGCGATCGAGAACGGGTTCGGCGAAGTCACCACGAACTGCACCGCCAACATCACGTTGAATACCGATGCCGGTGCCGTGCCCTGGTTCATCTCTGGCGGGGCCGGCGGCGCCAATGTCGGCACTTTCGCCGATCCGTTTACCAGCATCGCGGCGTTCAACGCAGCCAACGATGGGACCGGCAACAATCCGGGAGACGGCGATATTGTCTATGTCGTTGCCAGCCTGCCCGGCTTCTACAACGAAGCCGACGGGATCAATCTGCGAAGCGCCCAGGAAGTTTACGGCGGGACCGTGCAGTTCAATACCGTCTTCACCGCATCGGGCAACACCAGCACCGCCTACAACAGCTTCGCCGCCACGACAGAGGGCGGCCGGACAGAAATCCGCACGACCGGCGACGACGCCTTCGACATTGCCAGCAACAACACGATCCGGGGCTTCACGGTCGACAGCACGGTCGGATATGCCTTCGCCGACAGCGGCGGCAATATCGGTAACACGACCATCAGCGACGTATCCACGTTCAACAACGGCGGGGTGTTCAATCTCCAGAACGGCGGCACGATCAACGCCACGCTGGATCGCATGAGCGCCAGCGTTTCCAGCGGCGGTCTCGCCGTGATTGCGCTCAATGGCATTGCCGGCAGCATTTCCGACACGACGCCGGGCGGGATCATCTACAGCGGCAACGGCAATGTCTTCGACATCCGCAACGGGGCCGTATCGGTCACGGTCTCTTCGCCCGTGACAAGGACCGCCGGAACAGGTACTGGCATCTTTCTGAGCAATGCAGACGGCGTGATTACCTTCAGCGGGGTTCTAGATATACAGAGTGGAACCGCCGGCATCAACGTCGAAAACGGCAGTGACGGCAGCCTCGGCATCACGAACGTCAATTCGGGCATCCGCGGCATCCAGGGCATCCCGTTCCGGGTCAACAACAGCGCGATCAACATCGACTACGATGGCGATATCAATCATCGCCAAGGCGTCGGTTCGCTGTTGTCGGCGCGCACGGTCGAGATCATCGGCGGTACCGGGACAATTTCACTGGACGGCGAGACCGTAACCGGCGATAACGTCAACCAGGCGACCGCCGAGTCGGTGTTCCTGAGCAACACGGGTTCAGCGAACACGATCACGTTCAACTCGGTCGACGCCATCATGCGGAACGCACCGGTGTTCGTCAGCCAGACCAGCGGCAACGTCGCGATGAATCGCCTGCGCGGCCGGTGCGACGGGGACCTGTCCATCAGCGGCGACACCCACTGCGTGCAGATCACCGACACCACTTCGTCCGGCTTCACCATCGAGGCGATGACCGCCGACCTGGACGACGCCGGCGAATTCGGCGGCGCGCTTTCGCTGAACAACACGCCGGGTACGTGGACGGTGGAAGACATCTCGGGCGGCCTTACAGGACGCAACGAAGAGATCGTTTTCGGCCGGAACTTCGGCACGCTGAACATCGCGACCGTGAACAGTGGCACATCGCCGGGTGGATTGGCTACCGGGGGCGTCATCGGGAACAACCAGCCCGCATTCGACCTGGAAAATGGCGCGATCAATATCGCCAGCCGAAGCGTGTCGGCGTTCCCATCGGGAGGCACCCTGTCGACCGGCATCCGTCTGGTCAATACCACCGGTGCCGGCTTTACCGTCACCGGCGACGGTTCGGCCGCCAACAACCAGTCCGGCGGCGTCATCGAAAGCGTCACGACAAACGCGATCCAGCTGACCAACACGACGGCGGTGACGCTCAACCAGATGCGGATCGGCCAGGCCGGCGCGCTCGCCAACGTCACACAGAACGGCATCCGTGCCGAAAGCGTTGATGGCTTGACGGTCCGCAACACCGACTTCATCAATGCCTCGGGTGACGATACGGTCGCCGGCAATGATTTTGCCGCGATCCGCGTGTTGTCCCCGATTGCCGGCAGCGACATCACGCTTACCGGAAACCTGTTCCAGCGCTCGTTCGAGGATCATGTCCGGATCGAGAACGGCAACAGCACGATGGGCGGCGGTGCGGTGCTGGCTACGGTCACGGTTGAAGACAACAGCTTCGACGACAACGATGCCAGCGGCCAGGGCAACGATGCCTTCCTGTACCTCGCCGACAACGGTTCCGACGCCACCATCAATGTGATCGGCAACAGCTTCTTCAATTCCGACGGCGATCATGTCCAGATCGCGCTGAACGGAACGGCTTCGGCCGATGTTGCAATCGGTGGTCCGGGTGCCGGCGACGGCAATGTCATGACCTCCAACGGCGCCGGCAATGTTCTGGGCTCCGGGATCACCTTCAGTTCCGGCCAGGGCGCTGGTGCAACGCCGTTTTCGGGAACCCTGACATATTTGATACAGGGCAATGACATTCAGGATGCGGTTGCCGCGGCGATAAACGTCAACCTGACGCCATCCTCGACTGCCGGGTTGCGCTATTCCGGCTCCATCGACGCCAACATGGTCGGCGCGTCCGGCGACGGATTCTCCGGCGGGTTTGGAATCATCGTCAACCAGAACGGCGCCGGCACATTGAATGCCACCATATCGAACAACACCATTCGCCAGTACGACGGGGACCACGGGTTGCTGTTGCAGGCGCGTGACGGCAGCGGCCGCCTGAACGCTGAAGTGACAGGTAATTCGATCGCCGAACCCGCCGATGTGTTCGTCTTCGATGGTCTCGGTATCAATGCAGGCGCCACCAGCACCGATACCAGCGTGGTCTGCGCCGATGTTCGCAACAATACCCTGACGGGCGCTTCGGGCACATCCAGCGGCGGCGCAGATTTTGGCGTCTTCACAACCAGCGGCGCGCCGATGGGACCAACGGTCATTCTGCCCGGCTACGGCGGCATGCCAAAAGACGGGACTGCGGTCGTCGGCTTCGTGCAGTCGCAGAATGTGGGTGCCCCCTCAGGCGTGGCGTTTTTCTCGGGCAACTCGGTCGGCGTGCTGGGTACGGGTACGAGCTGCCTGTGAGCCCGATATCAATAACCCTTCGAAGGGCTGAGCCTCGATGCCATGCATCGGGACGCCTCGGGTCTGGAGCTAGCGAAAGGTTCCTGGTAACTTTCCGGAACGAAAGCTCATCAACCGCAAAGAATGTAAAGCATGTCAGAGCCATTTTTAGCTGAGAAGAGCCATTTTTAGCTGAGATCAGAATGGTGGGATTCAATTTCCCCCCTCGGGGCTGGGCTTTTTGCGATGGTCAGATTCTGCCTATCAACCAGAACCAGTCGTTGTATTCGCTGCTGGGCACCACCTATGGCGGCGACGGGCGGACCAGTTTTGCCCTGCCCGAGTTGCGCGGACGTACACCGATCCATGTCGGACAGAGCAACGGTGGCGCCGATCATCGGCTTGGGCAGAAGTCGGGCGAGGAAACACACACGCTTGCAGCCAACGAAATGCCCCAGCATACGCACACGGTCGTTGCGGTTGATGCCGACGCCAACAACCAGGTGCCACAGGACAACCTGTTCGCGCGTGCGCTGAATCTCTGGTCCGACGCCGATCCGCTCGTCCAGCTCGAACCCGGGACCGTCAGCAACACCGGAGGCGGGCAGGCGCATGAAAACATGCAGCCGTTCTTGGCGCTGAACTTCTGCATCGCGCTTCAGGGTCTCTTCCCGTCTCGAAATTAGGAGTATCGGAAATGTAAGAACCATTTGTTGGCGAAATTCGCATGTTTGCCGGTACCTTCGCACCTCGCGGATGGGCTTTTTGCGATGGGCAGTTGCTCGCGGTGTCGCAGAACGATGCCCTTTCAGTTTGTTGGGAACCATCTACGGTGGTGACGGCCGAACGACTTTCGGCCTGCCGGATGCCCGGGGACGGATTCCGATCCATGCCGGACATGGGCCCGGTTTGAGCGAGCGGCGCCTGGGCGCGAAGGGCGGCGCAGAAGCGGTCACGCTGACCGTCAACCAGCTGCCGTCACACACTCACGGGATGCATGCCTCGTCCAGCAGCGCCTCCGATAACAACCCACAGGACAAATTGACGGCCGATTCGGCTTCCACCGAGGTTTACATCGAGAGCACGCCAGCGGTCAACCTGAGCAACGATGCGATCACTTCGGTGGGCGGGAGCCGTTCCCATACCAATCTCATGCCTTTTCTGTGCGTACATTTCATCGTCGCACTGTTTGGCATTTATCCTTCCAGACACTAGGGGAGCGACAACATGTCCGAACCATTCGTTGCCGAGATCCGGATCTTTGCCGGAAACTTCGCGCCTCGCGGCTGGGCCTTCTGCAACGGCCAATTGCTGCCCGTTTCGCAGAACACCGCGCTGTTCTCGTTGATTGGAACGACCTACGGCGGCGATGGCCGTACGACCACCGCGCTGCCCAACCTGGAAGGCCGCGCGCCGATGCACCCGGGTCGTGGTCCTGGCCTCACCGACAGGCGTCTGGGCGAGCGGGGAGGCGTCGAATCCGTCACCCTGTCCGAGGCCCAGATGCCCAACCACACCCACACGCTCCGGGCCGCCAATTCACCGTTCGGCGGTGTCCAGGCACCGGCAGCCAATCGGACCTTCAATCGCTCCGGCGGCGGCAACGCCTACCATCCTGCCGGCTCGACCACGGTTCCGCTTTCCGGTCGTGCATTGCCGAATACGGGTGGAAGCCAGTCACACAACAATCTCCAGCCGTATCTGGTGATGAGCTTCATCATCGCGCTGGTCGGCCTTTACCCGTCACGGAGTTGATGCGTGGCGCAGGTACGCCGCATGGCTGAACCGGCGCCGCAGCTGGTTGAGGAAACCGATGACGATCGCGAGTTCATGGCTCGGCTTTACGCCTCGACGCGAACCGAAGAGCTGGCGCCGGTGCCGTGGTCTGATGATGAAAAGGCGACGTTCCTGCGTGGTCAGTTCGAGGCGCAGGATCGCCATTATCGCGAACATTACGCGGATACCGATCGCAGGGTGATTCGGCTCGACGGCACGGCCGTCGGCAGGCTTTATCTGCAGCGCCGCGAGGGCGAGTTTCGAATTGTCGATATCGCGCTTTTGCCTGAATATCGCGGACGGGGCGTTGGTGGGGCCTTGCTCGAACAGGTCTTCGACGAGGCCGCTACGGCGGCCAAGCCGGTCCGCATACACGTCGAGAAAAACAACCCTGCCTATGGGCTTTATCAGCGCCTGGGCTTTCGGAAGCTAGAAGACAAGGGTGTCTACGATCTTCTGGAATGGCGGCCGGCCCATTGACCGGTCGGTCGCGGGCTTACGATAAATTGAAGGAACCGAGAAAAAGAATGCTGGAAAAACTCTCCGCAGACAATTTTGAAGACTTGACCGGCCAGGCGTTTCATTTTACGCATGAACATCTGCCGGATACCGAAGCGCGTCTCGTGCAGGTGCAGCCGTTGTCCGACCAGCCCGGGCCTGCCGGCCGCACGCCGTTCTCGCTGCTGTTTGCCTGCGATGAACACGCCGAGCCGGTCCAGTCCGTGTTTCACCTCGAGCACGAAGCACTGGGTGGTCTGGACGTGTTCCTGGTCCCGGTCGGCCGGGACGAGCGCGGGCTTTTGCTGGAGGCGGTATTCACCTGAGTTCGGGTAGCGCACCGATTCCGCTATACGAAGGCTCCTTCGCGTCCGGGGCTCAAGGGGGATGGACGCACATCATATCGTCTTTAAAGCACCCGACCGGGTTGGCCGATCGGGCATTCAGAGGAGGTTTCACGTGACTGATTCAAATGTTCCGTTGACAGTGGTCAGCTCGCTGGCCACGAACTATCACTTTGGCCAGATTGCAATCGGCGACAACACGTTGACCCAAGAGCCCAAATCCTGGGGCTACTGGTTCGTGGTCGTGGACCGGCGCACGCTCAAGGTGGTCTACAACCAGGTGCAGAGTTCGGCCAACACCGCACCGGATATCGGTTCGAACAATTCCCCGGATTACTTGTTGATCGTGGCGACCATGAGCATCGGCCTGAACAATCAGCCCCAGGGCGACCTGTTCAAGTTCATGGATCTCAACGGGGCAGGTCGTGAACTCCGACGCATCGACCAGGTGGCGCAGCAGCTCAACTGCGGCAGCCTCGGCACGTTCGGCTACGCGCTGGTCGGTACGCTCGGGGACATGAATCAGCCGGGCTTCGAGGCCAGCCAGATCAGCGCGCCTTCGGACGGACCGATCCTGACCTGCCAGCTAATGCCCAACGAGATCGACGGCGAGACCTGCTACACACCGGTCGAACTGAGCAACGCCTGAACCCACTCGGGGGCGATTTCGTGAATCCCGCGGTGCCTGGCCGGCCTCACCTGCTGCTGTTCGGCTGGTACCGGCCGGGCACCGGCTTCACGCGGGTGCTCGAAGCGCTCGTTCCGCATCTGGCCCGGGACTACAGGATCACCTGGATGGGCGTCGGTTATCGGGGGCCGGTACGTGAATGGGCGCCCGGTATCCGACTTGAGCCGACCAACCTCGAGGGCGGCGACATGGTGGGCGCATACGCCGCGCGGTTGCGCTGGCGCGAGCTCGCGCCCGACCTGGTGTTCGCGCTCAACGATCCGTGGTACCTGGAGCACTACAGCCGCGAGCTGACCCGACTGCTCGATGCGGTTCCGATGGTTGGTTACCTGCCCCTGGACGGCCGCCTGGACCGCCCCGAAGAGCTACGCGGACTGACCGGCTTTCGTTGCCTGTTGACCTACACCGAGACCGCGGCGTGCAACCTGCGCTCGGCCCTGGCTGCCGTTGGCAATTCCACGTCGGTTGAATGCCTCGGTCACGGCGTGGACACCGCTCGCTTCAAGCCTGCGGTACAGGTCACTGACGCAGATCTCCAACGGCGACGAATGCAATTGGCGCAGGCATTTTTCGGGTTGCCGGAACCGGCTTTTGTTGTCCTCAACGCCGCCCGGGCCGACCCGCGCAAGCGGATCGATCTGACGCTGGCGGCTTTCGCCCGGTTTGCCCGGGGCCGGCCGCACGTCAAGCTGTGCCTGCACCAGGCTCTGGGTCACCCGGAGCAGGTCGAGCCGCTGCGCGCTCAGGCCGCGCAGTTTGGTATCGAGCGCCGCATCATCTGGCATCCGCCAACCCCCGGCCCGATAACCGACGACGAGCTCAACCGGCTCTACAACGCCTGCGCGGTCGGAATCAACACGGCAGCCGGCGAGGGTTTCGGCCTGGTCAGCTTCGAGCACGCCGCCGTCGGCGTGCCCCAGGTCCTGCCAGATCAGCCGGCGCTGCGCGAGCTTTGGGGGGACGCGGCATTACGCATCGCGGCGCGACCGGTTCGCACCCAGCACTCACCGCTGGCGATGATCGAACCCTCGGTGTCCGAAGCCGTCGATGCCCTCGCACGACTTTACGACGACCCGGAGCTGTATCTGCGCATGGCGCAAGCCGCGCTGGCTCGCGCCACGCCCGCCGAGCTCGGGTGGGCGCCAATCGGGTCGGCACTGCGCGACATTCTGAGTCATGCCCGGACCTGACCGAACCGAACCGGTTCGCACCGCAAATCCTTCGACGGTCAGATAATCCCCAGCAGGCCGCCCAGCACGATGACGATCATGATCGGCGTGACCACGCGGGTCAGCCACAACCAGGCCTTGTAGGCCCAGGCCGGCATCTTCTCGTCGAGTTCCTCGCGGGTGATCCGGTTCGACAGCACCCAGCCGGCGAACACCGCGGTCAGCAACCCGCCGATCGGCAGCATGATGTTGGAAGCAACGAATTCGATCGCGCCCATGATGTCCTTGCCGCCGATCGTGACTGCGGACCAGATGTTGAGCCCGAACACCGACAGCAGGCCCATCAACCAGGTGAGCGCGGCGACGCTCAGCGCGATCTGCTTGCGCGAATAGTTAGTGGCCTCGACGAAATAGGCCGTGGGTGGTTCGAGCAGCGATATCGAACTGGTCCAGGCCGCGACCGAAAGCAGAAGAAAGAACGCTGTGCCGTAGGCGATACCGAACGGCATTTCATTGAAAGCCAGCGGCAGCGAAGTGAAGATGAATCCGGCGCCGCCGCCTTCCGGGTCCAGCCCGAAAGAAAGCACGATGGGGAAGATGGCAAGCCCGGCTACAAGCGCCACGGCGGTGTCGGCGAAGGCCACCGCCACGCCCACCTTGGGGACGTTGACATGCGACGGCAGGTACGCGCCGTAAGCCATGATGGCGCACATGCCCAGACTCAGGGTAAAGAATGCCTGGCCCATGGCGGTAACCACCATGCCGCCGGAAACGCGCGACCAGTCCGGGCTGAACAGGAACCCAACGGCCTCCTGGAAATGACCGGTGCTCATACCGTAACCCAGCAGCACCAGCAGCAGCACGAACAGCGTCGGCATCAGGACCGAGACGGCGCGCTCCAGCCCTTCCTCAACGCCCAGAGCCACCACGCCGACGGTGAGGATCATGAAGATCGCGTGCCAGAAGATCAGCTTGCCCGGACTGGCCAGCATCTTGCTGAAAGTCTCTCCCGGATCAGTAATCGCGGGCGCCCCCATCACGAGTTGCTGCAGGTAGTCGAAGCCGTAGGACAGTGTCCAGCCGGCGACCACCGAATAGAACGAAAGCACGAGAAAACCTGCGATCACCCCCAGCCACCCCAGCCCCATCCAGGCGCGCGAGGCACCCGCGTCGTCGGCCAGCTCCTTGAGCGAGTTGATCGGACTCATCCGGCCGCGGCGACCGATCACGATCTCGGAAAACAGGATCGGAAGCCCGACGACCAGGATGCAGCCCAGGTAGACCAGCACGAAGGCGCCGCCACCATTTTCGGAGGTGATGTACGGGAAACGCCAGATGTTGCCGAGGCCAACCGCCGATCCGGTTGCCGCCAGCACGAACATCAGGCGGGATGACCACATGCCGTGGACCGAAGTTGTCTTCATGGGGCGGTACTCGCTTATGGTTGTTCTTGCAAGCGGCCAATTGTGTCTCAAGCCGCGTCGGGAAGCAAATACTTCGGATTGCATGAGCAAGGAGTCGCGAATCCGTCTTCTCGTCTACTTCAATCCGGATTTGCGTATCATGGCTCGATTCCCGATTCGGTCTACCAAAGAACGCATGCCGCAGCCCCTGCTCGACATCGAAGCGCTTGCATTTGCCTGGCCGGGCGATCCGGCGCCGGTGATCGACGGCCTGAATCTCGAGGTGGATCGCGGTCAGAGGGTTTTTCTGGCCGGCGCGTCGGGTGCGGGCAAGTCAACCCTGCTGGCGTTGATCGGCGGCCTGGTGACGCCCACCAGCGGTCGAATCCGGTTCGCCGGCGATGACCTGGCAGCGCTGTCGCGCGCCCGGCGCGACCGGTTTCGCGCCGATCACCTGGGCGTGATCTTCCAGCAGTTCAACCTGTTGCCATGGCTCGATCCGGTCGCCAACGTGCTTCTGGGCTGCCAGTTTTCCCGCGTTCGCAGGAATCGCGCCGGCAATCCGGAATCTGCCGCACGCGAGTTGCTGGCGGCCATGGGGCTGGACGAGGATCGCTGGACCCGCCGCGCCGACGAGCTCAGCGTCGGGCAGCAGCAACGCGTGGCCGCGGCCCGTGCTCTGATCGGTCAGCCGGACCTGGTGCTTGCCGACGAGCCGACCTCGGCTCTTGACGCCGACCGCCGCGACGCCTTCATCGAGCTGTTGTTCGCCCAGGCCGAGCGCGCCGGCAGTGCGGTTCTGTTCGTCAGCCATGACAGGGCCCTGGCCGACAGATTCGACGCGACCGTCGAGCTGGCCGACATTCATGCTGCCGGGGCGGTGTCTGCATGACGCTGCTCTCGCTTGCGCGCGGCTCGCTGGCCAATCGCCGGGCCTCGGTAGCATTGACCGTGCTGACCATTGCCATCTCCATTGCGCTGCTGGTGCTGGTCGAGCAGATGCGCTCGCAGGTACGCGAGGGATTCTATCGCTCGGTTTCGGGTACTGACCTGATTGTCGGCGCGCCGACCTCATCGGTGCAACTGCTGCTGTTTTCCGTCTTCGGTTTGGGCAATCCGACCAGCAACGTGTCGTGGGACCGTTACCGCGAGATCGCCGGCCAGCCCATCGTCGACTGGGCCATTCCGATCTCGCTGGGCGACGCACACGAAGGTTATCGCGTCATCGGCACGACCGGCGCGATGTTCGAGCACTACCGGTATGCTGGTGGACGTGAACTTCAATTCCGCCAGGGGGGTCCGTTCACCGATTTGTTCGACGTGGTCGCAGGCGCGCGTGCGGCCGATCGGCTGGGATACGCTCCGGGTGACGAAATCGTGCTGGCGCACGGTGGCGGCAACGTCAGCTTGCACCATCATGACGAACTGCCGTTCGTGGTATCCGGCGTACTTGCCCCCACCGGCACGCCGGTGGACCAGTCGCTTTACATCCGCCTTGAGGCCCACCATGCAATTCACATCGGCTGGGAACAGGGCAGACCGCGACCCGACGCCATGCTTACGCCTAAGCAGGCCAGAGCGCGCGTCGCCGACCATGGCCACACTCATGCTCTTGGTGATGGCAACAGTGATGACAAGCATGATCCGGAGCCAGGTGAAGCCGAAGAAATGAATCCTGCGCCGAACGGCGGTAACGCGGTGCAGCAAAACTCGCTCCAGCCCGACGAGATTTCGGCATTCCTGCTGGGCCTGAAGACGCGCGCCGCGGCGTTGGGGATGCAGTACCGCATCAACCAGCAGCGTGATGAACCGCTGCTGGCGATCCTGCCGGGCATTGCGCTGCAGCAACTCTGGCGCATCACAGGGCTGGCCGAGCAGATCCTGCGTGTGGTTGCTGGGCTGGTCGTACTGGCCGGGCTGCTCGGCATGTTGACGGCGCTGTTGACGACGCTGAACGAGCGTCGCCGCGAAATGGCCATTCTGCGCGCATGTGGCGCCCGTCCCTGGCAGATTTCGGTGCTACTGCTGCTCGAGGCAGCTTTCATCACCATCGCCGGTATCGTCTTCGGCCTGGCGCTGGCGGTTGCTGCGCAGTCCGCGCTGGCGCCCTGGCTGCTGGCGCGCTTCGGAATCGCCGTCAGCCTGGCCTGGCCGGCCGCCTGGCAGTGGCTGGTTCTGGGCGGTATCGCTGCGGCCGGCGTCCTGATTGCCCTGGTACCGGCGACCATGGTCTACCGTCGCACCCTGGCCGACGGCATGCAGGTGCGGCAATGAGCGCGAGCATGATTCGCCGACAGCTTCGGCTTCAGAAGGGCGGACAATCTGGCTGTCGAGGTGGTCCCCGGCGGCTGCTGTCCGTTCCGGGCCGGAGGATGCAACGATAATCAGCGCGAGGATGATCTGGGCGGCGGCCAGGTACAAGGCGCGACGAAGCGTGGTGCGAGATCCGCAAGACTTGATGCATTTCATGCTTTTATCCTCCAATCGGGGTTAGCGGTGAACGTGAGAGTGCTGATTGCGAGCGGCAAGCCGCTCCCGTTGCCCGCCCCGACGGGCATGTAAATCCAGAGTTTTTGCCGACGGGAATGCCGGCCTGGATCAGCCGATGACGCCGCGGCTTCGAATGCGAACAACGGCAATTACGGCAAACAGAACGGCAATGGCGTAGACCAACAGTCCCGCTGTTTTCGCATAGGCTATCGGCAAGGTGAGCCCGATTACGAGCGCAACCAGGCCGGTGACGACGAAGGTCCAGCCGAGCAGGCGCTGGATGGCCAGCCCGCGCGTTCGCGAACAGCCGGGTTCGATCTTCTTCGGCAAGACGTTGCCCATGACAATCAGCACCAGGGCCGGAACCAACATGCCGAAACGGGTCGACCAGTCTTCGGGAATCGTTTCCAGAGCTGCCGCGGCCGTCACGATAAGCGCGCCTGTCACCAGCAGGCCTGCGCCGACCAGGCTGTTGTAGATGTGTCGCCGGGCATCGGGCTTCTCCGGTCCGGGCAGCGCGCCGGTGACGGCCACCAGCGCCCAGGCCACGGGCAGCGTGAGCATGCCGGTCAGCCACAGCAACGCGGCTTCCGGCCGCTGGCTCCAGGCGACGGCGCCGAACAGCACGCCAAGCACAATCAGGATGTATAGCGCGATCTTGCGCAGGGTGATCGGGTCGAGTCGAGCGTTCATGAGTTATGTTCCTTGGAATCTTCGTCTTCGTCGTCGCGGCGAACTTCCATGTTGAAAGCCTGGGCAAAGCCCATCAGCGCCTCTTCGAGTACCGACATCTTCAGCGAATAGGTAATCGACTTGCCGTGCTTCTCGGCGTGGATCAGGTCGGCTTCGCGCAGCACCTTGAAATGGACCGACATGGTCGGCTTGGACACGTCGAAGTGTTCAGCCAGCTCGCCGGCAGTCATCGGTCGCTTCCGCAGTAGCTGAAGCACCTTGCGTCGGGTCGGGTCGGAAATTGCCTTGAATACGCTGCTCATGATTCGTAATTTAGCTAATTATCTAAATAATGTCAAGTCCTTTTCGTTTTCGACGGCATCGCGCATATATCCTCGGCGCGTCGACCGAGCCGAGAATGCGAACCAACGAGTTCATGGCGGAACGCTCAATCCGCTAGACTCGGGTAATGAGCCGCGGGACCGGCGGACTGCTGGCGCTGCTTTTGATAGCGGTGCCGAACATAGACCATCCGACGTCGAAGAACTCTAGCAGCTCAGCCCCGACCTGATTTTTGTGAAACAGGCCAGGTTCACCGCCAAGCAACCAAGCAATCAGCTAACCAGGAAGACTTCGATGACACTCAACGAGAAACAAAAGGCACTTTGCGAGAATCACGGATTCGACTTTTCGGATCTCAAGGCGCTGTTCGTCAACTGCACGCTCAAGCCCTCGCGTGAGTTCTCGCACACCGAACAGTTGATGAAAGTCTCGCAGGAGATCATGGAAACCAATGGGGTCTCGAGCAAGATGATCCGCGCTGCAGATCTCACGCTGCCGCCCGGGGTATATCCGGACATGCGCGAGCACGGTTTCGAGCGCGACGACTGGCCTTCGCTGTGCGAAAAGGTCATGGCCGCGAACATCC
>Ga0209964_1000222_pt1 | contig 15387 bp, 9 predicted proteins | sample SalPonR2_B_D1_MG_FD_185705 | JGI IMG/M metagenome (GOLD analysis project Ga0209964, IMG submission 185705) | Salt pond soil microbial communities from South San Francisco under conditions of wetland restoration - Salt Pond MetaG R2_B_D1_MG... ... | reverse complement strand
CGCCAATCAGCTCGACAAGCTGCGGCGCGACGTCCAGGTCAGCGCCGCCGACCTGATCGAGCCGGCCGAAGGCACGATTACGGAAAAAGGCGTTCGCGGCAATATCTCGGTCGCCATTCGCTACCTTGCCGCATGGCTTTCCGGGCAGGGCTGCGTGCCGATCAACAACCTGATGGAAGATGCCGCAACCGCCGAGATTGCGCGCGCTCAGCTATGGCAATGGAGCCGCCACCCGGCCGGTCGCCTCGATGACGGCCGAAACATCGATCTTGACCTGATTCGGGGCTGGATCGGCGAGGCGCTGGACGAAATCCGTGACCAGTCCGGAGACAGCTTCGGCAACGGCGCCCTCGAACAGGCCGCCGAACTGCTGGAGACCGTCACTGCCGACGACGACTTTGTTGAATTCATCACCTTGCCGGCTTATTCGAAGCTGGATTAAGCATTGTCAATTGATCATTTTTTATTGAGCAGGAAACCCAGGAGCTAACCGCATGAACGAAAGCGCAAACACCAGCAACATCATCAAGCTCGAGCGCGAATGGACCGAAAACCCTCGCTGGAAGGGCGTGGAACGGCCTTACGACGCGGCCGAGGTCTTCCGCCTCAGGGGCTCGATCACGATCGAACATACGCTGGCCAGGATGGGCTCGGAGAAGCTCTGGCGGCTGATGCACGAAGACCCGTTCGTCAACGCCCTGGGAGCGCTGACCGGCAACCAGGCGATGCAACAGGTAAGGGCCGGGCTCAAGGCCATCTATCTTTCGGGCTGGCAGGTCGCGGCCGACGCCAACAACGCCGGCCAGATGTATCCGGATCAGTCGCTGTATCCGGTCAGTTCGGTGCCCGAAGTGGTGCGCCGCATCAACAACACGCTGTTGCGCGCCGACCAGATCCAGCATTCCGAGCAGTCGGGCGAAATCGACTGGTTCGCCCCCATCGTGGCCGATGCCGAAGCCGGCTTCGGTGGCGTGCTCAACGCCCATGAACTGATGAAGGACATGATCGCGGCCGGCGCCGCCGGGGTGCACTTCGAGGATCAGCTGGCGTCGGCCAAGAAATGCGGCCACATGGGCGGCAAGGTACTGGTGCCGACGTCCGAGGCAGTCGCCAAGCTGGTGGCCGCGCGACTGGCCGCCGACATTGCCGACGTGCCGACGATCATTGTTGCCCGTACCGACGCCATGGGGGCCAGCCTGCTGACCTCGGACGTCGATGCGCGCGATCGCGAATTCGCCACCGGCGAGCGCACGGTCGAAGGCTTCTACAAGGTCCGCCAAGGCCTGGAGCAGGCCATTTCTCGCGGTTTGGCGTACGCGCCGTACGCCGACCTGGTGTGGTGCGAAACCTCCAAGCCGGACCTGGAGCAGGCCAGGCAGTTCTCGGAGGCCATTCGTGCCGAGTACCCGGACAAGATGCTGGCCTACAACTGTTCGCCTTCGTTCAACTGGAAGAAGAACCTCTCCGAGGCCGACATCGCGCGATTCCAGCGCGAACTGGGCGCCATGGGGTACAAGTTCCAGTTCATCACGCTGGCCGGATTCCACTCGCTGAACTACTCGATGTTCGAACTGGCGCGCGGCTACAAGGCCCGCCAGATGGAAGCCTACGTCGAACTGCAGGAAGCCGAGTTCGCAGCCGAAAAGGACGGTTACACCGCCACCCGCCACCAGCGCGAAGTCGGTACCGGCTATTTCGACCAACTGGCCCAGGCTGTCGCCAGCGGCCAGTCGTCGCTCAGCGCGCTCAGCGGCTCGACCGAGGAAGAGCAGTTCCGCGAATCGGCCTGATCGCCTGTATGGCTTCCCGGCGTACGGCGGCCACCGCCGTACGCTTCGATGATCCCAGGATCGATCGCGCGTCCCGCGCAGCGTAGCTGGAGGTCTCCTGCCGCGCACGATTCACTTTCATCGCAGCCGGATTCGGTTAATATCATGGGTGTAGAAACCCAGACTTCGACCGAGATCATGACTGACCCATCGCGCGAATCCGACAACCCGAGAGACGGCCTGGCCCTCGAGGAATCACGCCCGAAAACCAAGAAGCCGCCGTTGTACAAGGTCGTGCTGCTCAACGACGACTACACGCCCATGGAGTTCGTCGTCGACGTGCTCAAGAAGTTCTTCGGCCTGGCCCACGAAAAGGCCACCCAGGTAATGCTCAACGTGCACACCCGGGGTCGCGGCGTGGCCGGTGTTTACACCTTCGAGATTGCCGAAACCAAGGTCATCATGGTCAACGATTACGCGCGTGAAAACGAGCACCCGTTGCAGTGCACCCTGGAGGAATCCTGACGGGCCTGCAACCGGCTCGAAATCCGGTGAAACCGACCGCGCAAGATGCGGTCTCAGCATAAACGCGAATCCATCGACGGCCGCCCGGCCAGGAGAACGCCGCAATGTTCAGCAAAGACCTCGAGCTATCGATATCGCAGGCGTATCATTCCGCGCGCAGCCGCCGGCATGAGTTCCTGACCGTCGAGCACCTGTTGCTGGCGCTCATAGACAATCCGTCCGCGCGCTCCGTGCTGCTGGCCTGCAGCGCTGACCTCAAGCTGCTCGGCGCTGACCTGGAGCAGGTACTCAACGAGACCATTCCGGTGCTCTCGGCCGGCGACCAGCGCGATACCCAACCGACCGTCGGATTCCAGCGCGTGCTGCAGCGCGCGCTCTACCATGTTCAGTCGGCCGAACGCAGCGAAGTTCTTGGCGCCAATGTGCTCGCCGCGATTTTCAGCGAGAAGGATTCACACGCCGTGTACCTGCTGGGCAAGCAGGATGTGAATCGGCTCGACGTGATCAACTTCATTTCCCACGGCATCACCAAGAACGAGGAACAGTCCGCGCCCGACGCCCCGACTGGCGCGGCCCAGGCCGATGGCGAAGCTCAGGAACAGAAATCGCCGCTGGCCAGTTTTGCGACCAACCTCAACGAGCGCGCGCGCGCCGACCGCATAGACCCACTCATCGGTCGCGAGGCGGAACTCGAGCGCACGGTGCAGATTCTTTGCCGACGACGCAAGAACAACCCGCTGTACGTCGGCGAATCCGGCGTGGGCAAGACGGCGCTGGCCGAGGGTCTGGCGCTGCGCATCGTCGAAGAGCGGGTGCCGGAAGTGCTCGCCGATGCGGAAGTCTGGGCGCTGGACCTGGGCGCACTGCTGGCCGGCACCAAGTACCGCGGCGATTTCGAGAAGCGCCTCAAGGCCGTACTCGCCGAACTTCGTGAAAAGGACGGCGCGATCCTGTTCATAGACGAAATCCACACCATCATCGGCGCCGGTGCGGCTTCGGGCGGTGTCATGGACGCGTCCAATCTGATCAAGCCCGTGCTGGCCAACGGCGAGCTCCGCTGCATTGGCTCGACCACCTTCGAGGAGTATCGCGGCGTGTTCGAGAAGGATCGTGCACTTGCGCGCAGGTTCCAGAAGATCGACATCATCGAGCCAACGATCGCCGAGACCATCGAGATTCTCAACGGTCTGAAATACCGTTTCGAGGAGCACCACGGCGTCAAATACGCGCCGGAGGCCCTGGAATCGGCCGCAACGCTTTCGGCGCGCCACATCAATGACCGGCACCTGCCGGACAAGGCCATCGACGTGATCGACGAGGCCGGCGCCCGCCAGCGACTGCTGGGGCCGGAAGGCCGGGTGGAGATCATCGGCACGCACGAGATCGAAGACGTTGTCGCGCGCATGGCACGAATCCCCCCGCGCCAGGTCTCGCGCTCGGACCGCGATGCGCTCAAGACCCTCGAGCGCGATCTGAAGCTGACCGTATTCGGCCAGGACAAGGCGATCGAAACGCTGTCGTCGGCGATCAAGATGGCCCGCTCCGGACTGGTCGACGCCGATCGCCCGATCGGGTCGTACCTGTTCGCGGGTCCGACCGGGGTGGGCAAGACCGAGGTTACCCGCCAGCTGGCGATGACCCTGGGCATCGAGCTGATCCGGTTCGACATGTCCGAATACATGGAAGCGCACACCGTCTCGAGACTGGTCGGCGCGCCGCCGGGATACGTCGGTTTCGACCGGGGCGGCCTGCTGACCGAGGCGGTGACCCAGAATCCGCACGCGGTGTTGCTGCTCGACGAGATCGAAAAAGCCCACCCGGATATCTACAACCTGCTGCTGCAGGTGATGGATCACGGCAAGCTGACCGACGCCAACGGTCGCATGGCCGATTTCCGCAACGTCATCCTGGTGATGACCACGAACGCCGGGGCGGCCGACATGAACAAGCGAGCGATCGGCTTTACCGATTCCGACGCCAGGCCCGACGGCATGGAGGCGATCCGTCGCCAGTTCACGCCCGAGTTCCGCAACCGTCTCGATGCGGTCATACAGTTCGAGTCGCTGCCGTTCGACGTGATCCTGCAGGTGGTCGACAAATTCGTCATGGAACTGGAGAACCAGCTGGCCGACCGAAACGTGCACATCGAGGTCTCCGGCAGCGCCCGCGAATGGCTGGCGCGCCACGGCTTCGATCCCGCCATGGGCGCGCGGCCGATGAAGCGCGTGATCCAGGAACACATCAAGCGGCCGCTGGCCGACGAGCTGCTGTTCGGCAACCTGGGCGAGCAGGGCGGCACCATCCACATCGACGTCAACGACGCCGGCAAGGGGCTTTCGCTGACATTCAACGCGACCGAAGTCGAAGCGCTGCCGAGCTGAGCCGAACGGGCTTGGGCGGGAGATATCCAGGGCGTTGCCGGCCGGGCCGGCACCCCGGTCAACGGACCGGTTACTTCATGCGGTAGGTGATACGGCCCTTGGACAGGTCGTAAGGGGTCATTTCAACCTTGACCCGGTCTCCGGTGAGAATCCGGATGTAGTGCTTGCGCATGCGGCCGGAGATATGCGCTGTAATCGTGTGGCCGTTGTCGAGTTCAACACGGAACATCGTGTTCGGAAGCGTCTCGAGTACGCGACCTTCCATCTCGATATGTTCGTCTTTTGCCATGAGGCTCCATCAAGGTGTTAAAACCCCGTTATTCTGCCACCTTTCAGCGCTAAAGCCAAGCTTCATTGGTCAATCGGACAGACCAGTGCCGAATGGTCGAAACGCGACCCGACGGATCACGGCGGGATGTGCCCGGGATAGCGGAGCATATCGGGGCGGAATCCATCGCCTATCCGGTAGTGCAGCGTCTGGATCGGCATGCCGTCACGATCGACCGTGGCCGTCTTCAGGGGCCCCAGGCCGATCAGCGCGATCGCCAGCCAGTCTTCGTCGATCAGCTTGGACTCGTGGCTGACCAGCAGCACCGGCCGGGTCGGATCGGTCTCGGGATCGAACCAGCGCTCCCACTGCGAACCACTCATGCCGACCAGGTTGCGTGCCGTGATGTTGTCGCGCCTGCCGTCGACGTCGTGAAACGCCAGGGCCGCCGGGATACCCCACTTGGCCATACCGGCGACGATCGGTCGCTGGCCGGTCTCCGCTTCGATCTGCATCTCGATGGCATGAACCTCGCGAGCCAGTTCCGGCCAGCCCATGTAGCCCAGCCGGTTGGGCTGCCACTGCACGCCCGGCAAGCCGATCGAAACATAGTGTAGTCCGAACCCGACAGCCACCAGCGAAAGCGGCAGAAGCGGCCGCCACAGCGCCTCGATGATCCTGGATATGCGCGACTGACCGGCCCAGGACGGCGGGTGAATCGTCGCCGCGATCATCGGCAGCAGTCCGAGCCATGCCGGCACGATCCAGTGGACCTTGGTCTCGGTGAACAGGCCGAACGCGGCGATGATGGCCACCGGCGCCAGCGCCATGCTGAGCATGAATCGCCGCGACGCGTCGTCCCGGCACAGGCGCCTGCGCGCCGGGCCGAGCAGGTACAGCGCGACGATTCCGGCCAGCGGCGCCAGCGCAACAATGGTATGCACGGGCAGCCAGTGTGCGCTGAAGGCCGTTTCCTCGGCGATTCTGCGAGTCGATTGAAACGCGAAGGAGGCCCAGTCGTTCTGGAAGTTCCAGATCAGCACCGGGCTGAACAACGCGAGCGCGACGAGCGCACCGACCCACGGCTGCCAGGTCGCGAGATGCCGCCGGGCCGGGCGGTGGAGCAGCATGAACACCAGCACCGCCGGGGCCAGAAAGGCGACGGTGTATTTCGCCAGGGCGCCCGCACCAATAGCGATGCCGGCGGCGATCCAGGCCCCGGAACGGCCGTGGACCAGCGCCCGCTGCAGGAAATACAGCGCCGCCAGCCAGGCCGTCGTCGCCGCCGCATCGGTGGTCATCAGAAACCCGGTCAACAGCCAGGCCGGCACCACGGCCACCAGCACCGCCCCCAGCAGCCCGCGTGTCTTGTCGTAAAGATCGCGGGTGAACAGGTAAGCGAACACGATGGCCGCCGGGGCGAGCATCAGCGTGGCCGCGCGCACGCCGAACGCATTGTCGCCGAACAATGAAGATCCGAGCCAGACCAGCCAGGCGGTCAAGGGCGGATGATCCAGGTACGAGAGCGCCGGATGCAGCGTGTAAGTCCAGTAATACATTTCGTCGAAAATCAACTCGGCCTGGCCGAGGTAGAGCCAGCGCAGCATCAGCGAGCAGCCAATCAGCGCCAGTGCGGCCATGCGCCACCGGATTTCCGGATTGTTCTCGGCGTCGCGTGCAGGAAATACGTAAAAGATCGAGCCCAGGTAATTGATCACGGCGGTCAACCCGACCGCGGGCAGAATCGCAAGCCACGCCACCACGCCCAGACCTTCGGTGAGCATGGCAAGCACGCCGCCGCGCAGCGTCAGCGACAGCAGCGCGACCACCAGGAATGCGGAATAGCGTCGGAGCGCCGACCGATCGAGGTCGAACTCGCGGGCAAAACTCCAGCGGTAGTTGAGTACGAAGTTGCTGATCGTCGCAACGAAGAATGCGCCGAAATGCGCCGTCGCCAGGCTCACCTCCAACGATCGCAGCAACCAGAACACTGCCAGATCCACGCCCACGCCGCTCAGACCCACCAGGCTGAAGCGCGACAGGTTGCCCAGCGTCATGCGCGCGCCGCCCAGCGCGGCCAGCCGACGCACGAAGAGCCACTGGACGCGCGCGTTCATCTTGGAAGCACCGGTATCGCGGTCGTTGAACCGGAAAGGCACTTCGACCACCTTTGGATCGGGCCAGGTGCGCACCAGCACCTCCAGCAGCACCTTGTAGCCGGCCTCCAGCGGTTCCAGCGAGGCCAGCCGTTCACGCGTGGTGGCAAAAAAGCCCGACATCGGATCGCGCACACGGGTAAACGGCCAGGCCAGGAACGCCGCGGCGCGCGAAACCAGGCGTCGCCAGCGAGGCCAGTCGTCGATCGCCCCGCCCGGGACGTGCCGGCTGCCGACCGCAACGTCGGCCCGGCCGGATTCCAGTGGTTCCAGCAGCCGGGCGACCGCTTCGGTCGGATGCGAGCCGTCGGCGTCCATCACCACGCAGTAGCGTCCACGGGCGATCCGGGCCGCCTCCAGCACCGACGCGGTCAGGTCCGGGGTGCCGGTGCGCTGCAGCAGCCGGATCCGGCCGGATTCGGCGCGCGCCCGGACCTCGGCAATCGTCGAGTCGGTGGAGCCGTCGTCGGCAACGATGATTTCCATTGCGTCGGCCAGACGGGGTTGCGCCAGAAGGGAATCGATGAGCGCGCCGATGTTGCCGCCTTCGTTGCGAGTGGGGACCAGGATTGAAACGATCGGCTCTTCGACGTGCGCGTCGTCGCTCGGCAACCGGCTGCTGGAATGTTGGTCTGGGGAACTCAAGTCGGGTTGATCCAGCGGCCGGTCGGCCCCATTGTGAATGGTGATCCGAAGTTTAGCCGACGGTTGCGACCGAGCAGAAGCTTTATTGCCGCAAAAACGTCGAATAGGTATTGACAGGAAGAAATGTCAGGCTAAAATTACGGGTCTTGTCTGCGGGAATAGCTCAGTTGGTAGAGCACAACCTTGCCAAGGTTGGGGTCGCGAGTTCGAGTCTCGTTTCCCGCTCCAGATTTGCCTGAGAACCCCGGCACGACCGGGGTTCTTCTTTTTCAGGGCCGCTGACGCGTCGCGAAAATCCGCGGTACAATCCCGGCTCAGCGATCCACACCACGGCTAGGTGGCAGAGTGGTCATGCAGCGGCCTGCAAAGCCGTTTACCTCGGTTCGATTCCGGGCCTAGCCTCCATCCATCCTTAATTCCCCCTCGAAGCCGGACGTTTGGCAGGCCGGTCACGCGCGCTGTATTATCTCGGCACTGAGAAATTCCGAGCCCGGGTGGTGAAATTGGTAGACACAAGGGACTTAAAATCCCTCGGCCGAAAGGTCATGCCGGTTCGAGTCCGGCCCCGGGCACCACACACAACCTCAGTGCTCGCCCAACGCCGTTAGCTTGGCCTGGTAGCGTTGCTGGTCGCTGTCGGCCCAGGCGTGGTCACGCGCTTTCCGCAAGGCCCGTTCGGCGCGTTTCAGGTCGCCTCGCTGCGTGTGAATCTGGGCCATCTTCAGATACACCTCATGCAGGTACGGCGCGACCTCGGCGGCTCGCCGGTAATAGGCAAGCGCGACGTCGGGCTTGCCCTGGTCGGCCGCTTCGTCGCCGAGACCCAGGAGCGGGTAGGGGTCGGGATCGGGCAGCACCATGATCCGGCGCTCGACCCGATCGGCGTCCTCGATACGATTGTTGGCCAGCAGCAGCTTGCGATAGTTGCGCAGGATGATCAGCCGGTCGCCGAACTCGTCCAGGGCAAAGCGATATAGCGCTTCGGCGGTTCGTGCATCGCCGGCGCGTCGATGTACCACGGCCAGCGCATTGTAGAGATTGGAATTGACCGGGTCGTATTCCAGCGCCGCACGCAAGTGCCAGAAGCTCTCGTCCAGCCGACCCTCGGCCAGCGCCTCGACGGCCAGGTTCTGATACACCAGGGCGATCATCTCGAATTCGCTCAAGGCCGTTCCCGAACTGGGCGCATTGTCGGTGTAGTAATCGACCAGCAGGTATGGGCGGCCGAAGGCAAACGAATGCGAGTTCAGGCTGAATTCCGGACGGTAGAGACGAGTCTGGATATGCTCGGCGCTGTAGATCACCGAACCTTCCGATGAATACACCGGGTCGGCGTCGGCGAGCTGCCATCCGATCTCGACGTCGGCCAGGCGCGCGAAGGCCGTGGTGACCAGCGCCAGCGACATGCAGTTGCCGCTGCGGGTATCGATGGTCGTGGACGCCGAAAGCGTGCGATGCTGAAAATCGGTGTCGCCCAGGCGGCGCGTCAGATATTCGTAGACCCGCTGATGCGGTTCGTGGCGCGAGTTGACCCCGGAATGGAAAAACCGCTTGAAGTCGGCCTGCTGCTCCGGAGTGAGTTCAACCATTTCGGAAAATTCCGGCACCGGAACGGGCTCGCCGAACAGTGAGGCGTTGAGCGCTGGGGCGCGACTCCGGAGGTCGTCGTGCTCGACTTCACGGGGCGACGGACCGGCGCAGCCGGCAAGCAGGGATACGGCTGCGGCAAACAGCATCGGCATCGGCCGGGTCGGCAGGCATGGCCTTGAACTGCCGCAGCGGGCGGGTTTCGCGGTGCCCCGGCGGCGGGCGCGCGCATCGTCATTCATGGCGACCTCCAGGCACCCGGTCGGGCCGGGCGGATGACCTTGTCGTTGGATTCCGTTATATCATGACGGTTCAATTGCGCTTGTTATGGCTTTGTTATGGCCGGCAAACGCAGGCCGGGAAGTTCGAGTGAATTCCCGCTTGCCTTGACAACATCCGAGGGAGCCATTCGAATGTCAATCGAGATCAGCCTGGACTCGGAGATCGGGGCGCTGCAGACCGTCGTGGTGCATACGCCGGGCCAGGAAATGGAAAACATGACCCCGGCCACCGCGGCCGAGGTGCTGTACGACGACATTCTGAACCTGCCGCTGGCGCTGGCCGAACACAAACAGCTGAAAGGCGTGCTCGATCAGGTTGCCACCGTCGTCGAGTTTCATGATCTGCTGACCGAAGTGCTGGGGCGAGAACGCGTCCGCCGAGCACTGATCGAAGAACTCACGCAGCTTTTCCAGTGCCCGGAAGTGTTTACCGATCTCATCGAAATGGAATCCGAAACGCTCGCCATGCAGTTGGTGCACGGTACTCCCAAAAAGCCCGACAGCCTCGAGAAATACCTGCATCCGTCACGCTACGCGATTCCGCCGCTGCCGAACACGTTTTTTACCCGGGATGCCACCATGTGCGTCAATGACCGGGTGGTGATTGGCTCCATGGCCTACCGGGCGCGCGCCGCCGAAGCGCTGCTGTTAAAGGCGGTATTCAAGTACCACCCCAGAATCCAGAGCGGCGGATTTTATTTCGACGGCACTGCCAACCCGGATTCGGAAGTGACCATAGAAGGCGGCGACCTGCTGGTCATTCGAAAGGACCTGGTCGTCATCGGGTACAGCGAACGCACATCGGTGGCCGGGATCGATCGTCTGATGCGCGCGATCGCCAGTCAGGGACCGGTCACGGATTTCATTGTGGTAGAGATCCCGAAGACCCGTGCCACGATTCACCTGGACATGATCTTTACCATGGTTGATCGGGACAAGTGCGTGGTTTTCCCGCCGTTGATCATGGGCAACCAGCGCTGCCGCGCTTTTCACTGTCGTTTCGGCAAGGGCAAAGGGGCTCGTATCGAGGAATACGCCGACGTTCTGTCGGCGCTTCGAGCGCAGGGCATCGACCTCGATCCGATCGCCTGCGGCGGAAGCGATTCATTCCACCAGGAGCGCGAGCAATGGGGCAGCGGCGCGAATTTCTTCGCTTTCGGACCCGGACGCATTTTGGGCTACAAACACAATATGCACACCCTGGATTCGCTTTCCCGCGCAGGTTTTGCGGTGGTTGACGCCGATGATCTGCTGTCCGGAAAGGCCGCTTTGTCGCAGGACGAGCGAGTCGTCGTCAGTATCGACGGCGCCGAGCTCAGCCGCGGCGGGGGCGGTTGCCGGTGCATGACTATGCCGCTCGCACGCGTAGCGGTCTGATTTTCCCTTCAACGCAAATGCAAATCATTCATAACTAGCTGTTTTTTTGGTCGAAATTGATTTTCGTCAATTGAAACACGGCTTGTTGTATGTGAAGATGAGGTGAAATCAAGAATTCGTCTCGCCATGCCTGTTGCAGGTTTCGGCGTGGCGAGCAACAAGGCAGCCGATGGCGCATCCTGACGACGGTGGAACGAAGAGCACCAAGCGCGGCATATTCGCTCGCATCGGTGCGTTCTTCACCCGCCCCAGTACGCGCTTCGGCATGGGCTTCCTGCTCCTGGCCGGCGTCGTCGCCGGCGCGCTTGCCTGGCAAAGCTTCCTGACGGTCGTCGAAGTTTCAAGCACCAACGAGTTCTGCTCGTCCTGCCACGAGATGGAAGCATTCATTTTCCCCTACTACGAAAACGAGAGCGTTCACCACAACAGCCGTTCGGGCGTCGTGGCCATGTGCAAGGATTGCCACGTACCCAAGGAATTCTTCCCCAAGATGCAGGTGAAGATCAAGGCGATGATGGTCGAGGTCCCGGGGCATTTGACCGGACGGATTTCGACCGAGGAAAAGTTCGAGGCGCACAGGCTCGAAATGGCCGAAAAAGTCTGGGCGCGCATGAAGGCCAACGATTCGAAGCAGTGCCGCAACTGCCACAAGTACGAAGCGATGTCGGCCGAGTTGCAGGGTCGCTATGCGCAGCGGCGCCACTCGGCCGAATATCGGGAAAAGACCGGTCGCACTTGCATCGACTGCCACAAGGGCGTCGCGCACGAACGTCCGGAGGGGATGTAAAAACGATCTACGAACTCAACAGCAACAATCTGTTTGCAACATGGCTCGGTTATACGACGACCGGGTCAATCGAGTAGACCGCCCGGCCGGCAACGGTACCGGGCATCGCAGTTCAACAGGTAGTCAACCAAGCGGGAGAAGGAGAACACCATGCATGACTGTCAAAGCTCAAGGACCGCAAGATTATGCGGCGTCATCTTTACCGGGCTGATGCTCATCGGTCTCCTGGTGCCGCATGCTTTCGCCTCGCCGGGCGACGATGCGCTCGAGGATCGAATCGAAGCACGTGAAGCCGGCGGGCAGGCAACTGTCGAAGGCCGTACCAACGATCGTCTTGGCGAACTATCGCGCCGCAACGCACAGGACCGCAGTTCGCTGCGCGGTGGCCAGGAAGGCGATTCGCTCCTGGATGATCCCGAAACCGCGCGCTTCTTCGACAAGATGCCGCCGGAAATCGCCGCCGAATTCGGCGTACCCGGCGTGACGGCTGTCGGATCCGAAGGCGTCGAATCCTTCAATCGTCCGCGTCCGGTGCCGGAATACCTGTTTTCTGAAATCACCGGCGCCGAACTCAACGGCATGCCAGTCGTCGATTTCCAGATCACCGATGAATTCGGATTCGGAATCGAAGGTTTCATGCAGGGCGAGAACGTCAGCTTCAGCTTTACCGTCAACAAGCTGGTCCCGGGCGCGAACGGCTTGACCGACAACTGGTCGACCTACATGCTGGTGCCGAGAGCGCCGGACGGTCTGCCGGCATTGGCGCCGAGCACCTATTCCGACGGCACGCTCGAAGATCTGGGCGGCGGCAATTACCGCTTCACGTTCAACGATCCGCTCGAAGCCATTGCCGAGGGGGCAGACGTGGCATTCGAGCCTGAACTGACGCACCGGGTCGGCATGGAGATTCGCAGTGCCTCGATCTTCGGCGGTTCGGTTTCGAACTCCAACACCTTCGATACCCACTTCGACATCCAGCCCTCGACGGGCGATACGTCCGGCATCAATCAGCGGGCCATCGCCGCTCAGGAAAACTGCACTTCCTGCCACGGCGACACGGATTTCGCGTTCCACGGCGGCGCGCGCAAGGATGTGAATCAGTGCGTCTCGTGTCACCAGCCCGGCCTCGAGTCGGTGACCGGCGGCAGCATCGACTTCACGGTCATGGTGCACAAGCTCCACTTCGGCGAGAATCTGTCAGAACCCTTCGAGCTCTGCGGTTTTGCCTGCAGAAGCCGTGGTGCACCGCCGGTTTCATTCAACGAAATCGTTTATCCGCAGGACCACAGGAACTGCACGACCTGTCACGAACCGCAGAATGCGGCAACGCCGCAAGCCGAGTGGATCGACAGCCGCGCAACCGCCCAGGTGTGTGCCTCGTGCCATGACGGCCTCGCATTCGACGAAAACGGTCTGACCAACGCCAACCGCAATCACATCGGCCTGGCGCAGCCCAACGAAACATGCGAAGCCTGCCACTCGCCGACCGGCCTGCTGCAGGGCAACCTGGCCTACCACGTGATCGATTCCCAGGAAGCTGCCAAGCGCTTCTCGTACAACATCATGGAGATCAGCAACACGGGTGAAGGTCAGTCGCCGGTCGTGACCTTCTCGATCACCGATCCGACCAACGGTGATGCGCCGTACGACATCGCCAGCGACCCGGCATTCACGGGTTCCGGCACACGCCTGGCGCTTTCGTTCGTATGGCCGAATACCGACTTCACCAACGTCGGCAACGACGCTGGAACGACCATTACCGGTCGTCCTGCAGGCCAGCCCATCAGCATCACGCTTGCCGGCAGCGGTACGCTTCCGAGCTACATCACCGACAATGGTGACGGAACCTACACTCTTGACGCCATGGCGCTGTCGACGCCGCTGGTCGTGCCCAGCACGATGCCGGCCCTCGGGTCCGGAACGGTCATGATCGAAGGGCATCCGGCCGCCGACTTCGACTTCGACGGCGATTACAGTGATTCAGTGCCTGTGACGAGTGCCACCAAGGCCTTCGCGATAACCGACGGCTCGCCGCAGAGTAGGCGTGCGGTTGTCGATGTTGCCAAGTGCCAGACCTGCCACAACGTCAACGACGGACTCGCTTTGCATGGTGGAAACCGCTCCGACAACATCGAGGCTTGCGCTTCCTGCCATACGCCGGATGCAACCGACCTGTTCCGCCGGCCAGTTGACGATGACGGCATGGTCAATGGTGTGAACGTCGCTGCAATCGATAGCCTCGAAGACCGTACCGTCAGCTTCGGCTACATGGTTCACGCCATTCATGCCGCGTCGGTGCGCGAAGAAGGTTACGTGGCCTACGGCTTCGGCGGCACGCCGCACGATTACACCGACGCCAGCTACCCGCGTTCCCCGGCCGACTGCCAGGCTTGCCACGACGGCGACACTTACACGCTTCCGTTGGCCAGTGAGCGACTGGCGGTTACCGTGGATTCCAACGCCACCGTCACAGGCAACAGCTTCTTCGGTGCCAATGCATTTGCGCCGGATGCCGATGCAGCAAGTAACCCGACCGACGACAACAACGTCAGTGTGGAAACGGCCGCTTGCCTGTCCTGCCATAACTCCGATATCGCAAAGGACCACATGTCGGCCCGCAGCGATTCGGGTATCGCGTTTGGCAACGGTTGGCTGATGAACCCGGATCCGTTCAACGATCCGGACACGCAGGCGTTCATCGATACGCAGCCCGCCGAGAACTGCTCGTTCTGCCACAGCGAAAGCGGCTTCGTGCCGGTCGGTGGCGTACATGGAGTGACGAACTGAGGCCTTGACGACTGCCACGAGCAGTCAAACAGGCTGGGCACAACATGGCCTGCCGACCCCCGGTCGGCAGGCCTGACTTGTTAAGGTTGAGCCGTTACAAGAACCTGGGAGACAGGTTTTGCAGATCCGGCGACGATTGACTGACTACGCAAAAGGAGTGGGTTTCCTGATGGCCGCATTGACCGTTCTGCTGACGATGCAGTCCGGTGTAGCCGCACAGGAAGAAGACCAGGAAGAAACCCCGCAATGGGTAACCTGGGTGATGACTACAGCCCGAATACTCTCGCGGCAGCGGTGGTGGCCGTCGCTGGATGACCATGCCGTTGGTGCGCCTCGCCCTTTGACCGGCTCGCTAATGTAAATGCAAATCATTAATATCTTGTAATTTTTTTAACGTGGAATTGATTTTCATCAATTGAAACTGGCTTGGTTGTATGTGAAGATAAGGTGAAATATAAATTTTGCCTAGCCGGGTCTTTTCATGACGCCGGCCCGGCGAGCAACAAGGCCAGATATGACGCATTCTGAAGATTGCGGATCGAAAAGCTTCGGGCGCCACACTTTCTCAGGTGTGAAGCCTCATGCGGCAACACACCGGTTCCCGTCATCTTGCGTTGCAATTTACGGCCAACAACAATCAACCGGAAACAACGGATTTGCACCACGGCCTGGTCCGGGAGCGACCGGGTTTTTTTTTGTTAGAACGCCCGGCCGGCAGCACTAGCCCCGGGCCTCGGGTCGATCAGGTAGTGAAACAAGCGGGAAAAAAGGAGAACACCATGCATGACTGTCAAAGCTCAAGGACCGCAAGATTATGCGGCGTC
>Ga0209964_1000201_pt1 | contig 15906 bp, 11 predicted proteins | sample SalPonR2_B_D1_MG_FD_185705 | JGI IMG/M metagenome (GOLD analysis project Ga0209964, IMG submission 185705) | Salt pond soil microbial communities from South San Francisco under conditions of wetland restoration - Salt Pond MetaG R2_B_D1_MG... ... | reverse complement strand
TGGACAACCTGGTTGCCGCGCTGACTTTCCTGCACCGGCTTGGCCTGTATCCCATCGTTCTGCACGGCGCAGGTCCGCAACTCGACCAGGCGCTCGCCGAGGCCGGCATCGAGACGCTCAAGCGCGACGGCCTGCGCGTGACTTCCGAGGAAGTCATGGCGATCGCGCGACCGGTGATCTACCGCGAGAACGCGAAATTGGTCGATGCGCTGGAGCGCCACGGCGTGCGCGCCCGCGGATTGCTGCACGGCGTGTTCGAGTGCGATTTCGCAGATCGTGAGAAGCTTGGACTGGTCGGCGAAGTGGCCGATGTGCACCTGGACTCGGTGCGCGGTTCGGTCTCCGCCGGCGCCCTGCCCGTAGTGGCCAGCCTGGGTGAATCCCGCTCTGGCCAGGTCATGAACATCAACGCCGATATTGCCACGCGCGAACTGGTCTGGGCGATCAAGCCGTACAAGATCATTTTCCTCACGCCCACCGGCGGGCTGCTGGACGAGAGCGGAAGAATCATCTCGGCGATCAGCCTGACCAACGATTACGAGGGCCTGGTGGCGCAATCGTGGGTACACTCCGGCATGCAATTGAAGCTGGCCCAGATTCGCGACATGCTCGATCCGCTCCCCGCCTCCGCGTCGGTGTCGATCACATCGGCCGAGAAACTCACGCGCGAGCTGTTCACGCATACCGGCGCCGGCACGCTGGTGCGCAAGGGCGAGCAGATCGAATGGCACGAGCGGATTCCCGACGAACGTCGCGCCGAGTTCGAAGCGCTGCTGGGATCGGCCTTCGACAGAAAACTGCGCGCCGACTGGCTGGAACGGCGGCCGGTCCGAGGCCTGCTGATGGCCGAAAGCGGTCGAGCGGCCGCGCTCATACTGGAAGGCGCCGACGGTGTGCCTTACCTCGACAAGATCGTGGTGACGCCCAAGGCGCGCGGCGAGGGCCTGGGCGCGGCCCTGTGGCAGGCGCTTCGCGCACGAGCGCCGGCGATGTACTGGCGCGCCCGCATCAACAATCCGGTCGCCGGCTGGTATTTCCAGCAGGCCGAAGCCAGCCACCGGCGCGGCCAGTGGGTGGTCTATACCATCGGCATAGACGATTTCGCGCAGATGGAGCGCCTGGTGACCGACGCCGCCGCGCGCGATTCGGGCTGGCAGGAGGAAGTAGAGGTAGAGTGAAAACTGCGGTGTTTTGCCGCGGATTGACGCGGATGAACGCAGATGGAAATGAACCGCATACAAATTCGGAACGGCTGTCTGACGATTCACCGCGGTTTTATCCGCGTTCATCCGCGTAGATCCGTGGCAGAAAAATGAAGACATAAACATGACCGAACAGAAGAAACATCGACTGGCGCTGATCGGCGCGCGGGGCTATACCGGGCGGGAGTTTCTGGGCCTGCTGGCCGTGCATCCGCAAATCGAGCTTGTGCTGGCCGCGTCCAACGCACAGGCCGGCGAGCCGATCATCGACGAGGTGCCGGGCTGGCCGAGCTCCGACCAGGCCTTTGTCGCGCTGTCGCCGGACCAGGTCGATACCGTCAGCGCCGAAGTCTGGGTGCTGGCCGTACCCAACGGACAGAGCCCGCCGTGGGTGCAAGCCATCGAGCGCAGTCATCCCGACGCACTGATTCTCGATCTCGGCGCCGACTACCGGTTCGATCCGGATTGGGTTTACGGCCTCACCGAAGTCAACCGGGCGGCCTTGAAAGCGGCCCGGCGCATTTCCAACCCCGGCTGCTATGCGACCGGTGCGCAGTTCGGTCTGTTGCCGCTGCGCGATCAGCTGATGGGGCCCCCGGTGATCTTCGGTGTGTCGGGATATTCGGGCGCCGGGCGTACGCCGTCGGCGCGCAACGATCCCGGGCGACTCCGCGACAACCTGATTCCATACGCGTTGACCGACCACGTGCACGAACAGGAAATCGGCGCCCATCTGGGCCGCCCGGTGCGGTTCCATCCGCACGTCGCCGCTTTCTTTCGCGGCATTACGCTGACAATTGCAGTGGACCTGGGCGCGCCGGTCACGGCCGGATCGCTGATCTCGGAGTTCCGGGCCTTTTACGCCGACCAGCCCCTGATTCGAATCCAGTCCGAGATTCCGGAAATTCCGGCGCTGAGTCCGCGCACCGGCATCTGCATCGGCGGATTCAGCGTCGATGCGCGGGATGCACACCGCGCGAGCTTCGTAGTCGTTCTGGACAACCTGCTCAAGGGCGCCGCCTCGCAGGCGCTGCAGAACATCAACCTGGCCCTGGGGCTGGACGAACTGACCGGCATCGCCGCGACCGGAGGAAAAGGAGTCGAAGAATGAACGACCCGATCTGGAAGAAATCCGGCAAGCACGAAGTGCCCGAAGCCATCATGCGATTCCTGGCCGGCCAGGACGTGGCGCTGGACCGCGAACTGCTGCCGTTCGATATTCGCGCCAGCCGGGCGCACGCGCGCGGGCTGGCGCGAATCGGCGTGCTCAGCGACGACCAGGCCGGCGCAATGGGTCGCGAACTCGACGCGCTGGCCGATGCCTTTGCCGCAGGCGAGTTCGTGCTCGACCATCGATTCGAGGACGGGCACTCGGCGATCGAAGCCTGGTTGACCGAACGCCTCGGCGAGACCGGAAAGCGCATCCACGCCGGGCGGAGTCGCAACGATCAGATCGCGGTCGCGCTGCGGCTTTATCTCAAGGACAGGCTGCAACGACTGGTTGGACTGTGCGGCGACATAGCCGAAGTGGCCCTGAAGCGGGCCCATGCCGAACGCGACGTGCCGCTGCCTGGTCATACCCATCTTCAGCAGGCCATGCCCAGTTCGCTGGGCTTGTGGTGGGCCGGCCACGCCGAGGCTTTCGTCGACAACGCCGAGCTGGCTGCAGCCATCCACGATTGGCTGGACGCATCTCCGCTGGGCACCGCTTCGGGTTTCGGGGTCAACCTGGCGCTGGACCGTGACGGCGTCGCCGCAGAGCTCGGTTTCGCCCGATTGGCCGTCAATCCGCAGAATGCGCAGGCCGCGCGCGGCAAGGTGGAATTGCGCGCAATCGATGCGCTCGCCGCGGCCACTTCCGATCTGCGTCGACTGTGCTGGGATCTGAGCCTGTATGCCAGCCAGGAGTTCGGCTACGTCACGGTGTCGCCCGAGTTCTGCACCGGCTCGTCGATCATGCCCAACAAGTTCAACCCCGACGGCGTGGAACTGCTGCGCGCGCTGCACGCCACGGTGGTCGGTGCCCGCGCCGAACTGGACTCGGTGCTGAGCCTGCCTTCGGGCTACCAGCGCGATCTTCAGGACACCAAGCCGCCGGTGCTGCGCGCCTTCGGCCGCGGGCTGGAAGGTCTGGCATTGACGCCGGTGCTGTTGGCCGGGCTTGAGTGGAACCGGGAGCGCATGCGCGATTCCATCGGTGCGCCCATGCATGCCACCGATCGGGCCAACGAACTGGTTGCCGAGGGCATGACCTTTCGCGACGCCTATCGCAAGGTGGGTGATGAGCTTGACCAGCTCGCCGAGCGCAGCGCCGACGACAGCCTGACCGCGCGGGTTTCGCCGGGCGGCTGCGGGAATCTTCTGCTCGATCGGATCGAGGCGCGATTGCGATCTGTGCGTTCCCGGGCTCGGGAGTGAGCGAGTGTACCCCGTCGTTAATCCTGTAACATTCAGAGTGTGACTGAATCGACAGTGCAAGGCGCGACCCGCAGTGAATGGCACGCCCTTTACAAGGGTCGGAACGCAGCAATGTCGACTCAGACGCACTCCCGAAGGGCGAGCCGGAAAGCGCTCATCTGCGGCGTTAGGACTCTTGGAAAGGCAATAAGCATTCCCGGCGAGCCCTGCCTTGCAGCTAAGCGCTTTCCGACTCGCTGAAAGTTACAGGATTAACGACGGGGTACACTAGGGCGCCATGACTGGCCCGAAGGCGTCTTGAAAAATTCAAAGGCCTTTTCGCCCCGCGAAACGGACTCTAAGGGTGAAGCCGAACGTCTGTTCGAGCACCAAGCACACAAACTTCATTCAAATCCATGCCAACCTGTGTAACCTGTAGCACGCCCGAATAAAAACCAAAGCGAGGCTGGACCAGGAGGCGATGGAAAGCGAACTGACACTGACCGGGGACATGTTGCTGGTCCTGGCCCTGCTTGGTCTGACCATCTTCGCGTTCGCCAGCGAGATCGTTCGCATCGACATTGCTGCCGTGTCCATCATGGTGCTGGCCGGGCTGCTCGGACTGGTGCCCGGCGAGCAGCTGTTCGATGGTTTCGCATCCAACGCCGTGATCGCGGTGATCGCGGTGATGATCATCGGCGCCGGCCTCGATCGTACCGGCGTGATGAACACCGTTTCGGCCACCATTGTCCGCTACGGCGGCAAGTCGGAGAACCGGATCGTCATCATGCTGGCGAGTTCGGTCGGACTGATCTCGGCGTTCATGCAGAATACCGGCGCCACGGCCCTGTTCCTGCCCGTGGCCGGCCGGGTCTCCAGCCGCCTGGACATCCCGCTTTCGACCTTGCTGATGCCGGTGGGCTTCTGCGCCATCGTTGGCGGTACCATCACGATGGTCGGCTCGTCGCCGCTGATCCTGCTCAACGATCTGATCCAGACGTCGAATCGATCGCTGCCGCCCGGCGCCGAGGCGATGAAGCCGTTCGGGCTTTTTTCGGTCAGCCCGATTGGCCTGGCGTTGCTGGCTGTCGCACTGCTCTTTCTGGTGACGCTGGGCAAGAGCTTCATTCCGCGCACGCACGCCAAGCGTCCGGCGTCGCCGGGACGCACCAAGAACTACTTCGCCGAGGTCTACGGCATCACCGGCGACATCTATGAACTGCTGGTCACCGTCGATTCGCCGCTGGTCGGCATGCGCGTGGCCGAGGCCGAGATGCTCGACGGGGCGCCGTTGATGCTGGCGATCCAGAGCACCGACGAACCCAGGCTTGCGCCGCCGGCCGACGAGATGATCTGGGTCGGAACCGTGCTGGGGGTGATGGGCACGCGCGAGCAGGTGGGGCGCTTTGCGGTCGACAACAAGCTGCGACTGCAACCGAGACTGCGCAGCTTCGGCACGCTGTTCGACCCGGGCCGGGCCGGGATCTCGGAGGTGGTGATTCCGCCCGGCTCCAATCTGATCGGCAAAACCATCGGCGACGCCCGACTCCGGTCGCGCTTCGGCATCTCCGTACTGGCGATCAATCGCGGCGAAGAGATCGTGCGTGAGGGGCTGCGCGGTGAGGCGCTCAGAGTGGGCGATTGCCTGGTTTCGCATTCGTCCTGGCGCGACCTGTCCGCCGTGGCCCGCGACAAGGATTTCATTGTCGCCACCGACGTGCCCAAGGAAGAAGCGAGGCCGCAGAAAGTGGCGCACGCGCTGGTATTTTTCCTGCTCGCCATGGGGCTGATCCTGTTTACCGAGTTCAATCTGTCGGTGGCCCTGCTGACCGGCGCGATCGGCATGGTGTTGACCGGCGTGCTCAGCATGGACGAGGCCTATCAGGCCGTGAGCTGGAAGACCGTGTTCCTTATGGCAAGCCTGATTCCGCTGGGATTCGCGATGGAAGTTACCGGCACCGCCGCCTGGCTGGTGCAGGAAATGCTGGCGCTGGTCGGCGACATCGGCGACATCTGGATGCAGGTTGCGCTGGCGGTGCTGGCCACCGTGTTCACGCTGGTCATGTCGAATGTAGGGGCCACCGTCCTGCTGGTGCCGATCGCGATCAATATCGCCTTGGCCACCGGTGCCAATCCGGCGATTTACGCCCTCATCATCGCGCTGGGCACGTCCAACGCCTTCATACTGCCCACGCACCCGGTCAACGCGCTGATCATCGGCCCCGGTGGATACAAGGTGAAGGACTTCATCCGCATCGGCCTGCCCATGAGCGTGCTGTTCCTGCTGGCGATGCTGGGCATGGTGAACCTGGTGTATTGACTATGTCTGATTTTGAACCACTGCCTTGGCACGACGGTCATGCGGGCAAACCGCGCCGCGTCGGCGTGGAAATGGAAATGGCCGGGATCGATCCCGAGCGCATCGCGGCCGCAGTCGTCGACGTCGTCGGCGGGCAATTCGAATCCGAAAGCGCGTTTTCCGGCATTGTGCGCGATACCGAATTCGGTGATTTCGGTATCGAACTGGACGCCGAGGTCCTGACCTCCCGGCGATACCTCGACTCGCTCAAGGCGGTCGGCATCGAGATCGAGCCCGGCCAGTTGCGCAACAACCTGGAAGACGTCCTGTCTCGCGTTGCAGGGCTGGTCGTGCCCCACGAACTGGTCTGCCCGCCGGTGGAAGTCGCCGCGCTGGGCCGTATCGATCAGATTCGCGACGGGCTTCGCCGGGCCGGCGCCAAGGGAACGCAGTCATCGGCCCTGTATGCGTTCGGCCTCCAGTTCAACGTCGATGTTGCCGAATGCAGCGGCCGCCACTTCGTTTCGGTTCTGCGTGCATTTTTCCTGCTGTTTCCCGACATCTGCGAGCGCGAGCAGATCGACTTCTCGCGCAAGCTCACGCCGTTCATTCAGCACTTCCCGGAGGACTTCGTCGCCCACGTGCTGGATCCGGATTATGCGCCGGACCTTGAAACGTTCATTGACGACTACCTGGCTTTTACGCCGACCCGTAACAGGCCGCTGGACCTGCTGCCGTTGTTCGCCTGGATCGACCGCGAGCGCGTGATGTCGGCGCCGGTCGAGCATGAATTGATCAAGCCGCGGCCGACCTGGCACTATCGATTGCCCAACTGCCTGATCGACGATCCGGACTGGTCGCTGCGCGATCCATGGTGCGAGTGGGTTCACATCGAAAACCTTGCCGCCGATCCGGATGCGCTCGCGGCCGCTGCCCGCGCGCGCCTTGGTAAATCCAGTGCGCTGCGGCGCTGGTGGTCGGGCGTAAGACGGGCGATGGGATTCGGCTGATGCGCCCCAGAATCGGCATCACCGGTCCTGATCGCGGCGGCGCTGCCGCATGGCTTTTTTCCGCGCTGGCGGTCTGGCGAGCCGGCGGGCGGCCGCTGCGAATTCGACCTTCGCACAGTCGATCAATCGATCGGCTGGACGGACTGATCATCGGCGGGGGCGCAGACATAAGTCCAGCGCTGTACGGCGAGCATCGACATCTGCCGATGCGCGAGTTGTCGGATCCGGGTGCGTTCGGCTGGCGGCGGGCGCTGGGCTTCGTGCTCTTTCCCCTGCTCTGGCTGATGCGCTGGCTGCTCACGAAAGAACGCGGCGGTCTGGACCCTGCGCGAGACGAGCTCGAGCAAACGCTGATCGGCCACGCGCTCGAGCGGCAGCTGCCGATGTTGGGCATCTGCCGTGGCATGCAACTGATCAACGTGGCGCTGGGCGGCACACTGCACCAGTCGCTCGAAGGTTTCTACGACGAATACCCGGCCATCCGCTCGGTGCTGCCGCGCAAGCGGGTGGTTCTCGAAGCAGGCTCGAGACTGCAGCGAATCCTCGGCGCCGGGGAAGCGCTGGTCAATGCGCTGCATCGCCAGGCCATCGATCGTCTGGGCGAAGGTCTGAGTGCCGTGGCGCGCGAGTCAAACGGCGTCCTGCAGGGCTATGAAGCTTCCGGCGATCGCTGGCTGATCGGTGTGCAGTGGCATCCGGAGTACCTGCCGCAGCGCACCGACCAACGGGCACTCTTCCAGGCGCTGGTGGAGGCGGCAGCCACGGAGGCTTCTCGATGAGCGAGCGATCTACCCGACATCTGTCACCCGAAGACTTCGTGGCGGCCAGCGCCTACGCGCGCGAAGTGCTGCGCCGGTGGCGGCTGGGCGCCGGCTGGCTGTCCGAGGGAATGCAGGCCGACGATCCGGAATTGCCGGTCGCGTCCCGACTGCGACGCTATCGCCAGCTTGAGGCGCTGCGCATCCAGTGGCTCGAGATCCAGGGTCATCACGACGTGGAAGAGACGGGCCGGTTGCTCTCGCAGCTGGCGCGGGAGTGCCTGGAACGGGCGCTTGTGCGGGCCGAGGAGATCGTGGCGGAACGTCACGGCCGGCTGGAAACTCCGCAGGGCGGCCATGCACGGCTCGCGGTGCTGGCGCTGGGCAAGCTCGGCGGCGACGAGCTGAATTTCAATTCCGACCTCGACCTGGTGTTCTGCCACGGCGCATCGGGCCAGAGCGACGGCCGCCGACCGCTGGAGCCGCGTGATTACTTCAGCCGGGTGGTGCGAGAGTTGTCGCGAATGATGGAAGAGGTCACCAGCGATGGACGGATCTGGGTGGTCGATACCCGCTTGCGACCGTTCGGTCAGGCCGGCGCCATGGTCTGGTCGGTGGACGCCATGGAGCAGTATTTCGTCAACGAGGGACGCGCCTGGGAACGCTATGCCTGGCTCAAGGCTCGTCCCGTTGCCGGCGACCTCGAACTGGGCCGCGACCTGCTGGCACGCATCAGCCCGTTCGTCTTTCGACGGTACCTGGACTACGGTCTGTTCGACAGCCTGCGTAAGTTGCACGGCGAAATCGAGACCCGTTCGCACCGCGAGGAACTGCAGGACGACATCAAGCGCGGGCCCGGCGGGATTCGCGAGCTGGAATTCCTGGTCCAGAGCCTGCAGCTTTTGCGCGGCGGAAACGACCCGGCACTGCGCACGCCCGGTTTTCTGCCCGCGCTGCGCGCGGCGCGCGATGCAGGACTGCCGGAAGAGGGAGAATTCGAACCGGTAGACGAAAGCTACCGGTTCCTGCGCGCGCTGGAAAATCGGCTGCAGCTGGTTACCGGTCGCCAGACCCATGAACTGCCCGCCGATGCGCAGCAGCGCGAAGCGCTTGCGCAGCTCATGGGCTTGTCCAGCTGGAGCCGGCTGGCGTCCGTGACTGCGAAAGTACGCGACCAGGTTCGCGAGCTGTTTCGCAAGCGCTTTGGCGGCCCGGAGCAACCTGCCGAGCCGGCAAGCGAGCTGTGGCCGCCGACGCCCGAATTACGCGATCGCCTGGACGACGCCGGATTCGAAGATCCCGACGCCGCGGCTGCAGCCCTGGAGCAGTTGCACAAGCGGCTCGGCCGACGGCCGCTATCGGCCGAAGGACGCAGGCGGCTGGATCGCCTGATGCCTGAGCTGCTCGAAGAGGTGCTGCAGCACGATTCACCCGATACCGGCCTGGTCGATTTGCTGGCGCTGGTCGAAACGATCGCTCGCCGCTCGGCTTATCTTGCCTTGCTGCACGAGCGGCCGCAGACGCTGGCGCGCTGCGTGCGTATATTCCGCGGCTCGGCGCGCCTGGCCGCCTGGATCACTGCCAGTCCGCAGTTACTGGACGATTTGCTGGCGCCGGACAAGAACCCGGCGCTTCCGCGTCTGCCCGCCGTCCAGCTCGACGACGTCGAGAACAGCCTCAATGCCCTGGCACGCTTCCGGCAGATCGGTTTCGTGCGCACCGCGCTGGGCCAGCTCGATGGCACCCTGGACCGCGCCGAGGCCAGGCGGCAGCTGACCCGACTGGCCGAGGCGGTGTTGGGGCGCATGGCCGAACTGTTCCTGGCTGAAGACGAACCGCCGGCCATCATCGGCTACGGTAATCTAGGCGCCTCCGAACTTCACTATAGCTCCGACCTGGACCTGGTCTTCCTTCACCAGCGCGGCGAGCCGCCGGTGCGCGCCGTACAGCGGCTGATCAATGCGATGCAATTGCCCATGCCGGATGGAAAACTCTACGAGATCGATACTCGGCTGCGTCCCAACGGCAACGCGGGCATGCTGGTGTCCACGCTTGAAAGCTTCGCCGACTACCAGGACCGGCACGCCTGGACCTGGGAGCACCAGGCGTTGATCCGGGCGCGCTGCGTGTACGGAAGCGATGCCTTCCGCCAGCGTTTCGATGCCATGCGCAGCAAGGTGCTGGCGCGACGGCGCGATGGGGACGAGGTGCGCCAGTCACTGGCTGATATGCGCCGGCGGCAACTAGGTCAGCGCTCGGAGCGACCGGAAAAGCGGCTCCTGGGGGATATCCAGTTCATCGCCGAACTCGGCGTGTTGCTGAACGCGTCCGAAGTTCCCGACCTGATCGAGGCGCGCGCGACCATTGAGCAACTGAAACTGCTGGCACATGTTGGCTGGCTTTCCGACGCTACGGCCGAGGGACTGGTCGATGTTTTCAATCGGGCCGCGGCGCTGCGTGACCGGTTGTTTCTTGAACGCGATTGCACCGACACGCTCACCGACACCGATCGCCGGGTGGTTGAAAAGGCCTGGGCGGAGGCATTCGAGGCACCACGCTGAAGTCTACGTCCGGCTTGTCAGGCCGGTATCCCGAGCATGAACATTGTTCAGGGCTTGTCGAACCGCCCATATGTCTCGTTTGCGCCGCATGACCCTGCGGCGCCGCGGGTACATTAAAATAAGGTTCTCTCAACTACGGCTGGTCTGTTCGTGAACGAGTCTGTCGACAATACTTCGCCCAATCGTGCACCGAAGAAGCCGGCGAATACCGAGCGCCTGTACAAGGTCACCCGCGCCGACCTTCCGCTGAGCTGCCCGACGCCGGAAATGGAACTTTGGAATTCCCATCCACGGGTTTATCTGCCGATCGAAAAGACCGGCCAGGCGCTTTGCCCCTACTGCGGTGCCCGGTTCGAGCTGGAAAACGCTGATTGATTATCCGCGAAGCGCGTCAAGTGGATAACAACCAGAGGCTCCCGTGAGGAATGCCCTCGCTCGCGCGACCGAACCGGTGCCGCGCAGCAGTCTGCCAATCCCGGCCTCGAGCTGGCTGGGCCGAATCACCGCGCTGATCCTCTTCCTGGGCCTGGCGCTCGGCCTGGTGCTGCCCAAGGTCGCCGGCGCCGCATTCCTCTTGTTGGCATTGATGGGCATCATCTGGCTCGAACCCGGCCTGGCAAGACGGCGTTGGGATCTGGACGGACACGAGCGGCTGCTGATCTTCGCCGTGATTGCGTTCGTCGGCGTATGGCTGCTCGCCTGGCTGGGCCATGGACTGGGACCAATCGGCGGTGAGGATGCAGGTCGCATTCTAAGACTCCTGTTGGTCGCACCGGTGTGTATTTTCCTCGCCCGTGTTGACGGGCTCGAGCGCGCCTGGTGGTCCGGTCTTGCGGTCGGCGCGGCGGTCGCCGGCGTCTACGCGATCGCTTTCGCTGTTGCCGGCGAGCCGGGAAGCTGGGCGGAACGCGTCGGCGGTCCAACCAACCCGATCTATTTCGGCGGCGTCGTGCTGGCTTTTTCGGTGATGCTGTTGCCACATATCGCCGATAACGACGCGCCGCCGTTCGTTCGTGCATTGATGGCTGCCGCGATCGTACTCGGCTTCTGCGCGAGTGCGCTTTCAGGCTCTCGCGGGGCATGGCTGGCATTGCTCCCGTTGCTGGTGTTGTATTTGCTGACACTGGGCACGCGTCAGGTGCCCGCCGTGCGATTTGGCATGCCGCTCGCAATCGTGGTTCTGGCAGCGGTGATTTCGATGTTGCCCGGCGTGCCGCTGGGGCAACGGATTATCGATGCATTCTCTTCGTTCGATGCCGCGAGCGGACAAATCATGCGCGAGGATACGCTGGCCGTGCGCTGGGAGCTCTGGCAGATTTCATTTGATCGGCTTCGTGACGCCTGGCTGTTCGGTGTAGGTCCTGAAGGTTTTCGTTCCGCACTCGAACAGGCGGTGGCTGACGCACGCGTGCCGGCATGGTTTCTCGAATATCACCACCCCCATAACCAGTACATCTCGATGCTCATGATCGCCGGGCTGCCCGGCCTCGTCGCGTTTTTGTTGCTATTGGGCGTCCCGCTCAGGAGATTCGCAATGCTTTGGCGCACGGGCCTTGAACGCACTCGACTGTGCGGCTGGGCCGGTCTTGCCGCGATCGCCGTGCTGGCTGTCATGGCTCTGAGCGAGTCCATTTTCCAGCGTAACAGCGGCATAATCTGGTTTGCGCTGCTGCTGGCCGCCGGACATGCCATGGTCAAGGTTCGCTATCGAGGCGAACTAGCATCGCACCAGGCGCCCCGGGCTCATTCGCTCAGTGTCATCATGATCTGCCGCGACGAAGTCGATCGAATCGACCGGGCGCTGGAATCGGTATACGGCTGGGCCGATGAGATAATCGTCCTTGATTCGGGCAGTACCGATGGCACGCCGGACATCTGTCGGCGTTATACCGATCGTGTGTACATTACCGATTGGCCCGGGTTCGGGGCGCAAAAGCAGCGTGCGCTGGAACAGGCCGAAGGTGATTGGGTATTCAGCCTGGATGCCGACGAAGTTGTCAGCGACGATCTCAAACGTGAGGTCGATCTGATTCTATCCAGAGCCCGCCCGCACTACGACGGCTACCGAGTGCCATGGCTGACCATGGCATTCGGTCGCGCGCTGCATTTCGGTCACTGGTCGCGCGCCCCGCTGCGTCTCGCCGCGCGTAATGCGGTGCGTTTTACCGATGTTCAGGTACATGAAAAGCTTGTGCTCACGCGCGCCCCGGTACGTTCGGGATTGCTCGAAGGCGCGCTGGTGCACCGCGTATTTCGGGACCACGAGCACGCACGGGCGAAGCTTGCCGGGTATGCCCGAATCCAGGCGGCGGAGCGGCATTCTGCCGGCCGCCGCGCGACCCGATCGGGCGCCTGGTTGAGGGCGGGACTAAATCTGATCGACAATTACCTGCTGCGCGCTGCGTTCCTCGACGGCCGCGCGGGCTTGAAGATGTGCCTGCTGCAGGCGGCCTACACGCATGAGAAATATGCCGAACTGGCGCGCCTGTCGCGCGAAGGGAAGTGAGGCAGGTCAAAGGCGGAGCAGTCCTCATCAAACCCGCTTTAGAGATAGGGATCCGGCTGGTCTTCCGGGCGGGTTTTGAACCGGCGGTGCAACCACCAGTATGTTTCCGGCGCGGCGCGTACGTGGCGTTCCAGCACTGCGTTGAACCGGGTCAGGTCTTCGACCGGATTGCCGGATGGAAACGGATCCAGCGGCGGCTCCAGAATGATGCTGACGCGACCGGTCGCCGGGTCTTTTCGCGGCATCATCGGGACCACGTGGGCGCGCCCCAGGCGCGCCAGCTCCAGCATGCCGACCGCGGTTGCCGTCGGTATACCGAAGAAAGGGGCGAATTCGCTCCGTTCAGGCCCCAGGTCCTGGTCGGGTGCGTACCAGAGTACGCCGCCGTTGCGCAGGTGACGGACCATCGCGCGCAGATTCTTGCGCGGAATCATGCGCTCGGTGTAGCGCGCGCGGCCCCGGGTTTGGAGGGCCTCCAGCACGCTGTTTTTCAGCGGCCGGTAAATGCCACTGCCGCGTATTTTCTCACCGGATACGCGCGCCGCAAGTTCCAGGCAAGTGAAGTGGCCGGTCAGCAGCATCACGCCCCGTCCATCGGCGCGCGCGCGTTCAAGATGTTGCAGACCCACGACGTCGCCGGCGTCCCCCTGCAGCGGGTCACGATGGTGCCAGGCATAGCTGATCTCGCCGATCGATTCGGCCAGGTTGCGGAAATGGCCGCGCGCCAGGCGCGCCCGTCCTCGATCGTCGAGTTCCGGAAAACAAAGCTCGAGATTACGCCGCATGATCATCGATCGGCGACGCATGAGCAAGCGCATCGGCCCGGCCAGCCAACGGGTGGCATGCTGTGCATGCCGCAACGGCAGGCGACCGATCCACTCGATCGGCTTCAGCGCGATGCGTGTCAATGCTTGACTGAATCTGGACATTTGGAGTTATCTCTGGCCGATCGCGTAGCTGTGTCCGAGAAAAAAGTGTTAACCGCGGATGGGCGCGGATTGACGCAGAAAAAAGCGTACAACCACGAAGGGCATGAAGAACACGAAGAATAAACCCGCAAAACGCCGAGAGGTGATATCCGGGAGCTCGAGACGCGCACGCAAACAGGTATCGGCGCGCGCCTGTAACGGAAACGTTTTCTTGGTGATAATTTCTTGCTCTTTTTTTACTCCTTCGTGCTCTTCGTGTCCTTCGTGGTTCATGCTTTTGAATTTATCCGTGTCTATCCGCGCAAATCCGCGGCTGCGCCTGATTTTTTTAAGCACTGGCGTGTTCTAAGCGTCGCTGGGCTATGCTTGCACCGATGGCATCATCGTGGTTTCGAGTTTACCGATTCGCGACCGGCGCGCTTGCGCCGTTTGCGGCGCGTCGGCTTGCGCGGGCTGCTGCCGGCGCGCCGGAACTCCGGGCCCGGCAGCCCGAGCGCTGCGGGCATGTGCCCGATGCCGGCGGCGAAATCTGGATTCACGCCGCGTCGGTCGGCGAACTCACCGCCGCCGAGCCGCTGGTCCGTGCCCTGGTCGACAGGCAACGCCGCATCGTACTGACCACGCTCACCCATACCGCCGCCGAACAGGCACGGCGGCGGTTCGCAGACTGCGATGCTGTGCGTCACCTTTTCGCGCCGCTGGACACGGTAGCAAGCGTCTCACGCTGGCTGGATCATACCCGCCCGAGTGCCCTGCTGCTGGTCGAAACCGAGATCTGGCCGGTCATGCTGGACCAGTGCCGTCGGCGTTCGATTCCGGCGGCACTGGTCAATGCGCGGATATCCGGTCGCGCCATGCGTCGCTACAAACGTTTCGCCGGCCTGTTTCGGCACGCTTTGTCCGCGGTCGATCCAGTGCTGTGCCAGGACGATGCCAGTCGGCAAAGGTTCGAGACTCTGGGCGTTGACGGCAAACGAATCGCGGTGACCGGGAACCTGAAATTCGACGCCGATTCTCCGGCGGCCCCGAGCGACGAATTGCGTTCCTGGCAGCGGCTCTGGTCCGCCCGACCGACCTGGGTGGCCGGCAGCACGCATGCCGGCGAAGAATCCATCGTCGCCGATGCCCATTGCCGCTTGCTCAAGGAGCACCCCAAGGCGCTCTTGCTGGTTGTGCCGCGCCATCCGGAGCGGGCCCCGGAAGCCTTCGATGTCCTGAGGCAAGCCGGTCTGGAAGCGTGCATGATCGACGACTGGCCGGCGCGGGTGGCGCAAGGGAACAACCGGCCCGGCCGCGAGAAGGCAGTCGACATCCAGGCAATCGTGGTCGACCGCATGGGCGTGCTGACCGGCCTGTACCCGCTTGTCGACGCCTGCATGGTCTGCGGCAGCCTGGTCGAAGGAACCGGCGGGCACAATCTGATCGAGCCGGCGTTGGCCGGAAAGCCGATTCTGACCGGCCTCCATACCGCCGATCAACAAGCGGCGGCAGACGGGCTGGATTCAGCGAATGGGCTTGTGCGAGTGGATTCGGAAGCTGCGCTGGCGGACGCGCTGGCGAAGCTGTTCACGCAGCCGGAGTTCGCCCGGCAGCTGGCCGGCAGCGCAAGCGCCTTCGCCGAATCTCAGCGGGGCGCGCTAAACCGAACCCTGGTCAAGCTTGAACCATGGTTGCAGCAATCCGCCAACCAACTAACCAACTAACCAACCGACCAGCCAACCGAGGTTACCCTCTTTCCGGTCCTTCCAGCAGGCGGTTGGCCTGCACCAGGTTTTCCGGTGAAATCGTGCCGGCCGCGCGCCTCAATCCGAGACGGTCCAGAATCAGCTGGTGGCGTGCCCGGGAATAGTCGCGCTGGGCCTGGAAGAACCGCTGTTCGGCCAGCAGCACGTCGACGATCGTGCGCGTGCCGACTTCGAACCCGGCGTTTGTAGCCTCCAGCGCGCTGTCGGCCGAAACAAGTGCCTGCTTGAACGCTTCGACCTGGCGGATGCCGGCGATCACGGCGCGGAAAGCGTTTTCGGTCTGGCGCACGACCTGGCGCTGGTTCAGGTCCAGCTCCTCGTTGGCCACGCTGCGGTTGATCCGCGCGCGCTGGGTCTGGGACTTGACCGCAAGCCCGGAAAAGATCGGCACGTTGAGGCGTACCGTCGCCGACCAGCGGTCGTTCTGTAACGTGGTGGTGCCGATCTGGATCTGCTGGTCGTTTCGCAGCGCGAATTCGTTATCCAGGCTGCGGTTGTA
>Ga0209964_1000198_pt1 | contig 16050 bp, 17 predicted proteins | sample SalPonR2_B_D1_MG_FD_185705 | JGI IMG/M metagenome (GOLD analysis project Ga0209964, IMG submission 185705) | Salt pond soil microbial communities from South San Francisco under conditions of wetland restoration - Salt Pond MetaG R2_B_D1_MG... ... | reverse complement strand
AGCGTAAGGTCTTTGATGACCCGACCGCGGTTATCCTTCAGTACCCGCTTCTTGCCGCGCTCGCCGCTCAGCCAGTCGTTATACGCAAGCTCAATGCCTTCCTGGCCGAATTCATCAATGTTGGTAAAGCCCACCACATGGGAGGTCACCTCGCCGGCCGGATAGTAACGACGATACTCCTGGCGGCTGTAGATTCCCGGAGTGCCCAAAGCCATAACCTCCCGGGCCAGTTCCGGCTGGATCTTGCGGCGCAGATAGAGAAACTCCCTGCTTGCATATTTGCGCAACCGGGCCCGCAACTCGCCCTCGCGGAGCCCCAACTGTCTGGCAACCGCTGTCAGCCTGGGGTCACCTGCATCGGTTTCAGAAGGATTGATCCACAGCGTCTGTACCGGAGTACTCACTGCCAGCGATTCGCCGTAACGATCGGTGACCACACCGCGGTGAGCGTCAATCTGCTCCACCCGAATGGTCCGCACGTCGCCCTGCTGGCGGAGAAACTCCTGATCCACCACATGGAGATCAAGCAGGCGCCACGCCAGCGCCGCAACCACCATCAGGAACACGCCCAGAACTGTGCCGTATCGCCAGGCCTTGAGCCCCGCGACCAGTCTCTGGCCCATTGTTGCATTCCCGGAATCCGACACTGATCTCACCTTCGGGCTGATTGTTTTGCTATCTGGAAACGACAATCGGAGCCATTACCGGCACTAACACGACATCTTCTTTGCCTGGTACAGACATGCCGAATCGTTCAGAGGCCAACCGCTCTACCCGTCCGTGGGCGCTCAGCGCGCTCTGTTCCAGCAGCAACTGGCTCCATTCCCGCTGATATCCATCCCGCTCGGCCTGCAACTGAGACAGAGTGTTGAACAGCTCGCGGTTTTCGTGGGCACTGACCACCACGCCAAGCGACGAAATCAACAGCAGCGCCAACAACACGACCGAAATAACGGCCTGGGGCTGTCGCAGCGCAACAAACACCTGGCGGGACAAACGTACTGCCGTCGACAGGCCATCCCTGACCCGTTGCCTGTTCAGGCCGGATGCTTTGGTTCCGGTTCTCGGTTCTATTGCTACGGCGCCCATGCTAGTTGCTCCTCTGGCTTCCGTCTGAGTCGGAAACGCGCTCGAGTACCCGCATAACGGCACTCCGGGCTCGCACATTGTCATTCACTTCCTGCTCGTCCGCTTTCAGCGCCTTGCGCACAAGCCGAAACCCGGATGCCTCCTGTTCCGCAGTAACCGGTACACCTTTCGGCAACCGCGGACCACGGGCCAGGTCTCTCATAAAGCGCTTTACCAGCCGGTCTTCCAGGGAATGAAAGCTGATCACTACCAGCCGGCCGCCGGGCAGGAGTCGTTTGGCACCTGCTGCAAGCCCCGCCTCCAGATCTTCCAGTTCCCGGTTGATGAAGATCCGGACCGCCTGGAAAGTTCGTGTTGCGGGATGCTTGTGTTTTTCTTTTCTGGGAACGGCCCCTGCAACCAGCTCGGCAAGCTCAAAAGTCGTCTGCAGCGCTTTTTCTTTGCGGCGCTCCACGATCCGCCGGGCAATCCGGCGTGAAAACCGTTCGTCGCCGTAACGGAAAATCACATTGGCGATTTCCTGCTCGTCCGCTTCCGCCAGCCATTGCGCGGCACTGGGCGGCTGCTCCGGATTCATTCGCATATCCAGGGGGCCATTGCGCATAAAACTGAAACCCCGCTCTGCGTCATCCAGTTGCGGCGAGGACACGCCCAGGTCAAGCAATATCCCGTGGACCAGAGACCAGCCCTGCTGATCAATGGCCTGGCCGAGCTCGGCAAAAGAACCGTGAAAAACGCGAAAACGCCCGTCTTCTTCCGACAGACTGTGCGCCGACTCGATAGCCTGGGGATCCTTGTCAATGCCCAGCAGCGCGCCGGCCGAATCAAGATGGGCAAGAATCAGGCGGCTGTGGCCGCCGCGACCAAAAGTGCCATCGACGTAACGACCAGCGGAATCACTGACCAACAGCTCTACGGCGGAATCGAGCAGAACAGAGCGGTGGCGGTAATGTTCCGCCGAGCCCTCTCTGCGCTCGACCGTCATAGCGACAGGGCCTCCATCTCTGGTGGCATTTCGTCTTCGCTGTCCGTCTCATCCAGCCATGCAAACCACCGCTCCTCGCTCCAGAGCTCGAGCTTTTTGCCCTGACCGATCAGCATCAGCTTCTTCTCCAGCCGGGCATAACTGCGAAGCGTCGGCGGCACCAGAACACGCCCGGCGGAATCCAGCTCCAGGGGTGTGGCATGACCCAGCATCAAACGCTGCAGGCGCCGTGCTACCCTGTTCATGTTGGGCAGAGCTTCAATCTGTGGTCTCAGCGCCTCCCACTGGGGCTCGGGATAGACCAGCAAACAGCGCTCTTCATCGGCGTTGGCCGTCAATACAATGCGTCCACCACAGGTATGTGCGAGTTCTTCGCGCACCTTGGCGGGGATCGCCAGGCGACCTTTCGCATCCATATTGATGGCATGACTGCCAAGAAAATTACTCATTTGCTCTCATTCCGGAGGTCGGAAACCACAAAAAACCACTTGAAACCACTTTTTCCCACTAATGCACACTATAGAAACACGCAATCCACAATGCAAGCGGCAAAATCAGCGCGGGAGCAGGAAAAGTTCTTTTAATGACAATGGGTTACAGTAAGAGATTAAGGAGCAGAGGCGGATATGTGACAAGAAAAACCGAAAAATCAAATACCTGCAGATAACTTTGCACATAACAAGTGAGGAACAAGATTATTTGGTTATAAAAAACTGCTTTTGATAGACGTGAAGTGTATAGCGAGGGTAGAAAAATGAGCTCGCCGATAAGCCGGGTTCTGTCTTGGACAGTCATTCATCTAGGGTCTGCGTTGCCACAGACCTCAAGCGACCTACCCGAATCCAGCGCGGGCCGCGCCATTGGATTCCTATTTGGTCTTGCTCCAGGTGGGGTTTACCATCGCCGTGAACTGTTACCAGTCACGCGGTGCGCTCTTACCGCACCGTTTCACCCTTACCGGTGCCCGCGAACGTGTCACGGCCACTTAGGCGGTCTGCTTTCTGCTGCACTTTCCGTCGGCTCACGCCGCCCAGGCGTTACCTGGCACCTTGCCCTGTGGAGCCCGGACTTTCCTCCCCCGGTAAAACCGACGGCGACTGTCTGGCGAGCTCGGGCGTGACAATACGCCAGAGCGCAGTCCCAGGCAAGGGAAACCGTCATCGCATCTGCCGGATAAAGAGCCAGGACCAGCATCAGGCATCCTTTAAAGCAAGCGCCCTTTGATAAAGTTCATTCTTGGCCTTGCCGGTGATTTCAGAAACCAGTTTCGCGGCCTTCTTTACGGGCAATTCCATCAAAAGCAGTTTCAGTAGCCGGTCAGCTTCTTCCATTGCCGTATCGGCCGCTTCTTTCTGTGCCCCGTGGATCATGATAACGAATTCTCCGCGACTGCCATGGGGATCGTCCCGAAGCGTCTGTAGAACATCCGCTGCCGCACCCGCGTAAAATGTCTCAAAGCTTTTGGTCAACTCCCGGGCAATCACGATTTCCCGGCCAGGCCCCATCGTTGCCACGATATCCGCGACCGCATCGAGAATACGATGGGGTGATTCATAGCAAACCACCGTTGGCACTACTTCAGCAAGCCGCTCCAGCTTTGCCGCCCGGGCGCCCTTTTTGGCTGGCAGAAATCCCTCAAAGGCAAACCGGTCGGTCGGAAGTCCGGCCGCACAGAGCGCAGCAATAATGGCACAGGGCCCCGGCACCGGTGAAACCCTCAGTCCCCGTTCACGGGCAGCGCGTACCAGGATGAATCCCGGATCAGAGATCAACGGGGTGCCTGCGTCTGAAATCAGCGCAACGTCGCTGCCTTCCTCCAGTCGGTCAAGCACCTTCACCACACGGTCCCGCTCGTTATGATCATGCAGGGCCAGCATTGGGGTATCGACTGACATCGCCTGCAGGAGACGCCCACTATGGCGGGTATCCTCCGCTGCCACCAGCGAGACGGCTTTGAGCACGGCGACGGCCCTGGGGGAAAGATCCTCAAGGTGACCGATGGGTGTGGCAACAATATAAAGCGTACCACCGGCTTCAGATTTTGCAGATTCAGAACTCACAATTGCCTCGTAATCAATGGGCTTATGACATCGACGTCATGTGAAACAGCTCGGGAACTGGTAAACTTGCCCGGTGTCTTTTGGCATGATGCAGCCGATACCGCGGCACAACAAGCGTATTTATCCGAGTCTTTGCGAGCCATCCATGACCAGATTCAGTTTCAACTTCCGAACCTCAGCCGCTTTGATGGCCGTTATTCTGTTGCTATCCGGTTGTGCCAGCGTCAACCTGAATTCGTTCAGCGCTCCGAATGCCCGGGAGGCCCTGAGCGCGGCCGAAAGCGAATCCGATCGCGGCCTTGCCCACAAGTACCTGTTACAGGAAGCCGACCGGTTTCTGGCAGGCCGGCAGGCCGAAGACGCCAGAACCATTCTTCAGAGCAACCAGCTTTCCAGCCTCAGTGCCGCCAACGCCAATCGGCAGCGCCTGCTTGCCATGGAGGCTGCGATTGCACTTGAGGACGCCGACTGGGCACAGCAGATTGCATCCGGGCTCAACCCGGAAGACCTGCTCGACTACGACAGAAACGAACTGGGCCGCGCGGGCAACCTCCAGGCCGAGCTTTACCAACTGGCAGACCGGCCGTTAATGGCTGCCATGACCCTGGTTCTGCTGGCGGAGTCCGATACCACAGCGGATGTGCAGTCGTTACACAACCGCATCTGGGAAAACCTGAAGAACACGCCTGACCGCACCCTGGCCAGCGCGACCGCAAGGTCCATCGGATACGAATCCCAGGGCTGGCTGGAACTGGCAAGCGTGCTGCGAGATAGCGGTCTGACCATTGAACAGCAGGGGCGCGCGATACGTCGCTGGCAGAACAACTGGCCGGGCCATCCCGGCGCCGATATTCTGCCTGATGACCTGCGCCTGATTGCCAGTCTGGCCGACAACCGACCTGAAAAAATCGCCATGGCACTACCCCTGGGAGGAGCATTGGCCAGCGCTGGCGCGGCTATCCGGGACGGATTCTTTGCTGCCTATCTGGAGGACGAAGCCAACGACCGCTCAAAGGTCAGTATCCGGGTGATCGATACTTCCGACCGCCCTTTTGCCGAAATCTACCAGGAACTGGTGGACGAGGAGTACGATCTGATTGTCGGCCCCCTGGAAAAAGAAGCCCTGGCCACCCTCGCCAGGATGGACAGTCTGCCGGTATCCGTTCTGGGTCTGAACTACCTGCCGGACGGCATCCAGGCCCCGGGCGGACTCTATCAGTATGGCCTGTCTGCAGAAGATGAGGCTCGACAGATCGCCGAGCGCATGATCGCCAACGACGTGGAACAGATCCTGGCTCTTATACCCATGGGCAACTGGGGCGACCGCCTGGAACAGGCTCTGCTGGAGCGGCTGAATGAACTGGGCGGAATTGCCCTGGACATTGAGCGCTACTTTCGCGAGGACAACCTCAGGGCCGTCACTGCCGACTTGCTGGGCGTCACTGTTTCCAGAAACCGCGCCATTGACGTTGAGCGCACCGCGGGAATCGATGTCGAGTTCGAGCCCAGGCGGCGTCAGGATGCCGACGGTATCCTGATGGTTGCGGAGCCAACTATTGCGCGGCAGTTCAAACCGCTTTTTGCCTTCTATTTCGGGGGTGACCTGCCGGTGTTTTCTCCCTCCATGATTTATGAAGGCAGTCCTGACCCCTCCCGTGACCGCGATCTGAACGGCGTCACCTTCACCGACACGCCCTGGATTCTCGACACCGACAACGAGTTCCGGGAAACCGTCCGCAGCGCCATGCCGGAGCTGAGAGGCCAGCTTGGACGCCTGTTTGCTATGGGCGCCGATGCCTGGACGCTCAGCACCCGGCTGTCCCTGCTCCGGTTTATGGACGGTGCCTATGTCGATGGTCAGACCGGCACACTCACCATGGACGATACCGGCAGCGTTCACCGTGAGCAGCTCTGGGCCCGGTTTGAAAACGGTGTACCTGATCTGCTGCCGTCCCAGCCCAGGTCCGGAAAAGAAGCGGAACAACCGTCCAGTGCTGAGCAGCTTCTGGAGAGCGTCGGACGGTAACCAGGCACTGCACTATGGAAGATAACAGGCCCACCCGAAAAGCCCTGGGTAACCAGGCTGAAGGCGTTGCTGCCCGGTACCTGACCAGGCAGGGCGTTCAGGTACTGGAAAGGAATGTTTATAACCGGGGCGGTGAAATTGACCTGATCGGCCGGGACCACGACACCCTGGTATTTTTCGAGGTGCGCTATCGGGGCACTGGCAGTCTTGCCGGAGCCGCAGAATCCATTACGTCCGGCAAGCGGAAACGTCTGCTCAATGCGGTAAAATTCTATCTGCATCGCCACCGGCTGTGGGAGGCTGACTGCCGTATTGACGTGGTGGCAATTGCACCGGGTGAGAGCAAACAATATCGGATACAATGGATTAAAAATGCAATCCAGGCCTAGTGTCCCGTCTGGCTCCCGAAGGGCGCGACGCAGTAGGTCAACGAATTAGCCAGACGGGACACTTGCTATGAGTAACTCTGACCAGCATATCAACCAATGCTTCGCCAGCCATATGGAGCATGTTGCCCATGCCGCCAGCTCAACCGCCCGGAATATAGACAGAGCCGCCGATGCCCTTGTAAACACCTTGCTGGCGGATGGAAAAATACTGACCTGTGCCAATGGCAATGCCAATATACTGACGCAGTATTTCTGCACCGCCCTGCTTAACCGTTTTGATCAGGACAGACCAGCGTTGCCCGCGATAAATCTTGGCGCTGACGCCACAACCTACTCCGCGATCTGTCGGGACAACCGGTTTAACGATACTTTCTCGCGGCAGGTCAGAGCCATCGGCAAGCCTTCCGACCTTCTTCTTGTGGTTGTCGACGACGGCCACAAGGCAAATCTCATACAGGCAATACAGGTTGCCCACGACCGGGAAATGACGGTGGTGGTCCTGAGCGCAAAAGAGAAAACCGACATAACATCGCTATTACATCCGGAGGACCACGAGATCTCTCTGGACAATCTTTCTCCCGCCAACGCAACACCCATCTTTCTGGTGATCATCAACGCACTTTGCTCGCTGATCGACGACAAGATTTTTGGCAGCTGATAAAAAAGCCAGCGACCTTGTCAGTCAGTCACTGACTTTTCGGTCACTGGCTTTTAATATCCGGGGGGATTCAGGGGGTTATCTGACAACCTTCAGGGTCGGCTTGCCGGATGGCCGATCGCCACTGCCGCCATCACCCTTACCGGGTTCTTTTCCTTCGGGGCCGGACCCGTCCGGATCCGGAGAGCCAGGTTCGCTGCCAAACACCATGCCCTCACCGTTTTCCTTGGCATAAATTGCCATTACCGCCTGGAGGGGAATGAAAACCTGCATGGGGACACCACCGAACCGGGCACTGAACTCCAGCGCACCGTTGCCAACCACCAGACCACGCACGGCTCCGGGACTGACATTCAGCACAATCTGGCCGTTGGCCACATGTTCTGTGGGTACCTGCACACCCTGAACGCCTGCATCGACCACAATGTAGGGGGTGCAGTCGTTATCAAGAATCCATTCGTTAAAGGCCCGCACAAGGTAAGGACGACTGGATGTCATGGTAATCTTGCTATCAGGCACTGCCTTTCTCCCGAACCCCTTTCAGGCTCCGTTTCAGTTGCGAATGTCTTCTTCCAGGTCAGACAGGCTGGCTTTGAACCCTTCACGAGCAAACATGCTTTCCATGTACTTGAGCAGAGGTCTACCCTGCTTGTCGTTAAGTTCAATGCCCAGTGCAGGCAACCGCCACAGAATGGGAGCAATACAACAGTCCACGATGGTGAACTCTTCAGAAAGAAAGTACGGCATCTCGCCAAACAGCGGCGCCGTTGCCAGCAGACTCTCACGAAGCTCTTTTCTCGCCACCTCCGAAGCCTTGGTGCCCGGCTGGGCCAGAATCTGGTCAACCAGCCCGCACCAGTCTTTCTGGATACGGTGAATCATCAGCCGGCTGTTAGCCCGCGCTACCGGATAAACCGGCAGTAGCGGAGGATGGGGAAAACGCTCGTCAAGATATTCCATCATGATATTGGGTTCATAAAGAACAAGATCACGATCGACCAGGGTCGGCAGAGCATTGTATGGATTGAGGTCGGCGAGTTCCCCGGGCGGGTTGTCGGGATCAACATTGACAACATCAACGGTGACACCTTTTTCTGCCAGTACAATGCGGACTCTGTGGCTGTAATGACTGGCCGGGTCCGAAAAAAACGTCATTGATGACCGTTTGGTCACAACGCCCATAGAACTACCTCACGAATTGGCTAACCGAATTGTCCTGAAAAACGCAAAAGTCCAGCAGGCTGATAGCACCCGCTGGACTCCAGATTTTCTGCAGTATACCTGAAAACTCAGTGGACGTCCTTCCAGTACTCACGATTGAGCAGGTAAGCGAAGATAAAGAAGATCGCGACAAAGATCAGGACAAACATCCCCAGTCTGTGACGCTCCAGCTTCACCGGATCGCCCATGTATGACATGAAGTTGGTCAGGTCGTACATTGCACTGTTGAATTCCTGAGGCGTCATCGAGCCTTCAGATGCCCACTCGGAACAGACACCTCCGTTGCGGACATCACCACTGAGAGGGTCAACACTGGCATCCGTGCCAATCTCCGGCTCTACGGCACACAGGCCCTGCAAGTCTGCCAGCACATGGGGCATGCCCACGTTTTCGAAGACAACATTATTGACACCGAGGGGTCGGGAATCGTCCTTGTAGAAACCACGAAGATAGGAATAGACCCAGTCCTCACCACGCAGGCGGGTTTCCAGGGTCAGGTCCGGTGGCGGCGCACCAAACCAGTCAGCAGCCATATCCTTGTCCATGGAGATTTTCATCAGCTCACCGATTTTGGCGCCGGTGAAAATCAGGTTTTCCTCGTAGAGCTCCTGAGGGATGCCGAGGTCTTCGGACACACGCTTGTAACGCGCATACTCCATTGAGTGGCAACCCATGCAATAGTTTGTGAACAGCGCCGCACCGCGCTGGAGAGAAACCTTGTCTGCGTGATCAGGCTCCATGGTGTCCAGCGGAACGGAGCCCGCTGCTGCCAGCGTCAGGGCTGGCAGGATTGAGATGAAAAGACCAATAATCAGCTTTTTCATTATCCTGTCACCCTCTCTGGCACTGGCTTTGTTTTTTCCATGCGTGTGTAGAACGGCATGAGTATGAAAAAGGCAAAGTAAAGCGTTGTCAGAATCTGCGCAACGGTTGTACGGCCCTCTGTTGCCGGGACGATGCCCAGATATCCCAGGATGATAAAGCTCACCACAAAGATTGCCAGGGCGCTCCTGCTCAGCCAACCCTTGTAACGCATGGAGCGAACCGGGCTTTTATCCAGCCAGGGGACAACAAACAGTATCGCAATGGCACCACCCATGACCACGACGCCCCAGAACTTGGCGTCCAGGCCGAAGAGGTCAACTGTGACCGCCCGCAGCATCGCGTAGAACGGCGTGAAGTACCACACTGGTGCGATATGATCCGGCGTTTTGAGAGGGTTTGCCGGCTCGAAGTTCGGCTTTTCAAGGAACAGTCCTCCCATCTCCGGGAAGAAGAACACTACGATGAAGAAGATAAAGAAGAATACGCCAACCCCCATCAGGTCGTGCACGGTGTAATAGGGGTGGAATGGAATGCCGTCTTTGGGCACACCGTTTTCGTCCTTGTTCTTCTTGATATCGATACCGTCAGGGTTATTGGAACCCACTTCGTGCAGCGCAAGAATATGCAATACAACCAGACCGAGAAGAACGATCGGCAATGCTACGACATGCAAGGCAAAGAAGCGGTTCAGGGTGATACCGGAGATCAGGTAGTCACCGCGGATCCACAGTGACAGATCTTCACCGATCACCGGAATGGCACCGAACAGGTTAATGATAACCTGAGCACCCCAATAGGACATCTGCCCCCACGGCAGCAGGTAACCCATGAAGGCTTCTGCCATCAGCACCAGATAGATCAGCATGCCGAAGATCCAGATCAGTTCGCGGGGTTTTTGGTACGAGCCATACATCAAGCCGCGGAACATGTGGAGGTACACCACCACGAAAAACGCAGAGGCGCCGGTGGAATGCAGGTAACGCAGCAGCCAGCCCCACTGAACATCACGCATGATGTATTCCACCGACGCAAAGGCTCCCTCGCCAGACGGATTGTAGCTCATGGTCAGCCAGATACCCGTGATCAGCTGGTTGACCAGCACCAGCATGGCCAGCGAACCGAAGAAATACCACACGTTGAAGTTTTTGGGCGCGTAGTATTTGCCCAGATGCTTGTTCCAGGCATCGACAACTGGCAGGCGCTCATCGACCCAGTTAAGTAGCTTGTTCATGACGCAGCCCCCTCAGGATCCAGACCGACAGTCAAAGTATTGTCGTCGTCAAAGCGGTAGGGAGGCACCTCGAGATTCGTTGGTGCCGGCATACTCGGAAAGACACGGCCAGCGAGATCAAATCTTGAACCATGGCAAGCACAGTAAAACCCGCCAAGCCAGTTCTCGCCCAGATCAGCAGGGGCCACCTCGGGCCGGAAGGTCGGCGAGCAACCGAGATGCGTACAGATGCCGACAATCACAGCATACTCTTCCTTGATGGAACGCAGGGCGCCGTCAATGTAGGCAGGCTGCGACGCCTCCTCGGAAAGAGGATCCTTTACCCGATCACTCAACTCCCGGATGTTCTCGATCATTTCGTCGGTGCGACGGATGACCCACACCGGTTTGCCGCGCCACTCAACAACCATCTGCTGGCCCGGCTCAAGCTTACTTATGTTGACGGTGACCGGCGCACCCGCTGCTTCCGCTTTAGCACTGGGATTCCAGGATGCCACGAAAGGAACGGCTGCGCCGACGACGCCGACACCACCCACCACAGACGTAGCACCGATCAAGAACCGGCGCCTGCCTTGGCTAACGTCGCCATTATTCATTATGGTTTTCTCCCATCAGGCGATGTGCAGCTTGATTCGCTCAAAACTGCATATCGAAAAGGCCTTCACACCCAAGATTATAAGCGCTTAGATGGTAATGAAATTACCCTGCCCTTACAAGTCACAAAGGTTCAAGACTGGCCGACAAACTGTCGAAAAACCTCCGGCAAACCCGGTATCCAGACAACAAAAAACCCGGCACACAGCCGGGCTTTCAATCCATCCCAGGTTTCCAGCAACCTTAACGCTTGGAGAACTGCGGACGCTTGCGTGCCTTGCGAAGCCCGACTTTCTTACGCTCAACCTTGCGGGCGTCACGGGTCACGTAACCCTCCTTGCGCAAAGCAGGACGCAGAGTCTCGTCGTAATCCATCAGGGCGCGGGTCAGGCCGTGACGGATTGCACCCGCCTGGCCACTGCTGCCACCACCTTTAACGGTGATATTGATATCAAACCGATCAGTGGAGTCGGCAACCACGAGGGGCTGACGAACGATCATGCGCAACGTGTCGCGACCAAAAAACTGGTCAATGGATCGACCGTTGATAGAGATGTTACCGCTTCCCGGCTTGATAAAGACTCGAGCCGTGGATGTTTTGCGGCGACCAGTACCGTAATTTTGTGCTACAGACATATCCGCCTTCCGTTAAATGTCGAGTTCTTTGGGCTGCTGGGCTGCGTGAGGATGCTCAGCGCCGGCAAAAATTTTCAGCTTCTTGAACATGGCGCGACCAAGCGGGCCATTCGGAAGCATGCCTTTGACAGACTTCTGTATGATCTGCTCAGGAGCCTTGTCGATCAGCTTCTCGAAGTTGATGGATTTGATTCCACCCGGGAAGCCGGTGTGACTGTAGTACATCTTGGCCGATGCCTTTTTGCCGGTAACCCGCACTTTGCTGGCATTGATAACCACAATGTAATCGCCAGTATCGACATGGGGGGTATACTCAGGCTTATGCTTGCCCCGCAGACGACGGGCGATTTCTGTTGACAGACGACCCAGCGTCTTGCCGGCTGCGTCTACAACGTACCAGTCACGTGTTACTGTTTCTGGTTTCGCACTCAGAGTCTTCATTGATTCCGCCTTGAACGCTATATAAGAAACGTTAAAAACCACCAGCGGTGATGCCTTGCATCCGCAGGAGGTTTCTTACCTGTATGTGTGCGGCATTGAAGTCATTCGGGGCTGAGATAACATCATTGCCTTGAAAAGCCAGGGCGCGAAGTATATCCGAACAATATCAGAAAACCAACCCCATGCCGCGGTGTTTCGAAATTCACCTATCGGTGTTCAGCGCCAGGCTCGACCCCCGCGTTAACGCTCCGACGGGGCTGCTTCCTCCCAGCCATAAAACCGCTGTACATTGCATAGCAAGGCACGCCCGAGTTGATCGATATCGGCTCCGCGCACCTCTGCGAGCGCAGCCAGGATGCGAGTCAGATATACCGGAGAATTCTCACCCGGCTGAATACCCTGAGGTGACATATCCGGGGCATCGGTCTCCAGGATTAACGAATCCACCGGCAGCCGCGCCAGGGTGTCCCGGGTTTTCTTCGCCCGCTCCTGCGTCACCAGCCCGCCAACGCCAATAAAACAGCCAAGATCCACCAGTTTACAGGCCTGCTGATAACTTCCGGCAAAACCGTGAACCAGTACCCTGCCGGAAAATCTTTTGCGCTTGAGCGCTTCGGCAACTTCGTCGTGGGTTCTGACGGAATGAACCACCAGGGGCAGATGGTTACGAGCGGCAATTTCTATCTGGGCCTCGAACCAGGGTGTCTGGTCCGCGAGACTGCCATGAAGCCGGTCAAGCCCGCACTCACCAAGCGCGACGCAATGATCAGGACGGTTCTGGAAAGCCTGTTCCAGTGCGGTGAGATCGCTCTGGGCATGCCCGTCAACATACCAGGGATGTATGCCAAGGCAGTAGTAAAGCCCCTCATACTCGGATGCGACGCGGCTCACGCGGTCCCAGTCGTCCCGGCGAACACCGGGAATCACCAGATGCGACAGCCCCAGTCTTCGGGCTTCCTCAAGAACCGACTCTCTCCGATGGTCAAAGCAGGGAAAGTCAAAATGGCAGTGTGCATCAATAAACCGCATGCCGCCCTCCGGGCAATCAGTGCTCTCGGGTTTTATGGAACCGGATATCGGGATACCGTTCCTGGGCCAACTGCAGGTTTACCATGGTCGGAGCAATGTATGCCAGTCGGTCGCTGCCGTCCAGGGCCAGATTATCGTTGGCCTTGCGCTCGAACTCGTCCAGTTTACGCTCGTTATCGCTGGTAACCCAGCGGGCCGTCGCCACGTTGATGGGCTCATACATGGCATCGACCTTGTATTCGCTTTTCAGGCGACTGACCACCACATCAAACTGCAGAACGCCAACAGCCCCGACAATCAGGTCATTGCTTGCAAGCGGGCGGAATACCTGGACCGCGCCCTCTTCCGCCAACTGGATCAGGCCTTTCTGCAGTTGTTTGGCTTTCAGCGGATCCTTGAGTCGAATGCGACGGAACAGTTCAGGTGCAAAGTTCGGAATGCCCTTGAACTTCATGTCTTCACCCGCCGTGAACGTGTCGCCCAGTTGAATGGTGCCGTGATTATGCAGGCCGATAATATCGCCGGCATAGGCATCACCTGCAGCCTCCCGGTCGCCTGCCATAAAGGTCAGCGCATCAGAGAACCGCACTTCCTTGGCAATGCGCACATGACGGGCCTTCATACCCTGAGTGTACTTCCCGGAAACGATGCGTAAGAAGGCCACGCGATCACGGTGCTGGGGGTCCATATTTGCCTGAATCTTGAAAACAAAACCGGAAAAGCCTTCTTCTGCAGGCTCCACCAGGCGCTTATCCGTCTCCCGTGGCTGAGGCGTGGGCGCCCATTCCACCAGGCCGTCAAGCATGTGATCCACACCGAAGTTGCCAAGCGCGGTGCCGAAAAACACCGGGGTCAACTCACCGGCGAGGAAGGCTTGCTGATCAAAATCGTGGGATGCACCTTTCACCAGCTCGATCTCGTCACGGAGCTCGGAAGCCCAGGTTCCGATGACGTCTTCAAGCTCCGGGTTATTCAGCCCCCTGATGACGCGCTCCTGCTGAATGGTGTGGCCCTGACCCGATTGGTACAGAACAATTTCATCCCGCATCAGGTGATACACCCCTTTGAAATTCTTGCCATTTCCGATGGGCCAGGTGATCGGCGCACAGGCAATGTTCAGAACGTCCTCAACCTCGTCCATCAACTCGACCGGGTCACGGGTATCGCGGTCCAGTTTGTTCATGAAAGTAATGATCGGTGTATCCCGAAGCCGGGTGACTTCCATCAGTTTGATGGTTCTTTCCTCAACACCTTTGGCGCTGTCAATAACCATCAGACACGAATCAACGGCCGTCAGTGTGCGATAGGTATCCTCGGAAAAATCTTCGTGGCCCGGGGTGTCGAGCAGATTTACCAGTCGCCCACCATACGGAAACTGCATGACTGAGGTAGTCACCGAAATACCGCGTTCTTTTTCCATGTCCATCCAGTCAGACTTGGCATGCTGACCGGACTTTTTCCCCTTGACCGTACCTGCCTTCTGAAGCGCCTGACCAAACAGCAGAACCTTTTCGGTAATGGTGGTCTTGCCGGCATCAGGGTGAGAGATGATGGCAAACGTCCGACGGTTATCGACTTGGCTGGAAAAACTGGTCATAAGTGGCAAGAACCCGACTGGAGCATAGTGTGAAAAAACACGCCATTATAAAGATATTGGCGCACTGACGCGAACCGGTGCCGCTCCGGGATCAGCCTGCATGCGACCCGTTCAAACACCGCAACCGGCAAGCTGCAGGGACAGTACCCGCGCATCTTCGCGCCCGGAAGAGGAGGGATAGTATCCGGGACGGAGGCCAATCTCGACAAAACCCTCTGCCAGATAAAGACCGGTGGCCGAACAGTTACTGACCCGGACCTCAAGAAGTATCCGGGTCATCCCGTCCCTGGCGGCTTCACCCACCAGATGCCGCAGCAGATGGCGCGCCAGTCCCGACCGACGACAGCCAGTGGCTACACAGAGATTCAACAGATGAGCCTCATCCGCCATATAAGCGACTACTGCGTAACCGGCAAGACCAGTCGAGATCTGAATTCCCCAGAGCCGGTAATCCGGCCGGAAACAATCCCGGAACACGCCCTCGGTCCACGGAAAAGAATAACCTCTGCGCTCGATCTCCAGTACCTCGGGCAAATCTTCGCCCCTGAGTGCACGCACACGGCGGTTCAGGGATTCGACCGCGCGGTAAGAAGCAGACACGACCGACTAGGCCTGATAACGGGATTTGAGCGCAGCCCACAGTTCCCGCTTATGGTGAGGTGTTGAAGACAGTTCTGCCAGCGGGTACGGGAAATCCACACCAACCCGCTCCAGAACCGGCCTCAGACAATGCTGTCTTCGTTCTTCCTGTTCGCCGCATAGTACACCCAGCAGAATGATCGATTGAGCCTGGTACGAAGACAGTAACCGCGACAGGACTTCCCGCAAATCATCCGGTGAATTGCCCGGTATGTCTGGATTCCGGAACACCGGCCAGTTCAGCGTCTGGCGGTCTCCGACGTCAGCCTGGCGCAGGGCACTGAGCAGATTTCTCGCCAGCGAATCCTGCAGGCGCTCGCCGGCCTCATCCGACCACTGGCTTATCAGCAAATAACTTTCGCTGGGCCAGATACCGAGATGCGCGGCAATGGTGTCTTGCATAGCTGACTCGCCGACAGAGTCCGGCACCTCCGCCACAGGTTCCGCCCGGGGTTCCGCAATCGGGGGCGGAACCTCGGGTACCGCCGCAGGGTCAGGTCTGGCAGGCAATCGCACTTCTGGTTTTCTGACCTCCGCAGTTGGGGCCATGAGTGCCTGAAGATCGACCGTTCGATGAACCCCGGGGCCACTGTCTTCTTTCGGCCGCGATTGCTCTGGCAGGCCAGCTCC
>Ga0209964_1000195_pt1 | contig 16150 bp, 9 predicted proteins | sample SalPonR2_B_D1_MG_FD_185705 | JGI IMG/M metagenome (GOLD analysis project Ga0209964, IMG submission 185705) | Salt pond soil microbial communities from South San Francisco under conditions of wetland restoration - Salt Pond MetaG R2_B_D1_MG... ... | reverse complement strand
TATCTCCGGATCGCGATAAAATTGTAGTGGTTTCTGAAGGGGCAAAGATGGAAATGGCCGAGGTGGATTCAACCGGAAAGTTAGGGGGCTGGTCCACGCTCTGGACGGGCTGGTCCTCACCAAGTAGTGTAGAGTGGAGTCCGGATGGTCAGTGGATTTCTTACGAACAGTCTGATCTCAATTTTAATCGCGATGTGTTTGTGCGTTCCATAGATCCCGAGACAGAGCCTATCAATATTAGCATGCACCCCCGGCGCGATGGCTCGGCGGTGTGGAGTCCCGACGGAAAGAAACTGGCCTTTACTTCCCAGCGAAACAACGGGGACTACGACCTGTGGATGGTGTGGCTGCAAGAAGAAGATTACTTGCGAAATGCTAAAGACTGGGAGCAAATGGAGGAGATGCCGGCTGCTTTGAGAGATCGCCTATCCTGGACGAAAGATACGAGTTCTACCGTGAGTGTCGTCATAGATGAAGACAACATCTATCGCCGTTTGTCGCAGCTGACGAGCTACAGTGGCTCTGAGTATGGCGTGATCTTCGATGGCAAGAGTGAGCATTTATACTTCATCAAAAGCGATGGCAAGGAACGGGACCTTATGAAAGTCAAATGGGATGGCTCCGATGCCGAGAAAGTGATGTCTGCCAAAGGACTGGGACGCCTGCAGCGCAGCCCCGATGGTAAACATCTGCATTTTACAAAGAGTGGCAAGCTCCAGCGCTTGCCTGATGGAAAGAAAAAAGCAGAGAACCTACCCTTTCAGGCTAAAATGCGAATCGATTATCAGGCCGAGCAGGAGCAGATGTTTGATGAGGCATATCGATTGATTCGGGCTCGATTTTATGACCCTGACTTTCACGGCCGCGATCTGGAAAAACTCAAGTCTATCTATCGCCCGATCGCTCTCCAGGCCAGCACGCGACAGGACTTTCGCGACATGTTCAATGCGATGTTGGGGCAGCTTAACGCCTCACATATGGGCATGTACGGCGGCAGTCGGGAGGATGTGCAGCGTCGGCAGACCGCCCAGCTTGGTGTGGATCTTTTAGCTACCCCAGACGGATGGGAGGTGCAGCGCGTCATTCCCCATAGTCCGGCTGAGCGCCCGGAAAGTCGGCTGGAGAAGGGCGATTTGATCATCCAGATCGAAGGAAATGACTGGGCAGCTAATCAAAATGCCTATCAATATTTGGAGGAAAAAGTACAAGACCGCATCTGGCTAAAGGTGCAGAACACAGCTGGCGAGATACGAGACGTGTATTTGCGGACCGCCTCTTCTATGCGCTCCTTGCTCTATGAAGAATGGGTGGCCGATCGGCGCGCACTCACCGAGAAATACAGCAAGGGTCGCCTGGGTTATATCCACATTCAGGGGATGAACAGACCGAGTTTTGAGGTCTTCGAGCGCGAATTGATGGCCGCCGGCTACGGAAAAGACGGTATTATTATAGATGTGCGTTACAATGGTGGAGGGTGGACTACTGATTTACTCATGACCGTTTTGGATGTGCGTCAACACGCCTACACCATCCCGCGAAATGCAGCCTCTTCCCTCAAGGATCACAAGGAGTTTCGCGCGTACTATCCGTTTAGTGAGCGCCTCCCTTTGTCCGCCTGGACCAAACCTTCTGCCGCTTTGTGCAATTCGAATAGTTACAGTAATGCCGAGATTTTTTCTCATGCTTACAAGCAACTCGACATTGGACCGCTTATTGGTGAGCCCACCTTCGGAGCCGTGATTTCTACGGGAGGCGCGCGATTGATTGACGGTTCACTGATTCGCCTGCCCTTCCGAGGCTGGTTTGTCAAGGCTACCGGCAAGAATATGGACATGCATCCCGCAGTTCCCGATTATATCGTTCATCATCCACCGGGTCAGAAAGCCACAGGTGAAGATGCTCAATTGGAAAAAGCGGTTAATGTTCTATTAGCGGACATGGGTGAGGAGTAGGTTTTTAATTTGTATTTGGGCGTGCCCCCAGCACGTTTGAGGACAGGGGGCTAGTTAGCATGTAGAGCGAGTACTTTGCGGACTCGTTTCATAATGATCTTTCAAAAAGTGCTGGGGTCGGGCCCCTCCGGGGTTCCGTCCTCGAGGACGCCCAGGCGTCCCTCGGGACCGCTTCCTTCGGTCGCGCCCTCCATACCCCTCACGCGAGCGGGCCGGGTGGCCCGCTTATTACTAGGCAAATAAGGCGCAAATTGCTTTGCGCAAAGTAATTTAATAGCTAAAATGCTTTGAGTAGAAAGCAAAAAAATAGTTTTCAGCGACCAAAATGAGTCTGTTTTATTCATATCTGAGTTATGCCCTTCGCCCTTCGCCCTTCGCCCTTCGCCCTTTATCCTTCGACCTTCGACCTCCGACCTCCGACCTTTACCCTTTACCCTTCGACCCCGCCTTTTTGTCTGCAAATCAAGCGACTAGACTGCCAAAGAGACAGTCAAAAGTGGTCGAAGGAGGTCAGGATGTCCGTATCGATCAATTGGCTCAGCATTTGATTTATGAATACAAAAGATAGAACAAATGAACTACGATAAATTTACACATAATGCACAGGAGGCCATGCTCAAGGCACAGCAGGCCGCTTCGGATCGCGACCAGCAAGTCGTCGATACGCCACATATTTTACATGCTCTGATGCAGCAAGATGCTTCTACTCTTGAATTTTTACTGCAAAAAACGGGAGTGAATCCCGCCAGTCTGCAAAAAGAAGTTCACACCTTACTGGAGAGCTATCCGACCATTTCCGGTGGGGGAAACCAATATCTTTCCAGTCACTCTAATGATACTTTAAAAAAGGCACAATCACTGGCTAAGAAATTAGGTGACGACTACGTAGCTCTGGAAACGCTTTTCCTCGCTTTAGTTAGTGACGCCGGTAAAGCAGGAAAATTACTGCGCAAGCTCGGAATCAAAGAAGAAAACGTTAAAAAAGCTATGGAAGACCTAAGAAAAGGAAGTCGGGTAGATGATCCTCAGGCAGACAACCAGTATAATGCCTTGAAGAAATATGGGATTAACCTCAATGAGCAGGCTGAAAGTGGGAAACTCGATCCGATTATTGGTCGGGATGAAGAAATTCGTCGCGTTATGCATATTCTTTCTCGTCGAAAGAAAAATAATCCCATTTTACTGGGTGATGCCGGTGTGGGTAAAACAGCTATTGTTGAGGGGATTGCCTGGCGTATTGTTCAGCAAGACGTGCCTGATAATTTATTGTCTAAAGAAATTTACACCTTAGATTTAGCGTCCTTAATTGCTGGAGCCAAGTACAAAGGTGAGTTTGAAGAGAGATTGAAGGCCGTGATACAGGAAGTATCTGCTTCTGATGGGCAAATCATTTTATTTGTTGATGAAATCCACACACTCATCGGTGCTGGGGGCGGCCAGGGAGCGATGGATGCCGCCAATATTTTGAAGCCGGCTCTGGCGCGCGGAGAGCTTCGCACCATTGGGGCTACCACCCTGGATGAATATCAAAAGTATTTTGAGAATGACAAAGCCTTAGTGCGTCGTTTTCAAACGGTGTATATCAGTGAACCTTCAGTAGAAGACAGTATATCTATTTTGCGTGGACTGCAGGAGCGCTATGAAGTATTTCATAAAATCGAAATCCTGGATGAAGCTCTCATTGCTGCTGCCCAGCTGTCTCATCGCTATTTGGCCGATCGCCAGTTGCCCGACAAGGCTATTGACCTGATTGACGAAGCGGCTGCTAAATTGCGGCTGGAACTTGACTCCGTTCCTGAAGCTGTCGATGAACTGGAACGCAAGTTGCGTCAGCTGGAAATCGAGCGCGAAGGCATCAAACGAGAGAAAGGCGAATCGAAGAAGCTGGGTCTCATCGAAGAGCAAATTGCGAATGCCCGTCAGGAATTGGACGCGATTAAAGCGGCCTGGAAGAATGAAAAAGAGGTGGTAGATACGGTGCAAAGCATTAAAAAGCAGATCGAGGAGGCTGAAATGAAAGCGCAGCAGGCAGAGCGGCAATCTGATTACGAGGCGGTAGCGAAAATTCGCTACGGTGAACTCAAGGAAAAAGAGGCCATGCTCAAAGCGGCAGAGGAAAAACTGGCCAAACTTCCCAAAGACAAACGCTTCACTACAGATCAGGTGACAGCAGATGATATCGCCGAGGTGATCTCTAAGTGGACCGGAATTCCCGTGAGTCGAATGATGCAGAGTGAAAAGGAAAAGCTCATGAAACTAGAGGAGGAGATCGGGAAGAGGCTCATTGGACAATTTGAGGCGGTGGAAGCTGTCTCCGATGCGATTCGAAGGAGCCGTGCAGGACTTTCCGATGAGAATAGACCGATAGGGTCCTTCTTATTTCTGGGGCCGACGGGAGTGGGAAAAACCGAGTTGGCCAAAACACTGGCGGAAGTATTGTTTGATGATGAAGAAGCAATCACACGCATCGATATGAGTGAGTTTCAAGAGCGTCACGCGGTCAGCCGACTGGTTGGAGCGCCTCCGGGCTATGTGGGCTACGATGAAGGTGGTCAGCTGACTGAAGCTGTGCGCCGTCGCCCTTATAGTATCGTGCTACTGGATGAGATCGAGAAAGCCCATCCCGATGTTTACAATATTTTATTGCAGGTGTTGGATGATGGCCGCTTGACTGATAATAAGGGTCGTGTGGCTGACTTTAAAAACACGATTATCATCATGACCTCAAACGTAGGTGCAGAACGCATTCTCGAAAACTTCGAAGATTTGCAGCACGCCGACGCGATTCAGAAAACAGAAGTCATAGATGCCACGAGACTGGAAATCTTCGATATGTTGCGCGAGTTTATGCGCCCGGAGTTTCTCAATCGCATCGATGAGCGAATTATGTTTCTACCGCTCAGTGCAGTTGAGATTCGCAGAATACTCATGCTGCTGATGAAGGATGTTGAGAAGAAATTGAGCGATCAGGATATTCATATCTCTTTAAGTGAAGCAGCGGCCCAGTTTTTAAGCGATTTGGGGTATGATCCTCAATATGGTGCACGCCCGCTCAAACGAGTGCTTCAGAAAGAGGTGGTCGATCAAATAGCACGTCGCATTATTAGCGGTCAGGCAGGACCCGGCGACACCATTTATATTAGTCGGGATGCCAAGGGCCTGGCTTTTCATCAAAACAAGCCCCATGACTTTATGGCTGCACGAAATAACAGCGAAGCAGAGGAAGTACCCTTGGAGGAATAGAAATTGTTTTTGAGATCGAAGGCGAAAAAGGAACAGGCAGATTGAGGTAAAACGCCTAATCTGCCTGTTATTTTTTTGAGGCTCACTTAACTATTCGCTTTTGCCTTGAGCTATTTAGAGCGGGGCTTCGGAGCCTGCTGGGCGATCAAAAACCCGAGAGCAATAAGTGCCGGTTGAATGACAAGCAGTCGAACCCAACCTAGCCATGGATCTACACAAAGCCCGTCCGGGATACAATGTCCGATCTGAATAAAATGAATATGGGCGGGTATAAAGAGAATCATAAGGGTGGCCAATGCCAGACCGCCAAGCCGGCGATAGGTAGAGGTCCAAATTAAGATTCCTATGACGACCTCTAGAATGCCGGAAATTCCATTTAATAAAGTAGGAAAGGGCAGATAGCTGGGAATCAAGGGCAGGTAAAACTCAGGGGATAGGAAATGATTAAGGCCGGCGAAAATAAAGAGCACGGAGATCACTTTGGGAAAGATAGGCTTCATAATTAGACTGAGGTTTATTGGTTTTCTTTATTTTTCATAAGCTAAATATACTAAACGGGAAAGAAAAGGTATTTGCGTAAGCGTATTCTATGGTTAAACCAAATAAATTAGCACCTAATTACGCAGCATATTTCATGGTATCCACATAAGGAGTACCTCTTTTAACAACGGCAAACATTCTTGCTAACAATTTATTGCGGATGTTATTTTGCGTGCTCATTGTACTTTTCCCTTCATTCAATCTTCGCTCATAATATGCTTTTATTTCTGAATTGCTCTGGATAGCGGAACATACACACATAGTTAAAAGGGACTTTATTTTTTTATTGGCTAGATTGCTAACTTTATTTCGCCCTTTTACGCTTGTACCTGACCGGTGAGGAAAGGGAGCGACTCCGCAGTAGGAAGCAAATTTCCTCCAGGTTGCAAACTTTGTAAATGCTGCTGTATATACGATTGTATATCTGGCGGTCACCTTACCGACTCCTTTAATTGAAGTTAACAGTTTAAACAGTTTGTTCAGTTTTTTATTGGCCTTTATGATATCGTCCATTTGTTTTTCAATTTGAGATATCTTTGAGCTTAGGGCCTTAATAATGTCCTCTTGGTGCTCTATAATTTCCCGAGCTTCTTCCTCACAGAAGACATGTTCATCCTCTTTTAAAGAGGCTTTATATCCAGCGCGTTGCCTTACCATTCTATCGCGCAAAGTCAGCAGCCTTTTCAACTTATCTAGTTGTTTGCCAGGGAGTTTAGTGGGCTTTATTTCATCTCGTAATCGATAACCATACAAGGCAATTTTAGCGGCGTCAATTTTATCATCTTTACCTCTAGTGATACCCAGGGATCGTTTGATTTCTAAGCCGGGCACCAATGCAAATTCTATTTCATTTGCGGAGAAATGATAAGAAATGTTGTGCGAATATCTCCCCGTATGCTCTAGCACAAATAGAGTTTGTGATTGTTTGTGGGGGCTATTTTTAGCAACCCATTTTAAAAGCGCTTTAAAGCCTTTTGTGGAGTTTTCAAACCTAGTAAAAACCTGAGTAGTGTGAATGAAAGCATGGAAATCCAATTTACTGATGTCGATTCCAATAATTTCTCGAATTTTCATAGTTTAGGGTTTTGGTTAAAATGGTTACATAGACTAAAACCTTTAAAAGGTCGGAACTGAAATTCTATATGGTCCTAGTAACCGAAAATGGAAGGATGGGGACTAATACGCTAGGAAGATCTTGAAATCTAGATGCGAAGAAAGTTCACCCCATCCTTCTTTATTTTATTAACATACTAACAAAGAAAAAAGAAGCAAAAAAGAAAACTCTAGTAATAGTAGTCTTTTTTTACTATTTTCCTCTAATGCAAACCTAAAGGATGCGAAAGGGTGCCGCCAGGGGCGGCAGACACCGAGGAAGGAGGTGGCCGATAGCCCTGAAGCGTAGCGCCCCGCGTATCCGCGGGGTACGCCCAAATTATTATGAAAATCATATGCCGAAAGGGAGCTAAGATTACTGAGGATAGGCTGTGGAGCAATTGCAGGTCAAATTGTCCGAGTAGTTTTGTTTTTCGAGTTTGTAGCCCTTGGAATAGGGATAGCCGCCTCCGATGCCCAGATTCTCGTTCGATATAGTGTAGAGACAATCAAAAGTAATCACGCTTTCGCCGGGTGTCAGGTCATTGGGATCGCAGAATGGATTTGGAGTGCTTTCGCAATTGGTTTGGGTGAGATCTCCAAGGACATGATCCAATACGTGTTTGAGATTAATTTCATATTCCGAAATGAGATCAGCGTCGACGTCAGAAGCGTATCGCCCTACGGGTTCCCCTCTTCGAACAATGGAGTCGGGGTAGATCAAAAAGCGGTCAATGAAAAAGGAATATATGGTAGCCACCCGCTTAAACTGGGGGTTGTTTTCAAAATCGAGGGAGTCAAATGCAGGGGTGAATGATTTCGAATCCTTATTAAAGTAAGTGGGGGATAGGGGTGTCTGTTCTGTGTCTACCCAGATTTCATTGGTGAGGTATTCGAAAGCGATGAGTACACGACCCCGTCCCAGTCCGGAGGTATCACTCTTAAAGCATTTCATTCGGACTTCGGCATCTTTTGCCTGGTAATAAATGCCCGGCTTTCGATTGGCAGGGAGGGGCAGTTTATAGGATTGACTTAGTGACCATTCGCCTTCGAAAGCACTGCATGGGCAAAAGTCTTGTACCTGGGAGCTTGGGAGGTAGGGTGAGTGAAAATCGGCATTGAAATTTTGGTCAAAAAATGGGGTTAGAGGATGAAGTTCTTTGCTGGGAAGCTGCGTGGACGGGCTCGATGGAGAAAAGGCCTTCCATAGAAAAATAATCAAAGCCAATACAAGGAGGGCAAGAACGATAAATCGGGTTTTGGATCCCTTAGATTGGATCGAGTTTAAGTTTTTTCGAGCAGATTTTAGTTTTTGAGCTGCCTGGTCTCTCTCTTCTTGCGCCTTTTTTGTTTCTGCTAAGCGATTCACGTTTCGAATGGCCCGAACGTACATCCCATCAGTGGCTGTGCCATAGATGAGCTTGCTAAATTGGCTTGGACTCATGCACAATTCTTTCGCAATGCGCCCAAAAGATGCATTTCCAAAGCGGGATGTGTTTCTTTCCCAGGCTCCAAAATGAGCCTCTAAAGCGGTGATGAACTCTTGATTTAATTTGCTATCCATTTTGTGTAAAATCGTGTAAAGAGATGTAAAGAGGTGTAAAAAGTCCGCTTTACAAAATTAAAATTTTTGTTTTTGAAGATTATCCATATACCTTTGGTCGTGTGGCTGGGACTAAAACACTGTATTTTGTTGCCAGCAGCTGTCCTAAAGTTAACAATAAATTGACCTTGGGTATATATATACTGGAAATCTTCCAGTAACTGTAAATCAAACAAATGTCGAAAATGATGGTTGAGTGAAGGCCTTTAAGAAAATGAGCAGTGAAAAGACGACAAAGCGGTCGGGATTGTTCCTCGGACCGTTGGCTTTCGCGCTGATTATTTTATTGTTTCATCCCGATGATCTCAGTACTGAAGGAAAATACGTATTGGCATCCACCGCATGGATCGCCATATGGTGGACTCTGGAAGTAATTCCTATCGCTGCGACTGCTTTATTACCTGTACTTTTATTTCCTTTGTTAGGTGTCTTAGACATCAAATCTACAACCTCGGCTTACGGTCACCCTTACATATTTTTATACATCGGCGGATTTGTCTTAGCCATTGCGATAGAACGATGGAACTTGCATCGGCGGATTGCGCTAAATATTATTCGCCGGATTGGCTCCAATCTCAAATTTATTTTGTTGGGCTTTATGGTAGCGACGGCCTTCTTATCCATGTGGATATCCAATACCGCTACATCCGTTATGATGCTGCCCATTGGAATTGCAATTGTCAAACAACTCGAGGATTCGAAATCACCGGACAAGCCAAACAGCGAGATATTCGGCAAAGCTTTAATGTTATCTATTGCCTATAGTGCTTCAATTGGAGGTATAGGTACGCTTATTGGAACCCCACCTAATCTGGTGCTCGCAGGTATAGTTCAAGATATTTACGGGATAGAAATCAGTTTTGCAAGTTGGTTAATGATCGGTTTGCCCGTCTCATTATGTTTGCTTGTGATCTGTTGGTTTTATTTGACACGCTACGCCTTTGATTTGGGTGATCGCCATTTTCCGGGCGGTCGGGAGGAGATTTCTGAGCAATTGGCGAAACTAGGGAAAATTAGCTTTGAAGAGAAATGGGTGTTGGGCGTATTTACGATTACAGCCATGGCCTGGATTTTTCGCTCATCACTCCTGAATCCATTTATTCCAGCTCTGGACGACACCATGATTGCCATTGCGGCCGCGCTCATTTTATTTATTCTTCCTGCTGGTCCCGGTAAACACCGGAAGCTCATCCAATGGAAGGAGGCGGTTAAGTTACCTTGGGGCGTTTTAATCCTCTTCGGTGGGGGTCTGGCCTTGGCCAAGGGATTTACAGACAGTGGTCTGGCTAGCTGGTTGGGTAGTCAGATGTCTCTTTTGGAGGGCGCATCTTTGGTTCTGCTCTTACTGATTTTGATCTTATCTGTTAATTTTCTAACAGAAATTACATCGAATTTGGCAACCACTGCTATGCTTCTGCCAATACTGGCTTCATTGGCAGTGGTTATTGATATACATCCTATTGTTTTGATGGTGGCCGCGACCCTCGCAGCTTCTTGCGCTTTTATGCTTCCCGTTGCCACGCCACCCAATGCCGTAATTTTTGGGTCTGGCTATTTGCGGATCGTCGATATGGTAAAAAAAGGAATTTGGCTAAATCTAATATCTATCGCCATCATTTTTTTGATGGTATATTTTCTCTTGCCGGTATTGTGGGATTTTGATCCGTATGCTTTTCCGGCAGAACTTAAATCAAATTGATGGATTTCATTCTTAAACAAAATGCTCGAACTATGAAACAACGAATACTATTTGGGGTCATGCTCCTCCTGTTCTTTTCCGCAGGGCTGGTTGCTCAGCAAACGGTAAAGGGAACTGTGACTGATGACGGAGGATTACCCGTTATCGGAGCAACCATAAAGGAATTAGGTACTGACCGAGGGACTATAACGGATATTGATGGAGTCTACGAGATTGTAGTTACTGGTGAAAATGCAGTATTGTCCTTTTCCTATATTGGTTTAAAGACCAAAACTATACCGGTGGCCGGACAAACTGAAATTGATGTCATACTTGACGAGGATGCCCAGGTAATAGACGAAGTGGTGGTTACCGCTTTGGGTTTTGAGGAAAACAAAGATGAACTGGGCTATGCCAGCTCTCAGATTGCAGCCGAAACTCTTCAGGAGGCGGCAGAACCGAATCTGATCAACTCCCTGTCCGGGAAAGCCTCAGGAGTTCGGATTTCTCGGAACTCAGGTGATCCCGGAGGTGGAGCTTATATTCAGATTCGGGGTTTATCTACCATTGATCGGGATGCTCAGCCCTTAATTGTGGTGGATGGGGTACCAATTAGTAATGCCTCAAGAGGTGAGCAGTCCTCTATTGCAGCGCAGTCCCGACTGAATGATATCAACCCCAACGATATAGAAAGCATTAATGTGCTCAAGGGTGCCTCTGCAGCTGCCCTCTGGGGAACCCGGGCACTGGGAGGTGTGATTGTCATCAAGACGAAGTCGGGCAAGTACAATCAAAAAATGACTGTGAATTATAAAAGTACCTTTTCCGTGGATCGAATTACCGGTCGTTATCCGCAACAAACGGCCTTTGGACAAGGCGATAACGGTGTGTATGATCCGACGGCAAGGGATTCATGGGGCGATAAAATTAGTGATCGATCCGGCGAACCGGATGTGCTAAATACATCGGGCGAGTATTTTGTAGATCAGGCGGGTAATCTCTATTACCCCATCGAGGAGAAAAATTCCAGAACGCGTTTCAACGATCAAAACTTTGATCAAATCTTTCAGAATGGACACTTTTGGGAAAATAATATCAGCGTGAGCGGTGGTAACGACTATAGTACCATTTTTGCAAGTTTGAGCGACATGAACCAACAAGGTATCATTCGCAATAACTCTGATTATCGAAGAACAACTTTTCGATTGAATGCCGGATTTCGGTTTAGCGAAAAAGTGAAGTTGAAAGTAACGAGCTCTTATGCCAAAAGTGTTACAAATCGAATCCGCCGGGGAGCGAGTTCATCGGGATTGCATTTAGGTCTACTGAGAACGCCAGCTGATTTTGATCAAACCGGATACCGGGGCGATTACTATGCCGGTCCCGAATCTGCTCCGGTCTCTAACCGCCAGCGATCTTACAGACGGTATTTGGGATCACGTGAGGCTGCGGTTTACAACAATCCCTTGTGGACGATTAATGAGCAGGAGAATTTGGTGGATGTCGATCGCTTCATTACGAATGCAGAATTGACCGTTTCACCTACCACCTGGCTGGATTTAATTGGTCGTGTGGGATTGGATAAGTTCTCTGAATGGACCCAGCAATTCTTTACACCGGGTTCCGCAGCGGGTGCTTTCCGGACAGGTCGGTTTGATAAAGAACTGGCTCGGAACACCATTTTCAATATGGACTACATTGCAAAAGCAGGTACCCGGTTCAGCAAAAATGTGTCGGGTGATATTCTTTTAGGTTTTAATTACAATGATCGCCGGTTAATCACTGACGGGAGCAGTATCACCAACTTCATTCAGTTTACAGATGTAGCCAGTGGGATCCGCGACATTGATAATGCGCTGCCCGAGAACAGGGTAGTGAACAGCACCTTTGGCCAGGAGCGAACGGTGGGTGTGTATACCTCAGCCAATCTGGCTCTATACGACATGTTATTTATAAACGGGACACTGCGTGGTGAATCCGCCTCCACCTTTGGCAATACCGGAGACAATACCTTTTACTTCCCGTCCACATCCATCGCATGGCAGTTTACCAAGCTCAAAGCCATGGATAACTCCTTTCTTAGTTTTGGTAAACTTCGCTTTTCATATGGTGAAGTGGGCGTTCAACCGTCGCGGTACAATACATCGAACCTATTTATTGCTCGGAGTTTCAGTGATCCTCTGGGAGGAGGTCTGGCGAGCTCACTCTATGGAAATGGCTCATTCGTTCCCAGTTCGCAGCGGGGTAGCCTTTCCCTGCGACCAGAGCGAAAAAGAGAGGCGGAAGTAGGACTGGATTTGAGATTTCTGAATGATCGATTGTCCTTGAGTGGAACCTACTATACCAATACGACTTCAGATGTCCTCTTAGATTTCCCTATTGCTAATTCCCGGGGTCTGGCTCGTATCTACACCAATGGTGCGGAATTGGAAAATCAGGGTGTAGAGTTAGATTTGGGATACAGAGTTGTCGATGGAAATGACTGGTCCTGGGATGTGAATGTTCTTTTCACTGCCGTTCGAAACAATGTCAGTCGGTTGGATCAGGGATTAACGATCAATCTGGGAGGTTTGTCCGCTGTTAATTCTCGAGCTCTTCAGGGGCAGCCGATTGGTGTGTTGTGGGGTTCCCGAACGCTACGTGACGATGATGGCAATGTTGTTTTTGATGAAAACGGATTTCCCGTTCAGGATCAGGTAGAAGGCGTTCTCGGCGATCCGAATCCGGATTGGCAGGGGTCGGCCTTTAGTACTCTGCGATACAAAAACTTCTCCTTATCCGTACTTTTAGAAACCTTTCAGGGGGCTGACATCTTTGCGGGAACTAAGTCCGTTATGACGGACTTAGGAACCTGGGGAGGTACCGCTGCAGAAACTACAGCCAATCAAAACCTACTCGATTATGACGGCAATGTCATACTGGCCGGCGAAACCTTCCGGGGACGGATTCACGATTTTGGGAATGGTCCCGTAGCGCTGACAGAAAGTTGGTACAATGGAGATGGCGGCTTTTTCGGTGGTGGAAATGATGAGCTGTATATAGAAGATGGTTCATGGTCTCGTATTCGTGAAATCGTACTGAGCTATACAGCCCGATCACCGTGGCTAGAGCGTAACTTAGGTTTGAGCAGTCTGCAGTTTTCACTGACCGGACGGAATTTAATTATCTGGACCGAATTTGAGGGGAATGACCCGGATACGAACTTAAGTGGGGTCAGCAAAGCCAGAGGTATTGACTACTTCAATAACCCGGCAACCAAATCCTACATCTTTACTCTTTCGGCAACCTTTTAAAGAAAATCAATTATGAAACATATCATACTCTTTCTCAGTACCCTACTGGTCATGACCTCTTGTAGTAATTTGGTCGATGACCTCAATGAAAACCCGAATAGTCCAACTTCTTCTTCCTATCAGTACATTTTGACGGGAACAGAGGTGGGAAATATGAATCTGCATACGGGTGAAGTAGCTCGTAAATCCGGTATTTTTGCCGGTCAATATATTGGAATTGATCGCCAGCATGAAGGATTCTCTCAATACGCGGTCACTACAAGTGATTTTGACGGTCACTGGAACGCAGTTTATGTCCAGGTTGTAATTAACGCCCTGGAAACGGAAGCTGCAGCCGCAGATGAAGGCGTGGCCGGGGTGACCCTGGGCATTACACAAGTCTTGCGGGCGCTGGCATTAGGAACAGCCACCGACCTTTGGGGCGATATCCCTTTTTCTCAAGCGGGAGATCCGGAAATTCAAAATCCGGCCTTCGAAGCGCAGTTGCAGGTGTTTGACAATTTGCAATCCTTATTAGACGACGCCATCATCAATTTGCAATCCGGTTCCGGAAGACCAACCGCGAATTCTGACATCCATTTCGATGGAGACCCCAATGCCTGGCAAGAGGTGGCGCACACCTTGAAGGCCCGCTATTATTTGCATACGCGAGATTACATGCAGGCCTATGAGCAGGCTCAATTGGGCATCAGTTCACCGGATAACAGTTTATTGGGTATCCATGGCAATGCCCTGGACAATGCCAATTTAAACTACCAGTTCTTTGCCATTCAATCTCGACAGTCTGATTTGATCGTATCTGACTTTTTCTCCAGTATGCTGAATCCTGATGCGCAAAGTAATCCAAATTTTGATCGCTATCGCGGAAATAGCAAAACCAATGAAGCCGGTCGGTTTGGATATTTATTCCGAACGACGGATTTGGGCATTCAGCCCAATGTGGTAGATGGTTGGGCCGCTCAGGAAGCGCCTTCTCAAATTGTGACCTATGAAGAAAATATGTTGATTCTCGCTGAGGCGGGTTTCCGATCTGTGGGTTTTGGTGAAGGTCTGTCCCGACTCAATGCCTATCGGCAATATTTGAATGGCGGTGGATACCTGACGAATGCCGACCCTTCAGATATTGAGTATGCCGATTATGTCGCTGAAGATTTTGAATCGGGTGGCATGGAGAATGCCGATGGCCTCTCTGCCGATGATGCCTTACTGCGCGAGATATTGGAAGAGCGATACATTACCTTTTTTGGTCAGATTGAAGCATTTAATGATACGCGACGAACGGAATCGGAAGAAATGGTGCGCGTTCCCGTGGAGCCCAATGTGGGTGATCAGCTACCGCAGCGCTTTATCTATCCCGATACGGAGATTGATCGGAACGCGAATACGCCTTCGCCAGTGCCCAACTTTTTTGATCCCACACCCGTCAATCAGTAAACTCAAAACATGAACTTACGGTCGATTCAACATACAGTCTGCCTCGTCCTACTCATGCTGCTCGCGCAGATGAGTACCCGGGCTCAATCCGATACACTTAAAGTACTGTTTGTAGGAAATAGTTTCACCTACTTCTACAACTTGCCACAGGTAGTATCTGCGATGGCTCAGGAACAAGGTAGCGCCATAATGACCCGACAGTCTACGGTCGGAGGATCGAATTTAGAGCAGCATTGGAAAGAGGAGCGGGGCACACAAACCCGTCGTCTTATTCCCTCCGAATCCTGGGATTATGTGGTGTTTAATAACCACAGCATGTCCTCTTTAAGAGATTCAGCGGCCTTCATGGAGTATGGCAAAAAATTTGCCCAGCTCGTTTATGAACAAGGAGCGAAGCCGGTCTTTATGATGACCTGGGCCTATGATTCCAATCCGCTTATGCAAGATCCGGTCGCCAAAGCATATCGAAAACTGGCGGAAGAAACGCAATCCGTTTGCTTTCCCGCCGGAATGCTTTTTGCCAATGCGCGCCAATTGCGGCCTGATCTCGACTTGTTTTTTGATGATAAACATCCCTCTGAGTTGGGTACCTATATGTTAGGGCTGGCTTTTACACGTTTTTTTACCGGAAAGGAAGCCTCGGGCCTACCTCACCGGATTACAACCCGGGATCGACATAATGAAAAACTGTATCTCATATTCACGCATCAAGAAGATGCTCGATTTTTACAACAATTAGTGGACGAACACCCCTTGCCGAAACGGCAGGAGTAAACGTCTCATTCACCTAAATTCAAACCAAATGAATTACAATATCATATCAAAACAATTGATGCTGCCAGTGGTAGCGCTCATTCTGGCCTTCGCCTGGGCTTGTGACTCCATGGACGATGACCTTCCGATTTCCAACGACTTTCGCCTGCTTCAGGTCAATTCGGGAAATGACGCCCTGGTAGATGGAGTCACCGGGGTTTCGGTTTTAGCCGAATTAGAGTGGGTCTTTTCTCATGCTTTGGATCAGACTGCGTTTGAAAATGCATTATCCATAGATCCAGAGGTCGATTTTGGCCTGGCATATGATGAAAGCGGATCTATCGTTACCTTGACTTTCGATGCGCCTCTCGATTATGAAACCTTATACAGCATATCCCTTCCCCAGGGCACCTATGGGCAGAATGGAGAGTCCAGCACGCAGGATATAGCCTTCTCCTTTACTACTGCGGCATTCAATGCGCCGCCTGTAAGTTTGACCACTGAAACGAACTCCTTTTTTGAGGGCGATACCATCGAGCTGGTCCTATCTATCGATGCGCCC
>Ga0209964_1000189_pt1 | contig 16321 bp, 19 predicted proteins | sample SalPonR2_B_D1_MG_FD_185705 | JGI IMG/M metagenome (GOLD analysis project Ga0209964, IMG submission 185705) | Salt pond soil microbial communities from South San Francisco under conditions of wetland restoration - Salt Pond MetaG R2_B_D1_MG... ... | reverse complement strand
TGTTCCTGGAATCGGACGAGGAATGCGAGACCAGCTACGCCGATCGGGCCGGAAAGTACCAGGGCCAGCGCGGCGTGACGTTGCCGAAGGCGTAAAAAAACTCCGGTTTACGGTTTCCGGAAAAATGGTGATCGGTGGTCAGTAGTCGGAAAACCGCACGATCTTCCGACCACCGAACACCATCGACGTCGGGAAAATCGCTGCAAAACGTAGCGAGCGCGTCGCTGGCGACGGCGGCCGGCGCACAGGAACCGCAGTGTACGTGAGAATTGGACTCACCCTTTCGCCGGACGCCGCCAGGTGCGTGCGCAGTAGTTTTTCAGTGATTTTCAGCTTTGTAGCGGCGGTTGTTGTATCAACGTCACCGACGTCGTGAAACGCTGCCCGTTTCTAGAAGCCACCAGTTCGATTTCCGTGCCGGGAGGCTCTTCGGCGATGGCGAGAGTGAATTCGCGCGCACTGCCCACCGGCGACCCGTCGGCCGACAGCAAAATGTCGCCCGGACGCAGGCCGGACTCCCATGCCGGGCCATCGCGGTAAATCTGGGAGATCTGCACGCCGGCGGGCTGATCCTCGCCCTCCAGCATCACCAACGGCGGGTCGATGACGTTTGCGCCGATCCAGCCGCGTCGAACACTGCCATATTCGACAATCTGGCGCAGCACTTCGGTCGCCAGTCGGGCGGAGATGGCGAAACTGATGCCTTGCGCCCCGGTTTCCTGGCTCAGCGAGGCAGAGTTGATGCCGATGACCTCGCCGTCGATATTGATCAGCGCGCCACCGCTATTGCCCGAATTGATCGCCGCATCGGTCTGGATGAAATCCTCGAACGCCGTCAGGTTCAGGTCTCCGCGTCCGGTAGCGCTGATGATGCCCGCTGTCACTGTGTGGTTCAGACCGAACGCGTTGCCTATGGCAAGCACGACGTCGCCCGGCCGGTGCTGCGTTTCCGTGTCGAAGCTGGCGACCGGCAACTCGTCGAGATCCACTTTCAGCACAGCCAGGTCGCTGCCGGGATCGGTGCCGATTACGCGTGCTTCCGCGACACTGCCGTCGAACAATGCCACGAAGATGTTATCGACGCCGTTGATCACGTGCGCGGTCGTCAGAATCAGGCCGTCACCCGATACTATGACACCCGAGCCCAGCCCGCTACGCGGCCTGAGCACCCGGCGATCGCGATACAACCGCTCGAACAGTGGATCGGAACCTTCGCGGATCATCGGCTCGCTGACCATGGTCCGCGTATAGATGCTGACCACCGAGGGCGCCGTCCGGTTAACCGCGTCGGCGTAGGAGCGAACCGCGGGGAGACCGTTGGCGGCATGTTTTTGAGTAAACAACTCGGGGCGAAACCAGACCAGGACGAAAGCGAACGCCAGGCCGAGCACGGCGGCTTGCAGGAGGAATTGCAGGATTCGTTTCATGGGCCGGCAAAAATTCGGTCAATACAGTATTTTAGAGGTATATCGCCCGCGTTTCCCTGGTTCCTTCGACACAGCAGGGGAACGCGGGCCGTTGGTCAAACAGAAACGAATTAAAATTCGGTAAAATTGTGGTTTACTCGCGCCGCTGATCCCAACGGTCGTTTTCGACCGTAAACGCAGGTGCGGCGGCTTTGGTGAACGGGAATTGCCGTTCCGATTCAGGAGTTATCGTTCATGTCCGACAAACAATCGCTTGCGTCCGTGGAACCGGCAACCGACAAGGGCCGCCGCATGCTGCTGCTCGCCGGAACAGGCGCGGTTGGAGCGGTCGGCGCCGGCTTCGCGGCGTGGCCGTTTCTGGCATCGTGGCAGCCCAGCGCACGCGCACGCGTCATCGGCGCACCGGTGGAAGCCTACATCGGCGACCTCCAGGTCGGCCAGTTGATGCGCCTGCAGTGGCGCGGCCAGACCATCGGCATCCTGCGCCGCTCGGACCAGATGGTGGAGAACCTGCCCGAGGTCAACGGCCAACTGACTGATCCGGATTCCGAGAACGCCGAGCAGCAACCGCCTTACGCAAACAATGTCCATCGTTCGATCAGGCCCGAGTACCTGGTACTCAACATGCACTGTACGCACCTTGGCTGCGTGCCGGAGTACATTCCGGAAGTCGGAGCGCAGCCATTCGAGCAAAACTGGAAAGGCGGGTTCTTCTGCCCGTGTCACAAATCGAAGTTCGATCTCGCCGGCAGGGTCTACAGCGGCGTTCCGGCCCCGACCAACCTCATCGTGCCGCCTTACAGTTTTGTTGACGAGGAGCATGTCATGATTGGCGTGCATCCTGAAGGAGCTGTCTGATCATGGCAAAACCTGCAAGCAACGTTTCACGCCAACTATCCAATATCGGCAGCTGGATCGACGAACGCATTCCGGTATCGTCGTTCTGGAAAGCGCACATCAGCGAGTATTACGCTCCGAAGAATTTCAACTTCTTCTATTTCTTCGGCTCGCTGGCGATGCTGGTGCTGGTGTTGCAAATCCTGACCGGCATTTTCCTGACCATGCACTACAAGCCGTCCGCGGCCGAAGCATTCGCGTCGGTCGAATACATCATGCGCGACGTCGAGTGGGGCTGGCTGATTCGCTACATGCATTCTACCGGCGCGTCGTTTTTCTTCGTCGTGGTCTACCTGCATATGTTCCGCGGACTGATGTACGGATCGTACAAATCCCCGCGTGAACTGGTGTGGGTACTGGGCGTGTTCATCTACCTGGTGCTCATGGCGGAGGCGTTCATGGGCTATGTGCTGCCCTGGGGACAGATGTCGTATTGGGGCGCCCAGGTCATCATCTCGCTGTTTGGCGCGATACCGGTCTTGGGCGATACGCTGGTGGAATGGATTCGCGGCGATTTCTTTGTATCGGACGCCACTCTGAACCGCTTTTTCGCACTGCACGTGATTGCCGTGCCGCTGGCGCTGCTGCTGCTCGTCGTTCTGCATCTGGCGGCCCTGCACGAGGTCGGTTCTAACAACCCCGACGGCATCGACGTCAAGAAGAAAAAAGACAGCCAGGGCCGGCCGCTGGACGCCATCCCGTTCCATCCATACTACACAGTCAAGGACATTTTCGGCGTCGGCGTGTTCCTGACGCTGTTTGCCTTCGTGATTTTCTACGCGCCGGAGTTTGGCGGCCTGTTCCTGGAGCCCGACAACTTCAATCCAGCCGATCCACTGGTCACACCCGAGCATATCGTGCCGGTCTGGTATTTTACGCCCTATTACGCGATTCTGCGCGCAGTTCCCGACAAGCTGGCCGGCGTAATTCTCATGGGATTGGCGATCGTTGTGCTTTTCCTGTTGCCATGGCTGGATCGCTCGAAAGTCAGGTCGATTCGCTACAAGGGTCTGGGCAGCAAGATCCTTCTGGCCGTGTTCGCGATAACCTTCATTAGACTCGGCATGCTCGGCATGGGCGAAGGCACCCATATCCAGACAATCGAATCCCGCATCTGGACGTTTGCTTACTTCGGATTCTTCATCCTGATGCCGTTCGTGACCAAATATGAAAAAACCAGGCCGGAACCGGAGCGGGTAACCAAATGATTCGAATAGCTTTCTCAATTGCATTGCTGGCCGCATCCAGCCTCGCGTGGCCAGCTGGGGGCGGAGAGGACCTGGAGCAAGCAGGTTCGAACGTGCACAACCTCGCTTCGGTCCAGCGTGGCGCCGCCATGTTCATGAACTATTGCCACTCATGCCATTCCGCTCAGTACATGCGCTATCAGCGCCTTGCACGCGATCTCGAGCTCACCGAAGAGCAGGTGAACGAAAATCTGATATTCGGTAATCGTGAAATCACCGATTACATGATAGCGGCGATGCCAGAGGACTCCGAGAAGTGGTTCGGCAAGAAGCCGCCGGATCTGACTCTGACCTCACGCTCGCGGGGCGAGGACTGGATCTATTCATTCCTCAAGGGCTTTTATCTGACCGAGGATGGCTGGAACAACACCATTCTGGCCAACGCGTCGATGCCGAACGTGCTCTGGGAGCTCCAGGGCATTCAGCGTCCCGTAATGGAGACCTGGACCGACGACAGCGGCGAAGAACACACCCGAATCGCCGAACTCGAGGTCGACCAGCAAGGCCTGATGACGCCGGCCGGGTACGAGCAGTCGCTGCGCGACCTGGTGGCCTTCATGACCTATCTCGGCGAACCTGCGGTTTTGAAGCGCGAAAGCCTGGGCGTTTGGGTGCTTCTTTTTCTGGCAGTGTTCACGTTCCTTTCCTGGTTGCTGTACAAGGAATACTGGCGGGATGTAAAGAAGTGATGTTACGTCCAGCTTCACCAGCCTGGAACACCCTGCAAGACCCAACCATGCGCATCGGTGACGGCACAAGCCCCACGCAAGAGGCGCCGTCACATCCGTGTAGCGTAATCGAGAGGTTCCCTAACCCATGATGACCATGTATTCCTCCGAAAACTGCCTGGACAGCCATCGCGTCCGGGTTGTCCTCGCCGAGAAGGGATTGAACGTCGAGATCATCCATATCGAACAGGACCGTTCAGCCATCGGGGATCTGGCGGAGCTCAGCCCATATGGCGAGCCACCCACGCTGGTCGACAGGGACCTGGTGGTCTACGGGACCTGGGTCGTTACCGAATATCTCGACGAACGCTACCCACATCCGCCCCTGATGCCGGTCGACCCGGTATCGCGCTCCCGGCTGAGACTCGCGCTATACCGAATCCACCGCGACTGGATCGAGAACGGGCGAATCATCGAGACGTCGACTGGACCCAAGCGGGTGGAAACGGCGCGCAAGCAGCTTCGCGACAGCATTATAGAGTCGGACCCGCTGTTCGGCCTGTCGCCATTTCTCCTCCACGACGAACTCAGCCTCGTCGACTGTGCGCTGCTGCCCTTGCTGTGGCGACTGCCGGGATACGGAATCGACTTGCCGGCAAGGTCCACCATGCATATTCACCGGTACATGGACCGGATGTTCAGTCGGGATGCTTTCCAGCGCAGCCTGACCGAAGCCGAAAGAGCCTACCGCGAAGAGGATGAGTGATTCTCCCGCGAAAATGACTTCCAGCCAGCCCTATCTTCTGAGGGCGCTCAACGAGTGGATAGTCGACAACGGGTTCACGCCGCAGATCCTGGTCGACAGCACGCACCCGGATCTGAACATACCCGATGCGGTCCGCGCCGGTGACAAAGTGGTCCTCAACATCTCGCCCAGCGCGGTCCGTGATCTCGAGATCGACAACGAATACGTGAGCTTCGTCGCCCGTTTCTCCGGCATATCACACGCCGTGCTGGTGCCGGTCGAGGCGGTGCAGGCCGTCTACGCGCGCGAGAACGGCCAAGGCATGATGTTTCCCGAGACGGAACGGGACGGCTCTGCAGAGTCGGCGGAATCGGCCGACAGCGACAGCGGTCTGGACAACAAAGAATCCGGCCCGAAGCGCGGCAAGCCCAATCTCAAGGTCATCAAATAAAAATCCTCCGCCTCTCGGCGGACGAAAAGCCGAATGGAGCCGATCTTGAGTTTCAAACAGATCCGTATTGTCCTGCTGCTGGTCATCCTCGTTCTGGTGATCCACCATCAGTTCAACGACAAGGCCCGGGTTGCAAGCTGGACAAACCCACTTTTCATCGCAATCTATCCCGTCAACGCCGAAGCCGGCGAGTCGTCGCAACCGTATATCGAGCGATTGGAAGAACGGGATTTCGAGGAGATCGAACGGTTTATCGAGCGAGAGGGCACCCGATACGGTCTCGAAATGAACCGGCCGGTTTTCGTTCAGCTGGGCAGTCCGATCCAGAATTCCCCGCCTGCACCCCCGATCGGCGGAAACTTTTTCCAGCGAGCGACCTGGATCGCTCAGATGCGCTGGTGGCGCTGGAGGTTCGATAATCAAGGCATGGATCCGGATATCATAGTATTGGCCAGATACTTCGAGCCAACGAACAATCGCAGGCTGCCGCATTCCACCGGCGTCGAGCAGATCAGAATTGCGATCGCCAATCTGTTCGCCAGCAAATCCATGCATGGGGAAAACCTGGTGGTGCTGGCCCATGAAATTCTCCACACAATCGGCGCCACAGACAAGTACGACCTCGCTTCCGGCCAGCCGATCTTTCCCGACGGGTTCGCCCAGCCGGAACGGCAACCGCTGTTCCCGCAAAGGGCAGCCGAAATCATGGCCGGCCGCATACCCGTCGACGAGTCAAGCGCACGCCAGGCGCAGAATCTTCAGCAGGTCATTATCGGCCCCAAGACCGCCGCAGAGATAGGTTGGTAACCCAGAGAACACGCAACCCGGTCCGGAACCGAAATCGCCCCGCGGGGCGGGGCGATCAACGGTGAAAAAATCAGCAGACTGTAGCCAGCCGATCAAGTCTCACCGGTTGCCGGCGTACCCGTTGGCTCTGGCGAATCGCCCCGGTCATCCGAGTCCGGAGAACGAGGCGGTTTGTCACCGTCGTCCCATCCGGCCGGCGGATCCGGCTCGTTACCGTCCATGATCTGGTCGATCTGGCGAGCATCGATGGTCTCGTATTGCATCAGCGCGTCGGCCATCAGGTGCAACTGCTTGTCTTGCTCGGTCAGGATGTCCCGGGCCCGCGTGTAGGCCCCGTCGATGATCTTGCGCACTTCCTTGTCGATAAGCCGGTGCGTCTCGTCTGAAACGTTCTTGTGCTGGGTCACCGAGCGGCCCAGAAACACTTCGTCCTCGTTCTCGTCGTAGGTCAGCGGCCCAAGTACATCCGACAAGCCCCACTTGGACACCATGTTGCGGGCAATCGCGGTGGCCCGCTCGATGTCGTTGCTGGCGCCGGTCGTCACCTTGGCTTTGCCGTAGATGAGTTCCTCGGCGACCCTGCCGCCGAAAAGACTGGCGAGCTGCGATTCAATCTGGGTCTTGTTCAGGCTGTACTTGTCCTCTTCGGGCAGGAACATGGTCACACCCAGCGCGCGACCGCGCGGAATGATGGTGACCTTGTAAACAGGGTCGTGCTCCGGGACGATACGGCCGACTATGGCATGCCCGGCTTCGTGGTAAGCCGTAAGACGCTTGTCGTCCTCGCTCATGACCATGGACTTGCGCTCGGCCCCCATCATGATTTTGTCCTTGGCCCGATCGAAATGATCCTGGGTGACGGCCTTGCAATCCTCGCGCGCGGCAAACAGCGCCGCCTCGTTGACCAGGTTGGCCAGATCTGCCCCCGAGAAGCCAGGCGAACCGCGCGCAATCACGCGGGCATCGACGCTGTCGTCGACCGGGATCTTCTTCATGTGTACGCCGAGGATCTGCTCGCGCCCCTTGAGATCCGGCAACGGCACGACGACCTGCCGATCGAATCGACCCGGGCGCAGCAACGCCGGATCGAGGACGTCGGGCCGGTTGGTGGCAGCGATCATGATGACGCCTTCGTGGCCCTCGAAGCCGTCCATTTCCACCAGCAGCTGATTCAACGTCTGCTCGCGTTCGTCGTGGCCGCCGCCCAGGCCAGCACCCCGGTGGCGCCCGACCGCATCCAATTCATCGATAAAGATGATGCACGGCGCGTGCTTCTTGGCAGTCTCGAACATATCGCGCACGCGCGAGGCCCCGACACCAACGAACATTTCGACAAAGTCGGAACCGGAGATCGAGAAGAACGGCACCTGGGCCTCGCCAGCGATGGCGCGCGCCAGCAGCGTCTTGCCGGTTCCGGGCGGGCCGACCATAAGCACGCCCTTCGGAATGTTGCCGCCCAGACGCTGAAACTTGCCCGGGTTCTTCAAAAACTCGACCAGCTCTACGACTTCGTCCTTGGCTTCCTCGACGCCCGCGACGTCGGCAAAGGTGATCTTGACCTGGTCCTCGCCCTGCAGCTTGGCACGCGACTTGCCGAAACTCATCGCCCCGCCGCGACCGCCCATGCCACCCTGCATCTGACGCATGAAATAGATGAAAAGAAATACCAGTAGCAGCACTGGCAACAGGCTGATCATGATGTCGACGAGAATCGACCGGCCCTCCGGCTGCTCCCCGCGAATGTCGACGCCGTTATTGACCAGATCCGCATACAGTCCCGGGTCATCGGGCGGTGCAAAAACTTCGTAATTCTGTCCATTCGTCGTCTGTCCGCGCAACCACTTGCCGCCGGAAGTCGCCTGGATCTCGACGTGTTCGATCTGACCGTTGCTCACCGAATCGAGGAATTCCGAATACTCCATTCTCTGAGCTGGCGGCTCGGTCTCGGCATAGTGCTGGAAAATACTCATCAGCACCATCGCCACGATGATCCACAACAATAGGTTTTTCGCAAACTGACTCAAGAATCTGCTCCTGTTTCCGTAGGACGCTGCACGTAATGCTCCAATACTTTACACGTGTCGCCGTGAATCGGCGACCAGATAAATTTCACGGCTCTGCTTGCGCGACGCCGCCGGTTTTCTCAACCGGACCCGATCAAAGCGCGTCCTGGCGGTACGAACGAACTCGTCGAAGCCTTCGCCATGGAACAGTTTGACGACGAAAACACCGCCGGGCGCCAGCCAATCGCAAGCGAATTCCAGCGCCAACTCCGCCAGATCCATGCTGCGGGCCTGATCAGACGCCACAATACCGCTGATATTGGGGGCCATATCAGACAGTACAAGATCGACTTTTTCGCCCACCAGCGCTTCGAGCTGCGCCAGCACCTCGGCTTCGCGAAAATCACCCTGAATGAACTCGACCCCTTCCAGCGCATCCATTGGCAGGATATCCAGCGCTACCACCCGACCCTGCTGACCGGCGCGCTCGGCCGCCACCTGGGCCCAGCTGCCCGGCGCCGCGCCAAGATCGACGATCTTCCGGTTCGACTTCAAGAAATGATCGCGTTCGTCCAACTCGATCAGCTTGAACGCTGCACGGGCGCGGTAGCCGAGGCTTCGTGCCTGTTTCACATAAGGATCGGCCGCCTGTCGCGACAGCCAACGATTGGAACTCATGCCGGAAACCGGTTTTGGGATGTCATCTTGATCATCGTGGATTATCGCATTCTTGCCGGCGAAATTACTGATGGCCTCATCCCATCTTGCTCGGGCCTTGCGTCTGTGGCGTTGCTAATCGATTCAAACACCTTACACACAGGACCTGCGGTTCGGCAGCAGGAATGGCGGTGAATAAGGCGCATGATAAGTGATATTATCCTGCGCCTGTGGAAACCTGAAGGTCCTATGTCGCTGAACAACAACCAGATTCGCCGGCTCCGCGGACTATGTCACGAATTGTCTCCGGTCGTGATGGTCGCCGACAAGGGGCTCAGCGAGAACGTCCGCGCCGAGATCGAAGGCGCGCTGGACAGCCACGAACTGATCAAGATCAAACTACGCGGGGAGCGCGAGCAGCGGCGAGAATGGATCGATCAAATCCTCGCCGAGACCTCGTCCGAACTGGTACAGAAAATCGGTCAGGTCGCCTGTTTTTACCGCCCCAATCCGAAGAACCCGAAAATTCCGGTCTGAGGAACCTCTGACTGATGCAACTCACCGAAAACCGTCCCGAAGAGCAGTATTTCATACATTCGCTGGACCCGGATGCGATCCAGATCGTGGAGGATCGCTATAGCCGGAGTTTGATCCTGTCGCCCATCGAGGGCGTGCGTGAATGGGCCGTCGAAAGCGTTGATGCGCTTGAAGCCAGCCATTTCGCTCCAATCCTGGAATGGTCGCCGGACGTGGTGCTGTTGGCCTCCGGTCGCACCCAGCGCTTTCCTTCGCGCGAAATCCAGTTCGAAATGCTGCGCAACAATATTGGCCTGGAGGTGATGACGCTGGAAGCAGCGGCGCGGACCTTCAACGTGCTGGCCAGCGAAGACCGTCGCGTCGTGGCGGCGCTGATCTGGGAGCCGGCGGCTTACTAGGCACGCACGTCAGCGCGGCGGCAGATACCTGACCGGATCATCGGGCTTGCCGTCCCGTCGAATCTCGAAATGCAGCACGAACTGCTCGCGTTCGTCGCTGCCCATGCGCGCGATCAGTTGCCCGGACCGAACCTGCTGCCCCTCCCCGACCAGCCGCTCACGGTTGTGCGCGTAGGCCGACAGCATGCGGTCGGAGTGCTTGATGATGATCAGCTCGCCGTAGCCAATCAGTCCGTTGCCGCTGTAGACGACTTCGCCATCGGCGGCCGCACGTATCGGCTGACCGCCTTCGCCGGATATCAGAATACCCTTGCGCGACGCCCCGGTATTGAATCCGCGTGCGATGCCGCCCTCGGTGGGCCAGCGCCAGGCCATCCCGGCCACGCTACGGGTGGCGGCGGCCGGCACCGGCGTTGAAGCGGTATCGCCAGCGGGATCCTGACCGATCTCGGGAGGCTGTCGGGCCGCCGTCGTTGCCGGTCGCGGTTCGGGCTCGGCCGACGCCTTGCCCGCGCTGCTACTGGAAGTCTTCGCCTGTTGCGGTCGCGAGGATCCAGTAATGTCCGCCTTGTCACCATCCACAGGCTCACTGATGCGTCTTGATGCAGGCTTCGGCGTGGACGCCGGCGTGTCGGCCGTCAGCACGGCCGGGCGCATGTCCGGGGGTGCCTGCAATCGGATCCAGTCACCAACAAGGATCGTGTACGGCGCGGAGATGTCGTTCCAGCGCGCAACCCGTCGCCAGTCCAGGCCGTAGCCGAAGGCAATCGAATAAAGCGTGTCGCCGCTACGCACCCTGTAGGACTCAGGTGCCGGCGGTGGACGCGACTCGGCCGAACTCGAAGCCCGCTGATCAGGCATCAGCGGACCCGGAGCGCCACAACCGGTCAGCAGTGCAAACGCCAGTGCGACGACTGCAAGGCCGCACATCCGAATGATCCCCGCATTGCATCGCCTGCGATTCATCGATACACGTAGATCAGTCCTGCCGCGACGATCAGCGCAATCACGGCCCAGCCGATTGCATCGACCCAGCTGCGCAAGCGTTCGGCCATGTTTTCGCCGCCGGCCCAGACGAGCCCCGCCACCAGGAAGAACCGGGCGCCGCGGCCAATGATGCTTCCCAGTATGAATCCCGGTAGCGGCATCAACAAGGCACCACCGGCAATCGTGATGATCTTGAACGGAATCGGCGTGAATCCAGCCACGATCACGAACCAGATCCCATAGTCGCGAAACGCTTCCACCGCTTCCTGATATTGATGCATGTAGCCAACCCGCTGGATCAATGGATGGATCAGCTCGAACCCGAGCCAGCCGATCAGATAGCCGACCACGCCGCCGGCGACCGAAGCAAGGGTCGTCAGCAAGGCCAGCGTCCAGGCCCGACGCCGATCCGCCAGTACCATGGGCGCGAGCATCACGTCGGGCGGAATGGGAAAGAACGTGGCCTCGGCGAAGCTCAGCCCGACCAGGTAACGCGACGCGTGCCGATGCCGGGACCAGACCAGGACACGATCGTAAAGTCCCCGGAACATGTCAGGCGCCGCTGGCGGCTTGCATCGGCCGCACGTCGCTCAGCCGCATCGCAGCATGCGAATTGCCTTGGCCGTTTTTCAAGCACATCAATCAATTCCCTCCAGCAGCGGTACGAAACTTACCGCGCCCAGCGATTCGCGTTCGAAGTCGTCGTCCCGGCGCGTGTAGCGGATAAGTTCCTGTGCGCCCCCCGACTCGCTAGCTGGGGCGACCAGCACACCGCCCTCCCCGAGCTGCTCGAACAACGCTTCAGGGATGCGCCCGCCAGCAGTCACGACAATCGCATCGAACGGCGCCTGGCCGGGCCAGCCCTCGAGTCCGTCGGCATGACGAGAGTAGACGTTGTGGACCTTCAGCCCGTGCAATCGCTGCCGCGCCAGCCGGGCCAGCTCGCCGATACGCTCTGTGGAAAATACCTTGTCGAACAGCCTCGCGAGCACGGCGGCCTGATAGCCGGACCCCGTGCCGATCTCCAGCGCCTTTTCGCGCTTGTCGGCCGCCATCGCGGCCTGGGTCATCATGGCCACCACCAGCGGCTGCGAAATCGTCTGGCCCCGGCCTATGGGTAATGCGCTGTTCTCGTACGCGCGGCTGGAAAGCGCCTCGTCAACGAACATATGACGTGGCGTCTCGGTCATCGCGCTGAGCACCCGGTCGTCCGTGGTGCCCTGCTCACGCAGTTTCTCGATCAGGCGGCGTCGGGTTCGGTCCGAGGTCATGCCGATGCCGCGCGCAAGCTTTCCCGCGTTCATGTCACGCCGCATCCTCGTCGAGACGGATGCTCTGCACCCACTGACCGACCGGATCCAGTGCCTGATAACGGGTCAGGTCGACGTGAATCGGCGTGACCGACACAAAGCCGCGCCGAATCGCGTTGAAATCGGTGCCCGGGCCGTTGTCTTCCTCGCCGCCCGGTGCGCCGATCCAGTAGAACTGCCGCCCGCGCGGATCCTCCAGCGGAATCACGTCCTCGGAACGGTGCCGGTGGCCCAGGCGGGTGGTCTCGAACCCCTTGATTTCGTCCCACGGCAGATCCGGCACATTGACGTTGAGGATGGTGTCGGCCGGCAGCGGTTCTTCCAGCAGACGGGTCATCAGCACACGGGCGGCACGCGCGGCGGTCGCGTAGTTGCTGGGCCGCGGTTTCTCCTTCTCGTGGTCGTAAGCCAGCGACACGGCCATCGCCGGAGACCCGAGAAACCGGCCTTCCATGGCTGCGGCCACGGTGCCGGAATAGATGACGTCGTCGCCCATGTTCGACCCGGCATTGACCCCCGAGATCACCATGTCGGGCTCTTCGCCCAACAAACCCGTGATACCGATATGGACGCAATCGGTAGGCGTGCCGAACACCTTGAAGACATTGTCGCCGCGGCGATCCACGCGAATCGGGCGATCCAGCGTGAGCGAATTGCTCGCACCGGATCGATCACGATCCGGTGCGATGATGGTGACGCGGTCGACCTGCTCGCCGATCTGCTCGGCGAGGTGTCGGATGCCGGTCGCGTCCAGGCCGTCGTCGTTGCTGATGAGGATGTGCATCGTGCCCTTTTCGTCTGACTTCGAGACGATCGTTTTACAAGCGGTAACTATAATGCCTACAGTTGGAAATTACGCGACCCGACAACGAAACCGTGGTCAATTCACGATCGACCAGGCGTGCCGCGGACGCATCGGAGACGCACGATGAGCGACGATAACGACAAATTCGATGACGAGCTCGCGCTGTTTCGGGACAGCGTTGGCCCGGTACGCCGAATCCGCTCGAGCCGTGCCGAGACCGAACGTCCGCGGGTGCGCGCCACGCCGCGCATGCGCGAAGCCGACGAGCGCAGCGTGGTCGACGAACTCGCCGAGGCCAGGCCGTTCGATCACGAGCTGGAAACCGGCGAAGAGCTGCTGTGGCTCAGGCCCGGCCTGCAAAAGCGGGTACTGACGCGCCTGAGGCGCGGCTACTGGAGCGTCCAGGACGAAATCGACCTGCACCAGATGAATACCGACGCGGCCACCCGCTCCATCCGGATATTCCTCGACGAAGCGCTGGCCGGCGGCAAGCGCTGCGTCAAGATCATCCACGGAAAGGGTCTGCGATCCGGGCCCGCCGGCCCGCGCATCAAGGCCGTCACGGCCCGCGTGCTCAGCCGCCATCCCAGCGTGCTCGCTTTTGGCTCGGCGCCGCCGACCGACGGCGGGACCGGCGCGGTTTACGTGCTGCTTCGGAACGCGCGATGAACGATCCGGCGTCTTCGGTCATTCCGGCGCTGCTGCTGCTGGCCGCGCTGGGCCTGTGGTGGCACGCCTCCACCCAGGCGCTGGACCGGGCGCGCCAGGTCGCCCGCAACTTCTGCCGGCGCCAGCGGTGGCAGCTGCTGGACCAGACCGTCAGCATCCAGTCCACTTACGCCAGGCGCGGCGGCTACGGCCTCGAGCTGGTACGGCGGTATCGTTTCGATTTCTGCCCCGACGGCTCGAGCCGACTGCCCGGCGGCGTGCTGATGCGCGGCAGCCAGCCGCTCAGGATCTGGGCCGACGGCCCGGACGGCAAGGTTGTCGAGGAGCTGACGTGAATCCGGGCGCAAAGGCAACGGCCAGACCAGCGCTCGCGAAGGCGCAAAGACGCGAAGAAAGGCAGAACGCAGGAGATACATGAGGCACGAACCCGACCGGATAATCAAATGGTTCCAACACGGCATGGCTCTGGCAGAGCAGGCCCCGAACCCTGACAGAAAAACAATGGCGCCCTCTTGTATAAGAATTGAACGAAAAATAGAAGCATTAAATGGGAAATCGAGGCTGGCTGACTGCACCAGCCCATGGTTACAAGATTGGACTTGATCGAATCTAATGAATAGAAATCTGCTTTTCCGCGCCAGTTTCGCCGTGCTGCTAGTCGGCGTGGCCGGGTTTTTTTTCTATCTGTATCTGAATGATGCGCTGCCGGGGCGTGAGAGTGGAAGGGCCGGAAAGTTGGAGATCAGCGATCGCCGAGAAGGTGAGGATATCGAAACCGGCAGAGCCGACCAAGCGCAGGATATCAAAGATAAGGAACCGCGGAACAAAACCGAAGCTCTGCTGAACAACACAACCGAACTCGCAGCGACTGCTGCCGCGCCGGGCAGCGTCACAAAACAACAGATTAGCAAGATACTCAACTATGAAGCGTCAGTCGTAGACTCCTATAAAGAGCTGGCCATCGCAGGGGAAATGAGCTATGAGGCTGCAATAAAGAACATTTCCATATGGAATCAAATGTGCGCAGTTTCAGATGAGAAAATTCATGAGATTTATCTGGAGCCACGAGAATCCGATAGCTCGAACTCGATAATCGACAGAATCGAGGAACTGTGCGAAGGCTTCTCAGGTGATGTAAAAGGCGAGATTGACGACTTGGCTCATGCGGAAATGATCACCCACTGGGAAGAAACGTGGATGACTGAAGTACGATCTTCGTTGGACGATTTTGGATGGGATGCCGCTTTTGAGCGCGCAATCGATCAACTTTCGAGATCACTGCATAGATTCAATTATGCACTAGCACTGGATACAGTAGGGTTTCTTGGATTCTCCTCCACATTGTACGACGAACCCAGGTCAGAACTGAAATATAGCTATCTTTCGTCTGATATTCGAGTGATATTTTCGGTTACCGCTAAGTTGTTTTGCGAACAGCTGGGCGGCTGTAACGGGCAGCACCCGATCACTCTCCAACTGTGCCTTCAGTTCAATGAACGTCGCTGCAGCAATCCTGTATCGATCACTAATGCGATCGACCAGATATTAACGGGCTTGGAACACAAAGAATTTCTGGAAATGCATTTTGGATTGCGGAGCGCAATTAGCCGGCAAAGGAACTAGTCCGTCGGATTTTTTGCGCTTTAGGCTTTCTTCGCGCCTTTGCGCCTTCGCGAGAGCTCGTTTCATCCTTGAGTTGAATGTCAACGGCTCAGCCCGTGACACGGTCTCGCAGGTAGATCGGTTCCAGTTCGTGCGCAGCGACCGGGGCGGCGTGTCGTGCCAGGTCAGCCACGGCCAGCGCGGTCGGCCACGCTCCGGCATCGACGGTTTTCAAGCCGGGGCCCAGGGCGCCCCGTAATTCGCTTGGGTAGCTGGAAAACGCGTTGCCGGCGGCGATGAAGGGTTCGTCATCCAGCGCCCTCAATTCGCCCGGTGCGCACAGGATTTCCTCCCCGATCATCTCCATCCTGCCCGCTTCGAACGAAAACCAGCCGGCGTAGATCTCGCCCATGCGCGCGTCCAGCGCCGCCAGCAGGCGGCCCGAGTATCCGGCCGGACGGGCGGCGTGGGCGAGCGCGGCCAGGCTGGAGACGGGGAAAGCCGGCAGGTCGTGGGCCAGCCCGGTGCCCTGGGCCACGCCCAGTCCAAGGCGGATGCTGGTGAACCCGCCCGGGCCGCGGTCCACGGCGATGCCATCGAGGTCGGAATACGTCATTCCGGCCTCGGCCAGCAGTTCGGAAATCCACGGCAGTAGCGCGCCGGCGTGGACGCGGGCACCGACTTCCTTGCGCTGAAGCCGCCGATCACCGTCGACCAGCGCAACCGAACAGGCCTCGGTCGCGGTTTCGATGGCGAGAACCTTCATTCCACGTTCCGGATGAATGCCGCCGCTTCGTCGACGCCGCCGCAGCGCGGCATCGGCGGCAGGCTGTTGACGAAGATGCGGCCGTAGCCCTTCGACGTCAGGCGCGGATCGCCGAGCACCAGCACGCCCCTGTCGCCAGCGTGCCGAATCAGCCGGCCCGCACCCTGCTTGAGCGCCAGCACGGCAGCCGGAATCTGCAGCTCCGAGAACGGATTCCCGCCGCGCTCGCGGGTGGCCCGGATGGTGGCCGACAGCACCGGATCGTCGGGCGATGCGAACGGCAGCTTGTCGATGACCACCACAGACAGCGCTTCGCCGCGCACGTCCACGCCCTCCCAGAAGCTG
>Ga0209964_1000188_pt1 | contig 16370 bp, 10 predicted proteins | sample SalPonR2_B_D1_MG_FD_185705 | JGI IMG/M metagenome (GOLD analysis project Ga0209964, IMG submission 185705) | Salt pond soil microbial communities from South San Francisco under conditions of wetland restoration - Salt Pond MetaG R2_B_D1_MG... ... | reverse complement strand
CACTCGAACTTGAGATCAACCAGCGCCTGGTCGCACGCTCGATCTGGAAGACCTGCCGACAGCGGATTGCCGAAGTCATTGCCGAAACGCGCGCGACTTGACCGGGCGCCGGCGGCCGGCTACCGTTCCAGCAACAATGGAGACACCCCGGAGGGTGCACCATGGAATTTCTGATTGCCGGCCTGGTCGCCTTCCTGGCGCTGATGCACCTGGCCTACGCGATTCAGAACGTGCTCAACCCGACCCAGGCCGGCGAAGCGATCGCCGACGTTCTCGGCCAGGCCGAAGCGCCGGTCTACCCGCGCTCGATGATGCCGCCGATTCGAAGCCGGGCTTCGATCTGGACGGCCTTGATCTTGATCATCGCCTTGCAGTTCGCCGCCGGCGCCGCACTCGCGCTCGGGGCGGTGCAGATGTTCATCGCCGGCGGCGGCTCCCCGGCCGATTTCGCCGCGGCCACCGAATGGGCGCTGATCGGCTGCGGCATCGCGCTGCTGCTGTGGTTCGGTTTGTTCCTGACCATCGGCGCCGCGCTGTTCCAGATGTGGCAGACCCCGCTCGGCCAGGGGGCCATGGGTGACGCTTACCGCAATGGAACGTTCGCGGGGGTGGTGATGCTCATCCTGCTGTTCCTGCCAACGGTCTGACTTCCTCCGGTCAGCGTTTCGGCGGCAGCGGGAAGAACGCCGAGGTCGTGCGCTGGTATTCGCGGTAGGCCTCGCCGCGCGACCTGAGCGACTGCTTCTCGGTATACGGAATGCCGCTGACCCGGTACAGGAACAGCAGCATCACGACCGGTCCAAGCCAGGCGAGCCAGCCGTAAGGCGCGCCGAGCGCGATCAGCGGGTAGGAAAACCAGTGCAGCCATTCGAAGAAGTAGTTCGGGTGGCGCGAATACCGCCACAGCCCGACGTTGCAGACCTTGCCCCGATTGACGTGACCATTGTCATGACCATTGTCATGACCATCGCCCGGGTCGGCCTTGAACGCCGCCAGCTGACGATCGGCGATGGATTCACCGGCCAGCGACACCAGCCAGAACGCGACCCCGGCGAACACCCAGGCATCCAGCGCCGCATCCGGATCGTTGGCCACCACCCACGCCGGCAGCGCAAACAGCCAGGCGACCAGCGCCTGGACCATGAAGAACCAGAACAGCCAGAAATTCGCACGCGCGCCCCAGTGCTCGCGCATGGCCTGGTAACGGCCGTCTTCGTCGTCGTGGCTGCTCAGGCGCCGAAAGAGGTGGTAGGCCAGGCGGAACGACCACGTCCCCGCCACCAGCGCCGCCAGTACGCGCTTTTCGGTGCTGCCGTCGCCGACCAGCGCGTAGGTCACCGCCAGCAGCCCGATGAGTGCCGCCCATGCGAAATCCACCCAGTCGGCGCGACCGGATTTGCGCTGCCAGGCCCACAGCGCGGCCATGAGAATGAAACAAACGATGAGCGATGCAATCAGAACCATGAGCGAATGATGAACCTGCTGGGGTGAACGCTGCTGCAATGCCGCTACAGTCTGGTGCAATCGAGGGCGCGGATCAAGTTGCGACGGTTGATTCGTGCAACCGGTCACGATAGTGAAAATTTGCGCTGCAGATTCGGCCCGAGGCCGATCCCGGGCGGCTAGACTCCAGAGTGCCAAAGACAATAACCAGACCCTGAAAGGCATGCACTACCCGTCAATCCAGAAACCCGATGCCGGACTGTTCAAGCGATCGGCTGCGCTGAGCCTCGCGCTGGTCGCGGCCATGCTGAGCGGCTGCGCATCGGTACCGCAGCAGAATTCACCGCAGACGGGCGCGCCGCTGCGTGCCGAGATGCAGATCGACCACGCCCTGCCGGCCATTTCGGCAGGCCGATCCGACGCCCCGGAAGAGATGGTGACCGGCAGCGTGCGGCTCGGCACGCCAGAAGGCCTGATCGACTACGGCGCCAGCTACCGGGTCCGCCAGGGCAAGTTCTTCGAGGCGATTCGCGACGGCGAAGACGAACTCGAGCAGGCCCAGGGGGAAGTCGCGCTGCAGACCCTCGAACAGACGCTGGGCTCGACGCTGCACCTGCCGGCTGGCGCACCCGTCACGCTGCAGCTGACGCGGCGCGAGGACACCCGGCTTGGCGTGGACAGCGAACGCACAACACAGTCGACCCGGGCCGATCTTCGCTGGTCGCCGGGCGCGATCGACCTGCACGTCGAATGGACCCGGCCCGAACGCGGTTCGCAACCGAACGACGGCTTGAACTGCAACCTTCGGGCCGGGCTCCAGCTCCCCGTGGAATTCCTGCCTGCACCGGCCGGTTCGATCGTCGAGCTTTCCGGTCAGCACTGCCGCGGGTCGGCACCGGCGCCCGGCGTGACCGACCTGGCGCTGGCGCGCTGGGGTGCTGCCTGGCGCTGGGGACCCGAGCGAAACACCGCACTGCGCGTGCTTCGCACCGAGCCTGAAATGCCCGCCGGCGCGGCCATGCCGCTGATGCCCGACTACGAAGTGGGGCTCAGCCACAACCATCTGCTGCCCGGTGGATGGCAGGCGCAGGCAGATGTCTCGATTCTGCGTACCGATCCGCCCATCTACGCGTTGTCGAATGCGTCGACCGAGGCCGACAGCACCGACTGGACGGCGCAGCTTGCACTCAGGCGACAAATGAACCTGCTGGCCGTCACCGCGCGCTGGGCGCATGCCGCCGAACGCGCCTGGTTTGCGACCGCGACGAAGCCACTGGTCGGCGACCGGTTTTCGCTGGCGCTCGATTTCGGCGCCTGGCTGACCCGCCTCTGGCCGCGGGTCGAAAGCGCGATGGACGTGTCGTGGGACTGGCGCCGAACGCGCCAGGGCGATGCCGACAGCAAGGTCAGCTGGAACATGCTTATCGACTGGTGATTCAGACCGATGTGCGGCGGCGATCAGTCCACCGGCATTTCCTTGCCGCGTTCGGGCTGGAGGCTCCAGCTGTCGGCCGCGGCCCTGTTCCATTCGCGGGTCAGCGAGCATTCGGCCTTGCCCGATACCAGCAGGTCGGATTCGAGAATTTCATAAATCTCGGCAAAGCTGCGCACGTTCAGGTCGTCGACCCGCCTGAACACGTGGTCGGGCCGTACGTCGGCCGGCGCCTCCAGCCCCATCGCCGCGAGCATTTCCAGCAGCGCGTGGATGGTCGCGCTATGGAACTGGTACACGCGCTCGGTCTTGCTCGGCACGTGCAGGCCCTTGATCAGCGCGGGGTTCTGGGTGGTGATGCCGGTCGGGCAGGTATTGTTGTTGCATCTGAGCGCCTGGATGCAGCCCAGCGCGAACATCATCGCGCGCGCCGAGTTGCAGGTATCGGCCCCCAGCGCGAAGGCGCGAATCATGTGGAACGACGAAAGCACCTTGCCCGAGTAGATCACGCGGATCCGGTCGCGCAGCCCCGAACCGACCAAGGCGTTGTGCACAAACACCAGCCCGTCGCGCCCCGGCATGCCCAGCGAATTCGAAAACTCCAGCGGTGCGGCGCCGGTGCCGCCCTCGCCGCCGTCGACGGTGATGAAATCCGGCGCGGTGCCGATTTCTATCATGGCCTTGCACATCGCCAGGAAATCGGTGCGTCGGCCGACGCAAAGCTTGATGCCGACCGGCTTGCCGTCGGACAGTTCTCGCAGACGCGCGACGAACTCGATCATCTCCACCGGCGTGGTGAACGCCGAGTGCCACGGCGGCGACAGCGCGGCTTCGTATTCCGGCAGGCCGCGCGCCTCTGCAATCTCGGGCGTCACCTTGGCCGCCGGCAGAATGCCACCGTGGCCCGGCTTGGCGCCCTGGGACAATTTCAGTTCGATCATCCGGATCGAATCACGGCCCGCCGTCTCGCGGAAGCGCTCCGGGTCGAAGCCGCCGTCTTTCGCCCGACAGCCGAAATAGCCGGTCCCGATCTGCCAGATCAGATCGCCACCGGGTTCGAGGTGATACCGCGACACCCCGCCCTCGCCGGTGTTGTGGGCGAACCCGCCCTTCTTCGCCCCGCCGTTCAGCGCCAGGATGGCGTGGCTGGAAATCGAGCCGAAGCTCATCGCCGAGACATTGAGATGCGAGGCCGAATACGGTTGCGTGCAATCTTCGCCGCCGAACATCACCCGCGGCTCCTCGTCCAGCTCCTCGACCGGTGCCAATGAATGGCTGGCCCACTCGTAGCCGACCCGGTAAACGTCGCGCTGGGTGCCGAACGGCCGGGTCTCGAGCTGGTTCTTGGCCCGCTGGTAGACCAGCGATCGGAACTCGCGCTCGACCGGGTAGGCGTCGAGGTTGGATTCGATCAGGTACTGCTGGAGTTCGGGTCGCACGCCCTCGACCATGTAGCGGCCATGGCCGATGATCGGGAAATTCTTCAGCACCGTGTGCTTGTTCTGAAACGAATCACGAACGCCCAGCGCAAACAGGGGCACCAGCACCACCAGGCTCCAGAGCACCGCCGGCCAGACCAGCCAAATGAGCGCGACCAGCGCGAACAAGCACCCGGAGATGCCGAAGAACCAGCGTCGGACCATGGTTCGGTTTCCTTCGATCTTGGACGGAAGCGACTATAGCAGTCGAGGGGGTGCCTTTTCCGGCGGGTCGGCCGGAATAGGGGTCTGGATTTTTTGGCGTCAGATGCCGGGTCGCGGCCGGTCGAGGTTGGATGCCGGGCATCAGTTCCGCCGCAAAAGCAACTGCCGTTTCGCCGCCAGCTTCGCTGGCTGATGCGAGTTACTTTTGTGGCGGCAAAAGTAACCAAAACCGCTCATGCCGCGAAGGCGCCCGGCAAACTGCGCCGGGTCCCCTGCGTTTCTCGCATCGAACGGCCGGTTCCGAACTCGCTCCCTTCCGGTCGCTCAGACATGCGGAACCGGAAACCTCCGTTCGCTGCTGCGATACTCGGCACCATCGAGGCAGAGGGGTGGCCGCCGAAGGTTGGGTGCAGGTAGCAACTGCCGCCGAACGTTCCGTGCCCGCCTCCCATCGTCGCCGAACCGCGCTCAAAAAAGGCAAAAAATTACAATGCCGTCCAACCGCCATCGACCGAGATGGTCGTGCCGGTGATCTGATCGGCCGCCGCCGAGCACAGGAACACCGCGGTGCCGCCGATCTGTTCGACGGTGGCGAACTGCTTCGACGGCTGGCGCGCCAGCATCACCTCGCGGATGACCTGCTCGCGGTCCATGCCGTATTTCTCCATCGTCGCCGGAATCTGCTTTTCGACCAGCGGCGTCAGCACGTAGCCGGGGCAGACGGCGTTCGCCGTGATGGGCTCTTCCGCCGTTTCCAGCGCGACCGTTTTCGTCAGGCCCACGAGGCCGTGCTTGGCCGCGACGTAGGCAGCCTTGTACGGCGACGCGGTGAGACCGTGCGCGGAAGAAACGTTGACGATGCGGCCCCAGCCGCGTTCGCGCATGCCGGGCAGTACTGCCGCGGTGGTGTGGAACGCCGAGGACAGCATGATCGCGATGATCGCGTCCCATTTCTCGCGCGGGAATTCATCGACCGGCGCGACGTGCTGGATGCCGGCGTTGTTGACCAGGATATCGACCACGCCAGCCTGTTCGATCAGCCGTCGGCAGGCGTCCGGATCGGACATGTCGGCGGCGATGTAGCGACACCTGATGCCATGGTCAGCCGCGATGCGTTCGGCCAGCGCGTGGTCTTCTGTCGAATCGGTAAACGAATTCAGCACCACGTCGGCGCCGGCCTTCGCCAGTTCCTCGGCCACGCCCAGCCCGATACCGGAGTTGGAGCCCGTGATGACGGCGGTTCTGCCCTTCAGCGACATAGCGGCATTCCTCGGAACGAGATCGATGGTGTCGCCAAGACTACCCCGGACACCGCCCCGCGCCAACTGGACTTTCGGTCATGGCGCCGGGCAGGAACACGTGCGCCGTATCGTGTCATGCATGAAATTTCTACAACAAGCGCTCTGCACGCTTCCAGCTGCCGCGCCACTCGTCCTCGCCGCAATAGCGCCACTGCGCGGTGAACGCGTCTAGATCCGACGATTCGAACTCGATCCGTAGCGGGCCCCAGTGGTCGCTGCCGGCTTTTTCGCTGTCGCACGACGTTCTCGAGTTGTCTTCGACCCACCAGCCCTCGAAGACCGTATCGCTGACGAACTCGCCCAATAGCCGGCCGCCGTCGGAGCTGTATTCGCCTTCGAATTTGCCGCCGACACGACGCATTTCGAGGATGCCGTGGTCTTTGGCGTCCCAGACGCCAAGAATCTCGACGCTCGCTGATTCGCCGGGCGCGTCGGTCCGGGGCGTGCGCACGGTCAATTCCACGCGCCGGTTCCTGGCCCGGCCCGCGGAAGTATCGTTGCCGGCCACCGGCCGAGACTCTCCATACGCCTTCAGCGTCACGCGATCCTGCGTGAACCCGGAATCACCGACCAGGTAGTCGGCCACGGCGCGCGCGCGATTGCGCGACAGCGTTTCGTTGTCGGATTCGGCACCCACAGCATCGGTGTGGCCGGCGACGATCACAGAGGTCTCGGCCCGATTGGCGATCGCGTCCAGCACTTCGTCGATCGCAGCGAATGCTTCGGGCTTGAGCGTGTACTTACCGGTATCGAACAGCACCGCGCTGTCCAGCGCGATGCGCTGCGCCGAGCCGATCGCGCCGACAGCGTCGATGTCCGCACCCGGCGTCTCGCCGCTGCCGCATGCGCTCTTGAGGTCGACCAGCTTGACGTAACGGAATTCAGCATCAGGGGCAACGTAAGCGGCCAGATCGATCTCGGCCTTGCCGCCTGAGATGCGCCCGACCCGCGTCCATTCACTCCCATCGGCGGAAACGGCCATCGCCGTCGGCTCGGTATCGGGTCCGATTTCGAACACGTAAAGGTCGGGGCCTGCAACATCGACCAGCGCGTTGTCCTCGAACGCCAGCACCAGTTCACCGGCGCAGCCCAGCGTGACGTAGCCGCTGTTGTCGCCGGCGGAGTAATCAGGCGCCCCCAGCGCGGCCTCCGGATCGGCGGCCCGCTCGATCGGCGAAGGATCCCCGTCGCTGTAGGATTCGACCATGTCGGCGAACGACACGTCGCCCATCGGAAACACAACCTCTCCGCCGTGTCCGTCGGGATAACTGCGGCTGGTCGCCACCTCCGTCTGCGCGATGACCGGAGAAATCGACAGGCTGATTGCACACAAAAGCGCGGCAAGAAATCTCATCGGAACCTCATTGCATTTGAATGCGAAGCATCGGTGCGAGAAACACACCGTGACTCTCATTGCTACGCGATCGGGGCTCCGTTCCGGACGTATCTACCCGCTACGATGAATGCGATCCGCATTAAGATTCACGCCGACTCGGTTCCAGCGCCGCCAGAGCCCCGAACGACTTCTATGGCCTGGCCTTCGCGCAGGCGTTCGTTGCCGCGGACGACGACGCGGTCGCCGGGCTGGATGGGGCCTTTGACTTCGATCATGTTTTCCGAGCCGATGCCGACGGCAACGCTGACCCGGCGGGCGTTGTTTTCGTTGTCGACGACGAACACCGAGGTACCCGTGCCGCGCAGCACCAGCGCGTCGCGCGGCACGGCCAGCACTTCGCGTACGTCGGCGGTGGGGATGGTCACGCGCACGGCCTGGCCGACCGGCAGGTTTTCCTCCAGGTTCAGCCGCAGCTCGAACACGTGGCTCTGCTCGGTGCCCTGACTGACCAGCGTGCGCAGGGGTGCCGCGATGACCTCGTCGTTGACGCGCACCGCCAGCTCGTCGCCGGGCTGCAGGTAGCGGTAAAACGAAAGCGGCGCGCGCGCGACCACTTCGAGGTCGTTCGGGTTGTACACGCGCATGACCTGGGTACCGGTCGCCACGCGCTCGCCGGCCTGCACCAGCCGCTGGGCCACAACGCCGGGAAACGGCGCCCGGATGCGGGTGCGTTCGATCTGATCGGTCACCTGGGACAGACGGCTGCGAGCCACGCGCAGGTCGCTCTGAGCCACGTCGCGCTCGGAGCGGGTCTGATCGATCTGGGTTCGCGAGGCCAGGTTGTCGGCGGCCAGGCGCTGGTAGCGCTCGAGCTCGGCGTCGAGGAACTGCAAGCGCGCCTCGACGCTGGAAATTTCGGCTTCCAGTTCTTCGGCCCGCAGCTGCAACTGGGTGTCTTCGATGCGCGCCAATACATCGCCGGCGGCGAAGCGCTCGCCGACCTCGGCGATTTCCAGCAACCGGCCTTCGACCTCGGCCGAGAGCAACGCGTCGGCGCGCGACAGCACGGTGCCGGCAACCTGCATCGTCGGGGCCATGGCCATGAGGCGCGCCTGGTCCACTTCGACTGGTGCGGCCTGGCCGAACTGGGCAGATACGATGCCGGGGAGCAGCCCCAGGGTGATCAGTGCCATAGCCGGTAATGAAATCGCGATTTTGTTCATGCGTATTGTTCCCGTCCCGGACTTGCCGCCGTCTCTTGCGGCGCCACTTTTTCTTCGTTCATTCTCAGCAGACTCGGCAGCAGAATCAATGTGAATAAAGTACTGACCGCCATGCCGCCGACGATGACCGCCGCCAGCCCGCGATAGAGTTCGGTGCCCGCGCCCGGCAGCAGCAGCAGCGGCAGCATGCCGAACAGGCTGGTGAAGGTGCTCATCAGGATCGGGCGCAGCCTCAAGCCGACGGCCTGGCGCACCGCTTCACGACGATTTTTTCCTTCACGCTCCTCATCACGGGCCCGGTAGACCAGCAGGATGGCATTGTTGACCACCAGCCCGAGCAATATCACGAAGCCGATCATGGTCAGCATGTCCATGGCCTGACCATAGACCAGGTCGACCGCGCGCAGACCCAGCACCCCGCCCACGGTCGCCATCGGCAGTGTCATCACCACCAGCAGCGAATCCTTGAACGAGCGGAACAGCGCCGAGATCAGCAGGTAGAGGATCACGATCGCCAGCACGAAACTGCCGGCCAGGCTTCTCAGCGTTTCGCCCAGCGCCTCGGCGGTGCCGCGGTAGGCGATCACGCCGCCGGGCGGCAGGACCGCGCGCATGGCGGGCTCGGCCTCGGTTCGCAGGAGTTCGATGGCGGTTTCCATCGGCATGCCCGACGGCGGCGTGACCTGCAGCGTCAACGTGCGGCTGCGGTCGACGCGCCGGATCTCGTTGGGCCCGGCGGTGCGCTCCAGCGTCACCAGTTCGCCGAGCGTGACGATCTCGCCGGTGGGTGAGGCCAGCGGTGTGGCCATCAGCTGTTCGGGGTTGTCCCAGCGCTCGCCGCGCAGAATCACGTCCAGGCGCTTGTCGCCGTCGAAGTATTCGCCCAGGAAGGCACCGCTGCCCATCGCCCGGATCATGGTGGCGACGTCGCCGCGGGTCCAGCCGAGCTCGGCGATGCGCCGGTCGTCGGGCTTCATGCGAAGCTCCGGCTCGGCCAGTTCCAGGCTTGGCTGGGGCCGCACGTTGGCGCCGGGCATCAGTGCCGATATGGCCTCATAGCCGGCGCGCCCGGCCTCCAGCAGGCCTTCGAATTCACCGGCCTGCAGGTCGACGTCGATCTGCCGTCCGCCGCGGCCGCCGAAGATCGCGCGCCGGGTCGCCCGACCGAAGGTGTCGGGAAACCCGACCAGGATCTCCGTGTTCAGAATCTCGATCATCTCGCCGGACCTGTCCTCGTCTTCGGTCCGCACGCCGATGAACGCGCCGGAACCGAACGTACCGAGAAACGTGTTCTTGAGCTTCGGTTCCTTTTCGCCGTCGAGGTAGGGCTTGAGCCGCTCGTTGATCACGTCGACGAGTTCTGCCTGCACCGTGTCCGGGCCCATGCCGGGCGGCGCCAGCACGAACGCCGACACCAGGTTGCGCTGCCCTTCCGGGAGATAGTCGGCCGGCGGCAGCAGGAACACACCGATCGCCAGCGGCACGCCGATCAGGCCGGAGATCCAGCCGATCCTGCGCCTGGGCGTGTCGGTCAGCTTCATCACGTAGTCGGCGGCGTTGCGCCACCAGTGCACGTGGCGGTCGTCCATGGCCCGGTCGCCGAGCAGGCGCCAGCTTGCCGCCGGCAGCACGATGATGGCGACGAACAGCGAGCAGATGATGGCCGCCGAAATCACCACCGCAAGATCGCCGAACAGCTGCCCGGCCTCGTCCTGCAGGAAGAATACCGGCAGGAAGATCGCGACCGTGGTCGCCGTCGACGCCACCAGTGCACCCCAGACCTGGCCCGCACCCCGGTCGGCGGCTTCGAAGCCGTCACGGCCCTGTTCACGCTGGCGCACGATGTTCTCCAGCACCACGATCGCGGCATCGAGCACCATGCCGGTAGCAAACGCAAGACCGGCCATCGATATCACGTTCAGCGACATGCCCAGTGCGTCGAGAACGATGAACGCGAAGCACAGGCAAAGCGGTATTGCCAGCGCCACCATCATGGTTGCGCGGTAGCGCCGGAAGAACCACCACAGGACACCGACGGCCAGCAGCATGCCGATCATCAGGTTGGTCACGACCATGCGCACCGACTGCTTGATGTAAATCGTGTCGTCGGAGGACTGATTCATCTGCAGGCCGGCGGGGTCCAGGTGCGTTGCCTGCAGCTCCGCGACCGCCGCCTTGACCTCGTTCATGACGCTTAGGATGTTGACGCCCGGCTCGGCCACCACGTTCATCATGATTGCCGGCTGGGTATTCTGGGTCATGCCGCCGGACGAATCGCGCATGACCCGCTCGATGGTCGCGACATCGCCGAGGTAGACCGGCCGGCCGTCGCGCCATTCCAGCACCAGGCTTTCGAGGTCCGGAATTTCATACTGGCCGGCAAACCGCAGCGTGTACTGGCGCTTGCCGACTTCCTCGAACCCGGCCGACACGTCGGCGTTCTGCCCCAGCTGGCGGCCGATCCGGGCCAGATCAACGCCAATCGACGCGGCCTGGAACGGATCGAATTCTATGCGCACCTCGAACGGCCGGCCGCCGCGCGGGGTGGCGGACGCCACGCCGGCGATCCGCTCGATGCGCTCCTGCACCACGTCTTCGACGAAATCCTGGTACTCGATGATGGGGCGGTTGTTGCCCGCCTTGGGAATGATGCCGAACCAGGCCATGGTGTCGCCGAACTGGTCCGACCCCACCCGAACGCTGGGCTCGGTGACGTCGACCGGATAACTCGAAACCTGGTTGAGGCGGGTGATGACGGCGATCAGCGCGCGGTTTAGATCGGCGCCCACGTCGAACTCGAGCGAAATGGATCCCCGGCCCTGGCTGGCGGTGGAGTTCATGCGCTTGAGACCGGGCACGTCGCGCAGTTGCTCTTCCTGCGGCTCGACGATTTCGGATTCGATCTCGGCCGGCGCCGCCGCCCGCCATCCGGTGGAAATCGAAATGGTGGGGCGATCGATGTTGGGCGTGAGCTGAACCGGCAGGCGGTACAGGCTGATCAGCCCGAAGATCACCAGCAGAATGCAGCCGACGGCGACGGCGACCGGATTGCCAAGTCCCAGGCGAGTTAACGGCACGGCTGATGCCCCCGGTGTAGATGACGATTCAAATTGCAGTCCAAATGCTTAACCTTTGGATTATGACCGGAATACAATGAATGCGCTGTCACATATTACGAATATGCGATATGCATCACGGATTACGTCATGAACAGGCGCCGTCGATCGCTCCGGGCCGCCGGTGTATCCAAAAAATGGACATCCGGAAGCCGCGGAAGTGCCCGGAATTTGACCGTGGTTCGTAATTTCACGACGCCGGGTGCGGTATCTTCAGCAGTAATCAAGCCGCAAACCGGATGGCCGACAGACCGCGCCCGCCGTAATGGAGACGCGCCGTGCGAACGCCGCAACCGGCCGAGGGTCGAAGCATGCGCCGGTCGTGCATAGGGACACCAGTCCCGGTACAGGAGTTTTTGAATGCCCGATAATTTCGATTACGTCATCGTCGGCGCAGGTTCGGCCGGCTGCGTAATGGCCAATCGCCTCAGCGCCGACCCCGGCTGCCGCGTGCTGCTGCTGGAAGCCGGACCACGTGACTGGAACCCGTTCATCCACATGCCGGCCGGCCTGGCCCAGCTGATCAAGTTCAAGTCGCTGAACTGGAGCTATCAGACCGAACCCGAGCCGAACCTGAACAACCGCCGACTCTACTGGCCGCGCGGCAAGGTGCTGGGCGGGTCGAGCTCCATCAATGCGATGTGCTACATACGCGGTCACGCCAGCGATTACGACGACTGGCGTGACCTGGGCAACCCCGGCTGGGGTTTCGCCGACGTGCTGCCGTATTTCCGGCGCGCCGAGGACCAGGGCCGCGGCGAGTCCGAAATGCACGGTGCCGACGGCCCGCTGGGGGTGGCCGACCTGCAGCACGTCAACGAACTCAGCCGGGTATTCATCCAGGCCGCCGAACAGGCCGAGTATTTTCGCAACGTCGATTTCAACGGCCCGGTCCAGCGCGGCTTCGGCCTGTACCAGGTCACCCAGCGCAACGGCCGGCGCTGCAGCACCGCCCGGGGCTACCTTCACCCGGTCAGGAAGCGGCCGAATCTGACCGTGCGCACCGGCGCGCTGAGCGCGCGCATCCTGTTCGAGGGTCAGCGCGCCCGCGGCGTCGAATACCGACGCCTGGGCGTCACCAGGAGAGTGCACGCCGAGCGCGAGGTACTGCTGTGCGGCGGCGCCATCAATTCGCCCCAGCTGCTGATGCTTTCGGGCATCGGCCCGGCGCGCATGCTGGAACGGGCAGGAGTCAAGACCATGCACGAGCTGGCCGGCGTCGGCGCCAACCTGCAGGATCACCTGGACGTGATGACGCTGACCCGCTGCTCGCAGCCGGTCACCTACGACAACCTCAACGAACTGATGGTGGGCCTGAAATATTTTCTCTATCGTGAAGGCATCGGTACCTCGAACATCGCCGAGGCCGGCGGCTTCCTGGCCAGCGGTCTGAGCGACGGCCGCCGGCCCGATGTTCAGATGCACTTCGTTCCCGCGCTGCTGGACGATCACGGTCGCAACCGCTTGCCCGGCGACGGCTATACGCTGCATGCCTGCAACCTCAGGCCCGAGAGCCGCGGACGGATCGAGCTGCGCTCGGCCGAGCCGGACGCCGCGCCGGCGATTTATGCCAACTACCTCTCGGCGGCTTCGGACGTCGAGATGATGCTGGAGTGCGTTCGCTGTTCGCGCGAAATCCTGGCCCAGCCGGCATTTCGGCCGTTCCGTGCCCACGAGATTTATCCAGGCAACCAGGTCACCGACCGCAACGATCTGCTCGGCTTCATCCGCAGCAAGGCCGAATCCATCTATCACCCCGTCGGCACCTGCCGCATGGGCAGCGACGACGACGCGGTAGTCGACCCGGAACTCAAGGTTCGCGGCATCGACGGCCTTCGAGTGATCGACGCATCGGTGATGCCGACACTGATCGGCGGCAACACCAACGCCCCGGCCATCATGATCGCCGAAAAGGCCGCAGACCTCGTGCTGGGCCGGCGCGTCGTGCGCGAACACGGGCAGCGCGTGGCCGAAGCTGCCTGATGCCCGCATCGGTTCGCGGCCAATTGCGACCAAGAGCGAGAGATCATCTCTGTTCGTGATCTATTCAGGAAACGTATGGTCTACTGACACGACGACCTCAATGAAAACCAATGCTGCGATGAAAACAATGCTTCGATCCATAGTGCTTTGGCTGCTCTTGATCGGCGCCGCGATTGCGGCCCAGAGCCCCGACGCCGTTCCGGAACAACAGGGAGCGGCACCGGAGGCGGTGGTCGCACGCCTCGAAACCGCGCTGATCGAAAACATGAAGGCCGGCGATTCGATGACCTTCGACGACCGATTCGAATCCCTGCGCCCGCTGCTGGCCGAGATCATGGCCGTGGAACGCATGGGGCGCTATGTCTTCGGGCGCGACTGGGCCTCGTTCGAGCAGTCGCAGCGCGAGGCATTCAGTGAGATCTTTCTCGACCTGAGCGCCGCGACCTACGCCGGCCAGTTCAGGAAATTCGACGGCGAGTCCTTCGAGCCGGTGGCGGTCCAGCGGCAGAGCGAGGACCGCGCGGTGGTCAAGCGCCTGCTGACCACCGGCAGCGGCAGGCAGATCGCTTTCGACTACCTGATGACGCGCGACGACGCGCACTGGCAGATCGTCACCATCATCACCGACGGGGTCAGCGACCTGGCGATCAAGCGTACGCAGTACCAGAGCATTCTCGACAACGAGAACTTCGACGCGGTCATCGCGCACATTCGGAAGTCGATCGAATCTCAACGCACTGACCCGACGAATTGATTGATCGCAGTGGCTGACGCCGAGCGGCAACCCCACCTGACCGAACGCTGGCTGACCGGGGTCACCCGGCACCCGCTGCTGGTGCTGGCCGGGTGCCTCGTTTTCACGCTGCTGGCGGGCCTGGCGGCGGCCAAGCTGCTGGGCGTCAACAGCGACCCGATCGCGATGCTGGACGAGGACCTGCCGTTTCGCCAGACCGACGAACGGCTGCGCGCCGAATTCCCCAACCTCGACAATAACCTGCTGGCGGTCGTCGAGGCCCCCACGCCGGAACAGGCCACGCTGGCGGCCCGCCAGGTGCAGCGCGAACTTGAAGCGCTGCCCGACGTGGTCAACTCGGTCAGCTGGCCGGCCGGCAGCGAATTCTTCGAACGCAATGGACTGTTGTTTCTTTCGCTAGCCGAGCTCGAATCGCTGAGCGAGCGCCTGACCGCAGCCCAGCCGCTGCTGGGTCGGCTGGCCCGCCAGACCGATGCCGCCGCATTGTTCGAACTGCTCGCACAGATCGCAGCGCGTAGCCGGGACGGCGATTCCATGCCGCCCGGCTTCGACCTCGACGAACTCCATCGCCAGATCGCCGGGGCGATCGACACCGGCCTGGCCGGCGCACCCGGACTGCTGTCGTGGCAGCGATTGCTGGGCGATGGTGGCTCGGCCGCCGGCCGCGTGCGCGAAGTGCTGCTGATCAACCCGGTGCTCGATCACGACCGCGTCCTGGCCGCACGCGAGGTCATGGAGCGAATGCATGAGATGCGCAAGCGGCTTGGCCTCGACCAGGGACCGGTGCGCCTGCGCTTTACCGGCAGCGCCGCATTGAGCTTTGAGGAGATGCGAAGCGTCATCGAAGGCGCGGGTCTGACCGGCATGCTCGCGCTGATTGCAGTCACGGTCGTGATGCTGGCCGGGCTGCGCTCGGTCTCGCTGAGCCTGATCGCGCTGGTCAACCTGGCGCTGGGGCTGGTGCTCACGGCCGGTTTCGCCGCCCTGGCCATCGGCCGCGTTAACCTGATTTCGGTAAGCTTCGTGGTGCTTTACATAGGCCTGGGCGTGAACTACGCCGTGCACTACCTGCTGCGCTACCGCGAGATCGCCCAGCTCGAACCGGCCGGCCGAACGGCGGCGATTCGCGCCACCATAAGCGCTGGTCGATTCCTGCTGTATCCGCTCACACTCAGCGCGGTGACCACGGCACTGGGCTTCTTCGCCTTCGTGCCGACCGCTTTTTCCGGCATCGCGGAACTGGGCCTGATCGCCGGCGTGGCCATGATGGTGACGCTGCTGCTGAGCTACACCGCGCTGCCGGCCATGCTGGCGCTCGTTCGGCCACGCATTGCCGGTTCGCCACCGGCGCACGATCGGGGCTGGCGACAGTACCTGGAACTGCCTCTGCAGCGCCGCAAGCTGGTGCTGGGCCTGGGCATCCTGCTGATCATCGCGGCGCTGCCGGCGCTGCCCCAACTGCGCTTCGACAGCGATCCGCTCAACGTGCGCGACCCACAGTCCGAGTCGGTCGTGACGATTCGCGAACTGTTGGCCGGCGGCCAGGCCGGCTACCGGAACATCCAGGTGCTGATGGACGACGCTTCTGCCACCGAGACGATGCGGCAGCGCCTGGCCGAACTGCCGACGGTCGCGCGCGCGGTCTCGCTTCAGAGCTTCATCCCGGACGACCAGGACGAAAAGCTGTTCATGCTCGATGACCTGGGCTGGGTGCTGGGGCCAGACGTGGTCGGTGCCGATTGGGAAACCGATCCGGTCAGCGCCGATTCACTTGCCGTCGCCGCCAGGACCCTGACCGACGCGCTCGGCCAATCGAACGAACCGGCCAGCAACCCCGCATCCGACAGCCTGTCTGCAAGCCTTGCCAGGCTGCTTCGGGCGCTTGACGGCCCCGGTGCCGCGCAGGCCGCGGCACGCGTCAACCAGACCCTGACCGCCGGCATGCAGCCCACGCTGGGTCGCCTGAGCCAGGGGCTGCAGGCCACCGCACCGGTTGCAGTCGATGACCTTCCGGCCTGGCTGGTGGAGCAATGGCGGGGCCGGCAGGGCGCCCGGCTGCTGCAGGTATTCCCGGCGGTCGACGTTCTCGATTTCGACCGCCAGGCCGAGTTCACCGAGCAGGTGCTTGCGGTGGCCGGT
>Ga0209964_1000174_pt1 | contig 16902 bp, 20 predicted proteins | sample SalPonR2_B_D1_MG_FD_185705 | JGI IMG/M metagenome (GOLD analysis project Ga0209964, IMG submission 185705) | Salt pond soil microbial communities from South San Francisco under conditions of wetland restoration - Salt Pond MetaG R2_B_D1_MG... ... | reverse complement strand
ATCCGCCTCGGCCTCCGAATTTGCCGCGAACACCGCCAACGATCCGGGCTTTGAACTGCCCGAGGTGAAGTGGGAACTCTCGGGGCGGCGCGTCATGACGCTTGGCTGGGCCGAAGGGCTGCCATTGGGGGATAATGACGCGCTGGACGCCGCCGGACATGACCGGGTCGCGCTGAGCGAGCGAGTGCTTCAACTTTTCCTGCAACACGCGCTGCGCGACGGGTTCTTTCACGCCGACATGCATCAGGGCAACCTGAAGGTAGCACCCAATGGCAATATCATCGCGCTTGATTTCGGGATCATGGGCCATATCGACGAATACACGCGCCGCGTCTATGCCGAGATCCTCTATGGCTTTATCCGGCGCGATTACAAACGCGTGGCCGAGGTGCATTTCGAGGCGGGATATGTCCCCGCTGACCGCGATGTTGACGAATTTGCCCGCGCTTTACGCGCGGTGGGAGAGCCGATTTTCGGCATGGATGCCACCCGGATCTCCATGGGGCGGTTGCTCAGCTACCTGTTCGAGGTAACCGAGCGGTTCGGTATGGAAACCCGGACCGAATTGATTCTGTTGCAACGCACCATGGTGGTTGTCGAAGGCGTCGCGCGGTCATTGAACCCCAAGATGAACATCTGGGATGTCGCGAAGCCGATTGTCGAGGATTACATAAAGACAAGCATCGGACCCCGTGCCTTTGCCAAGGACCTGGGAAAAACCGCTCTTGTGCTGGCCCGTTTTGGTCCCCGCCTTCCGGGGCTGATGGAACAGGTCCTGATTGCCCAGGGCCGCGATACCCCAGAGCCGCCTCCGAACCGGTTCAAGACCGCTGCTCTCTGGTCTCTTCTCGGGGCGGTGGTCGGTGGCGCGCTGGTCGCGCTGGTCGAAGCACTTTTGTAGGCGAACCGCCTTGTCGTAACCGAATCCTAACGCTCTGCCGCTTAGCATCTGCCAAACCGCAGAATGCGAGGGCCGTTGCGTGACCGGGATGTCGGTGAAATCGATTGTTTTTGGCGTGGTCATCGCGGCCATGGCCGTGTCCGGAGCAAACGCGAACATCTGCGATTCGGCTGCGCGCCATGCAGCAGCCGAAACCGGCGTGCCGGTCGATGTGATGCTGACCATAACGCGGCTGGAGACCGGGCGCGGCTCACCGGCCGAGCCATGGCCCTGGGCTGTCAACAACGCGGGCGACGGGTCGTGGTTTTCGTCCGAGGACGACGCACGGTCCTACGTCTTTTCTAGGGTGAAACGCGGCATAACCAACATTGATATCGGTTGTTTCCAGATAAACTATCGCTGGCACGCCGACGAGTTCCGCTCCCTTGACGACATGTTCAACCCGGAAATGAACGCACTTTACGCGGCGCGATTCCTGTCAGAGCTATACCGCGAATTCGGTGACTGGACCGAGGCGGTTGGCGCCTATCACAGCCGCACGTCAAAATACGCCGACCGCTACCTGTCAAAGTTCCACGATCTGCGCGGGGATGTCGCAAAGCTGGAGCCTCCTGCCCCGACTGAGGCGAAACCTGCAGATCAATCCCTCTTTGGACGGCAAGGCCGTGCCCGCCCCGGATCGGTCTTCATGAGCGATGCAACGCTTACCCAGCCCTTTATCCAGTTCAACAGGACCAACTGATGCCGGACCCGACGCGCTCCGTCTTTTCCAAGCCGACGGTGGCTCTCGCCGTCGCGCTCATGGCGGTCATCGTGATGATGATCCTGCCAGTGCCGGCTTTCGTTCTAGATATCGGGTTGGCGACCTCGTTCGCGCTGGCGATCCTGATCTTCACGGTGACGCTTTTCGTGGAACGGCCTTTGGATTTTTCCGCCTTTCCGACGATTCTGCTGGCGTCCTTGATGCTGCGCCTGTCGCTGAACATCAGTTCGACGAAGCTCATCATCGGGCAGGGGCATACCGGAACGAACGCCGCGGGAAATGTCATTCAGGGGTTTGCAGATTTCGTCATGGGCGGCAGCGTTTTTCTGGGATTGGTCGTCTTTTGCGTTCTGCTCATCGTCAACTTCATGGTGATCACCAAGGGGGCCGCGCGCATGGCCGAAGTCGGGGCGCGCTTTGCGTTGGACGGGATGCCGGGAAAGCAATTGGCCATCGACAGCGACATGGCCGCGGGCGCCATCACACATTCCGAAGCGCGCGCGCGGCGCGACCGGGAGTTGCAGGAAACCACATTTTTCGGATCCCTCGATGGGGCCTCGAAATTCGTCAAAGGTGACGCCATTGCCGGGCTTTTGATCACGCTTCTCAACATCGTGGTTGGCCTGATCATGGGCACGGTTGTCCACGGGATGCAGATCGGCGCGGCGTTCGAAACCTATGCCATTCTGACGGTCGGCGATGGGCTTGTAACCCAGATTCCGGCTGTCATCATTTCCATCGCGGCTGCGCTTCTGCTTGCGCGGGGCGGGGCGACCGGCGCGACCGATCTTGCCATCACCTCGCAACTGGGTCGCCATCCGGCCGCCTTGGCCACGGTTGCCGTGCTCATGGTTGTGTTTGCGCTGGTGCCGGGCCTGCCGTTTGTCCCCTTCCTGACCGGTGGTCTGATCCTTGCGGGGCTGGCCTACTGGGTTCATTGCAATGCCGAGGATCCACAGGACGAGAGTGCAGCCGAAGAGGAGCCGCTGCCGGTCAAGGACCGTCCGATCGGGGATGTGCTTGACCTTGACGACATCCATGTCGAATTCGCGCCAGATCTTGTGGACATGGTGCTTGATCCCGCCAGCGGATTGGATTCGCGGATCTCCAACATGCGCACACATGTCGCCAAAAGCTTTGGCACGATCATGCCCGAAGTGCGCCTGACGGATGATGCGACGCTGGTCGACGGCACCTATGTCGTGCGACTCCATGGAGTCGAAGTGGCGCGCGGCGTGCTGCATCCAGACATGATGCTTGCATTGATCCCCGAAGGCGCTGCCGCGCTGCCCAATGGAACGGACGTGGAAGAACCTGTCTATGGCGCGCCCGCCCGTTGGATCCAGGATGCAGAGCGTGAAGACGCCCAGCTTGGTGGTCTGACCGTTGTTTCACCGAGCGAGGTTCTGGCCACACATCTGCTCGAGATCATCAAGCGCCACCTTGGGCGCCTGATGACGATGAAATCGCTCAAGCGTCTTCTGGACGAACTGGGGACACTCTCCAATCCGGGTCGCGCCGAGGCGAACCGTGCGCTCATCGATCAAACGGTGCCGGACAAAGTGCCGATGGACACTCTGCTGCAGGTCTTGAAGCTGTTGCTCGATGAGCAGGTGTCGATCCGGAACTTTCAGCTCATCCTCGAAGCCATCGCGGAGATGCGCGGTCAGGGATATTCGGCCGAGACGATCTGCGAGCATGTTCGCCAACGGCTCGGGTTTCAGCTTGTCGCGGCCATGCGCCGAGAGGACGGGACGATTCCCCTGGTTCATCTGGCGTCCGATTGGGAACGGCGGTTTGAAGAATGTGAAGTGTCCAATGACCGCGGCGCACCGGATGTGGCCCTGCCGCCTAAGGATTTTGAAGACCTGGCAAAACGGATTGCCGAGGAATTGAATCGCGCTGGCCAAAAGGGCGTGTTCCCTGCGCTGGTCACGCCGGGCCGACGCCGACGTTTTCTGCGAAGCTTGCTGTCGGCGAAGGGCATCAGTAACCCGGTGATGGCGTTTGAAGAGATCGGGCTGGATGCCAAACCCGCCTTGGTTGGCACCGTGGCGGTCTAGCCATGATCGAGGGGGTCTACTCCGAGATTGCAGCGCAGTTCTGGCTGGTCGCGGCTGTGTTCCTGAGGCTGCTGCCGGCCATCTCCCTCGCGCCCGGATATGGGGAATCATTCGTTTCGGCGCGTGTCCGATTGGTCGTCACGCTGCTCCTGTCGGTTGCGGTTGCTCCGATCCTGGAACCGTACCTCCCTTCAGAAGCGCCGAACCCGGCAGACATTCTGGCCTTTGTCCTGAAGGAAACTGTCATCGGGTTCTTCCTTGGGCTGGTGGCTCGAAGCATCATCTTTTTGCTCGAAATGGCTGGCGCGGTGATCAGCCAATACGTGTCGCTTGCCCAGATGCTGGGAAATGCAACCGAACCCATGCCGGTGATCAGCCATATCATCACAACTGCCGGGCTTGCCATCATATTTGCCACGTCGCTGAGCGACCAGATCATTTATGGCTTTGTGGCGAGCTACTTTGTCGACATCCCCGGTTTGGCGGACCTCACGGGATATTTGGGGGCCAAAGTTTCCGCGCTGGGCAACTATATCTTCAACGAGGGTGTGGTCCTTGCAGCCGGTTTCGCCAGCTTGATGTTCGTTTATTACCTGTGCATCGGCTTCATCAACAAGGCGATGCCGCAATTCATGGTCTCGTTCATCGGCATCCCCTTCGTCGCGCTCTTCTCGATCTACTTCCTGCATGAACATGCGGAACTCATGCTCACCGTCTGGCAGGAAAAGGCGCTGACGATCCTGAAGATGCCCTTCGAGTCACTGCAATGAGCGAAACGGAAGAAAACCAGGCAGACAAGCCCTACGAAGCCACCCGTCGAAAGCTTGAAGAGGCGCGCCGGAAGGGCGAAATCGTCCGTTCCCAGGACGTTGTGAACCTCGTGGTTCTGGTGATGTTCCTGATCGCGGTCTACGCCATGTTCAGCGGGGTCATGTCGGGGATTATTCTGGACATCATGAGGTTTCTGGAAAATGCGATTGCCGCGCGCTCACCTCTGGATGGCGCGGGGACGCTAACTGTCGTGCTTGGCTGGCTCCTTCCGCTGATTGGCATCATTTTTGTCCTTCCATTTGTCGTCGTACTGTCCGGGTTGCTCGGCACGAAACAGCTCTTGTTCACCGGCGACAAACTGAAACCCAAGCTGAACCGGATTTCCCTGATCGCGAACGCGAAGAAGAAATACGGATGGTCGGGTCTGTTCGAGTTTGCCAAGAACTTTCTGAAATTTGCAGTGTTTGCCGGGATATTGGCGCTTTTTGCATTCGATAGCTACCGCCTGTTCCAGGTTGCCGTGTTGCGCGGTGAACATATGGCATTGGCCAACCTGTACGAAGTGGCTGTCCGGTGGCTCTGGTTCACGCTTGTCGCCTATATCGCGTTTGCGGGGTTGGATGTGCTCTGGCAGATGCACGAACACGCCAAGAAAAACCGCATGTCCCACAAAGAGATGAAAGACGAACACAAAACCGAAGAGGGTGACGAAAATATCCGACAGCAGCGGCGCGCCAAAGCTGAGGACATCGCGACAAACCGAATGCTGCTTGATGTTCCGAAATCGGCGGTTGTGATCACCAACCCCACGCATTTCGCGGTTGCCTTGCAATGGTCAGGCGAAGACAACACGGTTCCAAAATGCGTTGCGCGTGGGACCGACGAAACAGCGCGCAAAATCCGGGAAGTCGCGATCAGTTCTGGTGTGCCGCTCTATAACGATCCCCCGACTGCGCGGGCGCTCTATGCCGAGGTCAAAGTGGGCACCATCATCGACGAGGACCACTACAAGGCGGTTGCGGCGGCAATCGGCTATGCGCGCCGGATCCAGAACATGGCAAAGCGATGAACGATGTCACCGGCCTCCGCCAGGCGCTCGAGGTGCTTGATGCGCGGGTGCAGGCGATCGAAACCCTGATGGCGCGCGAATTGCATCTGCGGGACGAGCTGCGCGCACGCCAGACCGCGATCACACATCAGGAACGTGCTTTGGCCGGTTCATTGAATGAAATGGCGGCGTCGGATCCAGCGTCTTTCCGGTTCCATGAATTGAGGATTGCAAAGCTGTCCGAGGATCAGCGCCAGCTGCAACCGTCCTTGGCCAAGGCTGCGATCCAGCGGCGGAACGTGCAGGATGTATTGAGGTCGCTCTTGCGGCAAAGGCTTGGACTGCAACTCCAGATCAAGAAGATGAGCGAAACAAAAAAGGTCTTTGAGACCGAGCAGGAGCGTCAGCATTTCTTGTTCGAAATGCAAAAGCGTCGTTAAAACGCGTCCTGGCGTGCCATGTCCGTGATCAGCACGGTCGCGTTATCCATCCCGAGGACCTCCTTGGATCGCTCTGTCAACGCGCGTTTCACCAGCGTCAACGTTTTCCGCGAGATCAGTTCATCCTCGAACCCGCCCATCGCGGCGAGGCTGAACAATTCGGCCAAGAACGTGTCGCGCAGTTTTGGCTCAAGAGTGCGGACCTTGTCGCCCGTCCCGGTCTCCACCTCTAGCGCAACAGCTAGAATGACCATGGCCCGGACCCGGTTGTTCAGGATCACCGGGACCACGAATTGGTTGGGCAGCTTCACGATTTCCGTGTCGCCGTCAGCCCCATCACCGGGCTTTTCCGAAGGCGCGACAGATGTCTCGGCACTGGCTGCTGAATCGTCCATGCCTTGTTCTGCTTCGGGTGGAGCCAGAAGCATTGCAGCGCCACCGCCGCCGGCCAAACCGAGAAGCAGCGCCACAACGGGGAAGAGTTTCTTGATCATTTTCGTGTTCTTTCGTGATCAGAACGGCAGGATTGCATCCAGCATCTGCTGGCCGATGCGTGGTTGTTGCACGTCGCTGATCTGCCCGCGGCCACCATAGGAAATCCGGGCTGACGCCATCTTGTCGTATGTGATCTCGTTCTGGCGGGTTATGTCGGCGCGTCGGACAAAGCCCGATACGAAGAGTTCCCGCAATTCAAAGTTGACGCGAACTTCCTGGGTGCCTTCAATTCTAAGAAGTTCATTCGGCAAGACCTCCACGACGGTGGCCGCAATCCGGAGCGTGAGTTTTTCGTTTCGGCGCACCGATCCGTTGCCCTCACTCTGGCTGGCGGAATCAAGCTCAACCGCGTTGTCGAGGGTGGCGCCATCGGGCAGGTCTGCGTTGCCTCTTTGTGGAAGGCCGAACAACTGAGGCATCGCCAGGCTTTCTCGCGACGACCGCCCGCGGGACGAAGTGTTGGAGATCTCGGCCCGATCGTCGATCTCGATCATCACGGTGAGGATATCGCCCGTGGTATGGGCACGTCGATCGCCGAACAGCGATGTCTGATGTCCGCTCCAGAGCGAGGCTTGCCGATAGGTCGAAGTATCGGCCGTGGTGCCGGGCAGACCGGAGTAGACCATGGCGCTGCGTTCCACGCCCTCGTCCTGCGGAGACAGCGTGGGCGGCTTGCCCATGTGGTCCATGCGGGCGCAATTCGGAAGCACAAGCAGGGCGAAGAGGGAAACGAGCACGGGAGTTTTCATGTCAGGGGAGTACCTTCAATCGGCCATCGTCCATCACTTCGGCCCGGATCGGCGCACGCGATGTCAGGTTCATGGCGCGGATCACGTCACCAGCCGCCCCGCGCTCCATCGCGCGGGCTTCGGTGGCTATGGTCAATCCGTTCAGTGTGAATGTGGCAGCGACGATCTGGTTGCGTTCAACCAGCGCGGCCCGCGTGAGATTTGATGTCAGCACGGGCTGCCCGGAATAGACCGCACGCTTAACTTCCGCGCCGATCACGTCATCAATCCCTTGCGCGGCGCCAGCTATGTCGGCCTGTTGAAGCTGCACCGATTGCGCGGTGATAACCTCTTTCGGGCGCAGGGTCTGGGTGGCGACCACCGAGTCCGTGAAGGCGGGTGCCGGCAGCGTCACCAGAGCCAATATCATCAAATGCCGCATCAGCGCACCTGCGTGGTTGCGCCAAGCATCTGGTCGACAGCGGATATCACCTTGGCGTTCAATTCATACCCGCGTTGCGCCTCGATCAGCTCTGTCAGTTCGCGCACCGGATCGACCGAGCTGTCCTCGAGATAGCCTTGGCGCAAGGTGCCAAGCCCGTCCTCTCCGGGCGTTGCGGCCAGCGGTCCGCCCGATGCCTCGGTTTCGGCAAAGAGATTGCCGCCCAACGCCTCAAGACCCTTGGCGTTGGCAAATCCCACCAGGTTCATTTGTCCCAATAGCTGCGGTTCCGCAGTGTCCGCGAAATAGGCGTAGACTTCGCCTTCGGGATTGATCGAGATGCTGCGTGCGTCTTGTGGAATGACGATCTCGGGTGCGACGGGGAACCCTTCAGAGGTCACGATAAGCCCTTCAGCGTCTCGTTTGAGCGACCCGTCGCGGGTGTAGGCGGTCTGGCCGGTGGGCATCGCGATTTCAAGGTAGCCGTTTCCATCGATTGCGATGTCCAGATCGGAATTTGTCTGGCTGAGTGAACCCTGGGCCAAGTGGACCGAAACGGCTGCGGGCCGAACGCCAAGCCCGACCTGAACACCGGTGGGAAGAACCGTGCCATCGGCAGCGTTCACAGTTCCGGCCCTGGCGATTTGCTGATAGTGCAAGTCCGAGAATTCGGCCCGCCGCGCGTTGTAGCCGGTCGTGTTCATGTTCGACAAATTGTTGGAAATTGTCTCAACGCGCATTTGCTGAGCCGTCATTCCCGTTGCCGCAATTTTCAGGGCGCGCATGTCGCTTCCTTTATTTTATAAGGGTTTGAAGAGCGGTTTTGGTCCGTTCGTGATCCATATCCAGAAGCTTTTGCCCCATCTCGTAGGCGCGCTGGACTTCGATCATGCGGGTCAGTTGTGAAATCGCGTTCACGTTGGACCCTTCGAGGTGGCCTTGCAGGACCAGCCCATCTTCGGACGGGGCCAGAGCGGCGTCAGTTTTGAATAAAACACCGGATTCCCGTTCCAAATCGGCGCCCGGTTCCGGTGCGACCACGCCGATCCGGCCCAAGAGCCGATCTCCTACGCTGATCGTTCCATCTGCTGCGATCTTGGCATCCGCTTCGCCGGGGGGGACATTGATCGGCGCGCCGCCAATGTCCAAGACGCGGTGACCATCGGCAGAGACAAGATCGCCCAGAGGATCGACCTTGAACGCACCGGAGCGTGTCAGCCGGAGGCCGTTTGGCGTCTCTAGTTGAAAATACCCGCTGCCTTCGATTGCCAGGTCCAGCGCGCTGCCTGTTTGGGTCAGGATACCCTGCGCAGAGGATGTTTTCTTTACCCTTGCCGCGGCCATAGACAGGCTTTCACCACCCTCGACGGCCTGGACGTATTCGGAAAAAACAAGCCCCTGCTGGCGAAATCCGGTGGTCGCCGCATTGGCGATATTGTGCGCGATAATTTCCATTTCTCGCATCAATCCGCTTTGGCGGGTTAATGTGACATAGCCGGTGTTTTCCAAGTCAACCTCCTGCGATGGATGTGATGATCGTCGACTGGAAGAAGTCGATCAGGCTTTGTGTCATGAAGTTCATCGACATCCAGAAGACGGCGAGCATCGCCACCAGTTTGGGCACGAATGTCAGCGTCATTTCCTGAATGGATGTGAGCGCCTGGAAGAGACCGATCGACACACCTGTCACCAGCGCCGCGATCAGTACCGGGGCCGAAATGGTGACGGCAATCCGCAGTGCTTCTCGCAGAACATCATAGATGTAGCCTTCGGTCAGCATCCGGTCAGACCGGCATCCGCAGGATTTCCTGATACGCCTCGACCACACGGTTGCGCACAGTCACAGCCGTTTCGACGGCAAGTTGTGATTGCGACAAGGCTTCAACAAGAGCATGTGGGTCGGCATCGCCATACATCGACCCCATGGCTGTTTCCTCGGTCGATTTCAGGGTTTGCGCGAAATCCTCGGTAATCTTGGAAAAGCTCTCGGCAACCGATTCTCGTGGGTCGGGTTCGGTCGCCGGCTTCAGGGCGGCATATTGCTGCGAGGCAAAAAGCGATTTCACGTCCATCGATAGTCTCCATTCTGGAAAGAGTTATTTACGCAAAAGTTCCATCAGGCCGGACGACATCTGCCGGGTCTGATCGAACATCTTGAGATTTGCCTCGTAGCTGCGTTGCGCTTCGCGGGCGTCGGCGATTTCGACAACGATATCCACGTTCGAGCCGGTATAGTGCCCGCTCGCATCGGCCATTGGATGGCCGGGATCGTAAATCTTTTCTCCCTCGCGCCGGTCGAGCGAGACCCTGTCCAGCGCTACCTTGGCAATGCCCGACATCTCGGCCTGTTCGGAAAAGGAAACGGTCTTGCGGCGATACCCGGGCGTGTCTGTGTTGGCGATGTTTTCTGCCACAATGCGGAGCCGATGTGACTGTGCCTTGAGACCACTGGCTGATGCGCCAAGCGCGTTTGAAAATGCAGACATCTGTCCCTCCTATTGCTTGCTGAGCGCGCTGCGCAGCATGCCAAGCGACGCGCGATACACGGCCAAGGCGCGATCGTGCTGGCGTTTTGCGTCGACTGAATTCAGGATTTCGTTTTCCAGTACCACGCTGTTGCCGTTCGGCTCACTGTTTTCGCGATGCGTCACGGTTGCGGTGGATGCATCGGTCGTGGCGGCAAGGTGATTTGCGCGCGTCATGCGCAAGGCAAAGTCATCCGTGTTTGGTGGCACGAGATCGGCAAAAGGGCGGACCGATTGAGCGCGATAGCCAGGTGTGTCGGCGTTGGCGATGTTCTGTGACGTCAGCGCCTGTTGGGTACCGGCATGCCGCGCCATTGTCATGGCGGTTTTGAACAAATCCAAATTCTGGAACATGGCAGGGCTTCTCCCTCGTTTGGTTCAACGAAGGCTTAACCCTGATTCCTTTAGAAAGGGTTTTCAGAACACAAATGGAGCGTACGATGCAGAACGCCGCACTGTTGGACCTCAAAAGCAAGCTCGCCGATATTTCGCGAACGCGAACTGTTGGCCGCGTTGTGTCGGCCGATGGCCATACGCTCCGTGTGTCAGGACTCGAGGAAGAGGTGAAACTGGGGGACCGGCTTCGTTTGCTGCGCGAAGATGGCAGCTTCCTCATGGGCGATGTGCTTTGTCTCGGGGCCGATGGTGCCATCATGCTCCCCGATGATCCGCCTGCACGCGTTGCGCTGGGCGACCGCGTTGTCGCGCAGGGGGCGGTACGGATCGCTCCGGATCAATCCTGGCTCGGTCAAGTCATTGATCCCTATGGACATGCTTTGAACGGCCGGTTCTTGAAAAAGGGCGGAGCAGAATTCGATATTCAGAATGAACCTCCTGCCGCAGTTATACGAAAAGGGCTGGGTGAACGACTGGACACTGGATTCCACCTATTCAATACGATTTTGCCGATTGTCCGCGGTCAGCGTGTTGGCATTTTCGCAGGTTCGGGGGTCGGGAAGTCCCGTTTGCTGGCCGATCTGCTCAAGGCCATGGATGCCGACGTTGTTGTTGTGGCCCTCGTCGGAGAGCGTGGACGAGAAATCAACGATTTTACGCAAAATATCTTGGGCGAAGCCGGGCTGTCGCGCACGGTGGTGGTCGCTGCCAGCGCTGCCACCGCCGCCACCGCACGCATGCGCTGCCCGATGACAGCGATGCGTGTCGCAGAGTATTTTCGAGACCAGGGACAACACGTCTTGCTGTTTGTCGATTCGATCACGCGCTTTGCGGAAGCTCAACGAGAGGTCGCCATCTCTGCTGGCGAGTTTCCCAGCCTCCGGGGCTTTCCTCCATCCCTGCCGTCAAGAATCACGAAGCTTGCGGAGCGCGCTGGTCCTGGCGCCAAGGGAAGCGGCGATATTACAGCGGTGTTCAGTGTTCTTGTCGCAGCATCGGATATGGATGAACCCGTGGCGGACCTGCTGCGCGGTGTATTGGACGGACATGTCGTGTTGGACCGCCAATTGGCAGATCAAGGACAATTTCCGGCTGTCGACATTCTCAAATCTGTATCCCGCGCATTGCCTGCTGCCGCGACTCCAACCGAAAACAGTATGCTGGCCAAGGCACGCAGCCTCGTTTCGAAATACAACGAGTCGTCTGCACTGGTCAGGTCAGGGCTGTATACAGAAGGTGCGGATGTGGCTTTGGATCAGGCAATCGCGTTCCACCCGGTGTTCAAAGACTTCCGCGCCGGGCAAACACGTGATGGAATCGGGGCAAGTTTCGAACGATTGCGATTGACATTGCGAAGAAGTGGAGCGCTTACAGACTGAGTTATTCCCACTCTGCAAAATCCATCCCCTTTTAGAGCGGAGCTTTGTAAGATGCCGAACTCAATAAGACCAGGGCGGTCTGAAGCGAATTGTTCGAATTCATAGAACTTGCTTCTCGCATCACAAGGAAGCGACGTGTCATCTCTTCAATCTTAGATGGATCCGCCAGCTCTGAAAGGTCTTTGGTCCCAAAGACCCGGCTCACTTTCTCCTGAATACGTGTATGCTGATCATCGATGTCAAGCTGTGAAAATTCGGACGGTAACCCAATGGCGGTTTGTATTACCTCCCGCAGCGGTGGTGTCGCAAGAATCTGAAACCAGGCGGTCGAGTTTGAATTTGAAGACGCGATTGTCTCTTTCAGCGATCTTGTGAAGCCAAGTGCCAACCGCATATCAGTGTCGCTCTCTCCAATTGCAACTTCAAATGATTGGGCAAGGTAATTTGAAATTGTTCGCCCCGCCAAACCCGGACTTGAGGATGGCCCCAGCCCAATTTCTGAAAAATCATAATCTTGAGCGAGAGCTTTATACCGCTGATCAGAGAGCTTGTTGGCAAGTGCGGATCTGTCAGTTACACCCTCTGCCATGATCGTTTTTATGAAGTGCCGGTTGTCGATATCATCGGACAGCCCATAGGCGCCAAGTACGACGCGCAAAATTCGGCGATCTGAAACGATGTCCTCTGGTGTATTGAGCTGGGAAAATTTTTCCTTGAAATATGTCGTGTCTGACTGCGTTGCATAGTTTGCTTTGTACGCCGCTTTTTGGACTGACAAAGTTGTCTTCAAGAGAGACCATCCTGCCAGCCCGGACCCGAGAGTGAACGGCTGGAAGCTCATTGTTGTTTCCGAAAAAGAAGGCGTTCTTCCAGTGGGAGGAGCTGTCTTAGTAGCTTCAGGCAGGAATACGCGTTTTGTTCAGCCACCGCTTGGGATGCACGTCCGAGAATCTCGGTACTTTGTGGATCGCGGAGAATGTCGGCAAGGGACCCGATTTGACCTTCAAGACGGACCAGAAGTGTAGAAGCATCTACTTCACCGCTGAGAAGCAGTTGCGCCAGATAACAGGCACGCCGGACAGGTGTATTTGCTTCATCAGGATGGATGGCATCTTTTAATCGAAGAATATTCGCGCGCGATGTCAAAACTGTGATGCGGGATCTACGATCTCCGTTTTCAACAACCGCCCCATTTATCAGAACCCGCTCCTTCGGTCCAAGTTTCAGGACAAGCCCGCTCATTTCTGTGTTCCTTTCCCGCCCAACCCACGAAGAATTGCAATATTTACGTCTAGTAGTGGTTCAATGCTCAGATCATCCTTGAGAACTTTTTGAGTGTAATTCTGAACAAATTCGGAAAGATAGAATATTTGCGCCCGAAGGCTGCCTGGCAGCGGATTTTCAGAATTTGCAACATCCGCTGCCAAAATCGTCCAGAGCTTTCTGTTTCTATGTAAGCAGGATGTGAATTCGGCAAAATGTGATATGCGTTTGTAAGCAGCCGTTTTCAGTTGACGCGTCGTTTCAAGAATAATCTCAATTTCTGTATCCTTCTGGGATTTTGTTGATGATGACGCATAATTCTGATACGCTTGAACGGATGTACGCAAAATCCTAACCTCTGTCTAGCCGACGTTTTGAAGGTGATATGGGCCGCCAAGACGGCCCAAAATCAAATTTAGCGGAACAATGATAGCAAGGACTGAGGTGCTTGGTTTGCGATCGACAGTGCCTGGGTGCCCAATTGTTGTTGTACTTGCAGGGCCTGCAAGCGGGCGGAGGCTTCCTCCATATCCGCGTCCACCATCGTTCCAATACCGGATTTTAGAGAGTCTGTAAGACTAGAAATGAATTCGGCCTGCGTTTCGATCCGCCCTTGAGCAGAGCCGAAAGACGCTCCTGAATCGATAGCATTCTGGATCATGAATTCCACAGAAACCAGCGCAGCGTCAGCCCCACTATCCGTGGTTACGTCGATATCGTTCAGTTTTTCCAGGCCGCCACCGATCGTCACTTCTGTTGGAGATGTCAACGTATCGATGCGGGCCTCAACTGTATCGGTAGCATCAGTTACCGTTGAACTGATGTTCAGATTACCGCCGGAAGCCGTGACATTGAAGACATCGGTATCCATACCCTCCTCAGACGCATAAATTGCATAGGCCTGTTCCAGGCCTTTTGCGACATCGCCTGCGGTGTCACCATCACGTGCAATGTACATGATTTTTTGAGCATCCGTGTCCGTCGTTCCAGTGGTGTAATCGGCTGGATTGAAGTTGCTGCCATCGGTATCAACTCCGGTGATCCCGAGGCTGAAAATTTGCCCTGCACCTGTTGGATCTGTAACAGCGAGAGTTCCGGTTTGTGTAGCGTCAAGCGTTTCTGCGCTGGTCAGGTTTGCGACTGTCCCTCCCGTAACCGCGCTGGCGGCTGTGCTGAGGTCCTTCTTGTTGACGGAGATGTCACTTGCCGAAACACCGCTGTCTGAACGGTCAAGTGATGCCAGGACCTTGACAGTGCCTGATCCGGCGTCTGTTTCCCGGTTCGAGAGCAAATTCAGCCCATTGAATTGTGCTGCCCCGACCACCGCATTGATCTGATCGCGCAAGGCGACGATGTCGGTCTGGATCTTGGCACGATCGACGTTTTGCTCCTGTGATGCGACAATCTTGCCCTTCATCTCCGTTAGAAGATCGGTCACTGTTTCAGCGCCGTTCCTCGCGACAGCGACCGTAGATTCGCCGAGGTTGAGGCTGTCAGAGATTCCCTGAAATCCTTTTACGTCGGATTCCATAACTTTCGAAATCGCCCAAACAGCTGCATTGTCTTTTGCCGTTGCAACCGTTTTACCTGTAGAAATCTCGTTTTGTGTGTCGGTCAATTTTGTGTTGATCGACTTGAGAGTTTGTAGCGCAACCATCGCGCCATTATTTGTCAGAATGCTGGACATTGTGTTCCTTTCAACCGTGCTTTGCACATATGATTTCCATGTATCCGTAGTTTGGAACATGGATATTAAGGTCGTTCTGACTCATACAGAGATGAAGATCTCGCGCCACTTGTGGTGTGCAAGGCAAAGCTGAAAGATAAAGATGAACAATTTATAAACGTGAGGCGGATGTGCTCTTTTAGGCATGTAAAAGTTTAAGAAAAACTCTATCTGAGTTAGCATGTTAGAAGTATCTCATTATATAATCTGTCCTTAGAGTAGAAGACTGCGTCTGTAAAATTTCAACCTATCATAATCACTATGGTCTGGGAGTGGTACATGGCATCCACCACAATTTCAAATAGTTCGATAAAGATTACAGGTGCCAGTTCTGGCGAGGTTCACAAGCCCCGCGATCCTGGGCGGTTAGATCCCGTAGAAAAAGAGCCAAATTTGGATAATCGTCGGTTACAATTTTCCCTGGGGGAGGCAAGTGATCTTGCATTTGAAGGATCATCAGTGCCTCTGAAAGACGATTATCTTTTATCTAAAAAATATGAGTATGAAGATGAAAACAAAGATTTAAAATATGAGGTGAGAGGAAGCTTCCAATTTGGAATGTCCCCGAAATCTATTGGAAGCCAGGTACAAGCCAGAGTTGGCGATATTGATGAGATGGATTGGAGTGAAGTTAAAATTACTCACGATTTGAACAAATATAGGGTAATTTTGGAGAGCGATGGCCTTAAGCTCGTTTTTCAACATGAAGAAGCGACCTGGGGGGGAATCCAGAGGCAGACGGAGGATATTTCCCTGATTGAGCCCCAGTACCAGAAAGACCTGAATTTCGGTTCGATTGAAAATCGAGAAAAAAACTATTATTCACTTGGCAAGTTGGGAGCGAAGGATAGTTCACAAGCAGTAGAATTTATCAGGGAGCAGCCTGTCGCTCAGTTTGGGATGAATGGGGTTAATCCTTTCAGTAATTCGTTGCCGAATTCACGCCATGTGGGTAATCTAGAATCAGATAATTCAATTGAGTCAAATTCATATGCAACAAACTATCTGAGGGGCAAACCATCCCATAAGATTCCAAAAAGCATTTCACCATTAAAGTTGACTGTGTCGTCCAGTATTGATTTTCGAGGTGGTCATGAAAATACTAAGCCTGGGAATGAGGGAGAGCGAAAATTTGCCATCGCAGCTTCTGGCAATTGGTATCATCAACATAATGAGATAAGCCGTGGTTGGGTTGCAGAGGCAGATGTGGATGTTTTGGCAAATGCGAATCAGAGAACCTCAAGCATTCAGATCGATACTTTTGCTGAGCAAAAAATGAAAGGTCATCAAGAAACTCGAGAGCAAAATGCTCAGATGCCTTGGTCGCGCGAGCCTAAGGTTTTTGCGGCTGAACGGTTCGAGGGCCAGCTTTACAAGCTTGAAAGTAATATTGTGTCCACGCCCCAAACGAAATCAATTCCGCAGGTTGAATTTACCAAAGCGCATATTGTGGATTTGCCAAAACGTAAGCCAACTATAGGTGTGCATGTGCATAGAAATTTGGAATTTTCAGAGATTCAGATTGTTTCAGAAAACTTTGAAATAACTGAGCTATTGACCAAAAACCAGGCGGACTTGAAGTTTTCACTCAAAAAAATTGGAGTGGAGAATTTTTCTCTTTCTTTCAGTAACGATCAAGGCTTTTCGGGTAAAAAGTACGGATTAGCAACGGGAGCGACCGAAGACGGTACGGTTTCTCCGGAGACTACCAAGGCATCAGAAGTTGCCTATTCGACTGCTTTGGTGGACGGTTTGGATATTTTGATTTAGGAGATGACGGTGGACGTAACATCGATTGGTCAGACATCCGAGAAAGTAGATTCTGGGAATGTTGGTGCGACGACGAGTGATTTTGAGACATTTCTTCGGATGTTGACGACGCAAATTCAAAATCAGGATCCGTTGAGCCCGATGGAGGCGGAAAAGTTTGCGAGCCAGTTGGCATCGTTTTCGATGGTTGAG
>Ga0209964_1000172_pt1 | contig 16977 bp, 29 predicted proteins | sample SalPonR2_B_D1_MG_FD_185705 | JGI IMG/M metagenome (GOLD analysis project Ga0209964, IMG submission 185705) | Salt pond soil microbial communities from South San Francisco under conditions of wetland restoration - Salt Pond MetaG R2_B_D1_MG... ... | reverse complement strand
TAATTTAGATAGTCATGGCAAAGGAGACATTTCAACGTACCAAGCCGCACGTGAATATCGGTACGATCGGTCACGTGGATCATGGGAAGACAACCTTAACGGCAGCAATCACAACTGTGATGGCGAAGACCTATGGTGGTGTTGCCAAGCAGTTTGCAGATATTGATAATGCACCTGAGGAGCGAGAGCGTGGAATTACGATCGCCACCGCCCACGTGGAGTATGAAACCGAAGACCGCCACTACGCACACGTGGACTGCCCGGGTCACGCCGACTATGTGAAGAACATGGTGACAGGCGCCGCGCAGATGGACGGTGCTATTTTGGTAGTGGCTGCCACAGACGGGCCGATGCCGCAGACGCGCGAGCATATTTTGCTTGCCCGCCAGGTGGGTGTGCCGCAGATCGTGGTCTTTATGAACAAGGTGGACCTTGTGGATGATGAAGAGCTTCTGGAACTGGTGGAGCTTGAAATCCGTGAGCTGCTGAGCTCCTATGAATTTGACGGGGACAATATCCCTGTGGTGCAGGGAAGTGCCCTGGGCGCCCTCAATGGCGAAGAAGAGTATGAGAATTCTATTGTAGAGCTGATGGACGCCGTGGATGACACGATCCCAACGCCTGAGCGCGATGTGGACAAGCCGTTCCTGATGCCTGTAGAGGATGTGTTCTCTATCACCGGGCGTGGAACAGTGGCAACGGGCCGTATTGAGCGTGGCGTGATTGAGCTGAACGACGAAGTGGAGATTGTAGGGATTGTTGAGCAGCCCATGAAGAGTGTGGTCACGGGCATTGAGATGTTCCGTCGCCTGCTGGATCGCGGGGAAGCCGGCGATAACGCAGGGATTCTGCTCCGTGGGATTAACAAAGAGCAGCTGGAGCGCGGCATGGTGTTATGCAAGCCGGGCACCATCACCCCGCATAAAGAGTTTGAATGCGAGGTATATGTACTGAGCAAAGATGAGGGAGGGCGACACACGCCGTTCTTCAAAGGATATCGTCCGCAGTTTTATTTCCGGACTACCGACGTAACGGGAGCATGTCAGCTGCCGGACGGGGTAGAGATGGTGATGCCTGGGGACAATGTGAAGCTGGATGTATCGCTGATACAGCCGGTAGCGATGGAAACAGGTTTGCGGTTTGCGATTCGCGAGGGCGGTCGTACAGTAGGCGCAGGCGTGGTAACCAAAATTAATGATTAAAGGGTCTTCATCACGTGGCTACACAACAAAAGATTAGAATTAAGCTGAAATCATACGATCACAACCTGATTGATAAATCAGCTGAGAAAATAATTCAGACAGTTAAATCAACCGGAGCAGTAGTATCGGGTCCGATACCTCTGCCAACCAACAAAAACATCATTACCGTAAACCGATCCGTTCACGTGAATAAAAAGTCACGTGAACAGTTTGAATACAGATCACACAAACGACTGATCGATATTCTTTCTACAGGATCGCAAACAGTGGATGCTTTGATGAAGCTTGAGCTTCCTTCCGGTGTGGATGTAGAAATTAAAGTGTAAGTAAATTCCAAAGGATACTATGAGCGGGTTAATCGGAAAAAAAGTTGGGATGACAAGTATCTTTGATGAACTGGGACGCAGTATTGCTGTTTCAGTCATTGAAGTTGAACCTTGTGCAATTACCCAGATTAAAACAGAAGAAACAGACGGATACAACGCTGTTCAGCTTGCGGCTTTTAAACAAAAAGAGTCAAAAGTTAAAGGCGCATTAGCCGGTCATTTTGAAAAAGCCGGAACGGAACCCCGGAAAGTAATCAGCGAATTTCGCGATTTCATTCCTGAGGGATTTGAACTGGGCGATGAACTCACGATTGATGACGTTTTTAGCGTGGGAGATCGGGTTGACGTGGTAGGAACTTCTAAAGGAACCGGATTTACTGGTGTTGTAAAACGCCATAATTTCAGTGGTGTTGGAGGCCGTACTCATGGTCAGCATAACCGTGAAAGAGCACCGGGTGCTATTGGCCAGGCTTCAGACCCATCCCGAGTATTTAAAGGTATTAAAATGGCTGGTCGCTCCGGGAATCAACGCACAAAAACACAGAATCTTTCTGTAGCACAAATTTATGCTGATTCAAACATGCTGCTTGTAACAGGAAGTATTCCGGGCCCGAATGGCGGATACGTAGAAATTCACAATAAATCACAGAGTTAAGCCTGATGAAAGTTACAATTCACAAAACTGATGGCAAAAGCAGTGGTAAGAAAGCTGATCTGAATGATCAGATCTTTGGCATTGAGCCTAATGAAACCGTACTCTATGAAGATGTACGACGGTTTCTTGCCAATAAACGCCAGGGCACTGCAAGCACGAAAGAACGCGGCGAAGTCCGTGGTGGTGGCCGTAAGGCATATAAGCAGAAAGGTACAGGTATGGCCCGACGTGGTTCTATCCGTTCGCCCCTCTTGAGAGGTGGTGGTACTGTATTTGGACCAAAACCCAGAAATTATACGGTACGCTTAACCAAAAAAGCCAAAAGACTGGCCAGGATGTCAGCTCTTTCGCTTAAAGCATCTGAAGAAGAGATCCGTATTGTTGATGGTTTGTCTCTTGATGCTCCGAAGACTAAAGAGATTGTGTCATTACTGAATGCCTTGGGTATTGCTGATAAGAAGGTACTTATTCTGACCAAAGAAACAGATATGGCGATTTACAAATCAGCTCGGAATCTTCAGAATGTCCACGTATTGGAAGCTAATAAGCCAACAACGTATGAAATCATGAATGCTGATATCATTGTTATTTTGAATGATGCTATTGGCACTCTTGAAGACAGTTTTGCACTAAATGTAGATGGGGACGCAGCATGAGCATCTTAATTCAACCACTTATTACAGAAAAGCTGACACGCATTCAGGAAGAGCAGCAAAAGTATGCGTTCAAAGTCTTGAAGACAGCTACAAAGCCACAAATCAAAAAAGCAATTGAAGAAAGATATCCTGAAGTAAAGGTATCTAAAGTGAACACAATGATTGTTCCATCTAAACCAAAGGGAAGACATACCCGAAGTGGGTTTGTTGAAGGCCGAAATTCAGTTTGGAAGAAAGCAATCATTACACTGAAAGAAGGCGAAATCGATTTCTTTAGCGAAATTTAAATAACAGAGTTCAATGGCAACCAGACAAATAAAACCAATTACACCGGGACAGCGACACAGAATTGCACCTGTGTTTGATGATATCACAGTCAGCAAACCGCTGAAATCGCTGACTAAAGGTCATGGTAAAACTGGCGGACGTAATAATCGCGGTCGCAAAACATCGAGACATCGTGGCGGTGGTCACAAGCGTAAGCTCCGCGTCATAGATTTTAAAAGAAACAAGTTCGATATACCTGCAAAGGTTCAGACGATCGAATACGATCCTAACAGGACTGCTCGTATTGCTCTTTTAGCTTATGCTGATGGTGAAAAACGATATATTATCGCCCCGAATAAATTACAGGTTGGCGATACGATTATTAGTTCTTCAACGGCGGCACCTGATGTAGGGAACGCGATGCCAATGAGTAAAATGCCTCCCGGAACATTTATTCATAATGTAGAGCTTCAGCCAGGTAAAGGTGCACAACTTTGTAGAAGTGCAGGGACAGTCGCCCAAATGGTTGCAAAAACTGACAAATATGTTACTGTTAAACTTCCATCCGGAGAAGTTCGTCGCATACTAGGAACTTGTATTGCAACTGTAGGATCGACCAGTAATCCCGACCATTTTAACACAACGAAAGGGAAAGCGGGCCGTAGCAGATGGCTTGGAAGACGTCCACAAACACGGGGTGTTGCAATGAACCCTGTTGATCACCCAATGGGTGGTGGTGAAGGAAAAGCTTCAGGTGGTCACCCACGATCACCCTGGGGGCAGTCAGCCAAAGGTAAGAAGACACGTAATAGAAATAAGATGTCTTCGAAATTCATTGTTAAGCGAAGAAAAACAAAAAAATCTAGATAAGTATGCCACGTTCGTTAAAAAAAGGGCCTTTTGTACACTACAAGCTTCAGCGTAAAATTGACGCAATGAATGAAAGTGGTAAGAAGAAGGTCATCAAAACATGGTCTCGCGGATCGATGATTACACCTGATTTTATCGGGTTGACGATTGCAGTACATAATGGAAAGCAGTTTATACCGGTCTACGTTACAGAAAATATGGTCGGACATAAGCTGGGTGAATTTTCTGCTACTCGTACGTTCCGCGGACATCCTCTTAAGAAAATGAAATAGGTAACGGATTTAACTGATGGAAACACAAACATTTGAAGCGAAAGCAATTCAGCGGCATCTACGAAAAGCTCCGCGTAAACTGAGACTCGTTGTAGATCTCGTTCGTGGTGAAAAAGTTGATAAAGCGATCAAAACACTTGAATTCACTAAAAAAGCTGCGGCTGCAGACGTGAGTAAAGTTATACGATCGGCAGCAGCTAATGTCCGTGATAAATTTCAGGAGGAGCGACTGGATGATGACCTGCTTTATATAAAGGAGATTTATGTAGATGAAGGTGTAACATTGAAACGGATACAGCCGGCTCCTATGGGACGTGCACACCGCATTAACAAAAGAAGCAGCCATATAACTGTTGTTGTTGCTAAGATTGAAGAAACTGTAATTGAAGATTAAAGGGTAAGACTTTGGGACAAAAAAGTAATCCAACAGGACTAAGACTCGGAATTATAAAAGGTTGGGATTCCAACTGGTACGCTGAAGAGAACAAGCCGGCTATGCTGCTTGAAGACACCAGGCTACGTGAATACCTGGCTATTCGACTGAGAAATGGCGGACTTTCGAATGTTATTATTGAAAGAACTCCCAAACGTATACTGCTTACATTGAATACATCACGCCCGGGTGTGATTATTGGAAAAGGCGGAGAGCAAATTGAATTGCTTCGCGGTGAGCTTAAGAAAATCACGAATAAAGAAGTCCAGATCAATGTAAGTGAAATTAAGCGACCGGAACTTGATTCAAGTCTGGTGGCTCAAAATATCTCGCAACAGCTTCAGGCACGTGTCTCATTTAGACGTGCTATGAAAACAGCTATCTCATCTGCAATGAGGATGGGAGCTAAAGGAATTAAGATTAAATGTGCCGGCCGACTCGGCGGTGCTGAAATGGCCCGTACGGAACAGTATAAGGAAGGTCGTGTACCTCTTCATACTCTTCGTGCAGATATTGATTATGCAAATATTACATCTAACACTATTTATGGGTCCATCGGGGTTTCTGTATGGATCTTTAAAGGTGAAATTATTGGAGATGTGGATTTGACACCTGGATCTGATTCATCACAGGATAATGAACCGAAACGTAAAGGTGGCGGTCGCCGAAGCAAGCGTAAAGGCGGCGGCAGATCAAAACGACGAACACGTAACTAATTGATAGCGTAAGAAATCATGTTAGAACCGAAAAGAATTGCAAGACGCCGGCAACACAGAGACAAGCTGAAAGGAAACGCTCAGCGCGGAACCACTCTGGCATTTGGTAGTTTTGGTCTGAAAGCTCTCGAGCCTAAGTTTATTACATCACGACAAATCGAAGCTTGCCGTGTAACGATTGCAAGAACACTTCAGCGTGATGGTAAAACATTTATCAGAATTTTTCCCGATCGACCGATCACAAGTAAGCCTGCTGAAACCCGAATGGGTAAAGGTAAAGGCGCTCTTGATCACTACATAGCTGTAGTAAAGCCGGGACGTATTCTGTTTGAAATTGCCGGGGTAAGTGAAGAGATGGCAAAAGAAGCATTACGCCGAGCCTCTCACAAGCTTCCAATCAAAACGAAATTTGTGAAACGTCGCGATTACGACGGCGAATAATAAAGCTTTACAGGATAGACCATGAAATCACACGAATTACGAGATCTTTCACTGTCTGAGCTGGAAGCCAGACTGGAAGATGAAAAAAAGGCTTTGACTGATTTTAAATTTAACAAAGCTATCGCGGGACAAATTGAAAATCCGGCACGTATAAAAAATACGCGTCGCGAGATTTCCCGCCTGACAACGATTATTAACGAAAAAAAGAGTGCTGAATAAATAATATGGCACAAGTAGAAAGAGCACAAAGACGAACTAGAACCGGCCGCGTAGTCAGCGATCGAATGGATAAGACAATAACTGTAGCCGTCGAACGGCAAATTAAACATTCCATTTATGGAAAGTTTATCACTAAGACAACCAAATACCTTGCACACGATGAAGGTAATGAGGCTAACGCAGGTGATACAGTATTAATCATGTCGACACGCCCATTATCAAAAAGAAAATCTTGGCGTTTGGTCGAGATCGTGGAACGAGCCAAATAACGATCAATCTGTAGGTTAAAGAAATGATTCAAACACAATCGACACTGAATGTAGCTGATAACAGCGGAGCACGTAAATTGATGTGTATCAAAGTGCTTGGAGATTCAAAAAGAAGATATGCAAGTATCGGAGATTTGATTTCATGCTCAGTTCGGACAGCGATACCCGGCGGTAATGTAAAGAAAGGGGAAGTTGTACGAGCCGTTATCGTTCGTACTAAAAAAGAAATTCGTCGCAGAGATGGAAGCTACATTCGATTTGATGAGAACGCAGCGGTAATTATTAACAAAGAAAAGGAACCCGTTGGAACCCGTATCTTTGGCCCTATAGCCAGAGAACTTCGTGAAAAGAATTATATGCGGATTGTTTCACTGGCTCCGGAAGTACTTTAAAGGGATAGTATTATGCCACGTAAGTTTAATAAAAAAAAGAAATTACACGTTAAACGTGATGATGAAGTGCTCGTGCTTGCCGGTAATGATAAAGGCAAACGAGGCCGTGTCATGATTGTGTATCCAACAACTGAGAAAGCTCTTGTTGAAGGTGTAAACATGAGAACACATCATGAAAAACCATCTCAGGATAATCCACAGGGTGGACGCCTCAAGCGTGAAGCACCGGTTCATATATCTAATTTAATGGTGATTGACCCCAGCTCAAATGAACCGACACGCATCGGCAGAAAACGAGTAGAGGAAGAGGGCGGCGGACGATGGGTTCGTTACGCAAAGAATAGCGGCGAAATTATAGACAAGTAATTGTGAAATAGAATGGCAGAAGCAAGACTTTATACATATTACAAAGACACAGTCGTAGATAAACTTATTGAAGAGTTTAAATACGAGAACATAATGGGAGTTCCCAAGCTCAAAAAAATCGTAATCAATGTCGGGTATGGCGATGCTATTAATGACGCTAAAACACTCGAGTCGATTACCGAAAATATTGGCTTAATCACGGGTCAAAAACCTGTGAAAACGAAGGCTAAAAGTTCAGTGGCTAACTTTAAACTTCGGGAAGGACAGGAGATTGGCTGTAAAGTCACGCTTCGCGGAAAAATCATGTACGAATTTATTGATCGTCTGATTAATCTCGCGCTGCCCAGAACCCGTGACTTCCAGGGTATTCCCAATAAAAGTTTCGACGGACGCGGAAACTATACTATGGGCATTAAAGAACACACAATCTTCCCTGAGATTGATGTTGATAAAGCATCAACCGTTCACGGAATGGATATTACGTTTGTAACGTCCGCCGAGACAGATGAAGAAGCATTTTCGATGCTGAAGTACTTCGGAATGCCTTTTAAGAAATGAATTTGAATAACAAAGCAGAAACCAATGGCTAAAAAATCCTGGATAGCACGTAACGAAAAAAGAAAACGAACTGTGGAGAAGTATGCTGAAAAGCGTCGCGAGCTCAAAGAAGCCGGCGACTATGAAGCATTACAAAAACTTCCGCGTGATGCGAGTCCAACTCGTGTAAGAAACCGCTGCAGCCTAACAGGCCGCTCCCGCGGATACATAAGTGAGTATGGTGTTTCACGGATTAAATTTCGTGAATTAGCACTCAGCGGAAAAATTCCAGGCGTACGAAAAGCAAGTTGGTAATACAGGAGAATTAAATTATGCAATCTGACCCAGTATCTGATTATTTAACGCGTCTAAGAAACGCACAGCAAGCCGGCCATCGCCGGGTTGATGTACCAGCTTCAAAACTGAAGCGTGCAATGACTAAAATCCTTGTAGACAAAGGATATGTAAATAAGTATATCGACATTACTGACAATAAGCAGGGTGTTCTGCGCTTGTTTCTGAAATATGACGCGTATGGTCAGCCGGTTATTAAAAAGCTGACTCGTGTCTCCAAACCCGGACTTCGTAAATATTGCAGTTCGGATAATATCCCTCAATCATACAATGGACTTGGGATAGTTATCCTGTCAACATCTGATGGTGTTATGACAGATAAGGAAGCGAAGAAAATGAAAATTGGTGGAGAGATTCTCTGCACTGTTTACTAAAAAATTTAGGATTCAAACGTTATGTCAAGAATAGGTAAACAACCGGTTGTATTAGGCGACAATGTTGAGTTCAACATTGGGGCTGACAATACAGTTACCGTAAAAGGTGATAAAGGATCAGGTACGATTCGTATCCATCCGGATATTTCTATAGAGAAAAAAGACAATGAAATCATTGTTAAGCGTCCAAGCGATTCTAAAGAGCACAAATCTCTTCATGGCCTGTATAGATCATTGATATACAACATGGTAGAGGGTGTGACCAGCGGATACAAAAAAACACTCGAGATTATCGGTGTTGGATATCGTGCGACCTATAACAATGGTATACTGGAGCTTAACCTGGGTTTTTCCCATCCTATTTACTTCGTGCCTCCGGAAGGCATTGAAATTGAAGTAGACACAAAGACGAAAAAGAATCCACTTCTTAACATCTCTGGTGTGAACAAAGAGATGGTAGGTCAGGTTGCAGCAAAAATTCGATCGATGAGAAAACCAGAGCCTTACAAAGGTAAAGGGATTCGATATGTTGATGAGTACGTAAGAAGAAAAGCTGGTAAATCTGCTGCTAAATAATTTTAGATATTAGATAAATGAAGAAAAATCGATTAAAAACAGAACGCAGGAATAAGATTCGGCGACGGATTCGATCAACAATCACAGGTACATCTGAACGACCACGTCTTGCGGTTTTTAAAAGCAGCAAGCATGTATACCTGCAACTCATTAACGATCGGGAAAACGTAACCATAACTACGGTTTCGTCCTTGTCCAATGATTTGAAAGATAAGATTGCTGATAAATCTAAAATGGAAGCGGCAACATTGATTGGAAAGACAATTGCTGAATACGCGCTGGATCAGGGAATCAATAAAGTTGTATTTGATCGCGGCGGGTATAAGTATCACGGAATCATTAAAGCCGCAGCTGACGGTGCTCGTGAGGGCGGACTGGACTTTTAAAAATATATTTTAAGAATTATGCCAAAAATACGTAGAAAACACAATATCCCGGCTGCTAACCTTAATCTTGAAGAGAAGCTTGTTCATATAAACAGGGTCTCAAAAGTGGTAAAAGGCGGTCGTCGTTTTAGCTTTAATGCAATTGTCGTTGTCGGAAATGGCGACGGTGTTGTGGGACACGGACTCGGCAAAGCCAATGAAGTGGCAGATGCTATTCAAAAAGGGTTTGATAATGCTAAAAAGAACCTTATCAAAGTGTCCATGACAAAAACCGGCTCTATTCACCATCCAATTGTTGGTAAAGCTGGCGCTGGTAAAGTGTTACTTCGTCCGGCTTCAGAAGGTACAGGTGTGATTGCCGGCGGTGCAGTAAAATCACTGCTTGATGTAGCGGGTGTGAAGAATATTCTTTCTAAATCATTGCGTTCATCTAATCCGCACAACATGGTGAAAGCTGCATTTGAAGCACTCCGCAATGCAACTGATCCTGTAGAAGTGGCTCAGCGTCGTGGCGTAAGTGTTAGCAAAGTATTTGAAGGATAACAATCGTTTTAAGTATCAACTCCTATGAAATTACATAATTTAAAAGCACCGGATTCTCATAAAAAGCGAAAGCGCGTTGGCCGAGGCCAGGGTTCTGGCATGGGCGAACAGTCCGGCCGTGGACATAACGGGCAGAAATCTAGAAGTGGTAGCAAAGTGAAAGCCTGGTTCGAAGGTGGTCAGATGCCACTGCAGCGACGGGTTCCTAAGTTTGGATTTACAAATCCATTCAGAAAAGAATACCAGGCTGTAAACGTACAGAAAATTGCCAACTTTGTTGAAGCCGGAAAACTCAGCGATACCATTACCATAGCAGATCTCGTTAACAGCGGGCTTGCTGATGATAATGACCATATCAAACTGCTGGGAACAGGTGAGATCGATACAAAGATTTCAATAGAAGTACACGCTTGCAGCGGTTCAGCCAGAGAAAAGATTGAAAGCGCAGGCGGCAGTGTTGAAGTCGTTAGTTAATAATTAAAATCACACCCACTCAGCCAGACCATATCGAATGAGTACCTTAGACAATTTTAGAAATATTTTTAAGATCGAGGACCTGCGCAATCGTATTCTGTACGTTGTTGGGGTTCTTATGGTATACCGAATTGGGAGCTATGTGACCATGCCCGGCGTTGATGCTCAGGCATTGACAACATCAGCAGGTGACGCATCCAGCTTAATGGGACTTTTTGACCTGTTTGTTGGTGGAGCATTTTCAAGAGCAGGAGTGTTTGCTCTTGGTATTATGCCCTACATTACGGCGGCAATTATCATTCAGTTGATGGGTGCTGCAGTCCCTTACTTCCAGAAGCTTCAGCGCGAGGGTGAAGAAGGGCGTAGGAAAATCAACAGGCTGACACGCTATGGAACTGTTGGTATTACAGCTGTACAGGCTATCGGTTTCGGAATTAACCTTATTGCGACATCACCGAATGCTATTGTAGTTAGTAATACTGCGTTTATACTCACATCGATTATAATTCTGACGGCCGGTACAACATTCGTAATGTGGCTCGGTGAGCGCATTACAGATCGAGGCATTGGTAATGGTATCTCGATACTTATTATGATTGGGATTATCGCAGCTTTGCCAACGGCGTTTATAAATGAGATTTCAACATCTCAAAATGCAATTATTGTGATTGTGGAACTTGCTGGTTTAGCACTTGTCATAGCATCCTGTGTATTGTTAACACAGGGCACGCGGAAAATCCCGGTTCAGTACGCTAAACGTGTAGTTGGACGGAAAGTTTACGGTGGAACAACTCAATATTTACCACTGCGGGTTAATGCAGCTGGTGTGATGCCCATTATTTTCGCGCAGTCAATCATGTTTATTCCAAGTACGGTCGGTACTTTCTTTCCTGAAAATACCACTGTGCAATATTTGACTGCCTGGTCAGCTGATTTCACAGGCGTAACTTATTCCATTGTGTTCTTCATAATCTGTGTCTTTTTCACATTTTTCTATACAGCTATAGCTGTGAATCCGAAAGAGATGGCAGATACTATGAAGCGGCAGGGCGGGTTTATTCCAGGTGTACGTCCCGGTAAGCAGACTGTAGAATTTATTGACAATATTCTGACGAAAATTACATTACCAGGTTCTTTATTCCTTTCATTTGTAGCAATACTTCCAGCCATCATCGCAAGAATGGGTGTGACGCCGGGATTTGCTCTTTTTTATGGAGGAACCAGTCTCTTAATTATTGTTGGTGTAGCATTAGATACGCTTCAACAAATTGAGAGTCATTTAATGATGCGGCACTATGATGGATTTATGAAATCCGGGAAAATTAAAGGTCGCAGAAGAGCCTGATGATATACCTTAAGAGTGAATCTGAAATTGATAAAATGCGTGAAGCTGCGCAGCTCGTTTCAAGAACACTCGCTGAGGTAGCAAAAATACTCGAACCTGGTGTTCAAACGCTTGAACTCGATCGGGTAGCAGAAGATTTTATTAAGAAGCATAACGCGCGACCGGCTTTTAAAGGGTACGGAGGAAGTAAGAATCCTTTTCCCGGCAGTTTATGTATTTCCATCAATGAAGAAGTAGTGCACGGAATACCTGGTGAACGTAAGATACAGGAAGGAGATATCGTTTCTGTAGATTGCGGTGTGGAATTGAACGGTTTTTTCGGTGATCATGCTTACACATTTGTAGCAGGTGAAACCGATGATGAAACCAGACAATTGCTCAAGACGACTTTAGAGTCGCTTTATTTGGGTATTGAACAGGCAGTTCATGGAAACAGTATTGGTGATATTGGACATGCGATTCAATCTCACTGCGAAGAAAAGAACTTTGGCGTTGTCAGAGATCTGGTCGGGCACGGGATTGGAAAGAATATGCATGAAGATCCCTCTGTTCCAAACTATGGCCGGCCCGGTAAGGGTGACCGGCTGCGAACAGGAATGGGCCTGGCAATTGAACCAATGATTACCATGGGAACTTACAAAGTCAGGACATTGAAGGATGGATGGACGATTGTGACGGCAGATGGAAAGAATGCAGCACATTTTGAACACGATGTGATAGTTCGCGAAGGAAAAGCTGAAATTCTCAGCACTTTTGATTATATTGCTGAGATAACAAAAAATGAAAATATATTGACGTTTTATGGCTAAGCAAGAGCCGATCAAGCAAGACGGAAAAATTTTAGAAGCTTTACCTAACGCTCAATTCAAAGTTGAGCTGGATAATGGTCATGAAATACTGGCTCATGTATCGGGTAAAATGAGAATGTACTATATAAAAATTCTCCCGGGAGATCGTGTACAGGTGGAAATGTCGCCTTACGATCTTACAAAAGGAAGAATCACTTATCGTTATAAGTAGAATACAAAACAGGATATTACGATGAAGACAAAGTCATCAGTTAAAAAAAGAAGTTCAGACGATAAAATCGTACGTAGAAAAGGACGTATTTACGTCATTAATAAAAAGAATCCTCGGCATAAACAACGTCAAGGATAATAATTTACCGGATATAAGTTATGGCACGAATTGCTGGAATAGATTTACCTAAACAGAAAAGAGGAGTCATTGGGCTCACCTATATTTTCGGTATAGGACCCAACTTGTCTAAAGATATTCTCGATAAAGCTGATATTGATCACGACAAAAAAGTTGTGGAATGGACGGATGATGAAGTATCGAAACTCCGTGAGATTATCGAGGAAGATTATAAAGTTGAGGGTGCCCTCAGAACTGAAATCAATGGCAATATCCGCCGGCTTATAGAAACCGGTAGCTACAGGGGAGTACGTCATAGAAGAGGATTGCCGGTACGGGGCCAGCGAACACAAACCAATGCGAGAACCCGAAAAGGTAAACGACGTACTGTTGCCGGTAAAAAGACAGCTACTAAAAAGTAAATTATTCTAAACTGTAAATAATATGGCTAAACGACCCAGAAGATCTGCCGGTAAAGCGGACGGAAAAAGAAAAAAGAAAAAACAGATTAGCGATCCCAATGGGATGGCATTTATTAAAGCTACATTTAATAATGTACTGGTAAGTGTTACTGATGCTAATGGTAATGTATTATCCTGGTCATCATCCGGAAAAGAAGGATTTAAAGGATCCAGAAAAAATACGCCGTATGCTGCTCAGGTAAGTGCAGAAACTGCTGCGTCAGCCGCTCATGAAATGGGGCTGCGTAAAGTTGAAGTATTTGTGAAAGGACCTGGATCTGGCCGTGAAGCTGCCATACGTGCGCTTGCAACAAGTGGACTTGAGGTTGTTTCTATTAAGGATCGTACACCTATTCCACATAATGGTTGCCGTCCACCAAAAAGAAGAAGAGTTTAAACAACACAATAGAAAACAATGGCAAGATACAGAGGACCAAAACAAAAAATTGCAAGACGATTTCGTGAGCCGATATTTGGCCCGAGTAGTGCGCTGGAACGTAAACCTTACGGTCCCGGTCAGCACGGCAGAAGCAGGTATTCAAGAAAATCTGAATATGCAATTCAGCTTGACGAGAAACAAAAAGCAAAATACACCTATGGATTGCTGGAAAAGCAGTTCCGTAATGTGTATGAAAAAGCCAATGCCAAGGAAGGTGTAACAGGCGAACTTTTACTTCAGATTCTTGAAGCTCGTCTTGACAATGTTGTATATCGACTCGGTTTTGCCAGAACGAGACGACAGGCCCGGCAGTTTGTCAGCCATAAACACATTGTTGTAAATGGTCAGATTGTTAATGTGCCATCATTCCATGTCAGATCAGGTGATGTTATTACGATTCGTCCCAAATCAAGAGATCTTGAACTGATTAACGAATCATTGAACAGCAGTTCACCCGGCAAGTACAAATGGCTGGAAATTGATAAGAAGTCAAAAACCGGTAAGTATCTCAATGATCCATTAAAAGAAGAGATACCGGAAAATATCAACGTACAGTTGATTATCGAGCTCTACTCTAAGTAATTTTATAACAGACTTAATCTATTATTTTATGAACAACTATAGTTTGCAAATGCCGGAATCTGTGGAGGTAGAACAGGATTCCGATAACTATGGAACCTTTATCCTTCAGCCTCTTGAACGTGGTTTTGGAGTAACAATTGGTAATTCGTTTCGACGGGTGCTTTTGTCTTCACTTCCAGGTCTTGCTATCACTGCCGTAAAAATTAACGGCGTGGATCATGAATACTCCAGTATTGAAGGAGTTAAAGAAGATGTATATGAAATCATTCTTAATCTGAAGCAGGTACGTTTCAAGCAAGTTGAGCAAAGCGGTGGCGTGATAAATCTTTCCAAAGATAAGTCAGGCCGGTTAACTGCAGCAGATATCGGGGAGGCCACAGCAGATTTTGAGGTACTGAATCCTGAGCTGTTAATTGCCACTCTGTCTGATGATGTTCAGGTAGATATGGAACTGAGAATTGGCCGTGGCCGAGGATATGTTCCCGCTGAAGAGATGACGGATGATTTCGAAGAGGACGTGGCTCTGATGCCGATTGACGCTATCTTCACACCTATCAAGTCTGTGAATTTTGATGTTGAAAACGTTCGTGTCGGACAAAGAACCGACTATGAGAAACTTGTTCTGAATGTAACAACAGATGGTTCCCTGAATGCCAAAGAAGCTTTGACAATTGCAGGGAAGATTCTCAAAGAGCATATCGAGAAATTCATTACTGAGAAAATTGAAGAACCATTTACTCAGGAAGAAGAAGAAGTTGATGCAGAAAAACAGCGAATTGCTGGTCTGCTCAAAACAAGTATTGAAGATCTGAATCTTAGTGTTCGGGCATACAACTGCCTCAAGTCTGCAAATATTAATACGATTGCAGAGCTTGTATCACGAGACGAACAGGATCTTTTGAAGTTCAGAAACTTTGGTAAAAAGTCACTCTCTGAACTCGTCGAAGTAATTGAAGAGAAAAACCTGGAATTTGGCATGGACGTGTCAAAATTCCTGGATAAATAATTAAGGAAACAGAGTTATGCGTCACTTAGTAAAAGGAAATAAACTTGGGAGAAATACTTCCCACCGCAAAGCTACATTGAAAGCTTTGGCGTGTAGCCTTATTGAACACAAATCGATACAAACGACCGTAACTAAGGCCAAAGAGCTGAGGCGTTATATCGAGCCTGTGATCACTAAGGCAAAAGAAGACACAAGCCATACTCGGAGACGGGCATTCTCTTCTCTTCAGGACAAACAAGCTGTTAATATTCTATTTGAAGATATTATGCCTGAAGTGGGTGACAGACCCGGTGGCTATACCCGCGTATTGAAACTTGGGTTTCGATTGGGTGACAGTGCTGAAATGGCGTTAATTGAACTTGTTGATTTCAGTGACTATCAGCCAGAGAAAAAATCTTCTAAGAAAAAACGTACTCGTCGAGCTGGTAAAACTAATAAACCCACTACTTCTGATACTGATACAGAACAGAAAGAAGAGGAAAAAGCCAGTACCGGTGCTTCAGCAGAAGCGAAAACTGAAGCCAAAGAGAAAGAAAGTAAAAAGGCTGATAAAGCTGAAGTGGTAAGCGAAGAAACAGACGAAACTTCAGCAGAGGAAACGAGCGAAGAAGTAAAAGATCAGGCCGTTGAATCATCAGAAGATGATTCCGAAGAAAAAGAAAATAAGAAGGAAAAATAATTACATTCTGTTTGGGTTTTGACAGAAATTATTCTTAGTTTGTAAATCTGTCAACGAGTCGATGTGAGTTGGTGAAGTTGGCGGGACGTTCTTTGAACATAGTGAAAGAGATAAGCAGATCGTTGAGTGAGTCAGGCGAGCTTTTTCAGGATATATTATTAGTATATATATAATGGAGAGTTTGATCCTGGCTCAGGACGAACGCTGGCGGCGGGCTTAACACATGCAAGTCGAAGGAGAAGGGTGGTGCTTGCACTACCTGGAGACTGGCGCACGGGTGAGTAACGCGTAGACAACCTGCCTATAACTGGGGGATAACATCGGGAAACCGGTGCTAATACCGCATATTGTCACGGCCTCGCATGAGGCGGTGATGAAAAACTTCGGTTGGTTATAGATGGGTCTGCGTGCCATTAGTTAGTTGGTGGGGTAAAAGCCTACCAAGGCGATGATGGCTAGGGGGTCTGAGAGGATGATCCCCCACACTGGAACTGAGACACGGTCCAGACTCCTACGGGAGGCAGCAGTGAGGAATCTTGCGCAATGGAGGAAACTCTGACGCAGCCACGCCGCGTGCCGGAAGACGGCCCTATGGGTTGTAAACGGCTTTTGATTGGGAAGAACTGTTCCGTTTCGACGGGACTTGACGGTACCATTTGAATAAGCACCGGCTAACTCCGTGCCAGCAGCCGCGGTAATACGGAGGGTGCAAGCGTTGTCCGGAATCATTGGGTGTAAAGGGTGCGTAGGCTGGCATCTAAGTCTGGGGTGAAATCTTGCCGCTTAACGGTAAAATTGCCTTGGATACTGGATGTCTTGAATCTGACAGAGGTCGGTGGAATTCGTGGTGTAGCGGTGAAATGCATAGATATCACGAAGAACACCAGTGGCGAAGGCGGCCGGCTGGGTCAGTATTGACGCTGAGGCACGAGAGCGTGGGGAGCGAACAGGATTAGATACCCTGGTAGTCCACGCTGTAAACGATGTATGCTAGTTGTTG